>Ga0182006_1000128_pt1 | contig 81425 bp, 78 predicted proteins | sample Sormic07211104_1_FD_123022 | JGI IMG/M metagenome (GOLD analysis project Ga0182006, IMG submission 123022) | Rhizosphere microbial communities from Sorghum bicolor, Mead, Nebraska, USA - 072115-104_1 MetaG | ecosystem: Host-associated > Plants > Roots > Rhizosphere | place: USA: Nebraska...
CCCTGAGGTGTGAAAAGAAGAGCACGTTTTTTGGAGAGTATCCGGGATGACAATTCTGTATTGATCAGAACCTTGTCTTTTAAAAACAGGTAAGGCGGCGGCGATTCCTGCATTGTTAACCATTACATCTAAACGGCCATAAGTTTCGCAAGCCAGGTCGACCAATCGCTGTAAATTGTCGTGGTTTTTGATATCAGATGTGTAGCTTAATTTACGGCAGCCATGAAAATGATGCTTTTTTGGAATTTAAATGGGCTGGTATGGTGGCCAGGCATGGTGTTTTCGTGTTAAAATGCCGGCTCTCTTTCGCTTCTTTTCCGGAGATTTTCTATCCAGGCTGATGAGGTAAAAGGTTAAAAACAGAAACGCACCCATCATTAGGAATGATATGACTGCTATTTGTTGGTTCATTTCTAAACCGAAGGTTAATACGGTTGCAATGGCAAATGTAAATTGTAAACTTGTGATGATGTTTTTTAGATTATTCATTGCTTGATAACTTAATTTTCATGTTAAGTTATTGATAATATCATTTAAATAATTTTTTTTTAAATAAAATACTTGATGTTTCATTGGGATTAATCAATGGGGGTATCCGGGGATTTGTGGTTTTGAACATTTGTGTAACAAATTTGCTGATTATTAGCAATGTTCCATTTTTAAATATGTTTTTTTTGCTTTATTCATTAACCAAATAAATCCCTATATGAAAAAACAAAACTCTCTAACAAGAGTAACCAGGAAGGTTGCGCTTGGCTGGGCTGCAATCATCGTGCTTGCGGGCTCTTCAATGTTAACAAGTTGTAAAAAAGAGGCCAGGACAGAGCCAGATGTCGTTGCTGCGGAGCGTCTGTCGTCTAAGGCTGCAGTCTCGGTACAATCCTATGAGTCGGGCACTCATAACGGCTTCTTTTGGTCCCTTTGGAAAAGTGATGGTGCTACCGGTACAGTTAATTACGCAAATGGTGCTGGTGGAAATTATAGCGTTAACTGGAACGGATTTAATGGTAATTTTACGTGCGGCAAAGGTTATTCTGTAGGTTCTGCATCTTACAAAATAGGATATAATCTTGGCACTTATTCAAACTCTGGTGGTGGTACATTCGGCTGGTATGGATGGAGCAGAAGCCCTTATTATGAGTACTATGTGAATGAAACATGGGGTTCGGTGTCACCTCATACCGGTACTTATTTAGGGACTTTTGAAAGCGACGGTGCAGGTTATAATGTATGGACCCGTTGGATGACTGGTAAGAATATCGATGGTGGTGATGGTTTCAGACAGATTTATAGCTCCAGAGTTACAAAAGTTGCTACCGGACAAAATCGCGTTATTACTTTTGCTAACCATTATAACAAGTGGAGTAGTTTTGGGTATACTCTTGGTCAGTTAAATATTCCGGCGATTATGGTTGCAGAGACGTGGGGCTCTAATACCAATGGCAATATTAACTGTACGATTTGGGCAGAATAATTACTGCTGCCTGGCAAAAAGCCGGGCATTATTTAGTGCTCTCTTAAATATGATTTAACAATTAGTTATGATGAGATCAATACTTTGTTTTCTTGCATTTTTCACTTTTGCTCTCCCTGCCTGCGATTCACCGAATCTTAAAAATAGAGAAGGGAATAAAAAATCGCTAATCGGAAAATGGCATAGATTTTCAATGGCAAATGGGTATAGCGAATTTGATATTGATTCGCTATATATAGTTTTCTATAATCAGAAAGTTGGCCGGTTCAAGCTTCCTTATAAAATAGAAAATGATTCCTTGAAATACCTTACCAATCAATATGCGGCCAAGATTACGGACTATGGTGACTCAGTGCTTCTTGAAGGCAATGATAGTACTAAAGCCACTTTACACAGGTTTAAAGAATCGCATGTTCCTTTTAAGAGCATTCCTGAAGAAAAAGATTCTTTGTCATTTGTATCATACATCACAGATTTTGATAAAAGATTAATCCGGGAGTTTGAGAAAGCTGGAATAAAGATTTCTAATGGTGCTAAAAAAAATGAGGAACCTGCATATGAAGAATTGTTAAAAAAAAGATCATTAACAAATAAAAGTACTACATAGGCTAGGTTCCCGCTCTGAGTACAAAATCAATTACAAATTGATATGAAGAGGCCGTATCACTGATATGGCCTCTTTAGTTGATATTTAATCATCGTGTCTGCGCCAGTTTCCTTCTCCGCGCTCATATTCACGGTGCTTGTGATGACCATGTCCGTGTTCTTTGTATCTTACATATCGTCTGTCGTTGTCGTCATCATCATCGTTGTCATAGTAGCGGTCTGAACGGCCGTAACGGATTACTGTTTGGGAATGACAGGATCTGTATTTGGCGTATCTTATTCTATCTTCTCTGTAATTGTAATAGGCTTGGGGAGAATTGATGACTACTTTATAACCATTGTAGAGGTCGTAGTCTCTGTACCTTTCTGGTAAACTGGTTGAGAATGTCCACCTGCCGTTACTGATGTAGATAAACTGTCTTTTGGGGACGTAATAATAACTGTCAATGTCTGGCATGTAGTAGTATTCGGCGCGTTCGTAACCTGAAGGTCCCCAGGATGGCTGGGATCCTATGTTTACACTGAGGTTAAATTGTGCGTTTGATTTGGTCGGTACAAAACCGATTGCTAGAAGCAATAGAAATAATAGCTTTTTCATAATTGGACTTTTGATATTAATTGGTTTCATTGTGTGAAATCGTGGATTTCAATTCTTATGCCATAATGATTGGTTCTTTCTTTTTGTTGTTGTGGGTTCTTATATTGGGTTTTTGGTTGAAAGTGGTGCTTTGGATTTGGTGAATTTCTCTACAAAGTGTGGTTTGTTGTGGGGGCATTTAATTGAACGGATCCCCCCAAAAACGACATCACTTTTCTCACTGGACCTTCCGCGAAGGGCTTCAGGCCCTGAGGTGTGAAAAGTGATGTCATTTTTTGGTGGGGATCCGGGGAGGGTGGTGATTCTAAGTTTGTTAGTAATTCAAAGTTTGTTAACTTTGGAGCCTAAATAAAATCATGATTAAATTATTTGTAGTTGGCTATCCATTGGATATTCAGGAGGCGGATGTTATTGAGCTTTTTAGCATCCATGGGATGGTACATAGTATTCATTTATTGACCGATAGGGTAACGCATAGTCCTAAAGGTTTTGGGTTTGTGGAGATGGTGGATCAGGCTGGGGCTGAGCGGGCGATTGCTGCCTTAAATGGTATCGTGCTGAAGGGGCGGAAGATGACGGTAAAGCTTGCTGATGAAAATCGGGAACAAAGACCCAGGGTTTTTAAAGAAAACCGGTTTCCTGGGATGGTGGATCGTACGGGTGACAGCATGGTGGGTGAGGTGAAGGGTAAGCGCCCAAGGAAGCTGGTGTCTAATGTTTTTAGAGCTGATAAATAGCTTTTGCCTGGTTTGTTATTGTGAAAAATATGTTTTCTGATCTCTCTGGACCTTACAGGCCCTGATGTTCGCTCAGTAATCATATTTTTCTTGGGTACAGACCTGGGAGGGGTGGTAGTTAATGTGGAATGATCGAAATCATTGTAAACATTACTCCGGTTATCAGCATTAAAAACAGCAAGAATGATTTAATGTCTCCCACTTTACGGCCTTGTTTTAAAACAAGCCGGCTAAATGGTTCTAATAGTAGTGTTGCCAGGGCGAATAAAAAGGCAAATGCCAGTGCTGATTGTGCGCCTATTCCAATTGGAATACGATTGTCGGTTTTGCCAAAATAGCCGAGCATATCTCCTAGAAATAATATGTTCCAAATCACAATAAAGGCAATTGCTGCTGGCCATTTCATTGGAAAGCTTCCGCTTGATTGGTAATTGATTATCCTGGCTTCTACTTCTGCAGGTATGGGGTCTGGGTTATTTAAAAATCCTGTGTTTTCTATTCTTTTGATCAAATCGCGGCTGCCGGATGTTAAGAAGATGACTTTTTCATTGTATCCATTAACGCGGTGATTAATTTTTATGCCGGCTCCGGAAAGTAGGGTTGATGGTTCTATGGAGATGATATCTGAAGGTTTGAAATACAGGTTGCCTAGGATTGAGGCGTTGAGTTGCAATTCATTTTTGTTCACTAACAATTTGACAAATGGCCACGTGGCTCGGGCAGATCCTATGTTAGCGCCACCGGTTTCTTCGATTTCAAACATTCTTATTTGTTTAAGAGGTCTATTTATAGCTAAAACTATTTAAAAGGAGTGGAATAATAAAATTCTTGGACAATAATTAAGGGATATCCGGAGTTGGCGGACGTTTATGTATTAAGATATTAAGATATCTGAATATATAGATGTTTATATATATATGTATTTTACCCTGACATAGGGTTGTCAATACGCTTGCTTAAATTTGTTCTGGATTTAATAAATTACCTTTATGATTGATCAATTGTCGTATTAAACTGGATGAGCTCATGCAAAAAGATGAAATAGAGATTTTTTATCCGGCCAGTAAACAGGCCTGGCGAAAATGGCTGGAGAAAAATCATCTCTCTAAGCAAGCTGTGCGGCTTGTCTTTTATATTAAAGCTTCAGATAAAAAATCTATTACCTGGAGTGAGGCTGTTGAGGTTGCTCTTTGTTTTGGTTGGATTGACAGTAAGAAAGTAAAAATAGATGAGGAGTCGTCTCATCAGTTTTTTAGTAAGAGAAAATCAAAGAGTACTTGGTCTAAGATCAATAAACAGAAAGTGCTGCAACTTATAGAAGATGGTCTAATGACTGAAGCTGGTCATAAAAGCATTGAGACTGCGAAGCAAAATGGTTCGTGGACAATATTAGATGAAGTTGAAGAATTGATCGTTCCGAAAGATCTGGAGATGGAATTAAAAAGCAGACCGAGTTCGGAGCGTTTCTTTTTTGGCTTAAGCAGATCGGTGAAAAAGGCGATTTTACAATGGCTTATTCTTGCAAAACGTCCGGAGACCAGACAAAAACGAATAGCTGAAATTGTAGATCTTGCTGGGCGGCAACAAAAACCAAGACATTTGCAGTAGACCTATACGCTCAAATAATAATGGTATGTAACTGCTCTATCATGTGATTTCTGCCTCTTTTAAGGATATACTGTCATTCTTGGGGTCTTATTTGGTGTTTATTCTAAAGGAGTTATAAAAAAAAAATATTTGGGATACAATATTTGATCGTGTTTAGCGTCTTTATATACGAGAGCGTTAATTTAGATTAAGCGGGAGTGGTCGGAGATCATTCCCGCTTTCCTTTTTAATGGGATTTTACTAACTTCAGTTTAAAAGGTACTTCACTCTCCTTGAGTGACGCTTTAAATAGAAATTATCAATTTAATTAAGAAATGGATAAAGCTATGGCAAATAATAAATTACTGCGAATGGACAATGTTGGTATCGTTGTGGAGTCCATTGATGATGCTATTTCTTTTTTTACGGAGATAGGCTTGAAGCTGGAAGGACGGGCTATGGTTGAGGGTGAATGGGCTGGCCGTGTTACTGGACTTGGGGATCAGCGTGTGGAGATTGCTATGATGGTTACTCCTGATGGCCACAGCCGGCTTGAAATTTCTCGGTTTCTCAGCCCGCCTACGATCTCAGATCACAGGACTGCTCCGGTGAATGCTCTTGGTTATTTACGCGTTATGTTTGCTGTTGAGGATCTTGATGAGTTGGTATCCAGGCTCATTAAGCATGGGGCTGAACTTGTTGGTAAGGTGGTTCAGTATGGAGACTCATATAAACTCTGCTACATTCGCGGAACTGAAGGGATTCTAGTTGGTTTAGCTCAGCAACTTGTTCATAAATAAGTATCAGGTGTTTTTGTAAAATAGTTTGTGGTGGTTACATGGTGAATCTTGCTTTCAGCATTTCATAACGTGTACGGCCAATGGGTAGTTTTTCTCCATTTTTCAACTCGATATGTGGTTGTCCTGATTGAAAAACAATTTTATCCATTTCACTTGTGCAAACCAGGTATGACTTATGAATTCTTTCAAATGGTCCGTTGAGCAATTGACCAAGTTTTTCCAGTGTTTTATTATGTAAATAGGTACGTCCGTCTTTAAGGTGGATTTCTGCATAAATACCTGCGCCTTTAAAATAGATGACGTCTTGTATATCAATGAGCTGCAGCGCGGATTTAATTCTGACGGCAAGGAATTTCAAGTAGGGTCCTGTTTTGTTCGTTCTACCATTTACCCGGGCCAGGGCTTGTGCAAGCCGCTCTTGATCAAAAGGTTTGGCTATGAAGTCTATTACCCCATAATCGAAAGCCTCAATGGCTCTTTCCTGATAAGCGGAAATGATAATGGTATGGAAAGATTCTGCACTAAAGGTTTTTAATACATCAAAACCGTTCTCTCCATTTAGATTCAGGTCGAGGAAGAGCAAGTCTATCTGGTGATTTTTGATATATACTTTGCCTTCGTCTAATTCAGAACAGACGGATATAGAGGTTAATTTCTCTTTTAACAGTTCGGTTACCATTCGCTCTATTCTGCTGGCAATCCTTGCTTCATCTTCAATGATCAATATATTCATATCCTCTCTTTTCTGTAATTTATTCTAATAATTTAATTGTGGTAACCCAGCCTTTCTCCCAACTTTCAGATTTCAATTGCCATTTACTACCATAGCTTTCTTGTAATCGGGCTTTGATGTATTGTAATCCAGTACCTGTTTTATGCGGTTTGGTATTTGATCTGTTTATGGCATGAGTATATAGGTTGTATATTTTTAAACCGGGTTCTTTTTTATATTCCAGATGGAAGCGGATTATTCCATCTGCCATTGGTTTGCTGTGGGTTATTCCATTTTCAAGTGCGGTATGGATAATGGCTGGTGGCAGGAATTCATTTTCATCTATACCGCTGGTTTCCCAGCGATAATCGATCTGTTTACGAAAGCTCATTACCTGAATGTGATATTGGCAGAGCATGATCTCTTCCGTTATTGGAACCATTTGTTTTTCTGACATTCTGGAAAGCTGGCCTAACTCGTTTGCAATGGCTTTTATCATCTTTACTCCACTCTGGGGAGATTCTTCTACCCAATCCATTAGTGTGGTTAGGGTATTCATTAGGAAGTGAGGTTGGATGCTCCTCTTTAAGGTTTCCATTTTAAGTCTTTCGGAAAGTAAAAGACTTTGCCGGTAGGCTTTATCTATGGCTTTAGATCTTCTGATGAGCAGATAGAGCATAGCAATCATTAAAAATCCAAAACTCAAATAAAGGCTATAATCGAAATACCAAAGCCCGTTGGCTATTGCACCGAGCAATAATGCCAATAACACCACGATAGCCCCATTGGTTTTTCTACAGATTCCGGCAACTGCGATCAATAAGCTCGTTGTACCCATGATGATGCTCATCACTCTGGCTACATAATCATATCGCCCATGAAAGAAAAAGAATACAGCTAGTAATATTACGGCTAGGGTAATGCTAAACCAGGATGGTGCTATGACCTTAAACTGTGCGTTTAGAAAATAGGGTATGGCGAATGATACACTTAAAGTGAGTACACCAATGATTTCCAGGCGCCAGATCTGCATAGGATATGGATAATTCCAAAAAACAGGGAGGTATTCCAGGCCTATGAGGGCAAAGAATAAAAAGCAGATTAAAGAAAAAACAAGGAATATGGATTCGTCCCGATGGTGAAGGAATACGATCAGGTAATAGATGAACCCGATCAGGAATGCTCCTGCAAGCATTCCCATACCAGCGGCTCTTTCTTTAGGGGCGGCAATCAGACGTTCATAACTGCCGGCCCATATGTTTACAAAATCATAGCTTTTCAGGCTATAAAAATTGGATATCCGCAAGGCAAGTATATGACTTCCCCTTTTAGAAGAGGAGTCAGGTAAAATCAGAATGCTGCTGTGTTTTCCGGGAATCTCTTCTGGTTTACTTCTTCCAACTTTTCCGTTATTGGTTATGAAATGGCCGTCCCAAAAAGCATCGTAAGAGCCCAGAGAGACAATTTGTAAACCCCATGGTTGTCCATTTGCATGACCTTCCGGAAGCTGGATATGAAAGCGGAGCCAGAATATTCCTTTTTGGGCTGAGCCATTGGAACTTTCCCAGTGCTGCTCATCCAGTTTAACTTTTTTCCAGTCTTGCTGATCGCCTGTATGGCTCACAACCTTTGATGGTCGTATGGTTCTGTCTCCGCATCCGGATAATAGAAAAAAAAGGGTCAGGCTGGTGAGCCAGGTACACAAAATTCCTTTTTGGATCATATTCAAATATAGGCTTCAATGCCCGTTTTTTTATGACGTTTGCAACCGCTCTCTGTTGTTCAAAAGTTTTCGAATCGACACGCTGAAAACATTTTTTACTCTTGCATCAAATTTAATGAAATGGTATTCAAAGAAACTAAAATGGCAGTAGTACTGTTGATCTGTCTTATTGTTAGTCTGCATGTTAGGGCACAAACTGAGCGCCGGCTGGATTCAATTATGAAGCTGGCTCATCTGCGTGGTATTTTTAATGGAAATGTACTGGTGGCTAAAAAGGGGAAGATTATATATCAAGCTTCTTTTGGCTATGCCAGAGGACATAAAAGTAAAAAGTTGACGTCTGAACTTTTGTTTGATATCGGTTCTGTTAGTAAGGAATTTAATGGCACGGCCATCATGATCCTAAAAGAGCGGGGTTTGCTTCATTTAGAAGACCCGATTGCCAAATATCTTCCGGGATTTGCCAACTGGTCGCGAAAAGTAAAAATAAAGAACCTGATCAATTACACTAGTGGCATTCCGATCTTTGACCCGCTCTCGCTTGAAACAGACTCCTTGATCCAGGCGAATCTGATGTCGCTCAAGACCTTAAATTTTGAACCTGGAACGGCGTATTTGTACAACCATTATAATGTGTATCTGCAGATGCGTATTGTTGAAAAAGTTAGTGGTATGCGTTACGCAGACTTTATATCTAAGGCAATATTGGGGCCTTGTGGGATGACGAGTAGTTTAATTGATGTTCCTGCCGATAGTGAAATTATGGCCCGGGCTTTTAATAATGAATATGAAGAAACGCCCTATCTGCAGGGAATGACTGGTTGGGTACGCCTTCCTATCTTGGATCTTTACCGATGGACAGAATGCTTGCATAGTGGTCGGATATTGTCTAAGGAATCTCTGCGGGAGCTTTCTTATAATTTCCCTGGAGGGGAAAGCAGCCTGGGTACAACTGGTTTTGAAAATGGGGAATTGGTCTGGCATCAGCATCAGGGATCAAATTCCAATTACGAGGCTTTCTTTTATTGTAATGTAAAGGACAGCATCAGCATTGTGTTGACGACTAATCAGCAGCAGTTAAAGGTTTACGCTATCAAATCTGCATTGCTGGAAGCGATTAAGGGTACTCCAGTTACGGTTCCGAAGAAATCGGTTTACCTGGAAATCAGAGAAAGGATGTTGGCTGATCTTAATAAAGGCTTGGCCTATTATAATCAGCTGAAAGCGGAGCGACAGGATGTTTATGACTTTTCTAATGAAACTGCTGATATGATTAATACTGGGCGATTTCTGCTGCGCAGGCATAAATTTGATGAGGCCATACGCTTATTTTCTATCGCTGCCAGATTGGGGGGCAGATCTGGGGATGTTTCCTATGCTTATGAGCTTACGGCTGATTGTTATTTGAAGAAAGGGGATAGGGGACAGGCCTTAGTTTATTACCGGAAAGCTCTGGATGCGGATGCTGGCAATAAAAATGCGGAGGGAATGCTTGCTACGCTTTTTAAGTAGTTTAGTGTGTGTGCAGAACGGGGAGGGCGCAGTTGGATTTGCTGTTTAGGTCTATATACCTGTAATTGTTGTATACAAACAAGTCAGGTGATTTTAGTGTTATAGTTACCGTATGCAAAAAGTAGTTTTAATACGCCACGGCGAAAGTGTTTGGAACCTGCAGAACCGTTTTACTGGTTGGACGGATGTTGATTTGAGTGAAGAAGGATTTCAGCAGGCTAAACAGGCGGGTGAATTGTTAAAGAAGCATGGTTATAACTTTGATTATGGCTTTACTTCGGTATTGAAGCGTTCTATCAAAACTTTGCATTGTATACTGGAAGAGTTGGACCATTTATGGATACCGGTAACTAAGTCATGGAGGTTAAATGAGCGGTTTTACGGTGCTTTGCAAGGGATGAACAAGGAGGACGCTATTGCTCAATATGGATTGGAACAGGTGCAGAAATGGCGCCGTGACCCATACGAACATCCTCCTGCGATAACTAAGGACGATGAGCGTTATCCTGCTTATGATTTGCGTTATAAAGACCTGACCGAACGTGAAATCCCACTTACTGAAAACCTGAATGAAACGATGGACAGGGTGCTACCTTTCTGGAACGAAATTGTTTTGCCGGTGATTCGAAAAAATCAAAAAGTGGTTATCTGCGCACATGGCAATAGTCTGCGAGCGCTGATTAAATACATGGATAATCTGACGGATGAAGAGGTAACTAAACTTGAGATTCCAACAGCTACGCCATGGGTTTATGAGCTGGATGAGGGTCTGAATACGATTAAGCATTATTACCTGGATTGATCAAACTGATACGCTACAATATCATCTGTTTTGCAGGCTCAAAAAGTTCGTCTTTTCCTTCGGTGATTCCTTTAATTGCAGGGCTGTCAGGATAGAAAATGCCTGGCCCGGAGAACATTGTACTGATATCTCAGGGCTAGGATTAAACTTGTTTAGCAACAGAATCTCAAAGGTTCTAAGGCTCGATCTGTAAAGCATATTTTTTGGTGGTTATGCCGGGATTTGGAATTCTTTTTATTGTTTTAATTATATTAGGCTCTGTATTGTTTAAAATGAATTTGAAGAGTTTTTTGCAGCAGCCATATCCTTTTCCTGATAGACCGTTTAAAGTAGCTGTAGTGGTTGGTTTGGGAATCGGTCTGCTGATGTTTTTGTTAAAGCCTTTTGGGCTTTCCAATATTTCAGTAAAGCATGATCATTTGTTTTCTGCTGGTTATGGCTTAGTTAGTTTTTTGGTGTTGCTTTTTAATGGGCTGGTCGTTCTCAGGTTATTTTCGGACTTGCACTGGACGATCTTCAGACAGATTTGCTGGAGTTGCTGGTCGCTTTTTTGTTTGGGGGTAGCAAATTATGTGTATACCTTCCTATGTATCGGCCATTTGAATTTTACTATGGCGGGTTTGATTGTATTTCAGTTGTACACTTTGATTATTGGCTCTATTCCAATTACATTTTTGGTATTGATCAGGCAAAACAGGATGCTTAGGTTGAATAGAAAATCGGCTGAAGTTTTAAATGATCATTTTCTTCTAACTGAACCTGTAAACGACTTGCCTGGAGATGTTGTGCTCACAGCGGAAAATGGCAAAACAGAGCTGAATATTCAGGTAAGTGATTTGGCATTTATTGAATCTGATGGAAATTATATTCAGGTTTATCGTCGTAAAGATGGGGTGATTGCTCCAGTCACTATTCGAAGTAGTATTTTAAAAGCGGAGTCCGAATTAGGGGGCTATAATCAAATGTTAAGGTGCCACAGGGCTTTTATTGTAAATACTGATTTTATTGAAAGTGTGAAGGGGAATGCCCAGGGGTATCGTTTGGGAATTAAGGAATCCGGCATGGAGGTTTATGTGTCGAGACAGTACACCAAACTCATCAAGCAGGTTTTAAATAAGGTGTGATTTTACATCGCTGTGTATCATGAAATGGTGCTGATGTGTAATTAAACCGTGCTTTTCGTCACAAAAGCGTGCATTTCATCCCTAAAAGTTTATCTATTGATTTCTTCCTGTTAGCATTGTAGAAGAATTCAAAAACTAAACGACATGGATATACTATTTAAGGTATTTTTAATACTGCACATTGTAGCCGGAACTATTGGCTTAATTTCGGGAACGGTTAATATTATTGGTAAAAAAGGAGGGAAGGCGCACCGGATAGCGGGGCGATTTTTTCTATATGGAATGTTGACAGTAAGTTTGTCTGCTTTTGTACTTTCTGTTCTTCATCCAAATTACTTTTTGTTTATTGTTGGGGTTTTTACCTTATACATGGTTTCCTCCGGGACGAGATACTTGCATTTGAAGAATTTGTCTAAAGGTCAAAAACCTGGTGCTGTTGATTGGTTGCTCACTTATTTTATGCTCACTTTTGGTATTTTATTTTTGCTTTTTGGGATTTATCATCTGATCCATAAGAATTCTTTTGGTGCTGTGTTTATTGTTTTTGGGCTTATTGGATTTAGAATGGTGCGTGCGGATTTTAAGAACTTTAGGGGGGAAGGGGATGTTTTAAATACCTGGCTTGTTGCTCATATCCAAAGAATGATTGGAGCTTATGTTGCTGCTTTGACGGCATTTCTTGTAGTTAACAATACGTTGTTGCCTGCTTATATTGCCTGGTTACTTCCAACTGTAGTGATGTTTCCCTTGATTTTAAAGTGGGTGAAAAGGTACAAAGTGCGGCTGGGGTGAAAGTAAGGTTACTCCATTGGGATACTTTTGCTGAGGCGCGTCCTTATTATGAGGCTGCGCTGGCGGGAGTGGTTCAAACTGGTGAAGCCTATTATGCTGACGAAGCAGAGCTTATGCTGAGGTTGCGTTTATGTTGAGTGAGTGAAGAGTTTCAGTAAATCCTATTTCTTACATTTTACTTTGCAAGGTTTAAAATCCACTTGATGCAATCGATAGGTTCAACAATAGACCAGGAATGCGGGTGCCTTTTCCCATCAACTCTAAAACCTTTTCCTATAGCAGGTATAAACTCCGCTCTTGTATTTCCGCTTTGCATCAGAAAATTTGTCATTGCAGATAGGTTGGCTGCGTTCAGATCATAGTAATCTCTACTTTTATTTTTGAGCTGCCAAACTATATCTGGATCGCAATACACTCTTACAGGCACATCAATTAGATATTTTGCATTGCCTCCATCTTCTCTATTTCTTGAAAACTGTGACGCTTCTGTATATTTATCAGGAAATTCTTCTGGAGAACCGCCATAAAGTTTAGTGAAATTGTCTATTATAAATCGATCTTCGTTTAAGGCGATTTTTTTACTTTCTGATAAGTCAGCCCCTTCCTTTTCATATTTTATGATCGATTTTTTAGCTCCATTATACAAGTCTGCCATATCAATAGGGGGATCAATACCAATTACAGCCAATGGCTTTATGAAAGTTATATATTTTTTGTTTCTCGACATTTCTGTGTATTGCAAAGCATTCATTCCGCCAAGCGAAAGTCCGCTCAGTATAAATTTATCTTTTGGAACCCTATATTTTCTAATTAAGTCTTCAAAAACAGTATCAAAAAGTTGCATGGCTTTTTGATCACTTTCCAGTGTTTTATTGTAGTTAACACTTACGACAACCGGTAAAATATTGTTGTTATAGGCTTGTTGCATCAAATTTTTGTTACAGCTGATCACATTCTCAGCTGTTTCGCCTGTGGAAGGAAACAGGACTAAAACTGCATTTATAGTCTGCCTAGGTATAAGGGCATAATAGAAAAGTTGATCACTTCCATTATCGTTAATATAAATTTCTGTGCTGTCGTTAATATTGAGATATTGTTTTCTAAGTATGGCTAGATACTTGTCGTCCAGATTTAGAAAATTGCCGTCTACAAAGTTGCCAATTGTCTTTCCTCCGTTACTGTAATGTGCAGCACCTTTTCCATTTAGAGCCCCATTGGTAAAATTACCCTCAAAAGTAGCGTAGCCAATAATTTCATATTTACCTTTGCCATTAAGTTTGCCCTGGTTCATTTGCCCGGTATAAATCACAGCCAATTTATGATCCTGATACCACCGCAATATGCCGTTTCCGAAAGCATATCCATTTTTACAAGAACCGCTCCATATTAGGCTGTCTTTAGGCGAATACTCATCGCTCCAGATCATACATCCAGTTTTTATGTCCTTAACATACTGCCCGGTTTGGGAAAATACATTAAATGAGCTTAATAGAATAAGGGATAAAATAATATGTTTCATATTTTATTGTTTGTTGATATTTCCTTTTGATACGCCAAATTGTAGGTTCTTTTTGTATTCTGAGACCTGCTCTAATAGGTCACTGTCTTCATGAAATACTTTTTCAATTCCGTCTTTTAATCCTTCTTTAAGTTCAAAAATGGAATTGGTATGTCCATTAGATGCATCAGATACGATTCCTGTAAATGGGATACTCAATTCTTTATCTGTAAAATATTTGGTATCGCCGCTCTGAACATCTCCTTTGGAATATAAATCATCTATTTGTTTCATTTACTTTTTTTAATTGTGACCTACAATCGTATTGGCGCCATTAGTTATATCAGACAAGTTTTGTACTCTATTCTAATATGAAACTTTTAAAGGCTTGTTCTTCAGTATGCCCTGCTTCTTCCTGATTCAATTGAAATGAAATCTCATCCTCAAGTCCTTCGTCTTTTCCACTAATTTTTATTTTAAAATTTGAGGAAACAAGATAGCCTGTATCCAGATCGTAAACGACTTTAATATCCGAGTCTATTGTGAAGTTTTTAGTGAAGTGATAGGATTTGGCACGTTGCTGAAAATTTTTATCTGCTATTAATTCACTTAGCTTTTCTTCATCGAGAGATACTAAGCCTGCAAGGAAGATTAGATTTTTTTGCTGGTGCTGTAATTTGTACTGTATTTTAACAGGGATGCTTAATGGGGTCAGAACCCAGCTCATTCCATGGATAACATAATCCTCGTTAAAATCCCTATCATAAAAGTTGGAGAAAAAAGGTATGTAAGCACTACTGGACAGTAAATCGTATTCAAGACCAAAGAGAATATGGAAATATAGTCTTTCTACGACCATAATCATAGATAGGTTTTTGGGATTTCTGTATTTTTCTTTGTGTTTGTCCCATTGCATTTTAATACTTTCTTTATTCTTGATCACAAAGAAATTAGATTCGGAGTTATAACTCAACTTAACAGGAGAAAACACCAGGGGATCACTGGTCATATTGGTGGAATAGGATTTATTTCGGAATACTAATTCAAGGTTTTCGGAATTACTGATACTCAGCGAAAATTCTCCGTTGCTTTTTATATCTGAAATTTTCTCTGTTTTAAACTGTGATCTTTTAGAATATTTAAAGTGATATCCGACGGATAGACCTTCTTTTAAGTTAATCATTGTCATAAGGCGTTTTTTATTTAAAGATTGTCTAATAGGTCCTGATAATAATCTATCTTATCATGATCCTTTGTTTTCTCATATAGATCTATCAATTTTTTATATACTATTTCTTTGTGGAGCAGAGCAGCATTACTTCTGTTTAACCATTGTTCAAGAATGGAAATTGCTCTATGGTAATCTCCATTTTTTTCATCCTTGACAATTTTTAAAATTAATATGCTGAAGTCATTGGGATTAGCAGCGTATACCTTATCGATCATTTTCTCCGCTTCTTCATGTTTTCCCATTACCTTGTATAAGGCCATTAGCCTTTTTTGAATTTCAAAGTTTTCGGGATATAGTTGTAGTATCTTTTCAATATAGCTTAGTACAGATTCCTGATGGGTTTCAAACCAGGAGTAATTTTGGTCTGTCATTAGGATGATAAGTTCTATTTTTTTAATATGAAAATAAAATATATCTTCATCTGTAAGGTTAACTATCGCTCTTGTACAGCATTTCAGGGACTCTTCATAAGCTTCCCAGAGGAGTTCTGCAATTACAAATTCTTCTGCAAGGTAATTGAGGTAATTAATGTAATATTGTTTCTCCCCGGGATACAGGAATTGTAATTGTTTGTACGTTGCCAGTCCTTCTTTTATCTGGTTGTTTTTTATCTGGGCTGCTGAAGTACGTTGGATTTCCTGTGCGCTTTTCATCTCTTAGGATAGATTGTGTTTTTGTCTTTTTAAAATGATATCTTTCTTTGCGTCCTCTTCAAGTTCTTTTATTTCTTCTTCTGTTAACTTATAATTTTCTATTAATAGGGCTCTATAGGCTTCTATTTTTTCTGGGTTTTGAAGCTTATAGTACATCTTAAATATAGATTCGTCATCATCTTTATACTGGCCCGGGTAAGAGGGAAGATTTGTTCTGGCATTGATCTCTCTCCTGTTGAATAGTTCTGCTATTGCTTCTTCATACTTTTTTAAGTAGACCAGGGCCCAAGCTTTATATAATACTGTAGCCATGTGTATTGAAGTTAAAATTCTTGTTTTTGCAGAGGAAATATCTATGGGAGTATGTTTGATTAGATGATCACATACCGTTAGAACTTTTTCATATTCTCTTTCTTTTAAATAGGCTTGTATTAACTTTTCTTCTATATGAATATATTGATCATCCAGCTGATAGGCTTTTTCATAATTGGTTATAGCTTTCTTACGATCTCCTTGCTTGTCATATATATCGCCAATTAATTCATAGGTTTCTTTGTAAGTGGGATCCAGTTGAATCGCTTCCTCGGCATACTTAAGCGCAGCTTCGGTGCTCCAGGTTTCATAATAGGTTGCAGCCAGAAGATACCGATATTGCACATTGCCGGCAAACTCATTATTGATTTGGTGTAAAATGGCCAGAGCTTCTGCAAATTGACCATATTCTCTGTTTTTGCGTGCCTCAGCTAGTAACTTTTTTACTTCTTTAGTGTCCATGTTTTATTTTAAGCTTTATCATTAGTATAATCCTGTATTCCCTGGAGGCAATTTACCTCTTATTGCGATATATGCAGAGATCAGTGCGGATTCAATGGCGAGAGCTGATCCTTTGTCTATTCTGAAAGCATACCATTCAAATGGACCAAAACTTCCATTGGTTAGATTTTCAAGGATCATTGCTTCTTTAGGGCTTGTCCATGAGAAGGCCTGGTATCTTCTCAGTACGCTGGCATATTGAGTGATTCCATATTTATAGATTTCCCCGGCTGCTAAAAATACAGATGTGGGATCAATGATGCCACGCAGGTAATCTCCATAATTTCCAGGTATGTTAACGTGAACGTCGTACACGTTGAATGGCCCTCTTTTTATAGGTTTTGTTTTGTCGAGAGGCAAGGGAACTACCCTTGGAATTGGTATGTCAGTTGGTACAGTAATTGGCCTGGTTTCTGGTACGGGTTCTGCAACTGGAATGGGCTCAGGTTTTGTAAGGCTGTCCCATACGTCGGTAGCGGTTTCACAAACCCAATTCCAGGCATCCGCAATGCCGTTCCCTGCCCATTCTACAAATGCAACTATACTGTCCCAGTTTTTCCAGATCAGATACCCTATGGTTAACACAGCGGCGGCAATAAGTACAACCCAACCTACCGGGTTCCAGAAATCGGCTCCTCCGAATGCCCACATTCCTCCTAGTGCTACTTCCATATTAAATTTGTCCTGAGTTTACACTTGAAATTATTCCCCCCAGGGGACAGATGCACTTAGAGGCTTCGTAAAGAGGTTTCATTCCTAAAACACTTACTTTTGGTACTGTATTGATCCAATTCAATGGCTGCCCACTAAGATTTAGATTTAGCCTGCATATTCCTGCTATGGCACATAACGTGAAATGTGTAATGTTAACTCCTGCTATATTGTCTTTGTCTGTTGCAAAAACGCCATCTCTGTTTTTAATTTGCGGATTACTGGTTACGTTTAATGGAGAGGGAATTAATCCTTTATCACATTGTAATATGGCATTGTTCTTTAAGTATTGCATAACAAATCATTTAAGTTTGACTTCCTTACCTCCACTTACAATTACATTTTGATCGCTGTTTATTTTAAAGTTTGCGCCTTTAGCGCTTTGTGTAACCCTTTTAGCATCAAGATTGTAATTGTTTTCAACAGTTTGTTTTAAATCTTTACCGTTAAGTTTTATTAGTCCCTCCTTATCAATCGACAGCAGGTTTTCTCCAACTTTCAACGTAATAGAAGCTTTTGCATCTAAGATGATATTTCCCTCTGAATCTGCTTTAATGACTGATTGAGGTGGAGAGTCTTTACCTGCTCCAACATTGATGGTTTTAGATGATGCGGCATTTAGGGTAGCATTTCCTGCTCCATCAAAAAGAAGATTAGCACTTCCTCTATCCATTAGATTAACACTGCCATCGGTATCGTTCATTTGTAATTTATTTCCGCTTCTGGTGGCTATACTTTTCAGATGATTATTATCTGAGCCACCAGAACCACTATTGCCATGGAATACGCTTCCTAATACGATGGGCCGGGCGATATTACCTTCTTCAAAAGCGATGACCACTTGGTCACCTTTTTCGGGAATAAATGCGAAGCCTCTGTTTTTACTAACCTTATCACTGCTGCCTGCATCGGGCGTAACTACTCTTAGCCACTCAGTTTCATCATTGATTTGACATTGCCACTTAAACTTCACTTTTATCCGGCCTTGTCCTTTGGGGTCGTCATTGTTCATTACATCGGCTAATTGCATATCTGGCTGGGGCTTTGGTGTTTTGCGTACTGGGAGTTTCTCGCTGTCTGCTGAAACGCCTTCAAAAGAATTCTGGTAATGACCAACGCCGTCAATTTCATGATATATGGCGGTTATGATAAACTTTCCAAATTCCTCTACTTGAAAATCTGTTTCGCTGCGCATACTGGTACTGATGTTAGCTATTTTACCCAGACCTATTTTTGGATTATCTCCCTGGCCAGAGACGTTTATCAATCCGGAGATTAAGGATTGATGCTCATCATTTACAAACGTATCAATTTCCTTTTGAGAATTGACCCTTACATTTAAAGGTTGGTTATAACGTTTACTGTAAACGTCATTGGAGGCAGTGATGGCGTGAGACAGATCGGATAAGGCTGAATTTACACCTGAGGGTTGTGCACTTAGTAATTGGTCTTGCTGAGGATGATAAGCAAAATTCTTGTAGTTTAATGGTGTGATTTGAAGTCCGTACTGCAAGCTGCGAAGATCTCGTCCATAGATTAAGGGCACTTCTTCCTGCTGGTCTGGTTTTCCAAAATGGAGTACACGGCCATCGTAATAGAACCATTCGTGATATTCTGCAGAAAGCCGGTTGATGAAATCGAAATCGCTTTCTCTGTATTGTATTAAATAGTCAATGCCGGAACTATATGATGGTTTAATTTGAAAATTCAGGTCATTTTGGGGTGTATCATTTGTGGCTTGCTGTATGATGGTTTTTAGGTCTTTTCCTAGGTAAGAGCCCAGATCAGGTCCTCTATCTATTAAAATATCAGGGCTCTGGCCTGTGATGATAATGTCTCCTTGAAAGCCATGTGTTTGGGCAATCTCTACTTTGGTGATAATTCCGATAAATATATTGGCCGTGTCTCCAAGTGTACCAAATTGTGCGGTTAAGCTTTTACCAATAAAATCTTTGGATTTTGCCAGGGTGATGTTGCTGGTTCCTTCCAGTTGATCATGATTAATACGCAATTCAAAGAAATGATGTTCATTGAAGCGCTGGTCCAGCGTAAAACGGCTGAAGTGAGTGATAGACATCTGCTCTATGCTGATGTCTACAAAGAGTTTGTTTACCATAGGGTAGAAGGTAAATGGAACTGTTAAAAAATAATTTTTCGATTATGGTCCGTTAAGTTACTGATGATGGGGTCGGGGGGATCGAATGAAATGGTTCCATAATTAGGGAGAGGGCATATAAGATGTGCTCTGCCCAAAAAATCAAATCTTGCTTTGAAAGCCATAAGTTTGTGTTTTAGGGATGACTATTAATTAATTGTTTGAATGACAACAAAAATTCTGCCATTACTGTCTAGTAATCAGTTGTGTATGTGGAATGGGCTCTGATTGTTTTCAAAGGCATATGATTTCATAACTAAGGAATATTTTGCTAAAATTCATTGTAGTATGGAGTAGTCGGGGAAGGGGTAATATCCGGAGGTGTTGGTGTGTTGTTCTTTCAGGCTGATCGCTTTACAACATTATCAATCATCAACAAAGATGATCAGTATTATTAATGCTAATTCGTCGGGCTGTTATGGTAATAATTGAGATTATTTGTATTATTAGGCAATGAATAAGTTCAGTGCTAGCATAGAGATTATTGGAATAAATCCTTTTGTTTTTGTTCCTGACGGTATCCTTGAGAACCTTTTTAAGGAAGCTGGTAAAGACAAAGGGGCTATTCCAATACGTGGTGTAATCAATGATAACCCATACAGACAAACATTGGTGAAATACAGTGGTGCCTGGCGGCTTTATATTAATACCACCATGCTTAAAAATTCGCCTAAACGTATTGGCGAAATTATTGAACTCACCGTAGAATTCGACTCATCAGACAGAACTATATCAGCGCATCCTAAACTGACGGAAGCGCTTAAAGCAAATAAAGAAGCTCTGCTAGTATTTGAAAACCTAAGACCTTCATTGCAATTTGAAATTGTACGTTATATTGCGCATCTAAAAACTGAAGAGAGCGTTGATAAAAATGTAGGGAGGGCCATTAATTTCTTATTAGGAAAAGAGCGATTTGTGGGTAGAGATAAGCCATAAGAATAGCGTCATTTTGTGGTGGGTTTAGTTTTTCATAACCTTCTGAAATTCACTTGGCCTCATATTAACCAGTTGCTGGAAGGTGTTGCTGAATGCTGCAATACTGGAATAACCAACTTCGTAGGCTACCTCGCTGATGTTCTTCTCCGAACCCATTAACAGTTCCATGGCTTTGATCATTCTTAACATCTTCAAGTATTGAAGGAAAGAAATATTCAGGTGTTGCTGAAATAGCCGGGTCAGGTTTCTTACACTTATGCCAAATTGCAACGCAACCAGGGGCAGTGTTAAGGGGTCTTGCAGATGTTCGTGTAGATAGGTTGTTATTTCAAGCAGGCGTTTTTCTTCTGTTGTTGGCAGGAGGATAGAAAATCTCTTGCCGGGCGAGTGGGCAAGCAAATGTTTCATTGTGGTGAGGAATTCGTATTCCCAACTTCCGGGCAATATCAAACCTTGCCAGTTTTCTGAAAAACTGATCATTTCCCGGAGTAAACTGCTCACTGGATAAATGCCGAGCTCGTTATAAAGTTGGTGTTCGGAGTTTGGCTCATCTCTGAAATAAATGTTTAAAATGGTGAGTTCGCCAGTGTTGAATTTCACATTGTGCATCATGCCTTTAGGGATCCATACATAATGCTGGGAGGGAATATAGTATTCTTTCTCCAGTGTTTTCAGGTAGGCTATGCCGCCTGAAACCAGCAGGAGCTGACCTTTATTGTGTTTATGTGCTGGAAAGCGATGTTCCAGCTGTTCTTTCATGATATAAATTGCGTCTTTATTAAGATCAATTTCTCTTTCAAACTTTTTCAGCAAATCCATGATGGCTAAAATAAGTAAAATATTGGCCTATTATATAAAATCTTTGTTTTGACCTCGGAGTAATTTTGTGGTGCATCATTAGAATTAGAAATGAGACATCAATTATCAATCGTATATTTTCTTGGATTACTGTTTTGCAGTCAGTCTGGAAAGGCACAGAATAGCCTGTTTACCCTGGAAGAAATTTGGGTAAAGGCAAAAGAGCACAACAAGGAATTAAAGGTTGGCGCATTAGAAGTAGGTAAAAGTGAAGTATTACTGAAAGACGCCAAAAGCGAACGGCTTCCCGAGATCAATGCAAATGGTTCCTATTCCAGGCTGACCAATATGCCTATTTATGAACATGGTATTTTTCACCGGCCAACCGTTGCTCCGGTCATCAACCAGTCGTACATTATTAGTGCAGAAGCTTCGCTCAACTTATACCGTGGTGGAAAAACAAAAAGGGAGATCAGCATTAAAAAAGTAGAGCTTGAGGCAACACTGAACCAGCAGCAGCTTTCATTGGCTGATGTGAAATTTAAAAGTGCTTCCTATTTCTATGAGCTTCTAAGAAATCTGCAGCTTAAAGACCTTACGGTGCAGGAAATTGCCTATGAGGAAAAGCAGCTGACAGAAATAGGCCACCTGTACAAAAATGGAACTGTATTGAAAAGTGACCTGTTGCGGGCGGAGCTGAAAATCTCCAATCAAAAAATGCTGCTTTCCGAAATAGAAAACAATATATCCTTATCGGTCCAGCAGCTAAACATTATCATGGGCCGTGCAGACCAGGAACCGCTGGATCCTGTGGTTAAAAATATTGAAATTATAGAGCCTTACGCTTTAAGTTACGAAGATTATCTGGCCATCGCTTATAAAAACTCTTTTGAGTTCAGGCTTTCAGAAAATGCAGTTGCCTTGAGTAATTTGAATCTCCAGCAGGTAAAATCGAATATACTGCCTAAAGTTGACTTTTTTACTTCGTATGATTATACCTACCCACAATCGCAGTTTTATCCTTACTCTAATGCACTTTTTGGTATTGGGCAGGCAGGTGTAAAAGTGAGTATGCCCATTTCCGGTCTTTATCTGAACAAGTATAAAAAAGCGGCGGCCCTCCTAAAAAGGAACGAACAAGTTGTGCGTCATGAAATTAAACAGGATGAAATCAGAAATGAGGTGAGGGCTGCCTATCTGCGCTATACTGAAGCACTGGAACGGATTGAGGTCGCCAGGAAAAACATTACACAGGCAACCGAAGCGCTGAGGATTTTAAAGGCCAGCTATTTTAATCAGCAATCACTTTTAACAGATCTGCTGGATGCAGAGACCCAGCTGCTTCAATCGAAGTTCGACCTCACCTCAGCGCAAGTGGGCGCACAGGTACAGTTTTACCAGTTACAAAGAAAAGTAGGAAAAATTTAAACGCAATACAATGAATACAAAACAGAATAAAATAGATAAAATCGTTGTTCAAGGTACCAGAGCCATTGCCATTCTGGTTGTATGTGCCCTGAGTGTATGGGGCGTAAGCCTGATATGGGCAATGTTAAAATACGAACAGACGAACGACGCACAGGTGGAAGAATATGTAAACCCGATCAATACAAAAGTTGGCGGATATATTAAGAAGATATGTTTCATGGAAAACCAGCAGGTAAACGAGGGCGATACGTTATTAATCATCGACAATAGTGAATATCGGGTACAAGAAGAAGAAGCAGAGGCGGCATTGGAAAATGCGAAGTCGCAAACCGGTATTCTCGAAGCGAACATTGCTACGCTAAAAAGTAATGCAGAGGTGGGCTTGTCGCAAATTGACGCGGCACGGGCGAAAATGGCCCGGCAGCAGCTGGAGTTTAAGCGTTATCAAAACTTGCTTAAAGAAGAGTCGACCACCCAGCAGCATTTCGACAACGTAAAGACGGGATTAGACGTTGCTGTTTCTGAATACCAGTCGGTAGTGGATGCCTATAAAGCATCTTTGTCTAAAATTAAAGATGTAGAGGCGCAAAAGGTATCCGTACTTGCGGAGATTAAAAGACGTCAGTATGTGCTCAACCGGAACAAGCTGGAGCTTGGCTATACGGTGATCACCGCACCTTATAAAGGTAAAGTGGGCAAAAAGATCATTCAGGAAGGGCAGTTGGTGCAGGCAGGACAAACGATGACATTTATCATCAATGGAGAAGGAGGCAAGTGGATTGTAGCCAATTTCAAAGAGACGCAGATCGGTAAATTTAAAGCCGGACAAAAAGCGGTGGTTACGGTGGATGCGTTCCCTGATGCAAAATTCAATGGAGAAATAGAATCGGTTTCACCGGCAACAGGGTCAAGATATTCACTCTTGCCCCCGGATAATGCGACAGGAAACTTTGTGAAAATTATACAGCGTATCCCGATCCGTATTAAACTGACCGACGACTGTTCAACGATCGCGATGTTATCGGCAGGAATGAATGCAAATGTATCCATTAGAAAAGAAAGCTATGAGTAACGATCATTTACCAATTTTTAAACCCTGGGCCCCTGAATGGCTGATTCGGTCGACTATCTTTCTGGTGCTTTTGCCTGCTCTTGTTGCATTTGCCCTTTACTTCAGTAATACAGCCGAAACGGCAGGGTATTATGGTATGGAGCCTGCTGATGTTCAATATTCTGTCATCATGATGTATGCTGCATTGGTTGCCGTTTTGCCTGTTGATGATCGTTTTGTGAAATATTTTGCCCCAAGGCAATATTTTATTCTTGGCGTGACGCTGAATACGATTACCTATCTGATTTGTGCCTTAACCAGGAATATTACGATTTTTATGATCTGCCGTTTTATTCAAGGGGCAGTATGCGCGATTTTCTGTAGCATCTGTATGAATTTGATCTTTCCAAGGCTTCAGGCCGCCCGTGCAAGAGCAATAGGATATTCTATTTTTTATGGTAGCCTGCAGGTGTCTATCCCGGCTTGTGCGATATTTTGCAGCTGGCTGATCCATTATTTTGAGTTCAATATGTTATTCTACGCTTTAATTTTTCTGGAGGTGCCGGGAGTTGTGTTGTTATTGCTAATCACCAACAATGTACGCTTCAGGAGAAAATTTCCTTTATATCAGGTAGATTGGGTGAGTTATATTTTCTATACGGTCATATTCTGCGTTGGGGGCTATGTTTTTGTATACGGACAACAGCTCAATTGGCTGGACAGTCCGGTGATCGTTAACCTTTGCTTTATCGTAATTGCTGCAATGGTGCTGTTTATTGTTCGACAGTTTCATTTAAAACGGCCTTTTGTAAACCTAAGGTTATTCAGTTTTGCAAATTTCAGAAACGGCTTATTGCTGCTGGTGGTCTATTATTTTTTCAAAGGGACAACCGGTTTTGCGTATGGTTATTTGCAGGGGATACTGGGTGTTGATCCGATTCACCTTACGCCAGTCTGGATAATCAATATCGTTGGAATTATTTTGGGCATGTTTATTTCCTCCCGGTTTCTACTATCTGGAACGTCGATAAAAGAAATTCTGATTGCCGGGTTTTCCTGTTTGTTATTGTATCATATACAGCTATATTTTCTCTTTTCCAGTGTTTCTTCCACCAGTGATTTTTTCATGCCCTTCTTTTTGCAAGGGCTGGGGGCAGGGGCTTTATTTGTGCCGATTGTGATGTTCACAGTTTCGTCGGTTCCGCCACCACTTGCAGGTTCGGTTTCCTTCCTGGGAATTGGGTTTCGCTTTGTAGGTTTTTGTGCCAGCATTTCTGTTACCAATTATTTTCAGCTGTACAATAAGAGTGTCCATTACAATAGGTTTAGGGCAAATATTACAGATCTTAACCCTGCAATGGGCGAAACGATGGCCCAGATACAACATAACGTTGCAAGGGGAGGGCAGGATGCCAAAACGGTGAAAGCGTTGTCATCCGGTATTTTGAACAAGATGATTGGCGAACAAGTGACCTTGCGCGCATCGATGGATTATTATGCCATGATCATCTGGGCATTGGTGGTGCTGATCCTGGCGATATTGTTTGTTCCTCGGGCAAAAAGAGTAATTCTGGCTTTCAGGAGTAAGTTTGTACCTTATTAAATCGAAGCTTTTTTTGAAAATATGTTTTCTGACCTTTGGAACTTATAGGTTGTGAGGTTGGATCAGAAAACATATTTTCATGGGTGAAGCAGACTGGAGAAGTGTAGAGTTGCTGGGACAGCCTGATAAAGGTAGGCTGTAACTCATATTGAAAATTCGATGCGCTGTACTAAATAGGCTTTTCCGAAGTTATTGGGATCGTGGGTTACTGTTGCTTTGGTTCCTCATTTGATGGAAATCAAGAAAATGAAACCATCTGCAATCTACCTTGATCTGAGGTTTGAAAGTCTTCCTCATTTCTCGCATTCTTTTAAGAGGAAATTTGGTAGGATACCTACTGGAATGCTGGATTAGAAGAAGATATTTCTGTCGTCTCGTTTTGATACAGTAGCAAACCAAATGGTACTTTTGGTTCTATATAGGTACTCTTTGGAGGTAAGTCATGTTGTTTATCTGCCTGTTGGATGAGTGCTTCTGCACTCATGGGGAACAGTGTGAAGGTAACTGACTCCGGCTCCTGTTGCTGTACATTGAGCAGGTCCTCCCATTTATTTGCCGGAAAATTACGGAGACGTTGGTCTGTTGTTGGGTCAAGAATGCCGAACAAAGGACTCAGTACCATTTCCTGGAGGATTTGTACGTCCAGTAGTTCGTTGATGTATTCTGGTTTTAGGTCGAGCTGATACCAGGTGCCTTTATGCTGCATACCAAAGCGGTGCGATTTTGAAGGTTTATAGGCTATATTGTTGGGTACCTCTGAGATGTAGAATTGTTTACTTAGTTTTTCCAGTAACAGATTGGTATCCAATGGAGACTCGGGACATACCATACGATGGAATTCCCTGCAGCTAATTTGGCCGCTGGACACATAGAGTGTACTGATCCATTGTGGGCTAGTGTGGTGTTCTGCTGCTGCGACTGCCAAACGGTGGTGCCCATCGGCTACGTAGGCTTGTTTGATGTTCTGAAATGCGCTTGTAAATTCCTCGATTGTTTCCTGTGACCGTATTTTCCAGACTTTATGATTGCAGCGGTCCTGTACCAGGGTAACAATGGGCGGAAAGGCAGCAACTTTTTCAATCAACTGGGTCATTGCTGAATGTTTACGATAGGTGAGCAGTATGGGGCTACCTTCTAGTCCAAGGCCCTTTCTGTAGGCTTTTAAGCGATCTTCTCTTTCTTCTAGTGTCCGTTCGTGGGTAACAATATTGCCCCTGATCATATCTTCCAGACTGGTTAGTACCCATATTCCGAATTGTGATCCGTAGGCTGTTTCTTTTTCATAGATATAGATCCCTGATGCTTCTTCCTGCTTGTATTTACCAAGATTTTTAAGTGTGTTAAGGTTAGCCTTGCAGACATCAAATGATACTGAATCATTTTGTACTGGTTCTAGTGTTTGCCTGAAATGCTGTCGCTCTGTAGTCCCGCTCATTATGCTGTTATACCAGGCAGGATCAGGGTGCATTGCGTTAAAGGCTTTTATTTTCATGACGTATCTTAATATCCGGTTAAATAGGGCAGTTTTAGTGATGTAAAGTTCTGTTGTTTAGATTATTGTTCGTTAATGATTCGTTTATTTTGGGACAATTTTCTATAATGGATGCTATGCACATTATAAAATTTTGTTGGAAGGCATATTTTGTTCTCTGGAAGAATTTTGTTCTGATAGAGGTATTGCGTTTCTATATGTAGTTCATACACTTACTCTTGTTTAAGGTCGGTTGCTTCTTTAAAGTTTGACGGAACGCTGAGAGGAAGAGGTTGGGTATTCTTTTATTGCTGGTTTTCTGTCCAGGCTGATGAGGTAAAAGGTGAAAAAAAGAAAGGTGCTCAGCATTAAGAAGGAGATAAGTTCTATCTGGTGATTCATTTTTACGGCCAGAGTGATGAAGGTTGCAATGGCAAATGTAATTTGTAAGCTTGTAATGATATTTTTTAGGTTGTTCATAGTTGTAGGGATTAATTACATTATGAATTTACGGTGAGTTTACTTGCGGAGAAATGGGGAATAGGCAGATGGGCAAAAATGTAAGCTGAAACGGCAAATTTAGGAGGTGGTTTAGATCAAATGTTGTGTGGAGAGGTCATTGTATAAAGAATGGGACTTTGTGATGTTTAGATGGTGAGTATCTTTGTACTTCTTAAAGAATTAAAATTTAAATTCGTTTCGTTTATAAATAATGCTCCATGTTAGAAATCGATATAAAGCCAAATATTCTAGACAGGTCAAGAAAACTATTATTAAACTCTGATTTTATAGAATTTGACGATACCAATTGGGACACAGATACAGTTGCCAGATTTAATAAAGGAGAAGTTGAAGCAATTAGATTCGGCATTAAATTTTTAAAAGGTTACACGTTTACTATTGGTCGTACTTTTTGTATAGACATCAAAGGTCCAAATGACCGGAATATAAAAATTAGAATGACTTCTTTTTATGGTATCAGGAAACAGGCTTTAGATGAGAAGTATTGTCTAATCATTAATACCTTTATGGATACGCATCACAATGATATTGTAAATCGGGCAATAAAAGTTCTTAACAGCGAGGGTAAATTCGAAGTGCTCAAAACTACATTTGACAAAGAGGGTATTGTAATAAAAAATAAAGTTATCCATTGGGAAGATGTGGGTACTAAAGCCTATAAAACCTATTATACTCTTTTTTCTAAAAGTGACCCCAAGATTTACAAAAGTTATAGCTATATGGATGATTGGAATGCTATCTTAGTATACACTTTGTCTAGACGTATTCTTTCAGGGAAGGGGCTATTGGAGTAGCTTAATTGATAGCGATGATTTACATCTGTTAATAGCTGAAAAATGAGCATACAGGTTATAAGCGCCTTGCATCAGGAGTTTGGTATTTCAGATTTTAACTTTTGAAAATGCTGACTTTGTTATTTTAGCCGGAGATACTCATGTTTTATTACTATCATTGCCATACACAAATGAAATAAAATTATGAAAAAACTATTAACGCTCACTGCATTCTGTGCATGTGCATGGACTGTAAATGCACAAACTGAAAAGGGTAAATTGCTTATTGGTGGAAATATTGGATATTCTAACAGTAAATCGAACTCCAAGAATGTTCAGACACAACAAATTATCAGGGAAGATAGTGTCAAATCAATTTCTTATTCTGTTGCGGGTAACGCAGGCTATTTTATCCAGGATAATTTTGCAATTGGTATGGGGATAGGCTATTCACATGTAAAATCTAATTCAGATGGGACTGTCTATTATAATAATTCACAAATTCCTTCGCCGCTATTTTATAGTGGAGAAAATAAGTCTGATTTGTTTTTTTTAAGCCCTTTCGCACGTTATTATGTTGGCCTGGCAGATAACTTTAAATTTTTTGGACAAGTCTCGGTTCCGCTAAGTTCCGGAACACAGAAACAATCTGGTGCAGCAAATCCAGGTTACTATCAGGAATATAAAACAACTTCTTATGGGGTGAGTATCCAACCTGGACTGGCATTTTTTCCTTCTAAAAGAATAAGTCTTGAACTCTCTACCAGTGGGCTTGATTACTATCATACCCAGTTTAAAAATAAGCAAACAGACGAAAAGTCTTCTTCGAACTCGTTCAGCTTTAGCTTGTCTACTTTTGCTCCAAGACTGGGCATCGTATTTTATCTTTAGAATTGTTTTTTTAAATATATGGACCCTGACAATGTTTGGCCAGGGTCCATATATTTAAAACTTATAAGCAATACCTATTCTGTAATTCCGTAGCGGCTCTGTTTGCCATACATAGGCGGTAACTGTGCCATAATTATAGACTTCACCATCATATAGGTATTTATTTAAAATGTTAAATACATTTCCGGTGATTTTGATATTGCCCGATCCCCAGAACAATCCACCATCCAGGCGGAAATAATCTGGTAAAGGCTTATTGTCTGTTCTGCTCCAACTACCTGGTACCCGGCCAATCTGCCATGAAAAACCTGTAGAAACTCCAGCACCCTTTAGTAGACCTTCTTGAAGGGTATAAGTTAGCCAGTTGTTGACTGTATGTTTTGCGAAACCCGGAACAACATCCCCGACTTGAATAGTGTTGACACCTGGGGTTACTTTGGTTACTTTTCCGTCTGTATAAGCATAATTGGCAATAAGTTGTAACCCTTTGGCAAGTTCTCCTCTCAAGTCCAACTCAATGCCCTGTACTCTTTTTTCACCTAAAACAATGCTATGTGTTCTTGTTGCGTCGGTAGGATCGGATGTAAGTTCGTTTTGTTTTATGATTCGATAAACTGACAAAGTGGTATTGAATCGCCCGTCAAACCAATCTTTTTTGATACCGAATTCTGTATTTACACCAGTAATTGGCTTGATCTTACCGCCGCCGGTAAGTATGCCACTTTGAGGGATAAAAGCTTTGTCGTAAACAGCATATATAGAGGTATTGTTATCAATTGAATAGCTCAGGCCAAATCTTGGGGTAAACTGGCTGGCTTTGTTGGGATTTTCGGGTGTTGTTCCCCAGCTGTACTCACTCAAACTGGTATATCTGCCAGCAAGAGTTAGTCTTAACTTGTTGCTGAAGAAGCCCAGTTCTTCCTGCAGATAAAAGGAATGGTATTTAGAGCCTATTAATCCTCCGGCCTCAATGGCGCGTGTTTTTAAAGGGGTCAACCTTCTAGTATCAAAGGCATAATAAGCTATAGGATTGGTACCATAAACTGGGCGTGTACTGTTAAATGGATTGGCATCTGTATCCAGGTTAACGCTCGCATTCCAATCGGCTTCATATTTTTTGTCTCCTGCATCAAAACCAGCCAGGATTCTGTGTTGAATGCTGCCTGTACTGAAGTTTCCGTTTAAAAATACCTGGGCGAGTTTCATATTGCTGCTTGCATCCCAGATTCCTATGTTACGAATAATTGTTCCATCCGCATTTACTTTAGACGGCCATGCACTGTTACCATTCATGTTGTATTTGTAATATGCTCCTTGTGCTGTGAGTTTCCAATGCTCATCAATCTTTTGCTGTACATTTAATGTAAAACTCTGATCATTAATAACGGTTGGTGGGATTAATGGGTCAGATTGAGAGAAATTTACAGGCAAAGTACCATAATCATTTACGCCAAAAACATAGGAAGACCCTACCTGGCTGGTTTTTGCCTGTTGTAAAGTATATTCTGCCGTAATTTTGGTATTACCAGTTTGATAAGAGAGGACAGGAGCAATGCTGTAGCGATCGTTGTACTCAAAATCGCGGTGTGATTTTTTATTCTGCACTGCTGCATTGAGTCTGAACAGCAACTTGCCATCGTCAGTGAGTTTTCTGTCGAAATCTACAGTTGTACGGTAAAGACCATAACTTCCCGCTGTAAAAGAGACCTCTCCTTTGTTAATTCCTGTAGGTTTTTTAGTAACTACATTATATAAACCGCTTGGATCGCCGCTACCGAGCATAAATCCTGCTGGGCCCTTAACAAATTCTATATGGTCTACAAAACTCATATCCTCAGTGAGTGGACCCCAGAATGAATTCACCACATTAAAGCCATTTCTAAATGCCTGAATCTGTGAACCACGCATTTTGATGTTGGCATACATGTCTGCCCAGTGCTGGGTGCGTATGGCCCCACTAACATTTCTGATCACTCCATCACTCATACTGGTAATTTGCTGGTCCTTGAGGACTTGCTCACTAACAATCTGGATGTTTTGAGGAGCTTCCAGTAAAGGTTCATTTAGTCTTAACGTGGCCGAAGGTAAGCTAACTTTGTATTTGTTTTTGATAGCAGCAATTTCAACTTCCTGTAGTGCTTCATCATTTTCAGCCAGAATAAAATCGACGGTTTTAGTTTCTCCTGCATTTACCAGAATGTTCTTTTCGGAGGATCGGATGCCTACTGCTGAGGCTTTAATCGTATAGGTTCCTGATTTGACATGTTTAATAGTAAATTCTCCCTTTTCATCAGTTGTAGTGCCTATGCTTTTGCCTTTTATGGTAATAGAGATTTGAGGTGCAGCTTTTCCGCTGGATATTCTAACACTGCCTTTGATTACTGCGGGCTGTTGCGCGAATGTAATTAAGCTGCTAAACAACATCACTGCTGTTAGTATGAGTAGTTTTTTGAACATATCTATTATTTGGATTAATTAAGAATAAATCAAAAGTAATAGATATGCCTTGGAATTTCAAGTTATTTAAAATAATTCTAAATAAAGATGTTGTAATTACTCTTTATCATTACCGCAGCGAATATTGACTTTCCTATGTGCCGGGTAATCTGATGTATTTATTATTTATCGTAAGTGTCAAAAGCCCAATCTCTACTATATGATTTCCAGATTGTTTTTTCCTTCGGGAATATAAAATGTAAATTCTAATCCTAATTCTTCATTCACTTTATCGTTTTTCAATAGTAAGGCAGGACTGCCATCGGGTCTAATCAAAGTTACGAGTTTTCGGTTGCCAAAAATCTTTAACATGGCATTTTCTGGTATGGGTTCCAGTTTAAAACCAGATTTCAGGTTACCAAGCATGCCTGTAATCCTATCCTCTGATTCTTCTTTACTGAGGTACATTGTAGTGGCGGCAATGTTTTCTCTATTGGCTATTAATTTTCTAATCTGTTCCAGATCGCCTTTGGCAATTAACTTTGCAAGTTGCTGGAAAGCACTTTGAAGTTTTTCCTTCATTCCACCAACTGATCCAAGGTCTGTAGCAGTTTGGTAGGCGGCTATTGAATAAGGTACTTCAGCATTAAAATTTGTTGTATGAGCCAGAAAACTCTGTTTTTTGGTTGGATCTACTTTCTCCACTGCATATTCTCCTGGGAGTTGCTCTTTGAAATTAAGATGGTTAGCGGCATCAAAAACTTTGATATTATAACTGAATTGTGCGCTTGGATGTAGAGTTTTCTGGCCGGCAAGAGGTAGAATTTTTATGGCGATTTGTTGTTTTCCGCTTTGTAAAATGGCTGAGTTAATGGGAACCATGGTTGAGGTTTGCCCTTCCAAATTGAGGGTGAAAACCAATACATCATTCACTCTGATCTCGAAGAGGCAATATGCTGCACTGAAATCTACCTGATAATAAGGTTGTACAGTTGAATAATTTGCTTTTTTTTCAATTTTCAATGGGGTAGAGCTTAAAGCAACTTGATTTTGAGAATGACATCCAATGTAAAGAAAGAGGAATGGGAGCACCAATAAAGTTTTGATTTTCATAGGAGGATTGAACTGTTAAATAATGAGATAGAATGATTTTGATGTATTGTAGCAAAGTTAGTGCCTGATATTATGGAATGATCTTCTGCAATGTTGTTTGCACTATTGGTTAAAACTATTTTGAAAGGTGATTGTTAAGTCGTAAAAAATAAATTATGAATGACTTTTTTAGGGGAATTATTGCAGCCTGGGGTGCAAAGAAATTAGGTGGAGGTTGTTTGTCTACTGTTATTATTTTTGTGCTGATCTGGACCTTGCTTGGCAAGTGTAATCAGGGAACGAAAGCCCAGGTACAGCCAGCATCCAAGCATCGCGTTGCAGTCGACAAATAAAGAATGGTTATCATTGTAACCCATAAGTAATGATTGCGGTATAAATCATCTGGATAGATCAACAGGTACATTTCGATTGTAATATTGACATTACTTTGTACAACATTAAAATTACCCAGACGTTAACATAAATAAGTACTCCCTATAAAATGTTAATGATATACCCTAATCAGAATTCAATGAAAAAACTCAGATCAAAAGTAGTAGCGGCGCTCAAAAGGGAATTTACCTATGAATGTACCATTTCTTCAAGAATGAACCAGGTGATTTTAAAGGTTAGAAATATCGATTTCGAACAGCAATTGGGAAGATTGTTACAACAAATACAGCAAATCATAGATAAACATTATCCCCAAAGAGAAGAGCATATTTTGCTGGTCATCCGTGCAATGGATGGAAGGAGTGAAAATACCTTTAAGATTTGGAAATCTGTTTAGTACGTAAGTTTTTTATTCATCCTTTAGATAATATTAGTGATTTAAGGTATGTGTTGTTAAATCCGTGCATCGCCATAACTGAGGCAATAAGTTTGAAAATATATTAAAAGGCCTTACAATTTTATAAGGCCTTTTAATATATTACTAGGTACTTCTGTTAATGAGTTTAAGAAGAATTGCTATAACAGCAATAACCAAAAGTACATGGATTATTCCCCCGGTATAATAGCCTCCTAAAAAGCTGATTGCCCAGATAATAACCAAAATAACGGCGACGACATAAAGTAGATTTCCCATAAAATTAGTTTTAGTTTGATTAATGAACATAAACTAATCCAAATAGTTTAGAGAAGATGACGATTGTTACCTTATGGAAACTTTTTCAAAGCGCTCTATTTTTAATTGACCAAGAATATAGATACTGTCAAAAGTAAAACCAGTAAGTCCTTCATTTTTAAGAAAAGTAAGAATTCTGGGCTTAATTGCTATAAACAAGGAAGTGCAATACAATTCAAAATTGTTTAGAATAAACTTTTTCTGATAGGTCTCAGTTAAATAATCGAAATTAAAGGTCAATTGACCGGCATGATTCAATGTGATCAGTTTTTCATGGTCAATTGCGGCCTTGTTTAAGTATTTATTGCTGCTAACAAAACTTCCTGCAAGTCTGTTGAAACTCTTTCTTTGTTCTTCATTGAAATTCATATTACCGGCATATTTAAGAAAAGCCAAGATCTTTGAATAATAGCTCTTTGTAATTACTCCCAATAGGTATTTCATTATGGTTAATAAAGATGCGATTGCCTTCTATATGACCAATTTTAGATTTGTTAATAATAAATGAACGATGAGTTCTTAAAAAAAGAGCCTTAGGTAGTAATCCTTCAAAGCTAGAAAAGGGCATTTTAGGCAATAAGGAATTGCTTGAGGTTATTATTCTGGTGTAATTTCCTTGAGCTTCGGCATACAATAGTTCATCATATCCTACTTTGTAAATCTTTCCATCTGTTTTAATGAAGATGAAATCGTCTGTAGCCGAACCAGCTGCTTCACTTTCCAACGTGACTCCTTTAGGCCTCAGTTTCTCGAGTGCTTTATCTACAGCAATAATAAAACGATCAAAAGAGAAAGGTTTTAATAAATAATCGCAGGCTGCCAAATCAAAGGCATCAATAGCATACTCTTTATAAGCAGTTGTAAATATCACCTGAGGCTGATCTTTTAGTGTTTTTACAAATGAAATTCCATCTATTATGGGCATATTTATATCCAAAAAAAGAATATCAATCTTTTGGCGTTGTAATACCGCTTTCGCTTCTAGCGCATTCCCGCAAGAAGCTACGACATTCAGGTAATCCAAATGGCTGCAATAACTCTTTATGATGTCTCTTGCAATCGGTTCGTCGTCAACAATAAGGCAGCTTACTTGGTTCATTATTTCATTTTAAGTTGTAAGATAACATTGTAAAACGAATTATCCTTTTTAATATTTAATTCGTGCTCAGCGGGATAAAGCAAACTTAATCTTTTACTCACATTATCTAAGCCAAACCCACTGCTTCTATTCACCATGCTCACTTCATTCTCCTCTTTGCCGTAAGAATTTTTAACGGAAAAGAGGATAGAATTACCCCAGGTTTTTAGTTTTATATCGATATATATCTTTTCATCAATTGTATTTTTAGAGTGTTTGAAAGCATTCTCAATAAATACAATCAACAACATTGGGGTTATCTTTATTTCGGGCACAATTACTTCTTCAATTTCTGTCGTTAATACCAGTCTTTCACCAATTCTTATCTTTTCAAACTCAATGTAATTATTGATGTAAGCGATCTCATCCTTTAATGGTACGTATATTTCTGTGGCATCATAAACTGAATAGCGCAACAGCTCAGATAGTTTTAGTAACAAGGCAGGTATTTTCTCATGATCCGTAATTGAAAGCCCGTACATATTGTTTAAAGTATTAAACAAAAAATGAGGACTCAGTTGCGATTGTAGCAAATGCAATTCACTTTTACTATGCGCAGCCATTGTTTTAGCCGCTTTCAATTGATTCTCTGAAACATCATGAACGATCTTTATTAACGCACCAAGTGCCAAACTAATCAATACAAATGGAACCCAGGATAGCAACAAATTAATAGCGACTCTTCCGTGCAGTGGAAAATCGGCATGAAAAAACAACCATGCAACACAAACAACAATGGAGATACACAGCCATAGTGATAATGTTTTAGGAAGGACTTTTAAATGTACAGACCAAATTTGTGCAATATATCTACCTGTAAAAAGACCCAGAAAAAAGAATACAGTTCCCGCAAAAGCTGCTGCCTCGTCTTCAGGTACCTGAATAGACTTGGCATAAGATTCGATCACTAAATAGATTGGAATCGAAACAACAAGCGATAAGAATATATAAAGCGGCTGACCAAAGAAGCCAATCAATGATTTAAATTTTATATCCTCTGTAGTATTTCTGATGTTCCTTGTTTCGCTCATAAGCAACGAATTTGAGAAAGTTCTTTTGATCGGTAAATATTTACTGATGAACTGATCAAAATTATTGACCGAACCTCAATAATCGGGTACATAACTCTTTAACACCCCCAAATAGCTTTCCGTCAACCGCTAGCCAAGTTACGACATATTATTTTTCAGAGCTAGCGCGAACAACGAATATTTGATCAATCAACAAGCCGACCAATTTAAAATTAGTAGTAATGAAAGCAGATCTCCTTTTCCTTTTCGCCATATTATTTTCCTCTACTTCCCTCGCACAAGTAAAACCAGGAGTTATTTCTTCAACTGTAAAGGATTCAAAAAATGAAACCATAATTGGAGCGACAGTACGCTTACTTAAAACAACAGATACTGCAGTTGTTGCCACAAGAATGACAGATGGCGATGGAAAGTTTCAGTTCATCAATGTTGGCATAGGCACTTACATATTAAAAATAACAGCCGTAGGTAAGAAGGAGTTCAATTCGGCATCCTTGCATGTTATGGAAAGTAAAGGCATTAATCTTCCAATTATCATAATGTTTCCGGCTAAAAGTACTGAGCTTAATGAAGTAGTTATAAAAGCAAAGCGACCGTTAATTCAAATGGAAATTGACAAAACAGTGGTTAATGTTGATGCCATGATTAGCAGTGCAAGCAGTAATACCCTAGAGATACTCGAAAAAACGCCTGGTATCGTCATAAATGCTGGCGGCGACATTACATTAAACGGCCGATCCGGAGTAATCGTACTGATTGATGAGCGTCCGACTTACATGTCGGGACAGGACCTTTCTCTTTATCTAAAATCACTTCCCGGCTCTCTTTTAGATAAGATAGAACTGATCGATAATCCTCCCTCGCGCTATGATGCTTCTGGAAATGCAATCATCAATATAAAATTGAAAAAAAACAGAATGGGCGGCTTTTTAGGAAGCATTGCTACTGGTTATTCACAAGGAAAATATGGAAGAAACACCAACTCTTTAAACCTGAACTACAATTATAAAAAGGTTAATCTATTTGGTAGCATGGGCTATAGCTACGAGAAAAACTACAGCAATGACAATTTCGCCAGAAACTTTTTTGATGTCAATAATGTACCGACATCAACAGTATCTTTACTGAATAAGCAAAAATCTAAAAGCGAAGGATTAAACACAAACCTTGGACTAGATTATGCGGCCACTACCAATACAACCTACGGCTTTCAGGTAAATTTAAACGACAACAAAAACATTGAGCTTCTTAATTACTACAGTGATAATTACAGCGCCGAACAATTAGATAATATAAGCATGGGGAATACCAATGGTGAGAACAACAGAACTAACCTGGGTACAAACATCAACTTTCTGCATAAATTCGGGAAAACAGGAAAAGAACTATCTGCTGATATAAATTACTTAAATTATCGCAGTACCGGCAATCAATCATTAATCAACAACCAGGATCGATTCTTTTACAATTTACCGTCTGAAATAAATATATACAGTGCTAAAGCAGATTATGTCCAAACCATAAAAAACAATGCGCGTTTCGAAGCTGGATTTAAATCAAGCTTCGTAATTAACGATAACAAGTCCGATTATTATAACATTACTGATCAGGGACAAGTTATTGACAATGGTAAATCAAACCACTTCAAATTCAGAGAAAACATAAACTCCGCTTATATTAATGCTCAAAAAGGATGGAAATATCTCGCTGTTCAGTTAGGATTACGCTTAGAGAACACACAATCCAAAGGCCGGCAGTTAGGAAATGAAATCGTGCAGCAAAGTCAGTTCAGCAAAAACTATACCCAGGTTTTTCCTACCTTATTTCTGAACTACAAATTTGACACAGTTGGCCGAAACACATTAAACTTTAGTATTAGCAAGAGAATAAACAGACCCAACTATCAATACCTAAATCCATTTCTGTTCTTTAGAGACAGCTACTCTTACACAGTAGGAAATCCGGAGTTAACACCTCAATATCAGTTCCGTTACGAGCTTAAATATCAATACAAACAATTGCTTAGAATGGGTTTAAGCTATAACAGATTTACGGATGTAATTTTCCAAACCACACAAGTTGTTAATAATGTTTTTATCAAGAAACCTGAAAACGTAGCTTTTGGTTATATGTTGCTACTTAATAACAGCATCTCGTTAACACCAAAAGATTGGTGGAATCTCAATTTAGAACTTCAATTTTCCAAAATGGGATTAAACGGGATGGCGTATGGACAAAAATTAAATCCGAGTACCTATGTGGCAAGAATAGGCATATACAATCAATTTCAGTTTAAAAAAGGCTGGAGTGCTGAACTTAACTGCTATTATGCCAGCAGAGATCTGAATGGCCAGGCCTTTACTTCAGGAATGTATAGAGTAAATACAGGTATTCAAAAGAAGATATGGAAGGACAAAGGAAGCATCAGGATTAACATGGATGACATCTTCCATTCATGGGTTTACGAAAATCGTTCTGTAGGATTAGCTCAGGCCTATTCATTTCAAATCAGTGAGTCTGACACACAGCGCTTAGGTATTGCTTTAACTTATCGCTTTGGTAAGGAGGTGTTTAAGCGGAAGAGTAAATACACAAATCAAGCACTTGATGAAGAGAAGAGCAGGATGTGATCAGCAAACAATTTTTTATTCATCGTATTAGACCTCTTTTAAGCAACTTAATACGTACTAAGTTAAAGACAAATTAACACGATTTGAGTCATTTAATACCTCACTTTTTCAGCTTTTTGACTTTCTTGATATAGGCTTCTAAAAATTGATCAATGCCAGATGTCGTATAACCTAAAAGTCTTGAGTTTTCGCCAAGTTCAGAAGAAACAATAATTGTTTTTTCTCTAATTTGAGTCATGCAATACATATTTATGGCCTGTTGCATAGGTAGCGTAATGTATTGCTTGGCTTCAGCAATTTTACCGCTTAAAATAATTAGCTCTGGGTTAAAAAGCTGGATCAGCATCGATATTCCTTTCCCCATATTGGTGCCCACATTTGATAATAACTGGATGGCATATTGATCGCCTTTATTGGCAGCTTTAATAATAACATCTGGTTCAATTCTTTCCAGTTCTTCATTAGAGAGTTTGTTAAGCATAGAATTTTTGCCCGATAAAATACCTTCTTTAGCCATTTCTGATAGTGCATTTCCTGATGCAATGGTTTCTAAACAACCATGTTTGCCACAATAACACAATGCGCCGTTTTCAACAAAGGAGATATGACCCAATTCTCCGGAGAAACCACAGGTACCCTGCCTCAGTTTACCATCCATAATGATACCTAAGCCCACGCCCCAGTCCATTAACAGTACCAGCACATTTTGTTTACCCTTGGCCATTCCGTGCATAAATTCTGCCATTGATGAACCATTCACATCATTTTGTATCACCACAGGTAAATTCAGCATCTTTTCAAATGCGGCAGTTAGAGAAATATTTTCACCATTACTTAAAAAATAACTGTAGTTTTCACCCTTTTCAGCATCAATTAAGCCAGGCATACCTACGCTACAGCCAATCAACTGTTGGTTATTGATGTCTGCAGATTTTAAGATATCCTGAATGTGGGTATTTAGAATATTAAAAAAATCAATCCTGCTTTTTGAAATGGGTAGTAGAATAGTTTTAACATCAAGTACAAAGTTATAGTTGTTGTCTACAATGGCTATTTTGGTGTGATATAGCTCAATATCAATGCAGAGAATCCGGATCTTTTTGTCCTTTAAGCAATAAAGATCAGGCTTCCGGCCGCCAATAGATATTCCATAACCCTTCTTTTCTATCCACCCATCGCCAATTAAAGCAGTTAAGAGTTTCAATACGCTGGGTGTACTCATATCCATCATTTCACATAAAGTAGAAACTGAAGAAGCACCTAGATTAAAAAGATGTTTAATAAGCTTGTGTTTATAGATCGCCTGCTTATGATCGACGTCGGATATTAAGTTATTTAATAGATTAAGATTCATTTGGTTAGCTATACTATTTCTATAAATATAGAGAACTTCTATTAAAAAATTATTAAAGTTTTTTTAATGCGTAAAAAAATCAACAATGTTTTGTCTTTATAATAATTTCTTACTAACATTAGGTAGCTAATTATAATGCAATGTTTTCTAACCAAAAATTAAACAATTAGTTTCATCACACAGATACTGTTGAAACCACGCGAATTTGCTGCCGTGTAAGTTTATTTTCTACAACACCAACAAACAAAATGAAAACTAAAGAAGAACCACAAAAACCACAAAATTCCAGAAGAGATTTTATTAAAAAATCAGCAATTGGTCTGGCAGCTTTTACCATTGTTCCAAGATATGTATTGGGCGGCCAGGGATATCTTGCACCAAGTGATAAATTAACCAAAGCCGTAATTGGCGTTGGTGGTATGGGAAGAGGCCATTTTGGCTACGAAGGCACACAGGTAGTGGCCATTTGTGATGTAGATCAGAACCACCTTAAACAGGCTGCGGCAATGTTAGATAAAGGGGTAAAAACATTTAGTGACTATAGAGAACTTATACAATTACCCGAAGTAGATATTGTGCACATTGCTACCCCGCCACACTGGCATGGTATAATGGCTGTAGATGCTGCAAATGCAGGTAAAGATATTTGGTGTGAAAAACCAATGACTCATACCATAGGCGAAGGAAAAAGAGTAGTAGAGGCTGTAAAGCAACATGGCAGAATATTTAGATTAAATACCTGGTTTAGGTTTAAAGACACTTTTTACGGAATGGGCACTACTGTAAAGCCAATTAAAAAATTGGTAGATAGCGGTATGCTGGGCTGGCCGTTAAAAGTAACAGTAAGTAAACATACTGGTTACGACTGGAAGTTTTACTGGGTGGGCAAAGACCATTTGGAGCCTCAGCCCGTACCACCAGAATTAGATTATAATGCATGGTTAGGCCCTGCACCATATAAACCTTACAATGCACATCGTGTTCATCAAACTTTCAGGGGATATTGGGATTACGATGGTGGCGGATTAAGTGATATGGGGCAACATTATATCGATCCTATACAATATTTTTTAGGTAAAGATGATACCAATCCAATTTCTGTTGAGGTAGATGCGCCACAACAACATTCCGATGCAGTGGGCATTTGGCGTAGAATTACTTATACTTATGCCGATGGTTGCCAGATTATATTGGATGGCGAAGGTAAAGATGTCAACGTACCTTATATAGAGGGACCAAAAGGTAAATTATATCCCGGGTTTAAATCTGACATTCCCGATCTGGAACGTAAACTAGCACAATTTCCTGATCCTGATCCACAGATTGTAGAATTCTCAGAATCGGTAAGAACGAGAAAGAAATTTGCTCTGAATGAAGAGAATGGACACCGTTCGTGTAATATTGTAAATATTGGTTTGGTCGCCCTAAGGTTGGGCAGATCGTTAAAGTTTGACCCTGTTAAACAAGAGTTTATTGATGATGAGGCTGCAAACAGACTAATCAATCCAGTAATGCGTGCACCATTTTCCATTTAAAACATTAGGTAATCCAAATCATCATGAATAAAAAAATATTAAAGGTGCTGCTGGCTCTTGTAATGCTTTCAAATGCATTGTTTACCTTAACAGCCCATGCGCAAGATAAAAAAGACGAAAGAACTACAACTACGCGTATTGCCGATTTACTGGCGCAATTACCTGCCAGAGATGCTGCGCAGCTAGAAAGCAATATGAAAGAAGTTGCCAAGTTGGGTGAAGAAGGATATGTAGCCTTAATTAGTGGTTTAATGCCTTCTAAACAAGGGAATAACGCTTCAATCGAATATGCTATAGGTGGTTTTACTGCCTATGCTACAAAAAGCGGTCGGCAAGACTTAAGGAGTATGGCGGTCAGTGCTTACTGTAAAGCTCTGGCTAAATTATCAGATAAACAGAATAAAGCATTTATCATTAGCCAGTTCGATCTGGTTGGGGATGATGATGCTGTATCTTGTTTAGAAGGTTATCTTGCTGATGAGCAATTGGCAGACGAAGCCTCGAGGGCATTAGTTAAAATTGGAACAACTTCTTCAACTACTGCATTGGTAAGCAGTTTAAGTAAAGCTACCGGTAAAGCGAAGATTGCCGTTGTAGAGGCATTAGGGCATACTAATGCTAAAGCAGCAGCTGCGGCCATTATTCCATTGGCCACGGGTACAGATAAAGAATTAACCAAAGTTAGTTTGTATGCTTTAGCCAATATTGGCGATGCATCTTCAAAAGAAATTTTATTAAAAGCAGCAGAACAAGCGGGGTTTAAATATGATCAGACCAATGCAGTAGCTGCCTTATTGGTGTATGCACAGAAAAATGTGGCAAATGATAAAGCGGGTGTAGAAACCATAGCGAAAACAATTTTGGGAAGAGCAACAGCTGATGATCAGGTCAACGAACGCATTGCGGCCTTAAAATTACTTTCGGCAACACAAGCCGATCAGCATGTTTTGTTGGAGGCTATGGCCGATAAACAGTTTGAGTTCCGTGCGGCTGCGATTAAATTTGCAGCAGCAGATGTGAATGATACCAATAGTGCAGCCTGGATAGGTCAACTAAAAAAGACAGATGCCCCAACGCAGGTTTCTATTTTAGATATGCTGGGAAATAGTACGGCAAAATCTGCACTGCCAGATGTGTTGAAATTCATAAAAAGTGATGATCAGCAGGTAAAGCTTGCGGCCATTAATGCCGCTGTTAAGCTGGGACAGGAAAGTATTTTAGATGACTTACTGAAAATAATGGGTAAGGGAGATGCCTCAAGCATAGAGAGCATTGCCCAGGGTATTTTAAGAATAAAAGGCGAAGATGTTGCCACTAAAGTTGGAGCTTATACCCCAAAAGCTAAACCAGAGGTTCAAGTGGCCCTGATTAATATTTTAGCTGCCCGTGTGGCAACGAGCCAGATAGGAGTTATTTATCCTTTATTAAATAGTAAGAATGCTGAAGTTAGAAAAGCGGCATTTCTTTCCTTAAAACATGTGGCTGTAGCAGAAAACAAAACAGAACTGTTTGACCTTTTGAATAAAACGACCGATGCCGGTGAACTTATTGCCGTGCAGGAAGCCATAATTGCTTCTGTAAAAGGAACTGCAGATAAAGATGCGCAAATTGATGCTATACTTCAGCAAATGAGCAATACACCTGCAGATAAGAGATTGCTTTTTTACAAGGTATTAGGTAGTTTAGGTGGTCAGAAATCACTAAAGTCTGTATCTGAGGCATATGCCTCAGGCGATGACAGGACAAAGAAGGCTGCAATTGAGGCCCTTTCTTCATGGATGGATGCAAGTTCGATTGATGAGCTGATCCGTATTGCCCGCACGACAACCACTCCGGATTTTTTGAATCAAGCTATTATCGGTTATCTGGCCTTGGTAAGAAATACCGACTATCCTGCCGAGCAACGTTTATTATTGTTGCGCAATGCAATGGCAGTAGCCCAAACCCCGCTGCAACAACAGCAAATCCTTAAAGACACGGAGCAGGCCAAATGTTTTAATGCGATTGTTTTTGCAGGCCAGTATTTGGATAATGGGGCTTTACAACAAGCTGCGGCAAATGCAGTGATGAACATTACCATGGCAGGAACTTATAACGGCGACATTATAAAAGGCTTATTAAATAAAACAATTGCAGTAATCACCGGAGGAGATGCAGGCTATCAGAAAGAAGGTATGCGCAAATATATTTCAGAAATGAAGGCTGGTGAAGGCTTTGTACAAATTTTTAATGGAAAGGATCTGTCTGGTTGGAAAGGTCTTGTAGCCGATCCGATCAAAAGATCAAAAATGGATGAAAGGACCTTGGCTGATGCACAAACTAAAGCAGATGCTGAAGCCCGGGAAAGCTGGAAAGTAATTAATGGCGAACTTCAATTTCAAAGCCATGGTAATAACCTCGCTACTGTTAAAAAGTATGGTGATTTTGAAATGCTGGTAGACTGGAAAATCATTGACGATAAAAAAGGCGAGGGAGATGCTGGCATTTATCTGCGTGGCACCCCACAGGTTCAGATCTGGGATCTTGCCCGCACAAAGGTTGGTGCGCAGGTTGGCTCCGGAGGATTATATAATAATCAAAGTAACGAAAGTAAACCGCTCAAAGTAGCCGATAATAAGTTAGATGAGTGGAATACATTCAGAATCATAATGAAAGGTGACCGGGTTACAGTTTATCTGAACGGACAATTGGTTACAGATAATGTGATTTTAGAAAACTACTGGGACAGGAGTCTGCCGATTTTTGCAGAAGAGCAGATTGAGTTACAGGCACATGGATCGCCGGTGGCTTACCGTGATATTTACATTAAAGAAATTCCCCGGCCAAAAGCTTTTGAACTGAGTACACAAGAGAAAAAAGAAGGTTATAAAGTATTGTTCGATGGAACCAATATGCATAACTGGACAGGTAATACGACCGATTATGTAATTGAAGATGGAACCATCTCCGTCAGACCAAAACCAGGTAAAGGATCGGGCGGTAATTTGTTCACCAAAGAAGAATTTAGCGATTTTGTTTACCGTTTTGAGTTTCAGTTGACACCTGCAGCCAATAATGGATTAGGGATCAGAGCACCATTAGAAGGCGATGCTGCCTATGTGGGCATGGAATTACAGATTTTGGATAATGAAGCACCGGTTTATAAAGATTTGAAAGCGTATCAATACCATGGTTCAGTGTACGGTACTATTCCTGCTAAAAGAGGATTTTTAAAACCTACAGGAGAGTGGAATTACGAAGAAGTAATTGCCAGAGGATCTAAAATTAAAGTGATCTTAAATGGTACGGTGATTTTAGATGGTGATATTGAGCCATTTAAGAAAAATGGTACCCCTGATCACCAGGAGCATCCAGGCTTATTACGTGAGCGTGGACATATTGGTTTTCTTGGTCATGGATCGCCAGTACAGTTCCGCAACATCAGGGTTAAAGATTTGAGCATGAAAGATCCTGTTAAAAAAGAAACAGCTGTGAAAGCTACATCTAAGAAGAAATAATTTAAATTTAGCATACTAACTATTTGTTTAAATAATGATAGAAGATCAGAGAAATTCGAAAACCGAAAATTCGAGAAGAAACTTTATTAAAACAACAGCTCTCGCAGCAGCTGGATTTATGATTGTACCCCGATATGTATTAGGTGGACCAGGCTTCCTGGCTCCAAGTGATCGGTTGCAATTGGCTGGTATAGGTGTAGGTGGAAAAGGAGAGGGAGATATTGCGAGTATTGTTAGAGGAGGTAAAACAGATGTCGCTTTTCTATGTGATGTGGACGACAGAAGAGCTGCTAATTCCTTAAAGAACTTTCCAAAGGCAAAGTATTATAAAGATTATCGTGAATTGTTAGATAAAGAAGGTAAAAATATTGATGCCATAACCGTATCCACACCCGATCATACCCATGCACAGATCGCCATGGCTGCTATGCAACTGGGTAAACATGTATACGTGCAAAAACCTTTAACCCATGATATTTATGAAGCCCGGATGTTAACTGAAGCTGCAAACCGTTATAAAGTGGTTACGCAGATGGGAAATCAGGGCGCATCGGGCGATGGCGTCAGAAGGCTTCAGGAATGGTACGACGCCGGTAGAATCGGTAAAGTACATACGGTCTACTGTTGGACTAACCGACCAGTATGGCCGCAGGGAATTTCATGGCCTTCAGGAAAAGCTGAAATACCGAAAGAACTCGACTGGGATTTGTGGTTAGGTAGTGCTCCATATAAAGAATATGTAAATAAGCTGGTGCCCTTTAACTGGAGGGGCTGGTGGGATTATGGTACTGGTGCCATCGGCGATATGGGCTGTCATTTGGTGGAACCGCCTTTTAGAGTGTTAGGCTTAGATACCCCAATCAGTGTAGAATGCAGCGTAGGTAGTGTATATGTTGATGAATTCAAACGGGCCTATTTACCGGAAAGTTGTCCCCCGTCAAGTCACGTCATCCTAACTTTTGCCAAAACGGAAAAAACCAAGCATGAAGTTCAGCTACATTGGATGGATGGTGGAATCAAACCTGAGCGTCCGGAAGAATTAGGTCCAAATGAAAGCTTTGGCGATAATGGTGTGCTTTTTATCGGTACAAAAGGCAAAATGATCTGCGAAACCTATGGCAAAAATCCAAAGCTATTGCCATTGTCGCGCAACGATTCAGATAAAACTAAAATTACCATACCGCGTATTTCTAATCAGGAAGAAGGCCATTATACGCAATTTGCTGAAGCTGCAATTGCGGGCTATGGAAAAGTGGCGTTGAGTTCGCCATTTGAAATTGCCGGACCACTTACCGAAACTTTATTAATTGCCAATTTAGCGATCAGAGGCATAGATATACAGCGCAGAGATACAGCAGGTAAAATCAGTTATCCGGGCAGAGATATTAAACTGCTTTGGGACAAAGTAAATATGAAGGTGACCAATTTTGATGAAGTAAACCAATTTGTAAAACGAGAGTACCGTAAAGGCTGGAGTTTGGGTGTTTAATATTTAGTATGTCAATAGAAAATAAGAATTTAAGAGTATTAGTAGTAGGCTGTGGCAATATGGGGGCTTCCCACGCCACAGCTTATCATAATTTACCGGGTTTTGAAATATGCGGATTGGTTTCTACCGGTAAAAGCAAGGAGATTCTCAATCAAAAACTAGGTGGACAGTATGCTTTGTACACAGACTTTTACAGGGCTCTTGAGATCACCAGGCCAGATGCCGTTTGCATTTCAACTTATCCTGATACGCACGAAGCTTACGCGATAAAATCTTTCGAAAGTGGCTGCCATGTATTTATCGAAAAACCACTGGCTGATAGTGTAGAAGGAGCAATACGAGTAACAGAAGCGGCAAAAAAAGCGAACAAAAAGTTATTGGTTGGTTATATCCTCCGCTATCACCCTTCGTGGGAAAAATTTACCGAGTTGGCCCGGGAAATGGGGAAGCCCCTGGTCATGCGTATGAACTTGAACCAGCAGAGCCATGGGCCTAAATGGACAGTGCATCGCAACCTGATGAAAAGTTTAAGCCCAATTGTGGACTGTGCTGTACATTATATCGATATCATGTGCCAGATGACACGGTCGACACCCATACAAGTGAGTGCAATTGGTGCCAGGCTTACTGACGATATCCCTGAATGGAATTACAATTATGGACAGTTGCAAATTCGATTTGAAGATGGCTCTATCGGCTGGTACGAAGCTGGTTGGGGGCCAATGGTCAGCGACAATGCTTTCTTTATTAAAGATGTTTTTGGACCAAGAGGTGCAGTATCTATTGTGGCCAGGGAGGCATCAGCCAGTGGAAAATCTGATTCGATTGATTCTCATACTAAAACGGAGTCTATCAAAATCCATTATGCAGATCTGGACCAGGAAGATGAATTTGTCAAGACAGACGAATATCTGGATCTACAGGATGAGCCCAATCATCAGGAGCTTTGCAACCGGGAACAAATCTATTTTCTAAAGTCCATCCAGGAAGACCTTGATCTTAGCTCGGCGACAGAAGATGCTGTGAACAGTTTAAAAATAGCTTTTGCCTGCGATGAATCTGTAAAAACGGGACAGACAGTGTTATTGTAGAGCAGAATGACAAAAAATCATTTGGCTGGTGTAATCACAATATTTCTGAATTCAATAGGACCATGATCTCCCTGGAAATAGATTGGACCCGGCTCTGCTTCATTACAATCTAATGCGCCGCCAGTAATACCCGGGATCTCCTGATTACAGATGATGGTTTTACCATTCGCTACAACTGTTACGATGCGGCCTACCAGTGTAATATCAAATGTCTGCCATTGGCCAGGATCACCTGCAACCATTTCATTAGGTACCAGGAATCCGTAAATTCCACCAAAGAGGTGACTGTTTGGATGATCAGTTTTAGGGTTATCAATGATCTGGGTTTCATAACGGCCACGCAGGTAAACGCCGCTATTACTACCTTTCTGATACCGGAATTCTACATGGAGTTTAAAATCTGAGAACTTTTGTTCAGAGATCAGATTGGATCCGGAATGAGGACTGGTCAATACACCATCTTTAACGACCCATTGATTTTTTCCAGAAACCCTCCAACCGTTCAGGTCCCTTCCGTTAAATAATTTAATTGCTTTACCCCATACAGGTGCAGTCGTTCTTTTGAGATCAGGGGCTCTAGTTCCCGTAAAAGGGGAGCTTTGGCCACTGCTGGTATGAATAGTGCCTTGAATACCAGTATCGGAAATAGTACCTTCAAGAGTCATATCACGGTCTTCCCTTTCCCATTGTGGTGGAATAGAAAAACTGAATTTCCCATTATCATAAGCTACTTTAGATATAGGCCTGGCACTTCCCCCGGTGCCTACAAAACGGCCCACCAGTGTACTGAATCCAGAAAGCTCTACCTCCAGCCAGGAAGGAAGGTCTGAGCCATTTTCACTTACTTTGATATCCCAACGACCTATCAGGCCATCACCCTTTACGCTTTCTGTCTTGATAGCAGATACTTGAGCCATTATATTGGAAGGATTCATCAAACCGATGCTGCATATCAACCCTGCGATAAAGTATTTTCTATTCATGTTTATATTTATTGATGATTGAGATAAATATAAACATTATTATTAATGTTACCTTCTACTGGGATGAATCGTATTTGATACATATTTGGAGGGGGCTTATTGCACTCATATTAAGCTATGGTCTGCCTGGGACTGCAGCGGTTTTAAAAAATATCGCTTCACTTTGGAATTCACATAAAAAGATATACATTTAGTAGTGTAATGAGATTTGATTTGAACCTAAAGTACCTTCTGATTCTCCCATTAATATTTGGACTATCTTGTACTCAGAATAAAAAAACAGCAGCTGTCAAAACAGAAACTGATGAGTCTTGCTCCGCGCATTTACCATCCAGGTACGGTATTGCAGTAACACACTCTTCCGCAGACAGCACCTTTTCTTCGAGCTCAAAAACATCACATCACGGAATGAAATGGATTCCTGCAGGTGTTTTTTCAATGGGGGCGAAAGATCAGGAGGGTCGGAAGGATGAATATCCAGCACATCAGGTTAAGCTGGATGGGTTCTGGATGGATGAAAAAGAAGTAACCAACAGAGAATTTGCCGCATTTGTTAAAGCTACTGGTTACAAAACGATTGCTGAACGCAAACCGGATTGGGAGGAAATCAAAAAACAATTACCACCGGGAACTCCAAAGCCTCCAGATAATATTCTTGTTCCTGCAGCACTTACATTTAATCCGCCGTCTCATCCGGTTCCGTTAGATAATGCATCTCAATGGTGGGCCTGGACTACTGGGGCGAATTGGAAACATCCGGAAGGACCCAAAAGTACGATTGCAGGGCGGGATAACTTCCCGGTAACTCAGGTTTGCTGGGAGGATGCGAATGCTTATGCTAAATGGGCCGGAAAGCGATTGCCTACAGAAGCGGAATGGGAATACGCAGCACGTGGAGGGATGCAGGATGCTATTTATCCATGGGGAAACGAACCTGTTGAACGTGGCAAGCCTAAGGCTAATACCTGGCAGGGGAGTTTTCCAGACAAAAATACCGACTGGGATGGATTTCATGGTCTTGCCCCAGTAGGCTCATTTGCTGCAAATGGATATGGGTTATTTGATATGGCAGGAAATGTTTGGGAATGGGTGGCTGATTGGTATAAGGCCGATTATTATCAGGGTTTAGAGGGTAGAACCAGCGTTAACCCAGGCGGACCAAAAGATAGCTATGATCCGGATGAACCTACTGTAGCTAAAAAGGTAACCAGGGGCGGGTCTTTTATGTGTAACAGTTCTTATTGTAAGGGCTACCGGATTTCGGCAAGAATGAAATCATCGCCAGATACCGGTTTGCAGAATACCGGTTTCAGATGTGTATCCAAATAGCAGACTTGCGCAAACCAATGCAAGGCGGTACATCTGTAAAGATTAATCAAATAATCTTTTAATCCATTTCAAAAGAAAGATTTATTATATTGTTGCTGGAATACATTAGAACTATGCATAAAGGACGTTTGGAAGCATTTAGTGATGGGGTGATTGCCATCATCATCACCATCATGGTACTGGAAATTAAAGTACCACATGAGAAGGACAACATTAAGGACCTCCTGCCGATGCTGCCTGTATTTATCAGTTATGTACTGAGTTTTATCTATGTGGGCATTTACTGGAATAACCATCACCATACCTTCCAAAGTGTCAAATCTATCAATGGGCCAACACTATGGGCTAATCTGCATTTGCTGTTCTGGTTGTCTTTGATCCCTTTTGTAACCGGATGGATGGGCGAGAATCACTTTAGTCAATGGCCAACAGCATTATATGGTTTCGTATTGCTGATGAATGGAATAGCTTATTCTATTCTCATTAATGTGCTGATTAGAAATGGCAATGAAAATGTTCAGTTAAAAAGAGCCATAGGAACAGATAACAAAGGGAAGATTTCAGTTGCACTGTATTTGATTGCTATTGTTGCAGCGATGTTCAACTCCTGGATCAGTTTTGGTATTTACATTTTGGTGGCTATGATGTGGTTTGTACCAGATAAAAGGATAGAAAAAACATTTACCTCAGAATGATCTCTTTAGATTAATTTGTGCTCAATCTGCCGTATTTTAAGGATTCTGGCTTATCTTTATAACCAAGTTCCAATTGTTGTATTGGTATTGAGATAAAGATTAAACGAGCAGGATCTGAGTTAAATACTGTAAAAACCATTGAAATGAAAGAAATACTTAAAATTGGATTGGATTCTGTAGCGCCAGTCCCTATGCATACAGATTATAATTCTGATGTATTTGAGGGCTTTGAGGTTGATCTGATGAGAGAAATTGCCGGGCAGCTGAATCTGGAGATCCACTATGAGATTTCGCTTTGGAAAAATATTCTTGAAAAGCTCTATAAAGGAGAGCTGGATATGATCTGTTCTGCTGTGACAATGACCCCTTCCAGGCAAAGGATTTTGGAGTTTAGTGTGCCTTATCTGCAATTCAGACTTTGTGCAGTGGTCAATGAGGGAACATCCTTAAATAATTTAAACAGCTTTGACCATAAGATTCTTGGGGTCAGGATTGCAACAGAGGCCGAGAAATACATTATGGAAAAATTTCCAAATCATCAGGTTGTACATGCCACTAAAAATGAAGAACTCTATCAGCTGCTCGTTAAAAAGAAAATTGATATTGTTATAGACGATTCGCCTATTGCAGGGAGTTTTTTACAAAAATATAAAAAACTGCAAATGGGAATGTTTCTGCCAGATACACATTCCCATTATGGTATTGCCATGAAAAAAGGAGATACCGAACTCAGACACCGGATCAATGAGGTACTCAGACATCTTAAGGAGAATGGTGTGTACCATCAGATCTATAAAAAGTGGTTTACTTATATAGAACTTTAATCTGCCTTTTCTGTAGAATCCCGGGCTTCAATAATCTCTTTTAATTGTATCAGCCTGTCCATAAAACTTGAATAAGCCTTAATATGGCCATGTGCTTTCACGGTTATGATATGACTGCTTACAAACTTTTTTACATCTGTAATTTTAGTGGCCTGATTCAGGTACACATTTTCGGGCAGATCAACACTTTCAAAATAAGCTTCTAATTCTTCAATAGACATAGGGCAAAGATAAGATTGTTATGCTAAAAAAGTCCCTCCATAGTTGACATTGATTCCTCAAGAACCAAAGTCGTTTTACAAAAACTGAGCAGATGACTGCCATCCAGTTTGTTATACAGTTCCTGTATGTCAGCATCTGTTCCGGTTTTTTCTAAAAGGAGGGAATCCTCAAGTACTCCGGTAATGCTTGCCCCGTATTTTTGGATCAACGACCAGGAATGCGATGTCATAATTTCTTTGGAAACTCTGAAAAAAGCAACTTTTCTCAGGCTGTGTGCTTTAGCACAATGCGCATCTGCCCGGTATATTTCAATAAACCTTTCCAGTTTAAATAAGGTGTTTTGAAGATCGGTTGAAGGAAGCAAAGCTTCTATTGTAATCATCACAATATTTCGAATGTCTGTTCTAGCCACACAGAGGCTTTCAATTTCATAATTTTTCTTGTTGAAAACAGAGGTGATCTGGTTTAGAAGACCCTTTTTGTCTTCTGATAAAATGCTGATGATAAATTTCCCGTTCATAATTTTAAAGCATAAAAAAAGCCTTCCGGGTGGGGAAGGCTTATGTGATATAATATTTTTGATCTATTTTTTACATAACCTTCTCCGTATCATGAATGACAATAATAATAACCACAATAACAGCAATACCCGAGCATAGCTTGGATATCATGGTATTCAGATTAAAATTTGTCGTTCTCATAGCGGGATTTAATTCCTTTTTCCAAACCTAGTCATTATTTCCAATTATTTGTGAGGCTGGATTGAAATATTTTTGAAAACGAGTCTGTTTATGCCGATTTTGTATCCCGGCCGGGGGGTGGCTTAACAAAATGACTGTCTTAAATTGTTGTAAAGTTTAAAAGGAATGCTTAGGTTTATGTAAGTAAAATGACATCTGCGGATGCTTACGGATCCCTAAAAACAATAAATTTAAATACATGAAAAGAAGAGTTACAGCCGTATGGAACGGTACAGGATTAGAAGGTAAAGGAACACTGTCTTCCTCCAATAAGTTCTTTGATCAAACACCTTACAGCTTCAAAACCCGCTTCGAAAATGAGGACGGAAAAGCCGGAACCAATCCTGAAGAATTAATCGCGGCAGCACATGCAGGTTGTTTTAATATGCAATTGAGCTTTATGATCGTTGCAGCAGGTTTCACTGCCGATGAACTGACTACCGAGGCAACTGTTTCTTTGGACCCTGTAGAAGGCGGTTTTGCTATTTCCAGCATTACTCTTGATCTGAAAGGTAAAGTCTCCGGGATGGATGAGGCTAAATTTACAGAACTGGCCAATGCCGCAAAAGCGGGTTGTCCGGTAAGTAAAGCATTAAGCGCAACCCCAATTACATTGAACATTAGCTTTAGCGCCTAACCATTTTTGGTATTACGGCTTTGTTGAAGGACAGGGCCGTAATCTTAACTGGCTTCGTTCAGAGCCATTCTTATGAACTGATCTACTTCCTCATTGAGGTCTTCTTTCTCGTACATCCTGAAATGGTGGTTAAATTGATGACTTCCGGGTACCTGAGCAAATTTTATAAAGCATAAATTATCAGGATACAATTGTTTGAAAATAAATACAGCATGGAGAAAGTTCTTGCCAAGTTGGGAAATATAAATATTCCTTTTTCCTTCACATTCTATACTGATCATGGTTTTTGTCGTATTTAGTTTGATCTCTGCGATCCGAGATACGTGTTCTGTGAAATGTCGGAACAAGCTAAGGGTATGATCAGATTTTCCGCGCAGAAAATCTTCTACCTGCATTTCATTACAGGCATGGGGTTGGTTGTTTTTTAGAAAAGCCTGATTACATAAAGGACAGATCCACATACTCAAATACTTTAGACAAATATAATAGATAAAAAAACAGCCTGTTGTTCGAACAGACTGTTTTTTATCTATTATACGTTGAAGCTATTTAGAACCTCCGCCAAGGGCCTCATATAGATTCACAACAGCCTGTAGTTTTTGTAATTTATCATTTACACCGCTTAGCTGTGCAGCCAGCAGGCTTTGTTCCGAAGTTAATACATCTGTATAATTTGTAGCAGAACTGTAACGCAATAATTCTTTGGTGTAGTCAACCGCTTTAGTCAATGAGGCAATTTGTTTAGCTCTGGTTTCCTCTTTCTCGTTAGCTGTCTGATAAGCATACAGCGCATTAGATACTTCGGCTCCGCTGGTTAACAAAGCCTTTTGAAAAGCATAGAAAGCTTGTTGTTGTTGAGCCTGAGCTGTTTTTAACCTGGCTTTATTTTGTCCGTTATTAAATATGGGCTGTGTAAGACCACCAACTAAACTATAAAAGATAGAATTGTCAAAGAAGTTTTTCAGTTTAAGAGAGGATAAGCCACCATTAGCGGTTAAGGTCAGCGCAGGATAAAAATAAGTTTTCGCATTATTGGTGTTCTCAAATGCCGCTCTGAATGCGAATTCGGCCTCCTGGACATCAGGGCGGTTTTGAAGCAATTGTGAAGATACACCTGTACGCAAATCCGAATAAGCGGTTTGCTGGTCCATCGTGGTACGCGTAATTTCTCCAGGGCCTTTACCCAACAGGATACTCAGGGCATTTTCAGTTTCTCTTATACTGCGTTTCAAGTCTGGAATAGTGACTTGTGCCGCATATAAATTTGCTTCACTTTGTACCACTGCAGCTCCGTTTACGATGGCACCATCTTTTAAAGATTTCATCGTTTCCACATCCGTCTGCCTAATCTTTACCGTTTGCTCGGTAATGGCCAGCTGCTGGTCTAAAGAAAGAAGGTTATAATAAGCATTGGCAATACTGGCAATCAGGCTGGTTTGAACAGCTCTTTTGGCTGCATCTGTTTGTAATAAAGAAGCATAAGCAGATCTTTTGGCACTGCTCAGTTTTCCCCAGATGTCGGCCTGCCAGCTGGTACTGAGCTGTCCGGTATACGTCTGTGTCTCCGTAGCTATATTTACACCCGAAGGGAGGTTAACCGCTGCTTTAGACTGTTTATTGTCTGTGGCAGATAAACTTGCATTTAAACTTGGAAGGAAAGCTGCTTTGCTCGCATTTAGCGTTGCCTGGGCAGCCTTAATTTTTTCGATAGCCTGTTTTAAATCCAGGTTCTCGTTAATGCCCTGCTGGATCAATCCCTGCAAGGTTTGATCCGTAAACAGCACTTTCCACGACAGATTCGCTATGGTGGTGGTGTCAGAATCTGTGACGCTACGATAGAGGTCCTTTGAATTGATTGCGGGGCGTTCGTATTTTTTTGTTACACAAGCGGATAAGGTAAGAGCAAAGAATCCGGCAATGAAATAAAATTTATTATATCTAGTGTTCATGTTTTTAAAGTTAATGTTCACGCATATCAGCTACCGGAAATTCAAGGTCCTGTTGTTCCTCTATAATATCATCATCAAAAGGTGATTTACTGCTTACCCTTTCCTGTAAACTCTGGAAAATAATAAAGAGTGCAGGAATAACGAAAATACCAAATAACGTACCAATAAGCATTCCTCCAACGGCACCTGTACCAATAGATTTATTACCTGCAGCACCTACACCTGTAGAAAGCATAAGTGGGAGTAAACCAAGGATAAAAGCAAAAGAGGTCATCAGAATTGGGCGTAAGCGAGCCGTTGCACCTTCAATAGCAGAATTTACTATACTCATTCCTTTTCTGCGGCGGTCTACAGCAAACTCAACAATCAAAATGGCATTTTTTGCCAGCAGTCCCACCAGCATGATCAGGGTAATTTGCGTATAGATATTGTTGTCAATACCAAAGATTTTATCGAAGATAAATACACCAGCCAAACCAATAGGTAGAGAAATTAAAACGGCTAATGGCAGGATATAACTTTCATATTGAGCGCAAAGCAGGAAGTATACAAAAATCACACACAGTAAGAAAATAAATACGGTTTGGTTACCGCCGGCTACCTCTTCACGTGATAAACCAGAGAATTCGTAGCCATATCCGGCTGGTAAATGGATAGCGGCTTCTTCCTGTACAGCTTTTAAAGCATCACCAGAACTGAATCCAGGATTCGGGTTTCCAGTCACCGAGATAGAGGTGAACAAGTTGAAACGGGAAATGGCCTGAGGGCCGTATACTTTGGTTAGTGTAATGAACTCCGAAATCGGCGCCATTTTTCCGCTGGCATTTCTTACATAAATGCCATTTAAGCTTTGCTGGTTAGCCCGGTATTTCGCATCAGCCTGATACATCACCCGGTATTGCTTTCCAAACTTATTGAAGTTGGAGGCGTAAACACCACCATAGTATCCTTGCAATACACCCAGTACGTCACTCACACTCAATCCGGCTTGTTTTGCAACGGCAATATTGACATCCACCTGGTATTGCGGGAAATTGGGGTTAAAGGACGTTGCCGCGTACTGTACCTCTTTTCTTTTGTTCAATGCAGCAAGGAACTCATTTCCAATTGCGTTAAATTTATTAATATCGCCACCTGTTTTATCCTGCAGCTGAAATTCAAAACCACCACTGGTACCAAAGCCCTGAATCGTAGGTGGAGCAAAGAAAATGATCTTAGCGCCTTTGATACCGGCCGTTTTCGCAAAAAGTTCAGCAATAATTGCCTTTACATCCCGTTGCCGTTCGTTCCATGGCTTTAACCGTGAAATAACCATTCCATAGGAACTGCCCGTACCACTGATCATACTCCTTCCAATAACTTTTAAGGAGTTTCTTATTTCGGGTATTGTATGTACAATACTATCGATTTTGGTAATTACCAGGTTGGTTTGTTCTTGTGAAGTAGCAGCTGGTAAAGAGATATCAGACATAATGGTACCAAGATCCTCGTTTGGAACAAAGCCCTTCGGGGTTGTTTTCATGGTCCAGATGAGTACTACTGTAAATAAAGCAATGCCAGCACCTGCCATCCATTTGTTTTTGGCCAGAAAGCTGACTGATTTCTTATATCGACCAGTCATCCGGTCAAAGGAAGTATTAAAAGCAATATAGAATTTCTGAAGGAAGTTTTTTTTCTTCTCATGTTCCTCTGCATGCGGTTTTAAAAACAGCGCACATAAAGCAGGGCTCAACGTCAAAGCGTTGATCGCAGAGAGAATAATCGCAATGGCCAGTGTTAATCCAAATTGTTTATAAAATACACCAGATGATCCCTGGATAAAACTCACAGGGATAAACACCGCTGCCATCACCAGTGTAATGGAAATGATCGCACCGGTAATATCATCCATCGCATCTATAGTTGCCTTTTTTGCGGACTTGTAACCGTGGTCCAGCTTGGCGTGGACGGCTTCCACCACCACAATAGCATCATCCACCACAATACCAATGGCCAGCACCAATGCAAACAGGGTTAATAAGTTGATGGTAAAACCAAATAAGCTCAGGAAAAAGAAAGTTCCTATAATGGCCACAGGAACACTGATGGCCGGAATCAAGGTAGAACGGAAATCCTGGAGGAAAATAAATACAACCAGGAACACCAGAATAAAGGCTTCAATCAAAGTATGTACTACTTTTTCGATAGAGGCATCCAGGAAGTCGTTCACATTCACCAGTGGTGCGTAATGAACACCTTTAGGGAAGGATGCAGCTGCATCGTCCAGAACTTTTAAGGAGCCTTCAATTACATCCTTTGCATTCGACCCTGAGGTTTGGTTAATGGCAATACCTAATGCAGGTTTACCATCAAAACTTACAGAACTGGCATAGCTTTGGGCACCGAGTTCAATCCTGGCTACATCTTTAAGACGCAATACCTGCCCATTGGTACCCGTTCTGATAATAATGTCGCTGAATTGCTGTTCATTCTTTAAACGACCTGAATATTTTAAAGTATACTGGAAAGACTGGTTTCCTTGTTCACCGAACTGGCCGGGTGCAGCCTCAATATTTTGTTCCGCTAAAGCTACGCTTACATCATTCGGAACCAGACCATAACTCGCCATTACATCGGGCTTAAGCCAGATCCGCATGGTGTAATCCATTAAACCAAAAGCGTTCGCATCACCAACACCATTGATCCTTTTAATTTGAGGAATCAGGTTGATATTCGCATAGTTCTGTAAAAATTTCTGATCGTAAGAAGGATTATCACTGTACAGACCAAAGATCAGTACATTACTGGCCTGTTTCTTAGCCGTAATTACCCCTGCCTTTGTTACTTCAGCAGGTAATAAACTGGTTGCCCTGGATACCCTGTTCTGTACGTTTACAGCTGCAAGGTCAGGGTTTGTACCCAGTTTAAAGTTTACGGTAATGGTAGCTGTACCATCGTTACTGGAAGTAGAAGTCATGTAAGTCATGTCTTCCACACCATTAATTTGTTCCTCCAGTGGTACAACAACGCTGTTCATCACAACGTCAGCATTAGCCCCTTGATAGGATGCAGATACCTGAACTGTTGGGGGAGCAATTTCGGGATATTGAGAAACCGGGATGGTAATCAGTCCCAGTATGCCCAGGATGACAATGATGATCGAGATCACCGTTGACAATACGGGTTTTTCTATAAATTTCTTAAACATATTTTCTTTTTCAGCCGGTTTGAAAACCGGATCACATCAGCGGGTTAATTATTTTTTGAGGTCGGCAAATACAACATCGGCACTCTGTTCTTCAGGCTTAATTTTTACGCCGTCTTTAAGAGATTGAAACCCTTCAAGTACCACTTTATCGCCTGCTTTAAGTCCTTTAGTCACTACATAGAAATTGTTTACAGTATTTTCCATAATTTCAATTTCAGTGTTTTTGACTTCGCCGCTACTGTTCAGCACATAGACGAATTTCTTGCCCTGCAGGTCGGTTGTTGATTTTTGAGGAATCATAATGGCATTTTCCACATGCTGAGGTATGCTGACTGAAGCACTTGCACCGCTTTTTAATAATCTGACAGGATTGGAAAAGGTTGCTCTTAAACTTGCAGAACCTGTACTGGTATTGATCTGGCTGTTGATAGATTCTATTTTTCCATTTTCAGCATAGGTAGTACCGTCGGCCAGTACCAGAGATACTGCTGGAATATTCTTCATCTGCTCTTCCAGTGTTTTACCTTTATAATTTCTGGAGAAATCCAGCAACTGTTTCTCATTCATGGAGAAGTAGGCGAAAATTCTGGAAATGTTGGCTACTGTTGTTAATGGGTCTGCGCTGGTACTGCTCACTAAACTTCCGGTTTTATAAGGGATACTTCCAATTACACCATCAACAGGGCTGGTAATATGGGTATAACCCAGGTTTACGTTTGCATTTACCAGTTCTGCTTTGGCTTGAGCCAATGCTGCTTTTTTAGTTTGAAGAGTCAGCTGTGCAGCATCCAGTTCATACTTACTGATGATGTCTTTATCTACCAGAGGCTTTGTTTTAGTGACCTGAAGCTGGGCGGTATTGACATCGGCCTCAGCGCTGCTGATGGCTGCTTTGGCTGTTCTTACTGCTTGTTCGTACTGAGGTGCATTAATGGTGAATAACAGTTGCCCCTTTTTCACTGCAGCACCTTCATCTACGTAGATTTTTTCAATAAAACCATCCACTTTTGGCCGGATATCAATATTTTGTATGCCTTCAAGCGTGGCAGGGTATTGAGTCTGGAGCGTGGCAGATTGTGTGTTTACTGTGAAAACGGGATAAGCCTGAACCTGATCAGTTTTGGCGGCATCCTTTTTCTGACCAGTGTTTCCACAAGAACTGATCATCAGTAAAGCGGGTAATAATAGGCAGATAGAGTGGACTGTTAACTTCATGTTAATATTAATTTTTTATGTCTTTATAAGTTAATGTCGACGAAAATATTAATACTAAAATACAGATTAAACATTAAATTGTAATGTTTAAGTCTCAGAGCCTTTTGTAACTAAAGCTTTGCAGAAAACTACGAAATAACAGGTAAAAATGGCTTGACTTTTTCTAAAGCAAAGTCAAGTTGCTCTTGTTGGGTGATGTCTGTGTTGTCTAAAATAATGGCATCTTCTGCCCGGGTCAGCGGACTTTCTGCACGGGTGGTGTCGGCATAATCCCGGTGAGCAATATTTTCGAAAACTTCTTCGAGGGTGGTGGTGGTATCTCCCTTGCTCTTCATTTCATTAAAACGTCTTTCTGCCCGAATTTTAGGATCCGCGGTCATAAAGAGTTTTACCTGTGCATCTTCAAATACCTTTGTGCCAATATCTCTGCCATCCATCACAATGTTTTTAGACTTTCCCATACGCTGCTGCTGTTTCACCATTTCTTTACGAACCAGTTTATTCGCAGACACAGCACTTACATTCTCAGAAACAGGCATTAAACGAATCTCCTCAGAAACTTCTTCTCCGTTTAAAGTAATATGAGATTCATAGTCCCGGGAATGAAAATTCAATTCTATATGCTGAAGGGCATCTTTTACGGCTTCATCATCGTTCATATTGACATGATTTCTGATGAAATAGAGGGTTACAGCACGGTACATGGCACCGCTGTCTATATATATGAAACCTAATTTTTTAGCCAGGGCCTTTGCCAGGGTACTTTTTCCGCAGGATGAATAGCCGTCAATGGCAATCACAAGGTTTTTTCTCATATGCCGCAAAGTTAATACTTTAGCCAATTTTTAAGGGTAAAATGCCTTTAAAATATTATTTTTACAAAATGTTACCTGTAAGAGAAGAGATTATGAAAATAGCCACCTTTAAAACTTCGCGAAGCGGAGGGAAAGGGGGACAAAACGTGAACAAAGTTTCCAGTAAAGTAGAATTGGTGATCAATATTATTGATGCACCTTTTTTCAGTCCGGAAGAAAAGGCCTTGCTTTCAGAACGACTTGGGCATCGCATTGATCAGGAAGGCAACCTTCATGTGGTATCACAGGAAGACAGGAGTCAATTGTTAAATAAGGAAAAAACGATTGTTAAACTACTTCATTTATTAAAGTTGGCCCTGCATGTTGATAAGAAAAGAAAGCCTACCCGGATTCCCGGAGCAGTGGTGCGAAAGCGCCTGGAAGACAAGCAAACACGCTCCTTTAAAAAAGCAAACCGAAAGAAGCCTCAATTAGATTATTGAGGTTTCTTTATTTTATAACAGAACAGATTTAGTTAAATCTGTAGGCCATACTGATTGTTCCCCATTGATGGGCTCTTGCTGCACTCTTTACTTCCTTCGTTTTGAACAAGACCCCGAAATCAAATGTAAATCGTTGTGAACTGTAATCTACACCCAATTGTTGGGCAAACACAATCGGTTTCGATCCAAATGTTACCGGACTGCTGTTGTTAAATAAACTGCCCTGAATGGTTGCATCGTAGGCAATAAAGTTTAACTGTGGTTTGGCATAGAAGAAAATTTCTTGTTTAACCAGTCCCTTGGTTTTTGCATTATTTCCAACTACAGCATTGGTATAGGAAGAATTAAAAAGCTGGTTAATGCTCCCTATCCTAAACAATATCCCTGCTCCGGCACCGCTAAAAGTTGTACCCGCATTCGCATAACCCTCAAAAGAAAAATCAGCAATAGGATCGGCTGTCCTGTACAACAGGCGGGTGTATTGTGCTGAAAGATTAATCGCCATTTCATTTTTGATCTGATAGTCCCATCCTTCCGGGGTATAAAAACCAACGGTTCTGTGCAGAAGTTCCTGTCCTTTTTGTGCCAGTGAATTAGGCCCGGTTGTACCAATCTGCACACTTGTCCTCAGAATGCTCTCGTTTTTGAAAAACCAATTCATCGCGCCCTCTATGTATAAATAACCAGCAAAAGGACGATCCTGCAATGTGGGATCCGGAGCATATCCCGAATAAGGGTTGAACATCTTTTGACCGGCAGTAATTTCCCAGGTCTTTTTTTCCAGGTTTTCTTTTAATTTACCCTGGTCGAATGCATGTTTAAAATTCAGGAACAATCCATTGGTGTAATAACGGTCTGAACCTTGACCCAGATAAGCATCATTGTCGCTTTTAAAGCCAAATTCATTTTTATAGGTCTGTGCATTCGCCATCTGAAAAGACAGTCCACAGAGCAACACAATAAGGTATTTTAAAAATTTCATGGAAAGGAATTAAAAAAGCCCCGGACGATCGGTCCGGGGCCTTAAATATATCTAATTTTATTAATTAGTCGCTGCAGGCTTTGTTTTAATTGTCAAATCCTGAGGATTTTTGACCTTATCTTTTGTCAGTGCCAGTTCAATAACTTCTTTCATTTCCGTTACATAATGGAAATTCAGATCTTTGATATAGCTTTCTTTAATTTCCAGGATGTCTTTTTTATTCGATCTGCATAAAATAATATCCTTAATATTTGCCCGCTTGGCAGCCAGTATCTTCTCTTTGATCCCCCCAACAGGAAGAACTTTCCCTCTTAAGGTGATTTCTCCTGTCATGGCCAGATTTGATTTCACTTTACGTTGGGTAAATGCAGAAGTTAGAGCCGTAAGCATGGTGATACCAGCAGAAGGGCCATCTTTAGGTGTTGCTCCGGCAGGAACGTGAACATGGATGTCAAACTGGTCAAACAATTCGTAAGCAATGCCAAATAAACCAGCGTGTGCACGCAGGTAAGCCAGGGCAATTACTGCAGATTCTTTCATCACCTCTCCAAGGTTTCCTGTTAGCGTCAGTTTACCCTTTCCAGGGCTAAGGCTAGCCTCTATAAATAGAATATCGCCACCAACAGATGTCCAGGCCAATCCGGTTACCACACCAGCAACTTCGTTGCCTTCGTATAAGTCTTTGTCATAGATCGGGGCACCAAGGATGCGTTCTACATCATCATTGGTCAATACCGGTTCATAGGTCTCTTCCATGGCAATCTTTGTTGCCACACCTCTTACCAGCGAGCCAATCTTCTTCTCCAGACCGCGTACACCAGATTCTCTGGTATAATCTTCAATGACTTTCTCAATCAAACCAGATTTTAGTGTAATATCTTTCGATTTTATACCATGGATCTCTTTCTGCTTAGGCAGTAAATATTTTTTTGCAATTTCTATTTTCTCTTCGATCGTATAGCCATTAACTTCGATGATCTCCATACGGTCTAGTAATGCCGGTTGTATAGTGCTCAAAGAATTGGCTGTCGCAATAAACAAAACATTAGACAAATCATAATCCGTTTCCACATAATGATCGTTAAATGCACTATTTTGCTCAGGATCCAGCACCTCCAACAGCGCAGAAGAAGGATCTCCCCTGAAGTCAGAACCTACTTTATCAATTTCATCCAGAACAAATACCGGATTAGCCGCGCCAGCTTTTTTTATGGATTGAATAATACGGCCCGGCATAGCTCCAATATATGTTTTTCTATGTCCGCGGATTTCAGCTTCGTCTCTGATACCACCAAGGGCCATCCTTACATATTTACGGTTTAAGGCCTTGGCGATAGATTTGCCCAGGGAGGTTTTACCAACACCCGGAGGGCCAACCAGACAGATGATCGGAGCCTTCATATCCCTTTTCAGTTTCAGTACGGCAAGATATTCGATGATCCGCTGTTTTACTTTCTCCAGTCCAAAATGATCTTTGTCCAATACACGCTGTGCACGCTTCAGGTCAAAATTATCCTTGGTGAATTCATTCCATGGGAGGTCAAGCAAAAGTTCAAGGTAGTTGATCTGGATGGAATAATCAGGAGCTGCGGGGTTCATCCGGCCTAATTTTTCCAGTTCTTTGTTGAAATGGTCACGAACATGAACCTCCCATTTTTTCTTCTTTGCACGGACTTCCAATGCTTCATACTCCACATCAGAAGAATTGCCTCCAAGCTCTTCCTGGATAGTTTTCAATTGCTGATTTAAAAAGTAATCCCTTTGTTGTTTGTCCAGATCCGTACGAACCTTAGACTGGATCTGATTTTTAAGCTCCAGCATCTGCAGTTCAAGTGTAAGCAATTCCATGACCATTTCTGCCCTGTCACGCTGACTGGACATTTCAAGCATCTTCTGTTTGTCTGCCACGTCAGCATTCATATTGGAAGAGATGAAATTGATCAGGAAAGAAGTGCTTTCAATATTTTTTAACGCAATGCCAGCTTCACTTGGAATATTTGGTGACAGCTGTATGATCTGCGAAGACATTTCTCTTATAGAAGCGACCAGTGCTTTAAACTCTTTATCCGACTTATGCTTGGCCTCCTCGAATTTTTCAATGGTTACTTTTATATAGGGTTCAGACTGAACTTCTGAAATTAGTCTGAAACGCTGCTTGCCCTGTATAATTACAGTGGTGTTGCCATCAGGCATCTGAAGCATTTTGATGATATGGGCCACTGTCCCGACACTGTTCAGCTGATCGAAAGTAGGATCCTCAATCGAAACATCGCGTTGTGATACAACACCTATAATCTTGTTACCCTTGTAGGCTTCCTTGATTAGCTTTATCGATTTATCTCTGCCAACCGTGATCGGAATCACCACACCAGGAAAAAGGACCGTATTGCGCAGTGGCAAAATGGCCAGGATTTCTGGTGTTTCTTCGTTATTCATTTCGTCTTCGTCCTGCTGAGACATCAGCGGAAAGAATTCTGTATCTTCATTTATGATGGGAAGCGCATTGCCAAAATCAAACTGATCTTTTATACTCATTAAAAAAGCCTTTCTTAAAATAATAAACGACAATCTGACAGCATGTCGTCGCGGAAATATTAATTATGTGTTGAATCCTATATTTTCAACTCTTGTGCCAAAGCAAAGGTAAGGGGTTTATCATGCTAAAAAGGCAGTGTGCAAAAATTATTTCAACGCCAATCATATTTTGGCTTATTCAGCGTTAAAGAAATTAATATTTGCAAATGGTACAATAGTTGTCTAAAGTTTACCTTTGATTTTTATATCTTTATTTTTTAATTAAAATTTAATGAATTACCTAAAACAAGCGATCTTCCTTTTAATTGTTTTTTCTACAGCAACATCTATGGCCCAAACTGGCGGCTATGATAAGTTAGGTATGCAGGCCATGATGAAGGGTGATTTTAAAGGTGCGGTGAGCCAGTTGGAAAAAGCAGATGTAAAAAACCCAAACAATGCAGAGGTATTGAAAATGCTGGGGTATTCTTACTTTCAATGCGGAGATTTTGAAAATGCAATATCCACCTATACCAGGCTTATAGCCTTGAAGCCATCAGAGTACTCCGCTTACTATTACAGGGGAAAGGCCAGACAGAATATTGCCAATGATCCTAAAGAATCCTTAAACCAGATGCGTGATAATTTCTATGTATCGGCAATTAAAGATTTTACGAAGGCCATTGAAATTAGTGGGGAAGAAAATGCACAATTGTTGCAAAACAGGGGCATTGCCTATAAGGACTATGCCATCTTCAAATCTTATAAGGTAAAAAAAGCTGCTGAGAAAACCGCATGTATAGCTTTGTTCAATAATGCAACTTCTGATTTTCAGAAGATTTTAATTATACAGCCACAAAGAAAAGACATTTTGTCTTTAGTGGATTATGTAAAAGCCCAGGTAGTCAGTCTTAAATAAGATAAACAACACAAACGCAAAAGGGAGGTATTTGTAAAAATACCTCCCTTTTGCGTTTGTCATATTTGTATAACTTAAAATTTTCCGGTAATCTTATAAGCCTTCGCATTCAGCAATTTAATATGTTGTGTTTTGCTGATCTGGTATAGGCTATCTGGATAATATACCAGTGTATCGACTGAGTTGTATAGGTAATTAGCAGTGTTTTGTAAGATTTTAATGCCAGTAACCTGATCACCTGCTCTATACACGAAAACCTGCTTTACAGGAATCTTATCTTCTGTATTTACATACAATTCCCCGGTTTTTGTCTTTGTTATTTTAAAAGCACCTTTCCAGGCTGATTTGTTAATATCAGCATCAGAGAAGACAGAAAACTCCCTGTTCCAGTCAGCAATGCTCACCTTTTTCTTCTCTTCAGCGCCATTGACCACAACAGTTTTTTCAACAAGAGGCTTCGCTTTATTTAAGCGAAGCGCCTCTTGCTGAAAATAGTGATGAATATCAAAATACTTACCTTCTGCACGAGGGTTGGAGGCAGATGGATGACAAGCTGCAAGAAACCCTAAAGAAGAAAGTAAAAACAGATGCTTCTTCATTAGATCAGGCAATTTCCAGTCATAATCTCTGGTTTAGGGATTCCCATTAATTTTAAAATTGTTGGGGCAACATCGCCAAGTTTTCCATCAGCAATAGAGGTATAATCATTGTCTACCAGAATGCAGGGTACCAGATTGGTGGTGTGAGCTGTATTTACCGAGCCATCCTGATTGATCATAAATTCTGAATTCCCGTGATCGGCCAGGATGATAAAAGAATAACCTTTTTCCAATCCCTTGGTCACTACGGTTTCTGCACAACGGTCAGCAGTTTCTACAGCTTTAACCACTGCATCAAATACACCGGTATGGCCCACCATGTCTGGGTTTGCAAAGTTCAGGCAAATGAAATCAGCCCAGCCAGTTTCTAATTCCTTTACAATGGCGTCGGTAATGCCCTGTGCGCTCATTTCCGGTTGCAGGTCATAGGTAGCAACTTTAGGGGATGGGATCATAATGCGTTTTTCATTCTCGAAAACCTGCTCCCTGCCTCCCGAAAAGAAGAAGGTTACATGTGGATATTTTTCTGTTTCCGCAATCCTGATCTGGTTTTTGTGGTGATTTTCCAGAACTTCTCCTAAAGTTTCACTCAGGTCATCTTTAGTGAAGATCACTTTAACGTTTATGAAATTCTCATCATACGTTGTCATTGTCACATAATACAATGGCAGCTTGTGCATATTGAATTCAGCATAGTCCTGCTGGCAAAGCGCAGCAGTGATCTCACGTCCGCGGTCTGTTCTGTAATTGAAACAGATCACTACATCATCCGGCTGTATGGTTGCGGTAGGAGAGCCGTCTTCCTTTGTAATCACAATAGGCTTTACAAATTCGTCTGTTACGCCGTCTGCATAGGATTGCTCAAGTGCCCCAGCTGGATTTTGTGTAGCTTCGCCAACACCTTTTGTTAGCAAATCATAGGCTTGTTTTACCCTTTCCCATCTGGAATCCCTGTCCATAGCATAATAACGACCAATCATACTGGCCAGCTGGGCAGAAGATTTTTCAAGATGGGTCTGAAGATCCTTAACGAAGCCAAGCCCTGAATTAGGGTCTGTATCCCTTCCATCCAGGAAAGCATGAACAAATACCTTTTTTAGTCCTTCTTCATCTGCAGCATCACAAAGTGCTTTAAGATGGTTAATGTGTGCATGCACGCCCCCGTCAGAAAGTAAACCTATGAAATGTACTGCCTTATTATTTTCTTTGGCATAATTAAATGCGTCTTTGAGTACAGGATTAGAAAACAGGCTCCGGTCACTGATCGCTTTATTGATTCTGCCCAATTCCTGGTATACCACACGTCCAGCACCAAGGTTCATGTGTCCAACTTCTGAATTTCCCATCTGACCAACAGGTAAACCTACAGCTTCCCCTGAAGCTTCCAGTTTAGAGTTGGGGTATTTTTTTAATAAGGAATCAAAGAAAGGGGTATTTGCGGCATAGGCGGCATCAGATTTGTCCTGTTTACCATAACCCCAGCCGTCCAGGATCAGAAGCATTACTTTTTTATGTTCCATCAGCATATTTTAATTAAAAATCTTGTCTTTTTTCAGATGAACAAATATAAGCCTATTCGGGGTTTAAAAGGCACCTAATTGCAATTTATGATCTATTAATGGCATAGTTTATGTAGGACTGGGAATTATAGATTAATTGAGATGATCAGATTTTTGCTTCCGGTGCTCGTTTTTGTTATGCCTTTTCTTCCTTCTTCGCTATTTCAGGGGGATTTTGTTGATGAAATGTCTGCTCTGTTTAAAGCCGGAAATTCAAAAGAGATCGCTAAAAGTTTCAGTCCATCTGTTGAGTTAAGTTTGATTAATGAGGAAGATGTCTACTCAAAACTACAGGCCGAACAAATTTTAAGAGATTTTTTTACCAAACACCCGGCCGTTAATTCTACCGTTGTACACCTCATCAATACAAACCCCAATATCCGGTTTGGAATTCTTTCTTTAACCACCAGAAATGGAAAATTCCGGGTGTCAATAACGTCCAAAAAAACGGCTAATGTCTTTTTAATCACTTCTTTGAGAATAGAAGCAGAGAAATAAATAAAACAATTTAGGTAAAAATGCTATTTTTGGTTTAAAATTGATGATTTGGACAAGCATATAATAGACCTATTTATAAAAAATGCTATCGCTGAAGATTTAGGCGATGGAGATCACACTTCACTTTCAACCATTCCGGCCGGAGCTTTAGGTAAAGCAAAATTATTGATTAAAGAAGAAGGTGTGCTTGCAGGTGTAGAACTTGCGCTCGAAATATTTAATCAGGTAGACAAGGACTTGAAAATCGAGGTCTTCATAGAAGATGGTGCTCATGTAAAATACGGAGATATCGCCTTTACTGTCGAAGGAAAAACACATTCTATACTACTGGCAGAAAGATTAGTGCTGAACTGTATGCAACGCATGAGCGGTATTGCCACAAAAACCAACCGTGTTGTCCAGCTTTTGAAGCCTTATACTGCGAAAATACTGGATACCAGGAAAACTACGCCAGGATTACGCTATCTGGAAAAATGGGCCGTTAAAATTGGGGGAGGTGTAAACCATCGGATTGGGTTGTATGATATGATCCTGATTAAGGATAATCATGTTGACTATGCCGGTGGCATCGTAAATGCAATCCATGCGGCAAATGATCACCTGGAAAGAACTGGTAAAAAGCTGGAGATTGAAATAGAGGTACGAAACCTTCAAGAATTGGATCAGGTGTTGCAAACCGGACATATTAACCGCATTATGCTGGACAATTTCAGCTTTGATGATTTAAAAACAGCGGTTAATACAATCGATCACAGATATACAACAGAAGCCTCCGGAGGCATCTTGGAAGAAAATATAACTCAATATGCAGCATGCGGTGTAGATTATATCTCTATGGGGGCACTTACGCATTCGGTTAAGAGTTTAGATATGAGTTTAAAAGCCTTTTAGAATATGATCTCTATCTATTCTATTTCAGCGGTGCTGATTGCCTATCTTTTTGGTTCTATACCTACCGCAGTATGGCTTGGACAGGCATTTTACGGAGTGGATGTTCGGGAGTATGGAAGCGGTAATGCCGGAGCAACCAATACCTTTAGGGTTCTTGGTAAAAAAGCAGGCATAGCTGTGATGACTATAGACATACTTAAAGGGTATACAGCTACTAAATTAGCCTATTTTATTGGTCTGTCTGTGACCGGACCACATAACTCTTCCCAGTTTATTAATTATGAACTTGCCCTTGGTGTAACAGCTGTTATGGGGCACTTATTTCCTGTTTTTGCAGGTTTTAGGGGAGGAAAGGGAGTTGCCACTCTTTTTGGAATGATTTTAGCAGTTAACTTCCCGGCAGCTTTACTTTGCGTTCTGGTCTTTGTTGTTGTCCTGCTGGTCACCAAATACGTTTCGCTCAGTTCTATATGTGCAGGCTTTACCTTTCCGCTGGGAATTATATTTATATTTCATTCCAGTGTGAAGTCAGAAGTATTGTACGGAATGTGCGTTTGCATACTCATTTTGGTTACACACCAGAAAAATCTGGAACGGCTTCTCAAGGGTAAGGAATCTAAAGTATATCTGTTTAAAAGGAAATAAATTATGAAGAAATTTCAACTTATAGGTGTTGCTGCAATGGCAGTAATGGTTGCGTATTCCTGCTCAACAGTACCACTTTCAGGACGTAACCGCTTAAGTTTTGTGAACGAGAGCGAAATGCAGACGGCTGCAGCACAGAGCTACACTACATTACTTAAAGACCCTCAAACCAAAGTTCTGAACAATGCCGATGCCGCAAGAGTAAAGCGGATTGGACAGAAAATTGCATCGGCAGTTACAAAATACATGACAGCTAATGGTTATGCCGAACAAATACAGGGCTTCAACTGGGAATTTAACCTCATTGACAGTAAGGAATTAAATGCATGGTGTATGCCAGGAGGAAAAGTAGCGGTATATTCCGGTATTTTGCCAGTGACTAAAGATGATGCAGGTCTGGCCACAGTAATGGGGCATGAGATTGCCCACGCGGTCGCCAGACACTCCTCAGAACGGGCTTCCAAAGCAGCTGTTGCTCAGGGCCTGGGAAGTCTTCTGGGAGCAGCTACAGGAAACAGTTCCCAAGCCACGCAGCAATTGATCAGTCAGGTATATGGAGTTGGTGCACAAGGCTTTTATCTGCTTCCAAATTCCAGAACGCAAGAACTTGAAGCAGATCATTTAGGCTTGATCTTTATGTCTATGGCAGGTTATAATCCTGCAAATGCGGTCAACTTTTGGCAAAGAATGGCTTCAGCAAGCCAGAGTGGACAGAAACCGCCTGAGTTTTTAAGTACCCACCCGGCCGATGGAACCAGGATTGCTCAAATTCAAAAAGATCTGCCAGAGGCACAACGCTATTTTAACTCCCCAACAGGCAAGCCGAACAAATAGCAAAGGAGAATTTATTGATAAGGTTAAAGGGCTGATTTCAGCCCTTTAACGTTTCTATGATGGCCGAAGCCTTTAGTATACATTCTTCATATTCTTTTTCCGGCACAGAGCTGTAAGTAATGGCTCCTCCCACATGGAAAGATAGGTACTGCTTTTCAGCCTGGTATAAAATGCTCCTGATCACGACATTGAAGTCAAAATCCCCATCAGGACTGATATAGCCTATAGAACCTGAATAAGCCCCTCTTTTACGGCATTCCTGTTGCTCAATAAGCTCCATAGCCCTGATTTTTGGCGCTCCGGTCATAGAGCCCATTGGAAATGTATTTCTGAGGGCATCGATGAAATGCAATCCGGGTCGGAGCTCGCAGGTAATCGTAGAGATCATCTGATGGACCTGTGGAAAGGAATAGATTCCAAACAACTCCTCCACTTTAACTGTTCCCGGAAGGGCACTTTTAGTCAGGTCGTTACGGACCAGGTCTACGATCATTACATTTTCTGTTTGCTCTTTCAGATCCTCCTTAAGCAGGTTTTTAATTCTCTGATCTGCCTCAGGATGATGACTTCTGCGGGCTGTGCCTTTAATGGGTTGGGAGATCAAGGTCTGACCTTTTTTGGATAAAAATCTTTCCGGACTTGCTGAAAGGATATATTGTTCACCGATCTTAAAAAAGCCGGCAAATGGGGTAGGAGAGATATTGATCAGCTTTTCATACACCGCAAGTGGATCTATAGCGGCATGTTCAGCAAAAAATTCCTGGCAAAAAGTCACTTCGTAGATATTGCCCAGGTGGATATGGCGCTGCAATTCTTCTACCTTATCCAGGTAGGTTTGCTTACTCATCCTGCTTTCAATTTTTTGCTCAAAAGGGGCTTGAGAAAGATGGTTTTTTTGTTGAAGGATTTTCTGTAAGATTTCCGGATTTCCCAAAACAACCTCTGGCCGATCATCTTTAATGGCAATCAGGTATTCGGGAACAAAAAAGAAAAGGTCAGGAAAATCCAGCGTATCCGGGTTTTCTGAACGAAGATTTTCGACTTCGTTCTTAAGGTCATAACCCAGTAATCCAAACATCCAGTTCTGATGTTCCTCATAAAAATCCTTTAAACTATTAAATGCCGCGCCACTGGATATACGAAGTTGCTGTGTGGTACCTGCCGCAATCAGCAGATCAAATTTCTGATACTGATCCGTATAGCCATTGGAATCAAGTATGCAGCAAACATCAAAGGAACTTGCCCATGCAAGTGCTTTCTGTTTAAATAAAAGGTCTGGTCTCCTCATTGGTCGGCCAAAGTTAAAACAAAAAAAGGCACCGCAGGGGTGCCTTTTTATATAAAAATGTAATATTTAGTTCAGCTCTAAAGTTTGAACCCTGTCCGGACCTACAGAAAGGTATTTTACAGGCACCTCCAGTTCTTTTTCCAGGAAAGCAATATATTCGCTCAGTTTTGCAGGAATCTCCTCTACCTTGCTCACTTTAGTAACGTCAGTTTTCCAACCCTCAATAGCCTTTAAAACAGGCGTAGGCTTAACAGAAATGATGTCATAAGGCATATAGTCAATGGTTTCTCCATTGTGCTCGTAATGCGTGCAGGCATAAATGGTATCAAAACCATCTAATACATCCGCTTTCATCATAATCAGTTCAGTTACCCCGTTCAGCATAATAGCATACTTCAATGCAGGAAGATCAATCCATCCGCAACGACGGGCACGGCCTGTTGTTGCACCAAATTCATGTCCAACCTGACGTAAAGTTTCGCCAACTTCATTTTCCAGTTCCGTAGGGAAAGGACCACCTCCTACACGGGTACAGTATGCTTTAAAAATACCGTATACATGTCCGATTTTGTTTGGCGCAATGCCTAAACCTGTACATGCACCTGCGGTAGTGGTGTTGGAAGAGGTTACAAAAGGATAAGATCCGAAATCAACGTCCAGTAAAGTACCTTGAGCACCTTCTGCCAAAACAGTTTTTCCTTCTTTCAGGTAACCATTCACAAAATGCTCACTGTCTACATGAGGGATAGATTTAATGAACTCAATGGCTTCAAAGAAAGCAGCTTCCTTTTCGGTAAGATCATACTCAAAGTCATAGTGAGACAAAATTTCTTTATGTTTCTCCACCAGTTTGTTGTAGCGGTCTTTGAAGTCAGGTAAAGTAGTATCCCCGATGCGCAAACCATTACGGCCAGTTTTGTCCATATAAGTTGGGCCAATACCTTTAAGGGTAGATCCAATCTTGTCTTTACCCATCTTTTGCTCATTTGCAGCATCCAATAACTGGTGGGTCGGCAATATTAAATGTGCTTTGCGTGCAATAACCAGTTTGCCCTTTGCAACAGGATCATGTCCGGCAGCTTTAAGGTTATCTAATTCTCTTTTTAAGATGATAGGGTCAATTACAACACCATTACCAATCAAATTCATGGTTTTCTCATTAAAAATACCTGAAGGAATGGTATTCAAAACAAATTTTTTGCCATCAAATTCTAAAGTATGGCCGGCATTTGGTCCGCCTTGGAAACGAGCGATCAAATCATATTGCGGACTAAGAACGTCAACAATTTTACCTTTGCCCTCGTCGCCCCATTGCAGGCCAAGAAGCACATCTACTTGCGTCATTATTTTAATTTAAGAAAATATTATAATTGGATATTTATTAATTAGCATGTTCTGTTTCAGCCTTTTCATTTACCGCCGATTTTGCTTTGCAGTCAAAGCAAACACCATAAAGATTTAAAGAGTGGTGCTTAATATCAAATTTAAGCAACTCTCCAACCATACTTTGGATCTGGTGAATCCGCGGATCACAAAATTCAACCACTTTACCACAATCAATGCAGATGATGTGGTCGTGCTGATGATAGCCATAAGATTTTTCAAACTGGGCCATGTTCTTGCCAAACTGATGTTTGGTCACCAGATCGCAGGAAACCAATAACTCCAGCGTATTGTACACCGTAGCCCTGCTCACCCTGTATTTCTGGTTTTTCATATGGATATAGAGGGTCTCTACATCGAAATGATCATCTCTTGAATAGATCTCTTCCAGTATAGCAAAACGTTCAGGTGTTTTTCTAAGTGCTTTATTTTCGAGGTAGGCTTCAAATATTTTTCTAACCAACTCGCTGTTGTGATTTGTAGACATAGTTTTCAAACTCCTTTCAAAGGTATCATTTTTCTAAATAAAACTTAGGATTTATTCCTAATTTTAGGCATCAAAGCGTGTCACTCCGGTTACGCCCCGAACTTCCAGTAAATTTTCAATCAGTTTATCTAAGTGCTCTTTATCATTTACATAGATCATAATCGAACCATCAAAAATCCCATTATCTGTGTCTACAGTAATAGAACGCATGTTTACTTTGAAATCGTTCGAGATAACCTTAGTGATATTATTGATTAAACCCACGTCATCAATTCCAATAATGTGCAGACCGGTCAGGAAAGTCAGTTCTTTTTGACGGTTCCATTTTGCTTTTACAATCCGGTAACCATAGTTGGCCATCAATTGTGCAGCATTCGGGCAATTGGTCCGGTGGATTTTAATGCCCTCGCTCACGGTCACAAAACCAAAAACATCATCCCCGGGGATCGGGTTACAGCATGCTGCCAGGTTATAATCGATCTTTTGCAGATCTTCCCCAATTAACAGGATGTCAGATTCCGGACCTTTTACCTTGCTCAGTAAAGCTTCAATTTGCTGATGGTCATTTTTTTCCGGTGTGCCGCTGCGGTTCTCAATTTCCTTCTCTGCTGCCAGGTAATCTTTAAGGTCCTTCAATTCTATTTTACCATTGGCAATGGAGATGAAGAGCTCCTGAGTCGAAGGTAATTTAAAGAAATAACTGAGTTTGTTCAGGTTATCCGTGTTGTAAGTGATTTTGAGCGATTTTAATTTACGCTCCAGGATTTCCTTGCCTTGTTCGGCGATCTTTCTCTTTTCCTCTTTTAAGGAAGATTTTATTTTAGACTTGGCTTTTGCGGTAACCACAATGTTTAGCCAGTCTTCTTTTGGAACCTGCTTGCCAGAAGTGATGATCTCCACCTGGTCCCCATTCTGTAGTTTATGGGATAAAGGAACCAGTTTGTGGTTCACTTTTGCCCCGATACATTTTGCCCCAACATCTGTATGGATCTCAAAAGCAAAATCCAGTGCGGTAGCCCCCAAAGGCAATTGCAATAAGGCACCTTTAGGCGTAAAAATAAAGATCTCATCAGAGAACAGGTTCATTTTGAAATCATCCAGAAAATCCAGTGCGTTGGCTTCCGGATTGTTCAGCATTTCCCGTACTTTCATGATCCACTGATCCAGACCATTGTCGTTGCTGGACTCTTTGTATTTCCAATGGGCAGCAAAACCCTTCTCTGCAATTTCATTCATCCGCTGTGTACGGATCTGGACCTCCACCCACTGACCTTTAGGTCCCATCACCGTTGTATGGAGAGATTCATAACCATTTCCTTTTGGCGATGACACCCAGTCGCGCAGTCTGTCCGGATTTGGCCGGTACAGATCGGTTACAATGGAATAGGCTTTCCAGCAATCCGCTTTTTCATGTTCAGGCGGGCTGTCCAGGATGATCCGGATGGCAAAAAGATCATATACCTCCTCAAAAGGGATATTTTTCTTTTTCATCTTGTTCCAGATGGAGTGGATCGACTTAGGCCGTCCAAAAATATCGGCCACCAAACCCTGTTCTGCCAGAATCTCATTGATGGGCTCCACAAATCTTTTGATAAAAAGGTTCCGCTCCGCCTTTTTCTCATTCAGCTGGGTGGCTATATATTTGTACGTATCCGGCTCCAGATATTTCATAGACAAATCTTCCAGCTCAGATTTAATGGCATAAAGTCCAAGTCTGTGCGCCAGCGGTGCATAGAGATAAATGGTTTCAGAAGCAATCTTCAATTGTTTTTGCCTTGGCATAAAATCCATGGTCCGCATGTTGTGCAAACGGTCGGCAAGCTTAATCAGGATCACCCTTACATCATCTGCCAGGGTCAGGAGCATTTTTCGGAAATTCTCTGCCTGGAGCGAACTGTTGTAGTCAAAAACACCCGAGATCTTGGTTAAACCATCAATGATCTTGGCCGTTTTCTTTCCAAATTCTCTTTCAATATCCTCAAGGGTAATGTCTGTATCTTCAACAACATCATGCAGCAGGGCGCAAACAATAGAAGTGGTACCCAATCCAATTTCCTCTGCGGCAATCTGGGCCACAGCAATAGGATGGTAGATATAAGGTTCCCCGGATTTTCTCCTCATATTTTTATGGCTTTCCAGGGCCATATCAAATGCTTTCCTGATCTCCTTTTTATCCCCTCTTTGTAATGTTGGCTTACACGCACGCAAAAGGGCCCTGTATCTCTTCAGGATTTCCTTCTTTTCTGCTTCCAGATCTATCACCAATGTGTTCTTCATTTGTAGGTTCTTTCTTTTTTATTCTATAGAAGTTCACCGGCATAAACGCTGTATACTATGTGTTTTCAGCTTCGTTCCGATGGCATTCAATTGTATTTTTTTCGTAATAATTGCTGCGTGTTTTCCGTTAAAACGCTATATTAGTTAGTTAGGTGGCCATCACCTTTTCTGAGCACAAAATTAGAAGTTCAGATGGAACCTAATATATAAAATTGCTTTAACTTTGCAGGAGTATAAATTTATGAAATTTTATAGGTTATTTATTCTGTTAATTGTCATTATTACAGGCACTACTGCAAGGGGCCAGGAGACAACTGTGCCGGTAAAAATGCCGGTGCTGGGAAAGAATGATACCATTAAAGTTGCCGGGACCAATGTAGACGGGGAAATGATTCCCTGGATGTCACTTAAAGAGGTTGTAATTTATGGCGAACGGATCTTTAAAACACCAGAAGAACGTACAGCTTTCAACCGCTTAAGGTATAATGTGCTGAAGGTAATGCCTTATGCGCTGTTTGCCAAAAGACGCTATGAACAACTGGAAAAAGACCTGGCCCTAACTTCGGATAAAAAAGAGCAAAAAAAACTGGTCAAAGCCTGCGATCAGGAAATCAAGCAAATGTTCAATAAAGAGATCAAGGAGCTGACCATTACCCAGGGACAGATCTTAACCAAGCTGGTAGACCGCGAGCTTGGAAGGACAACTTATGATATTGTAAAACAAACCAAAGGCGGCTTTACCGCATTTTTATACCAATCTGTGGCCAGAGTAGTAGGCCACAATTTAAAAAGTACATACAGCCCAAGCGAAGACCGGGATATAGAATCCATCATCGTTTCTTCTGGCTATTATCAATAAGACCTAATGACCGATCATTCCAAAAGTATCTATCAGTTTAAGGTGAAACTCCTTAATGGTTTAGAAAAGAACCTCTCCGCCTATAAAGATAAAGTCCTCCTGGTGGTCAATATTGCCTCTGCCTGTGGTTTTGTCCCACAGCTTAAAGAACTGCAGGAGTTAAGGACAGAGTTAAAGGATAAGGGATTTGAGATCCTTGCCTTTCCCTCCAATGATTTTGGCAGGCAAGAGCCGCTGGAAGGGGAGAAGATCAGTGAATTCTGCCAGGTGAATTACGGTGTCGAGTTTCCAGTTTTTGAAAAGATCATGGTCCGGGGCAATCATGCACATCCTATTTATAAATTTCTTTCAGACAAAAAGCTCAACGGTAGCCTGACCTCTACCCCCCGCTGGAATTTCCATAAATACCTTATCAATAAACAGGGAGAAGTGGTCGACTACTTTTTTCCCTTCACTAAGCCCATGTCTTCTAAAGTCAAAAAGAAGATCATGCGTTTGCTATAAAAAACAGATTACATTATGAAGCTAGATATACTGGTTTTTGCCGTACATCCCGACGACGCCGAACTGGGTTGTTCAGGAACGATATTAAAACATATTGCCTTAGGAAAAAAAGTAGGCATTGTAGATTTTACCCGCGGTGAGCTGGGGACCCGCGGATCGGCAGAACTCCGGGATGAAGAGGCCGCCAACTCTGCGAAAATTCTGGGACTGCATGCCAGGGAAAACCTCCGTCTTAAAGATGGATTTTTTAAAAATGATGAGGAACACCAACTGGAACTTATTAAGATGCTCCGCAAATACCAGCCTGAAATCGTATTCAGTAATGCTCTTCAGGACAGACACCCGGATCATGGAAGGGCAGGAGACCTGGCCAATGATGCTTGTTTTTTATCCGGATTACCAAAGATCAAAACGGAACTGGATGGAAAGGTGCAGGAAGCCTGGAGGCCAAGGTTGAATTTTCAGTATATACAAGATCATTACATCCGGCCAGACATCATTGTAGACATTACACCCTATATGGAAACTAAAATAGCCTCTATTAAGGCCTTTAAAACACAGTTTTTTAACCCGGATCACCAGGAACAGGAAACCTATATTTCCTCTCCCGAATTTTTTGAAAGTGTCATCGGGCGGGCCAGAGAATTTGGTAAATCAATCGGCGCCACTTACGGTGAAGGGTTTACCAGCCGTAAATTGCTGGGGGTTGACAATCTTTTCGATTTAAGATAAATCCAACAAAAGCCCATAGTTTCTGTTTTTACTAAAAACAGAAACTATGTCTAATCTTTTCTCCTCTTTAAAAAATGCTTATCGTCTGTTTAAGCATGTAGATTTTCAGAAACTCGAAGAACTCTCCAAAAAGGTTGATCTCCCCAAAGTGGTCGACTCCTTTTCCCATCTGGATGAAACCCAGCTCAACGGCTTAATGAAAATGCTGGGATCTCCTTCCAAAAAAAGAGAATTACCGCCTATAGAAGGCGATTTTTATCACCTGGGTGATGAAGCCTTAAAAGATGAAGATCGTGCCCTTCAGCTTAAGGTAAGGGCTTTTTTGGAAAAAGAAGTGAAACCTGTTGTAAATCAATATTGGCTTAAAGCCGAATTTCCGTTTGAACTGATCCCGAAAATTGCAGAACTGAATATTTGTGGTTTAACTTATACGGGTTATGGCTGTCCCGGGCGCTCCAATTTGATGGAAGGTATGCTGGCTATGGAAATGGCCAGGGTGGATACCTCTATCTCCACCTTTTTTGGTGTTCAAAGCGGCCTGGCGATGGGATCTATCTACCTATTGGGTTCAGAGGCACAGAAGCAAGAGTGGCTGCCCTCTATGCAACAATTTAAAACCATCGGGGCTTTTGGTCTAACCGAACCGGAGGTAGGTTCTGGCGCAGCCGGAGGCTTAACCACCACTGCAAAACGAACCGGCAATACCTGGGTACTGAACGGGCAAAAAAAATGGATCGGAAATGCCACTTTTTCAGATGTCACCATTATCTGGGCCAGAGATCTGGATGATAACCAGGTGAAGGGGTTTCTGGTCAGAAAAGGAATCAAAGGTTTTGCCGTAGAAAAAATACAGGATAAAATGGCGCTTCGCATTGTACAAAACGGACTGATCACCCTAACCAACTGCGAAGTAAATGAAGAAGACCGGCTGCAGGAGGCCAATTCCTTTAAGGACACAGCTAAGGTACTAAGGATGACCAGGGCAGGAGTAGCGTGGCAGGCTGTTGGTTGTGCAAGAGGGGCTTATGAAAGCGCGTTAGCCTATACCCGGACCAGAAAGCAGTTTGGTAAACCCATCGCTTCCTACCAGCTTATCCAGAATCACCTGGTTGAAATGTTGTCTAATCTGACCGCTATGCAAACCCTTTGTTTCCGTTTGTCGCAATTACAAGATCAGGGAATACTGACAGATGAACATGCATCGCTGGCCAAAGTATTTTGCTCTATGCGAACCCGTGATGTAGTGAGCCGGGCAAGAGAAGTAATGGGAGGGAATGGTATTTTGCTGGAATACGATGTTGCCCGTTTTGTGGCAGATGCAGAAGCGATTTACTCCTATGAAGGAACCAAAGAGATCAATTCCCTGATTGTTGGACGGGCCATTACTGGTTTCTCTGCCTTTGTTTAAAAAAGAAAAAAGCCCTTCAAACGATAAAGGGCTTTTAAAATGTTTATTTTATAAAGAAGGCAGGACTTGCTCCATCACCGCTATGCCCTCATCAATATGTTGTTTTTCTATGCACAAGGCGGGTCTGAATCGGATGGTCTGATTGCCGCAACCCAGGAACATGACATTTTTCTCCATTCCTTTCCGGATAAAGGCATTGCGCATATCCTTTCCCGGGAAATCAAAAGCACATAAGAGTCCTTTACCCCGTACATTGCTGATCTTGTCATATTTTGAAGCCAGGGTATGCAATTGTTCTTTCAGGTATAGCCCAACCTCCGCAGCATGTTCGCAAAGCTGATCTTCCTGTACAATTTGCAAAATTTGAGTGGAACGTACCATGTCAACCAGGTTACCACCCCAGGTCGAATTAATCCTCGAAGGAATTCTGAACACATTTCCCTCTACCTGATCTACTTTATCTCCCACCAAAATACCACATACCTGCATTTTTTTACCGAAAGCAAGAATATCCGGGCGCGCTTTCTCGCTGTAATGCTGATGGCACCAGAACTTGCCGGTTAAACCGACCCCCGTTTGTACTTCATCATAGATCAGGAAAGCGTCATTTTCATCGGCAAGGGTTTTAAGCTGGGTTAGAAATTCTTCTCTTAAATGGTTATCACCTCCTTCAGATTGTATAGGTTCAATAATAATGGCGCAAATCTCATCTTTGTTTTCTGCAAAGGCTTGTTTCACCTGAGCGATAGAAATTTCTTCAGTTCGTACAGCCAGGGCCAGGTTATCTCCTTCAAGCGGGAATTTTACAGTGGGGACAGATACCCTTGGCCAGTCAAATTTGGCAAACCATTTGGTCTTATCCGGCAGCGTATTGGTTAAACTTAAAGTATAGCCGCTGCGGCCATGAAAAGCTTTTTCAAAATGCAGAACTTTAAAACCCTTCTCTTCTTTGTAGCCTTTTGCAAAGTTTTTTTGCACTTTCCAGTCCATCGCTACTTTAAGTGCATTTTCCACAGCTAAGGAACCTCCGGCAATGAAAAAAGCATGCGGTAAATAAGAGGGGATACCAATTTTAGAAAAAGTGTCTACAAATTGCGCGTATTGCTGTGTGTACACATCAGAGTTTGACGGGTTTGCAATGGCGGCAGCTAAAAGATTCTTTTTGAAAGCTTCATCATTAATCATTTTAGGGTGGTTGTATCCCAAAGGAACAGAAGCAAAGCAGGTAAAAAAATCAAGCAGTTTACGGTCATACTTCGCGTCATAGATATAGGTACCCTGACTCTTGTCCATATCGTAGGTCATATCATAACCATCGGCTAAAATATGTTTACCTAGAACTTCATTCACTTCACCTGGTGCTACAGTTAACTGGTACATAGTTTTTATTTTGGTATGTGTCAAATGTAATAAAAACCCCCTAATTAACAAATCTGGGCACTATTTGAACTCAAAAGACAAAAACTAGGTTTAAACTGTTTAAAGTATGATTTTGTAATAGAATCGTTTTTGGTCTAACAAATGTGGATAAGTTTTCTTACTTCATTTATACAAAAAGTCAGTTGATTCCGGCTTTTTTCTCACTTGCCAATCACGATTTGTTTTCTTTGTGTTCCTAAGTGTCCCTGCAGATCTGTACCCTCTATAATAAAGGTGTAAGTGCCTGGATTGTCGGCAGTAAAGAAGCTTACTGACGCTTTTCCATGCTGATCAGTGATGATATTTGGTGCCCAAAATACGGTGGAACGGATATCAGTCTGGTCTGCCTGACTATTTGGTGAATACTTTGGTGAGTAAAAAGCTTTTGGCAGGGTAAAAGCCAGGGGTCTATAAACATAGGTTCCAACACTCTTTTTCAGGAAAGGGCCTTTGCCACCCCGGGTAGTCACTTCTATGAAGACATGGTCCCAGTGGTGCTCCATTGGGTCAAGAAACTGAATAGCATAACTTGTTATGTGTTTTCCGCTGATCATTACTTCGACACCTTTAATTTCCTCAGCATCAAAATAATCAAATATATCTTTAAGGTACTGATAACGGGATGTCAAATCTGTGATAAAAAAATCAGTATTTATTCCATCTACTACCAGATGAACGAAACTGCGATAGACACCATAGTAAGGTAAACCAGTTTTTGTGTTTCGTATTCCGAAACCTTTCAGGTTCTTATTCAGAAGATCTCCCAGACTTGTCTTTCCTTCCTTTTCCAACTGTGTTTCATCAATAATCAGATCTGCCTGGCCAGGGCCATTGAGGTTTTTGGAATCTTTAATTATTTTTTTGGTTTTGATGACGACTTCCTTCAGCATATTACCTCCGGTTTTGCGTAATTGCTCTTTCTTCAGGTTGATTTGTTTATTTACGGCTAAATAAGTACTGGTATCTATATTGACAAACCATGGCAGAAGCCTTTCATTGACCAAGTTAAAAACCGGTGGTTTAAATTCCTCTACTTCAATTCCCACATTAAAGCTTTTACCCCGTTTGTTTTTTGCACTGATAAAAAATGAAGCAGTATCTGTTGGAAAAATACCTTTAAATGTGAAAA
>Ga0182006_1000129_pt1 | contig 81237 bp, 65 predicted proteins | sample Sormic07211104_1_FD_123022 | JGI IMG/M metagenome (GOLD analysis project Ga0182006, IMG submission 123022) | Rhizosphere microbial communities from Sorghum bicolor, Mead, Nebraska, USA - 072115-104_1 MetaG | ecosystem: Host-associated > Plants > Roots > Rhizosphere | place: USA: Nebraska...
TGTTGGTGTTGGTGTTGGTGTTGGTGTTGGTGTTGGTGTTGGTGTTGGTGTTGGTGTTGGTGTTGGTGTTGGTGTTGGTGTTGGTGTTGGTGTTGGTGTTGGTGTTGGTGTTGGTGTCGTCATTGAGCTGCTTTAAGTAAAGTTATTCCGGTTATTCCATGCGCCTTGAACGGTTGTATGAGCTGGAATTCACACGAACAATGGGCGATGTATTTCACAAGGAAAATTCCATTGTAAAGAATATAAATCTAAAAATAATTCCATAAAGCAATATGTTGATACAGATCAACTTCCATGCACAGGGCAATGACTTCTGCCGTTTTCCAAACTTGGAAGCGACGTGCGTGTGGGCGCAGGCATAAGCGGCACGGGCAAAAAAAAGGCTCCTGAAAACCAGGAGCCTTGTGGCGTCGGACAGGCAATGTGGTCCGCACCGGCGGCTCTGGGGTGCAGCGCCGGCCGGACCGCTATCCACGCCAAGGAGGTTCATTCACCTGCCATCGAGCGCATCCACCGGGACAGTGTCATCGTAGCAGCTGATGGCGCGGCAAAACTCTCCAATATTTGCATGGCCGACGCTACAGCCAGCCTTCGCGCTTCAGGCGCCGGTGCAGCCAGTAGCAGCCGGCGATGATGACGACGATCACGGCCGGATAACTGCCGCGCCACTTCAGTTCCGGCATGAATTCGAAGTTCATGCCGTACAGGCTGAAGACCATGGTGGGCACGGCCAGGATGGCGGCCCAGGCGGCCAGGCGCTTGACGACCTCGTTCTGGCGGATCGAAATCTGTCCCAGCGCCACCTGCATGGCCGAATTGACCAGCTCGCGCATCTGCCCCGCCGTGTGCGTGACCCGTTTGACGTGGTCGAGGATGTCGCGGTAATAGATGCGGTTCTCCTTGGGCACGATATCGCCATGGAAACGGATCAGCTGGGTGCAGATGTCGTGCAGGGGATTGACGGCCGCATCGAGCTTGAGCAGCTCCGTCTTGAGCTGGTAGAAATCCTGCAGCTTGTCTTCGCTCAAACTGGGCTTGAACAGCTGCAGTTCGTAGTGCTGGAAGCGGGCCTGCAAATGGTCGATGCAGGGCTGGTACTGGTCGACGATGAAGTCGATGATGGAATACAGCACGTAGCCGGGGCCGCTGGCCAGCTTCTCGGGCACGCTTTCCTTGCGCTCGCGCAGCTTCGCGTAGCCGGCCGAGGGGCCGTGGCGCACCGTGATGATGAAGCGTGGCCCGAGAAAAACGTGGGTTTCGCCGTAGACGATGGCGTCGCCGTCCAGGGTGGCCGTGTGCATCACCATGAACAGCGTGTCGCCGTACTCTTCCAGCTTGGGCCGCTCATGCGCGCCCTGCGCATCCTCGACAGCCAGTTCGTGCAAGCCGAAGGCCGATTGCAGCGCCTGCATGGCCGTGGCGTCGGGGCTGGCCATGCCGATCCAGACGAAACAATCGGGGTCGCCGAGGAAGTCGCCCACCTTGTCGATGTCGAAATGGGCGATCTTCCTGCCGTCGCGATACGCTTCGCAATTGACGACGGCGGCGTGGGTACTCAAGTCCATGGTGATTTTCAGCTAATGGCGGCAATATTGGGGGGCCAGTATAGCGGAAAGACCATGATTTCGATGTCGATCCAGCGTTCCCATTAACATTCAGCCATGTGACAATTCGTGAGTTTTCCCTGTGGAAATATCCGTAGAATCACGGCGCGCCACGGCACGCCTTGCCGGCATCACTGATCCTACTATGAAAAAAATTATTATCACTCTACTTGCAACCACGCTCTCCGCCTGTGGCGGCGGCGGAGGTGGTGGCGATGCCGCACCCGCGCCATCGGTCACCGCGGCCATCAGCAGCGGTACATTGGACGGCAAGTGGAAATGTGCAACTGGCTCGCCAACGCTGGGACAGATCGCCGCCGGCGCCGGCGATACCTTGCAGATATCGGGCCTCGCCTACTACCCTTATCTGGGGGCATCGGCACAAACGCTGTCCTTAAACCAGGGCATCATCACCGGCCCCGATACCGCGCATTATGGCGGCGCCGGCAATCTTGCCAGCCAATTGGTCAACGACCGCATCTATCCGGTGATCCACCTTGCAGACAAGATCGGCTTTGCTGGCATCTATAGCACGCAGGATGCGCCGATTGGACGGGGCCGGGAATTCCGTCTGAATGCCAGCGGCAACCTGGTGGTAAAAGATTACGCGGTAAAATTCCTGTATGACACGGTCTTTTCAGATGCCAGCGGCAAGGCCGCGAACCTGGATATTACCGAAACGACTTGCACGAAAGCATAGTCCGCCCGCCCCTGCCAGCAACCTGGCAAGGCGCTGACGGCCTTGCCCCTCTCTCAGGCCTTATCCCGTCGACATGACGGTATTGAGGGCGCGCCGCAACTCCTTCAGCCGGGGCGGCTTGCCCAGCACGCAGTTGACGTGCTCGGGATAGTCGCTGTCGGCCGCCAGGCGCTGGCCCCAGCCCGTGAGCATGATGATGGGCGTGGCCGGCGAGCACCGGCGCACGGCGCTGGCCACCTTGCGCCCGTCCACGTGGGGCATGCCCAGGTCCGTGATGACCACGGCGAAGTATTCATGCCGCTCGTATGCGGCCTGGAAGCAGTCGATGCCGACCTGGCCCCCATCGGCCGACACCACGTCATGGCCATCGATTTCCAGGATGTCGCGCAGGGACTTGAGCACCATCGGATCATCGTCCACCACCAGGATGCGCAGGCGCGGCGGCACAAGGTGGGCCGTGTCGGGCGCTTCCATTCCCTCGTGCGCGGCGCAGGCGGGGAAATCGAGGCGCACCGCCGTGCCCTGCCCCGGCGCCGTGACGATGTCGATGCTGGCGCCATGGCGCTCCATCATGCCGTACACCATGGCCAGGCCCAGGCCCGTGCCCCGCTCGCCCTTGGTGGTGAAAAACGGCTCCAGGCAGCGGCGGCGCGTATTGTCGTCCATGCCGACGCCCGTGTCGGCCACTTCGATGCGCACCTGCCGCGCCGCCTCGCCCGCCGCGCCGGCGCAGCTGGTGCGCACGCTCAGCGTGCCGCCTTCCGGCATGGCGTCGACGGCGTTGAAGACCAGGTTCGTCAGCGCTTCGCGGATTTCGCCCACGCTGCCCGGCAGCATGGGCAAGCCGTCCGCCAGCTCCGTGCGCAGGGCGATGACGATGCCGCGCTGCTGCGGCATGTCGCTCCAGCGCGCGCGCGTCAGGTCCAGCACCTGCTGCACCACCTGGTTGGCGTCGATGGGCGACAGCGCCAGCTGCGGTTCGCGCTGGCGGTAGAATTCGCGCATGCGCGCCACGGTGGCGGCCACGTCGTCGATGGCGCGCTCGATCACTTCCAGGCAATGCCGGCCCTGCGGACTGAGATTGGTTTCCGTCTCCAGCAGCGATTCCGTGTACAGGGCCACGGGCGAAATGGCGTTATTGATGTCGTGCGCGATGCCGCTGGCCATCTGCCCCAGCGCGCGCAGGCGTTCCTGCTGCATCACCGACTGCTGCGTCTGGCGCAAATCGTCATACGCGCGCTGCAGCGCGCCGTAGAGCTGCGCCTGGTTGGCGGCCAGCGCCACGTGCTCGCTCAGCTGGCTGAGGAATTCGCATTCGCCGCTGGTAAAGCTGTGCGCGGCGCGGCGCGCCACGATCAGGATGCCGAAGACCGTGTTTTCGGCCAGCAGCGGCGCCATGACGAGGGCACGCAGCCCCCCTTGCGCCAGCCGCTGCGGAAACGGAAACGCCACTTCGGCGATGTCGGCTTCATACACGAGCTTGCCGCGTACGCAGCTCGACAGGCCATTCTCGTCGATGGGAATGTGCGCGTGTTCGCTCATCATGAACGACAGCGCCAGCGCCTCGCTGCGCACGCCCACGCACGTCACCTGCAGCGCGTGCGCGGACGGTTCGTACAGGCAGATGCAGCTGAAATCGATGGGCAGCTGCTCTTCCAGGCTGCGCACCACCACCTGGAAGATGCTGCGCAAGTCCTGCCGCTCGCCGATCGAACGCGTGATCTGCTGCAGCAGGTTCAGGCGCTCGAGCTGCTCATGCACCTTGCGCTCGGCCAGCTGGCGCTCGGCGATCTGCGTTTCCAGGGCGGCATTCGCGTGCGCCAGCTCGTCGCGCGAGACGGTGGTGCGCCGCAGCTTGTCCGTCATGCCGTCGAAGGCGCGCGCCAGGTCGCCGATTTCATTTTTCGTATGCACGCCGAGCGCAAAATCGAGCTTGCCGGCGCCGACGATCAGGGTGCCCTGGCGCAGCTTTTCCAGCGGCCCCGTGACGCTGGTCATGGTGAAGTAAATCAGGCCGGCCACCAGCGCGATGATCAGGCCGCCGAACAGTATCACGGCCACATTCGCCCGCTGCTGCGCGTCCAGCACGCCTTGCCGGCTCAATTCGGACAGCCGCATCGCATCGGCGATCATGCCCTGCACCTTGCCCATGATCTGGCCGGACAGGCGCGACTCCAGCTCGCTCAGCACCTCGCGCCGCTGCGGGTCCTGCCCCAGCTCGCGGTGATTCGCGACAAACAGCTGGAACAAAGCGCCCACGCGGACCAGGTCGCCCTGCAATTCGCGCAGCAGCGCGCGCTCCTCGCCGCCGTTGAAGGCGGGCGTGGCCAGCAGCCCCGTGGACAGCGACTCGCTGCGCCGCTGCCACTGGTCCCGCGTGCGCGCGCCATGGTGCAGCGCATATTCGATCGACAGATAGCGCAGCGACGTGACGGCTTGCAGGATATCGGCCGCCGCCTTGTTCTTCGCCAGTTCGCGCTGCGTCGCCATGCTGGTGGAAAACAGCACGGCGACGATGATGGCCACGAGCGCCACGCAAAACAGTTCGGCCAGCTTGAAGCGCGTGACGATTTTCACGGTGGCCTTCTCAATGGATGACCGTCACGGCCGACGGCGCCACGGCTTCCAGGCCGTCCAGGTAGACGGCATCGAGGAAGTTCGGCATCTCGCCGTTCCCGGCCAGGCGGTTCCTGATGGCCCAGCGCGCCTCGTCTTCCAGCGCCAGCAGCAAGCCCTGGTCGAGCACCACGCTGAAGCGGTAACCATGCCAGGCCCCCTGCAGGCGCGCCGCCTCGCTGGCCGACGCGTTGGTAAACAGCGCGCGCGCGGCGTCCGGCTCGTCCCGGCAAAAGCGCGCGCCGGCGCGCAGCGCGCGCAGCACCTTGCGCATCGTCGCCGGGTGGCTGCGCACATAGTCGCCCGTGCCGGCCACGTTGAACAGGCCCGCATACACATCTTCGCCATAGAAGATGGCCGCCTTGCCCGCGATGGCATGCGTCATGCCCGTCAGGAACGGTTCCCAGCCGGCCGCCGCGTCGACCTCGCCCCGCGCCAGCGCCCCGGCCAGCTGCTGCGGCGCGTAGTTGCTCACGGTGACTTCGGCGGGCAGCAGCTTCTGGCGGTTCAAGAAGGCATCGAGCGCGAACTGGCCGGACGTGCCCAGGGTCACGCCGATGTGCTTGCCCTTCAGGCTGGCGGGCGTGGACACGCCGCGGTCCAGGCGCCCCACGATGCCGTGGTCGCGCTCGGCCTCGAAGATGCTGGCGATGATGACGACAGACTGCTTCTGCAGGCTGGCCAGCACCACGGGAATATCGGACACCGTGCCCAGCTCGGCCTCGCCCTGCAGCACGGCTTCCAGCGACGCCTTGCCAGACGAATACGGCCGCAGCAGCGCGTCGATGCCCTCGCGCGCGAAATCGCCCTGCGCGTGCGCGGCCAGCACGGGGCAGCTGCCCACGTATTCCGCATTCACGGCCAGGCGCAGCACTTCCACGGCGCCGGCCGGCGGCGCGGGACGGGCCTGGAGCCGCCAGAGGGCCGCGGCGGCCAGCGCCACCAGCAGCAGTGCGGCCGCCAGCCAGACCGCCCGCCGCATCGGTGCCGCGCCGTTCATGCGCTGCACTGCGCCGTGGCCGACTCCAGCGCGCTGTTGATGGCCTCGGAAAACGCCACCACGTCGATCGGCTTGGTCAGATAGCGGTAGAAGCCCGCCGCCAGCCCCTGGCGGATATCGCCGGGTCCGGCCACGGCCGTCAGGGCGATGACGGGGATATGCGCGGTGCGGGCATCGGCACGCAGCAGCTGCATGACTTGCGTGCCGCTGATGTCGGGCAGATCGCTGTCCATCAGGATCAGCTGCGGCAGGTGGCGGCGCGCCATGTCCAGGCCCGCCTGCCCGTCGCCGGCCGACAGCAGGTCGAGATCGGGGCGAAAGTGGATCAGGCCCGCCACCAGGGTCACGTTCAGGGGATTGTCTTCCACATACAGCAGCGTCTTGCGGTCCGGCAGGGGCATCGTTTCAGCGGGCCGGACGATGGCGGGCAGGCGCGGACTCTCCTGCAGCGGCTGGCGCGCGGGGCAACTGGCGATATCGAGCCAGAAGGTGCTGCCGCGCCCGGGCGTGCTGGCCACGCCCAGCCTGGCCTGCATGGCTTCGGCCAGGCGCTTGCTGACCACCAGCCCCAGGCCCGTGCCTTCCTCGTCGCGCGCATCGCGTCCCAGCCGGTTAAAGGGCTGGAACAGCGCCTCCAGCTGCGCGGCGCTCAAGCCGCCGCCCGTGTCGCGCACGGACAGGCGCAGCTGGCGCGCATCGACGGGCTGGCAATCGACGTGGATCTCGCCCTGTTCGCGGTTGTACTTGACGGCGTTCGACAGCAGGTTGAGCAGCACCTGCTTGAGGCGCGTGCGGTCGGCCAGCACGTGCATGCTGCCCGCCTCGACGAACGTCAGGGTGATGCCGCGCTTGCGCGCCAGCGGTTCCATCATTTGCCAGCATTCGTGGTAGATGTCGGCCAGGCCCACGGACTCCATCGACAGCGACAGATTGCCCGACTCGATTTTGGCGATGTCGAGGATATCGTTGATCAGGGTCAGCAAATGCCGGCCGGCGCCGAAGATGTGCGAGGCGAAGGTTTTCTTTTCCTGCGCCGTCGAGGGAATGGAATCGGACGTCAGCATCTGCGAAAAGCCCAGGATGGCGTTGAGCGGCGTGCGCAGCTCATGGCTCATGCTGGCCAGGAAATTGGTCTTTTCCTGGTTCGCCCGCTCGGCCACTTCGCGCGCCAGCCGCAAATCCCCGTTCATGGCGTCGAGTTCGGCCGTGTGCTGGCGCAGCAGCAGCTCCAGGCGCGCATTGGCGATGCGCAGCTGGCGCGTCTCCAGCGCCCGCGCCAGTATCAGCAGGATGCCCGACACCTTGAACGGCTTGACGACATAATCGAGCGCGCCCGCCTTCATCGCTTGCACGGCCGAAGCGATCGTACCTTCGCCCGTCATGATGATGCAGGCCAGGTCCGGATCGATCTTGCGCGCCGCTTCCACCACGGCGATGCCGTTCATGCCCGGCATCATCAGGTCGACCAGCAGCAGGTCGAACGATTCGACGGCCAGCAGGGCCAGCGCCGCCTCGCCCGACGCGAGCCCCGTCGTGTCGTACGCCTGGCCGCGCAAGGTGTCGCACAGCGCGCGCACGTGCGCCAGCTCGTCATCGACGATCAGTATCCGCGGCGGCATTGATGAGTTGTTCATGCATTCTCCTGGCGGCATGGCCTTGCGGAGAGGGAACTTGCCCCGCAGCATGCGTTCCGAGCATAGCACTTGAAAATTACCAAAAATACACGCTTTGTCACGCGCGCGCCGGCGCGGGCGCTAAGCCATCACGGGCAGCCCCCGCAACAGCTTGTCCAGGGTCAGCGGATAGTCGCGCACCCGCACCCCCGTGGCGTTGTAGACGGCATTGGCGATGGCGGCCGCCACGCCGCAGATGCCCAGCTCGCCCACACCCTTGGCTTTCATGGGCGAGGACATGGGATCCGTTTCGTCGAGAAAAATGACGTCCTGGTGCGGGATGTCGGCGTGCACCGGTACTTCGTAGCCGGCCAGGTCGTGGTTGACGAAGAAGCCGCGACGCTGATCAACGACGAGTTCTTCCATCAGCGCCGCGCCCACGCCCATGGTCATGGCGCCGATCACCTGGCTGCGCGCCGCTTTGGGGTTCAGGATGCGGCCGGCCGCGCACACGGCCAGCATGCGCCGCACGCGCACTTCGCCCGTGTCGCTGTCCACGCCCACTTCCACGAAATGCGCGCCGAACGTCGATTGCTGGAATTTCTTGTCGAGGTCGCCGTATTCCATGTGGTCTTCCGCGACGACGTCGCCATGAAAGGCGGCGGCCGCGAGCGGCACGCTGCGCTCGCCCTGGCTCACCTGTCCATCGGAAAAGCGTGCCTCTTTCTCGTCGAAGCCCAGCTTGCCGGCGATGGCCTGGCGCAGGCGCACGCAGGCCGCGTACACGCCGGCCGTCGAGCTGTTGCCGCCCCACTGCCCGCCCGAACCGGCCGAGACGGGAAAATCCGAGTCGCCCAGGCGCACGACGACACGGTTCAAGGTCACGCCCAGCATTTCCGCCGCCGTCTGGGCGATGATGGTGTAGCTGCCCGTGCCGATATCCGTCATGTCCGTTTCCACGGTCACGATGCCGTTGCCGTCCAGGCGCACCCTGGCGGCGGACTGCATGACGAGGTTGTTGCGGAAGGCAGCGGCCACGCCCATGCCCACCAGCCAGCGGCCGTCGCGCCGCGTGCCCGGCTGCGTTGACCTCTCCTTCCAGCCGAATTCCACGGCGCCCGTGCGCAGGCAATCGATCAGGCGGCGCTGGGAAAACGGCCGCCCGGGCTTTTCCGGGTCCACTTTCGTGTCGTTCAGGATGCGCAGGACGATGGGGTCCATTTTCAATTTCTCCGCCAGCTCGTCCATGGCGATTTCCAGCGCCATCAGCCCCGGCGCCTCGCCCGGCGCGCGCATGGCGTTGCCTTCCGGCAAATCCAGCACGGCCAGGCGCATGGCCGTCATGCGGTTGGCACCCGCGTACAGCAGGCGCGTCTGCATCACGGCCGTTTCCGGCTGGCCGCCCTTCAGGTCGCCGGACCACGATTCATGGCCGATGGCCGTGATCTTGCCGTCGCGCGTAGCGCCGAGGCGCAGGCGCTGGATGGTGGCGGGCCGGTGCGTCGTGTTGTTGAACATCAAGGGCCGCGTCAGAGCGATCTTGACGGGACGCTGCGCGGCGCGCGCGCCCAAGGCCGCCAGCAGCGCTTCGGCGCGCACGAACAGCTTGCCGCCGAAGCCGCCGCCGATATACGGCGAGACGATGCGCACCTGGTCTTTCGGTATGCCCAAAGTGCGGGCCAGGTCGCCCCGGCCCCAGTCCACCATCTGGTTTGCCGTCCACACCGTCAATTGATCGCCCTCCCAGGCGGCAATCGAGGCGTGCGGCTCCATCATGGCGTGCGACTGGTCGGGCGTCGTGTAGGTCGCGTCCAGGCGCACGGGGGCATGGGCATAGGCGCTGGCGAAGTTGCCCGTCTTGCTGTCGGGCTTGCCATCCTTCGGCTTGGCCGCGCTGCCCTTGGCCTTGGCCAGGTCGAAGGCGCCCGGCTGCTCGACATACTTGACGTCGAGCAACTGCGCGGCCGAGCGCGCTTGCTCGAAGGTTTCCGCCACCACCAGTGCGATGGCCTGGTGGTAATGCTCGATCTCCGGGCCGCCCAGCAAGGTGGCCGTGTTCATCTTGCCTTTGCCCAGCTTGCCCGCCGATTCCGCCGTCACCACGGCCAGCACGCCCGGTGCGCGCCGCGCGGCGCTGGTATCGATCGAAGCGATGCGCCCCTTGGCAATCGCCGCGCCGACGACATGGCCGTAGGCGGCATGCGGCGCGGCCTTGTTCTGCTCATACGCGTACGGCGCCGTGCCCGTGGTTTTCAGGGGGCCGTCGATGCGGTCCGTGGGGCGGCCCACGACTTTCAGCTGATCGATGGGATTGGTGGTGGCAGGTGTCGTGAATTTCATGGCTTTAACCTTTCTTCGCTTGCGCTTGCGCCAGTACGGACGCCACGGTGCGCTGCGCCAGGATCAGCTTGAAGCCGTTATCGGCCGTCGGCCTGGCGCCGGCCAGCAGGCGTTCGCTCACGGCGGCCGCGCCAGCGGGTATCGCCTGCTCGGCGGCGGAAATTCTCCACGGCTGCGGCGCGACGCCGCCCAGGGCCAGCCTGCCCGTGCCATCGGGCAAGATGATGGCCGCCACGGACACCAGCGCGAACGCGTACGAGGCGCGGTCGCGCACCTTGCGGTAGACATGCGTGCCGCCCACGGGCCGGGGCAAGGTCACACTGGTGATCAGCTCGCCCGGCTGCAGCACCGTTTCCAGCTGCGGCGTGCTGCCCGGCAAGCGGTAGAAGTCGGCGATGGGAATGGTACGCATGCTGCCGTCGGCCCGCACCGTGTCGATGCCGGCATCGAGCACGCGCATGGCCACGGCCATGTCGCTCGGGTGCGTGGCGATGCAGGCCTCGCTGCCGCCCAGGATGGCCAGCGGCCGGCTGAAGCCGGCTATGGCCGAGCAGCCGCTGCCCGGCACGCGCTTGTTGCAGGCCTGGTTCGTGTCATAGAAATACGGGCAGCGCGTGCGCTGCAGCAGGTTGCCGGCCGTCGTCGCCTTGTTGCGCAGTTGCGCCGAGGCGCCGGCCAGCAAGGCGCGCGACAGCACCGCGTAGTCGCGCCGCACGGTGGCGTGGGCGGCCAGCGCCGTGTTGCGCACGAGGGCGCCGATGCGCAAGCCGCCGTCCTTCGTCGTCTCCACCTTGTCCAGCGCCAGGCCATTGACGTCGATCAAATGCGCGGGCGTCTCGATTTCCAGTTTCATCAGGTCGAGCAGATTCGTGCCGCCCGCGATAAAGCGGGCGCCGGGCGTGCTCAAGGCGGCCTGCGCCGCTTCGGCCGGCGTGGCGGGCTTTTGATAGCTGAACACTCTCATGCCGGCCTCCCCGCCACCTCGGTGATGGCTTCGATGATGTTGGAATACGCGCCGCAGCGGCAAATATTGCCGCTCATGCGTTCGCGCAATTCTTCGGGCGTCACCGAGGGGGCCGCGTTCAAGTCCGCGCTGACGTGGCTGGGGATGCCCTGGCGGATCTCGTCCAGCGCGGCCACGGCCGAGCAGATCTGCCCCGGGGTGCAGTAGCCGCATTGGTAACCGTCATGCGCGATGAAGGCGGCCTGCATCGGATGCAGTTTCTCCGGCGTGCCCAGCCCCTCGATGGTGGTGACTTTCGCGCCGTCATGCATCACGGCAAGAGTGAGGCAGGCATTGATGCGCTGGCCGTCCAGCATGACGGTGCAGGCGCCGCACTGGCCGTGGTCGCAGCCCTTCTTGGTTCCCGTCAGGTGCAGGTGTTCGCGCAAGGCGTCGAGCAAGGTGGTGCGCGTGTCGAGTTCCAGGCTGTGGCGCTGGCCGTTGACATTCAGGCTGACCTTCATCAGGACGGGCGGCGCCTGTCCGGATTGGGCCGCGCTATGGGCCGCTTCGGCTGCCCCCGCCACGCCGGGCACGGCCACCGCCGTGGCCGACAGCGCGCCGGCGATCAGCAAGCCCCGCCTGCCGGCATTGATGTGATTACAATCTGTCATCTCGCGCTTCCTCCTGGCTGTGGACTGGCTGGGTGGGCGCATGCAGGCCCGAAGCAGCAGTCTGGCGGCAGGATGGTTACGCGTCTGTACGCGAACGAACGTAAAACATCGGTGGACGCCTATCCTTGACGCAGGCTCAGGCTGCGCCGGGTCGTGCCGACGCCGCCCTGCGCCGCGTAGCCCGTGTGGCGGGCGCAATGGTCGAGCGCCTGGCGCAAGGCCGTATCGACGTTGCGCAGCGACATATCGTGCCGCTCGGCCACTTCCTGGCGGGTCAGCTCGTCCACGCGCAGCGCTTCGAGCACTTGCCGGTGGCGCCGCGGCAGCAAGTCGACGGCTTGCGCCAGCCGGCGCACGTCGGCATGCAGCTCGGCCAAGCGTTCAGGCCCGGCCGCCGTATCGGCGAGGAAATCGACGAGGCCGCCAGCGCCAGCGCCATCCCCATCGCCATCGCCCTCGTCCGCATACAGCCAGGCGCGGTTGCGCCGCAGGCTGTCCATGGCCGCATTGCACGCCACGCGAAACACATAGGCGACGGGGCTGTGCGCCAGCGCCGCGCCGTCCCCGGCCGTCAGCGCGCCCAGGCGCAGCCAGGCGTCGTGCAGGCTGTCGCTGGCCAGCTCGGCGCAGCCCAGGTGGCGCGCCAGGCGCCGGTGCAGGGCCGCGTAATTGTTTTCCAACACAGCCTGCAGCCGCGCGCCCTGCCCTGGCGCCGACGTTGGCACGGGCGCAACGTCGTTGGCTGCCTGCATGCGGGGCCGGATGGCGGGCCGGTACCAGGCCATGCCTGCCTGCCGCATGGCACCCGCCATGCGCAGGGCCATGGTATTGGCCATGCCGGCCATCATGGCGACAACCTGCTGCGCTCTTGGGCCGTCAGCTGGCGCGTGGCCGATTCCGGCAGCGTGCCCAGGCCCAGCACGCGCACGGCGCTGCGCGGGTTGTAGTCGGCCGCCTCGGTGCGCGCGCCATCCTGCGGCGCCGCTTGCGCGCTGTCGGGCGGGGCGTCGTTGCCAAAGCCCAGCACGCGCACCGTGAACACGGACGGCTGCGCGGCGCGGGTGGCGGCGCGCTCGCGCTGCACCACGTCCTGGGCGGCGGCCGTGGCCTGCGTGGCAGCCGCGCTGGCGTTCGTCATGGCGGCCACGTTGACGGACGCCACCGCCGGCATGCCCTTGGATTCGCCCTTGACCTGGATGTTCGCCGCGTTCACCACCGTCAGCGCGGCCAGGTTGACGCTGCCGGAGACGCGGATGCCCGCCTCGCCCGCGTCGATGGTGCCCAGCGGCGCCAGCAGGTCCACGTCGCCGGCCGGCACTTCCGCGATCGGCGCCAGGGTGGCGATGCCGGCGCCCGTGCTCGGCACGTCGGACGACAGGGTCACGTTGCCCCAGTTGTCATACACGCGCTTGGGCGGCGTGTAGACGATGGTCGACTTCGAGCCGCGCCCCGCGTTGATGTCGCCCTCCGACGACCAGCCGAGGATATCGCCGCCAAACGTCGTCATGACGCGGCTCTGGCCCAGCAGGATGCTGCCGTGCGAAAACAGCTCGATATTGCCGCCGCCCTTGGTGATGACGCCCGATGTCGACGGCGGCGCCTCGCCTTCGATGCCGAACACCTGCCGGCCGCCCGGCGTGAGCAATTGAATGCCGCCGCCGAAGTTGGTGTGCACATAGCCGCTGCGGGGGAAATAGTCCCAGCGCTGCTCGCCGTCGTTCCGCTTGGCGTAGAGCCCGCGGTACATGACGATGTCGCCCGCATAATCGATGGCCTTGCCGCTGGCGTCCTTGGCCGGCGCCAAGGCCGCGATGGCATTGCGGCTGCGCAGGAAACTGCCGTAGCGGGCGCTGTCCGCATCGTTGAACTCGCGCCCGCCCGCCTTCAGTTCCGCGAAATACACCTGGCGGGCAAAGACGCGCTGCTGCGGCTCGGGCAAGGCCAGATAAAAGGCCTGCGCCTCGGCGGCCGTGCCCTTGAAGCCGTAGCGTTCATTCAGCCAGGTCGTCAATTCGGTCGCGTACGACTTCACCACCTTGCCGGCCTGCTCGGCCAGCGGCACGCCCGCCTGCGCCACGTTGGCCGGGTCCAGATACGGCTTGACGAAGCGCAGGTAGTCGAGACCGGCCGCGCCCACGCCCGCCTGCATGGCGATGCCGGCGCCCGGGCGTTTGTCTCCGGCGACGACGGGACCGAGGCTGACGACGCTGCCCTTGTCCTGCATCAATATGTTGCGTCCCGCGCTGATATCGAGCGTGCCGGGGCCGGCCACGTTGAAGGAGCTGTTCAGGATATCGCGCCCGGCCGAGACCACCGAGACGTCAAACGCATTGTTGTGCACGAACAGATTGCCGTAATTCCTGAATATCATGCCGCTCGTGTTCTCGCTACCATCTATGCCCTCCAGCAATGCCGTGCCGCTGCTGACGATATCGCGGCCCGCCTTCATCCAGACCGGTTGCGCCCCCTCATACCAGGTGGTGCCCGCATGCCTGGCGTCGTAGAAGGCGACCATGCGGCCACTATTGACGCCGATCAAATCGCCCTTCACGGCATAGATGCGGGCCGCTTGCGTGCCGCTGTTGGCGGGTCCGGCGGCGGAATCGGGGCCGAAGGCGAACAGCGGGAAGTTCCAGCGCGTCGCCGGCGCACCCGTGCTGGAAATGTTGCCCGTCACGGGATTAGCATCGGCCGCATTCGCGCTCCAGCCCACGAAGGCCGGCTTGAACGGCGTCGCCATGCTGTCCGCGCCGGCGCCGGACTGGCTGACGGCATAGCCGCCCGCATAGATGGAATCGCCAGCCAGCCATTCCAGCTGGGCATTCGGCGATGGCGCCAGCACCAGCGGATCGGCATAGCTGTTGGCGCTGTTCCAGCTGGCGGTTGCCTTGCCGTAGTACAAGCTGCCATTCGGCGCCGCGACGCGCACGATGGACGGGTAAACGATGGCCAGGTCAGTGGCCGTGCCGACCGGTGCCGTCAGCGGCGTCATGTTGCCGCCGGCGGAGAACAGGTCGAGCGCCGTGCGCGGCGTCCACAGGCTGAACCAGCTGTAGCCGACGCCCGCCTCGCCCGCGGCGCTGGTGAACGGGGATGCGCTGAGCAAAGGCACGCGGCCGGGGTCGGCCACGTCCTGCAACACCTGGTCGCCCAGGGTCGCCACCGTGAAGGTGGCATCGCCCGGCACCAGGGTCATGCCGCCCTTCGGCGCGGCGCGCGTCGCGGTGAAGGCATCGTAGGCGCGCGTTTCCAGCGGCACGTGCTGGGTAGGCTGCGAGCCGTATTCCAGCGCCACGCTGCCCAGCTGCGTGGCCGACGTTGCCGCGTGGCCGCGCACATCGACCAGCGCGCCGTTCATGTGGTTGAGGCCTGCCGTGCCGGCCGGATTCAGGGCGCCGCCGACGCGCAGATCGAGGTCGCCGCCGCCCGTCAGCAGCAGGCTGCCATCGGCCTGCACGCGGCCCGTGCCGCCCACGGCCAGCAGCAAGCCCTGCGAACGGGTATTGATATTGCCGTCAAAACTGCTGCCGGACAGCAGCGCCTGCACGCCCGCGTCGCCGGCCACGTCGGCGCGCACGTTGCCGCCGCCCAGGGTACCGAAGCCCGTAAAGCCCAGCAGCTTGTCGGCGCCCTTGTTGCCGCTGGCATCGCCCACGTAACTGCCGAAATTGATCCACCACGCCACCGGCTGCGCCTGGCCGCCCGTGGCGACCGCGCCGCTGCCCTGGCGCCACAGCCAGTTGCCGACGGCCGCGCTGTCGTGGCCGCTGTCCGAACTGACGGGACGCAGATTGATCGCGCTGCTGCCCGTCATCAGCGAGCCCGTCAGGTTGCCCGCCACGTTCAGCAAAAGGTTGCCGCCCTGGTCCGGGTACCAGGCGCGGTACACGCTGTCGGCGCCGCCGTCGACCAGGTGTTCGTGCGCACCGTCAGGATTGCTCAGCACCTTGCCGTCGGCACTGCGGCCACGCGCCTGGTTGTACGGATCGCCGGCCGACGTCGCCACGGATGACATGCCTGCAGTGTACACGCCATACAGGCTGTCCATGCGCAGGTCGCCGCCGCTGACCAGGTCCAGGTCGCCCGTGCCCGTGCGCAGCACGCTGTGGCGCAGGCTCGACGCCTTGTAGTCGAATGTGGAATTGGCCGTGCCGCACCAGGTGGGATTATCCTCGCAAACCGTCGGCCACTGCAGCGCCACGGGGTCGAGCACGTCGCCCGCCTTCACGCCGGGATCCGCATACTCTTCCGCGCCGGCCTTGGTCCACACATAGGCCACCTTCAGCACGCACAGGGACGGGTCGCTGGCGCAGAGCTCCGCCACAGTCTGGCCGAACTGGCTGGTGAATTCCTCGGTAATGACTTCGCCCGCCACGATGCCTTCGACGCCCAGCTCCGCAGCCGCTTCGCTCCAGTACTGCACGCCCTTCGGCGGCACCAGGATGCCATACATGCCGTAATGGCTGTCGGCCAGGCGCAGGGTGCCGTGGCTTGGGTGCGCCTGCACGCTGCGCGTGTCGGCCGCATCGAGGTCGGCACCGGCCACCAGGCGCATGCCCCACGCTTGCGAGCCTTCGGCCAGCATGGGCGCGATGGCCCACAGCTTGCCCTGGCTGCCCGCCACTTCCGGGCGCAGCTGAATCGACTTTACATCGGGCAGCAGCTTGACGTCGGTGCCGGACGGAATCAATGCGCCCACGGCCAGCGCCAGCTGGCCATCGAGCGCGAAGACGGAGCGTTCGCCAGCCACGCCCGGCAGCGGCACGCCCTTGGGCCAGGTCATGGCGCGCACCTTGACCGCTTGCGCCAGCACGCTGCCCGCATCGAGGCGCATGCCGGGCGTAAACACTTGTTGCGTCGCCAGCAAGGTGCCGGCCGCGTGGACGATATTGCCGTCGCTGTCGCGCACGGCGGCGGCCAGCACGGTGCCGGCCCGCACCGTCATGGCCTGGTCCAGCACGACGGCCACGGGCAGGCGCGTATTGGCCAGCAGATCGAAACCCTTGACGGGCACGTCGTAATTGAGCGCGATACCGCCCGGGAACAAGGTGCCGTCGGCCAGGGTCACGCCCTGGCCCGGGACGATGACGTCGCTGCCATTGATGTCGCGTCCCGGCAGCAAGACCCAGCCGCCGTCATCCTTGGTGGCGGGCGGCGGCGCGAAACCGTCGTTGATGCTGCCGTAGATGCTCAAGTCGCCGCCGGCGCGCAGCAGCAGGTTTCCCACCTCGCCCGACCCGCGCACATTTGTTGCTTGAAAGCGCGGATTGAGGCTGGCGTAGCGCATGCCCGACAAGTCCAGGTCGCCTTGCACCACCAGGTCGCCGTCCGGCGTCTTGCTGACGATATCGACACCGGGGCGCAAGTGCAGCGCATCGGCATACGCGGCCGTGGCCAGGCCCGTCAGCTTGCCGTTGCGCAAGTTCGTATTGGCCAGCGCCGCGTCGATGAAGGCCGTGCTGTCCGCATGCTTGCTGTCAAGATATGCCTGGTTGATCACCTGGTACGGGCGCCCGCTGGCCGACAGGTCGGCGGCGTAGGCCGCATCGTCGTAGCGCTGCATGGCGTTGACAGCGATCGATTTCGCGCCGCGTATCGTTAAACCGCCGCCGGCCGCAATGGCGATGTCGCCGAAGGTGGCCGCATCTAGATCCGTGCGAACGCCGCCGCTGCCCAGGCGCGGCGCGCTCAGTTCCACCGTGCCGCGCGCGGCGCCATCGTATTCGCCCTTGCCCTTGCCGGCCACGGCTGCCGTGGCATGGCGCACGTCGATCTGCGCGCCGCCGGCCAGGCTCAATACGCCTTCGCCCGCGTTCAGTTCCACCATGGCCCGGTTCGGGCTGTCGATGATCTTGCCATAGCTGTCGACGCGCAACAGCGTGCCATGCGCGTCGAGTACGGCGTTGCCGGCCAGGGTCAGGCCATGCTTGCCGGCCAGGCGGATGCTGCCCACGCGCTCGCCGCTGGCGTCGATCGTGCCCGCCACCGTCAAGCGGCCGTTGTCGAGCGATACCTGCACTTCGCCCGCCTTCAGCTCATTGCCAATCGTCAAGTCGCCCTGCTTCAGCTGGAAACTGCGCGCACCCGTCACGCCGCCTTCGTTCAGGCGCGTGTTGAGCGACGCGAACCGGCTATCCGGCGTGCCGCCCGCGCCCAGCGTTTGCGCGCGCACGTCCACGCTGCCCTTCTTGTACGGGACCATGGTGCCGCCCGCGTCGTAGCTGCCGCTGGCGCCGCCGATTATCTTGCCCTGCAAGTCCACCATGCCAGCCGCGCCATCGAGGGCCACGGCCTTCAGGCTGCCGGCGCGGTTGTTCTCGGCCGACAGGTCGATCAGGCTGCCCGCGCCCTGGCAGATATCGCCGGCGCGGCTGTCCAGGATCACATCGCCGCCCCAGCTGTATTTGTCCACGTCGAAGAAGGTGCTCTTGCGGCCCGCCATGTCGATGCGCGCGCCGTCGGCCACGGCGATGTCGTGCTGCGCGTTGATGGTCAGCTTGCCGCTCGGCAGCACCACGGCCGTCGCCACGCTCACGCTGTCGCCGTTCAGCGCCAGCTGCGCGCCCAGCGCCGCGTTACTCTTGACGGGAGCCGCTGGCGCCGCGCCGGCCGGGGCCGCCACCTTCAGTGCGCCGCCCGCCGTGTAGCTGTGCGCGGAACCCGCATCGCCCGTCAGCAGCGGCGTGCTGATATTGAGGTTGCCGCCGCTGTACTGGTAGCCCTTGCCCGCCTCGTAGGCGCCCTGCGCCTGGTAGACGGACAGGCTGCCCTTGTGGTTGGCCGTCACCTGGCCCGACGCCTTCAGGTTGACGTTGCCAAAACCCAGCGCCAGCCGGTCGAACGAGGCGACGCCGGCCGGCTGCGTGAACGGGCCGAAGCCGAAATCGATGCGTTCCGCTTCCAGGTTCAGGGTGCCGCTGCCCGTACCGGCGCCATGCGTGATGACATTGCCGGCCGGCGAAAGTGCGCCACCCCAGATCAGGTTGGCCGTGCGGATGGTCGCCACGGTATCGGCGCCGCCCTGGCCATACATGGCCGGCGTGGTCAGCACCAGGCGGTCCAAGGTGGATTTGCCTGTGCGCTTGTCGTAGGTGTCGAGCACCACGTCGCCATAGAAATTAACGCTGTCGGCCGCGTTCAGCATCAGCGCCTGCAGGGCTGGCGCGCCCGTGCTGGTGTCGCCGCGCAGCAGGCGGTCCAGCACGCCCTGGTTCATGGCCAGGCCGCTCGAGCGCGTGCCGTTGGCCTGGGCCGCCGCCAGCGCCTCGCTGCTGCCCATGTTGATGGCGCCCACGGCCAGGCTCAGGTTGCGCGTGCCGTAGCGGGCCGTGTCGTCCAGTGCGAAACTGCCGTTCGTCGACAGCAGCAAGGTGCCTTCCGAGTACAGGCTCGCTGTTCCTTTGTCGGTGCAGGTGTCGCCGCACACGCCGATGCGGATGCCGCCGCGCGCCGTGCCGCTGACGGGCGCCACGTTGAGCAAGCCGTTCGAGGCGGCCAGCATGTGCACGTCCGCGCGGCCCTTTTGGTAGAGGAAGCCGTCGTTGGCGTCGTACGCGGCCTTGCCGCGCCCCACAGTGCTGATGCCGGCGCCGGGCGCGATATCGATCAAGCCGTCGCCCAGCAGATAATTACTCGGGTCCTGGGCAACGAGGAACACTTCCGGCGCCGACAGGATGGCGCCCGCGCGCAGGTAGATGGCGCGCGCCGTGTTGAAACCGAAGTTCACGTAGTTGCCACCCTGGCCATATTCCACGGACGGTGCATTGCCTACCACAATACGGGCCGCGCCGATATTGTTCAGGCTTGAAGCACGCACACTGACCAGCCCGGCGCCGCTGGCGGCCGGCGCGCCGTCGGCGAGGATTTCAATGTCGCCGTCGGTGACATTGCTCGACCCCAGCACCACGGTGCCGCCGTAGCCGCCCTCGGCCGTGGAGAATTTGCCCGTGCCCTTGAACTGGAACGTGTCCGGGCCGCCGCCTTGCGCCAGGGTCAGCTTGAGCGTTTTCGCGTCGGCAGGCAGCAGTGCGCGGGGAATGCCGCGCGTTTTCGCATCGGCCAGCGCGAACGCCGCGTAGCCGGTTTCGTTGTATTGCGAATACGTGCGCAAGACCTTGGCCGGCGTGAGTATCAGCTGGCTGGCCAGCGGCGCGCGGATGTCCGTGCCGGCGATCGACAGGGTGCCGGGCGCGGCCCAGGAACCGTTGCGCAGCGGCTGCGCCAGCGAGCCGGCGCTGCCTTGCCCCGCCAGGCCGTTGAGCTCCACGCGGAAGGCGCCCGGCAGCAAGGCATAGGTCGACGGCATCAGGGTATAGGTGCCGGCGGGCAAGCCCGGCACGCCGCTGCCTATCGTCACCTGCCGGCCGATGGCCGCATCGGAGGCCGCCTTGTCGCCGCCCGACGGCGCCTGCGGCGTTTGCGCGCCCGGCACGATGGCGTACACAGGATTCGTTGCCAGGCCCGGCAGGACGAAGCCGCCATTCGCGCCCACCTGCACCAGCGGATGGTAGCGCGCGTCGGTGGAGCCGCCGCGCCCGGAAATGAAACCTGCACCCGTCAGTTCGCCGCCGCCCGACAGGTCGAGCAGCGCGCCCGGCCGCACGTCCACGGCCACGCCGGCGATGTCCACGCCGATGCGCAGGCCGCCCTGCACATTGATGCCGCCCACGCCCATCAGGGTGACCGGCTTGCCGTTGACATTCCAGGTCTGGCCATCGACGGTCCCGCCATACGGCATGACCAGGCCGGCGCCGCTGACGGAGGTGATACTACCTGGCAACAAGTTAACGGTCAGGCTCCTGTCGTTCTCATAGCCGGCCGCGCCGATGGCCAGGCGCCCCAGCGGCGCGCGCACGACGCCGCCCTGCTCGATGTGCGCGGCGGCCAGTTCCAGCGAGCCGAAAGCGGAATACGGCATGAGCGGCACGTCAGCCGTGCTGCGGGCGATGTTCAGGCTGTGGGCCGGATCGTAGCCAATCTTGCCGTTGACGATACCATAGCCGGCCCGCACGGCGGCGCCGGCGCCCGTTTCCGGGTACAGCTGGGCCGCGCTGAGGGTCATGTCGCCCGGCGTGGACAGCACCGTCGTCGGCTGGTTGCCGTCCCAGCCCAGCGGCGACAGCAGGAAGCGCACGTCGCCGCGGCTCGTCAGGCGCACGTCGTCCGCCCGAATGTCGACCAGGCCGCGCACGTCGATCAGGTCGCCAGCTATGCTGACCTGGCCGGCCATCGGCGACTGACCCGCCGTACCCGGCGTGACATAGAAATCGCGTCCCGCCGGCTTGACGCTGGCCAGGCGCACGTACGGTGCCGCGATGCCAACCTTCGCGCCGGGCTTGCTGCCTGGCGCCAGCACGGGCGCGCCATACAACTGGAAGCTTTGCTGCAGCGTCAGCGACACGTCGCCATCGAAGGAGGCGGCGCCCAGCAGGGCCAGGTTGCCGAAGCCGCCCGCCTCCACTTGCTCGACCGAGTAACGGCCATGGCCGTACTGGAGCGCCTGCTGGCCGTCCTGCGCACCGATGCCTGCGGCCAGGTCGCTGGCAAGCTTGCGCTGCGAGAGGATCAGCTGGCGCCCCTGCAGCACCTTGTCCGTCGCCAGCGTTTTCAGGTAGACAGGCGAGCCTGTGGCCACGGACAGGCTGCCGCCCGCCGCGCCCGCACCGCCCGCCTTGGCCAGCAGCTGGCCATCGAGGTACAAGCCGTTGTTCGACGCCAGCGCGATGCTGCCGCCCGCGCTGGCCACGTCGACAGCCGCGCCATTGACGTCCAGCACCGCATGCGCGCCGGACGCGTCGAGCACGGCGCCGTCGCGCACGACGACGAACAGGCTGGCCGCCGACGTGCTGCCCTGCGCGTGATCGATCTCGCCGCCGACGACGATGCTGCCGCCATCCGCCACCTTGCCGTAGCGCCGGCCCTGCGCATCGGTGGCCGTGACGGCGCGCGACGCGACGTCGAGCACGGCGTTCTCGCCTATCCACAGGGAACGGCCATGGCCGGCCGCTTCCACCGCTTCGGACACGTTCACGTCGACGCCCACGCCGCCCAGGCTGATCTTGCCGCCCCACGCGTTCAGGCGCCCGTCCACCGTCAGCTGGCCCACGCTGGCCAGCTTGATGGACTGGCCCGCATCGACGCTCACGACGGCGCCTTTGCCGACCAGCAATTCGGCACTGGCCATGTCGGCCGCGCCGGACTGGATATCGCCCGCCTGCAGTGCCAGGCTGGCACCCTTGCGCTGCGTCAAAGTACCCTTGAGCGCGTTTTCCGTGACCTGTTCCGGCATCCACAAGGCCAGTTTCTCGTTGTCCACCACGCGCAGCACGGGCATGCGCACGTCCACCTGCGCGCCGTCCGCCACCGTCAAGCCCTGCTTGCCGACCAGGCTGTAGCTGGAAAAACCCTGCTCAAAAAAGTCGCCGCCCAAGTGCAGGGTGCCAGCCTCGGGGTTTTCAGCTTTGCCGATCAAAATCTTGTTTGCCTGTAATTCCAGCTTGCCGCCGCCTTGCACGCCATGGCCGCGCACGTGTGCGCCTTCGCCCAGCACCAGGTCCGATGTCGTTCCATAGCTGGCCAGGGTCACGTTGCCGCCCTTGCCGCCCTGCTGTTTCGCCTGCGACAGGATGGCCGCGCCCGAGCCGGCGTCGATCAGGCTGCCGCTGCCGACGCGTACGTCGCCATTGGCCCGCAGCGACACGTTGCCGCCATTGATATACGGCAGGCCGGCGGCAGCCAGCGGATCGCGCAGCACGTCACTCAACAGACCGCTCGTATCGAGCGTGACGCCATCGGCCAGCACCAGCTTGCCCGCTGGCCCGCCCGGATTGACGACGGTGTCCAACATGCCCAGCGCGCCGACCTGGTTCAGCACATTGCCGGCCAGGATGCTGCCGCCATGGCTGCGCAGGCTGGCATTGATGGCCACGTCATTGCCGAACAGGGTGATGTTGCCGCTGTCGGCCACCTGCAGCGCGCTGTCGACGGTGATCGCGCCTTTCGCGGCGAGACGGATGGCGCCCAGCCCTTGCTGATTCAGCAAGCCCGTGTCGAGCAGCAGCTTGCCCTGGCGCTCTGACGCCAGCACGTCCGCCACGTCGAGGCCGGCGGCGATGCCGTCCTGCACGCGCGTCAGGCGCACCTCGTCCATGACGGCCGACAGCGCATGCTGCAGCACGCCCGTGCGCTTGTCGAACATCGGCTGGTACTGGCCGACGATCAGCTGCCCACGCTGCGCGGCGGCGAACTGCGACTGCTGGTAACCGTCGAGCAGCGCCTGCGGCGCCTGGGTCTGGCGCTCGCCCTGGAAGACCTCGCCCGCGATGCCCCCTTCCAGCACGGCCGAACCGGTGGCGACCACCAGCTTGCCGGCGTCGCGGCCCACCGTGTAGCCGTTTTCCAGGCGCTGTTGCGCGGCGATCAATGGATTGGCGTAGAACGCGCTGGCATCCTTGCCCCAGCGCGCATGTTCTTCCTCGTAACCCTTGTACACGCCCGCGTACGGCAAGTCGGCCGCCGCGCTGCCCGCCTCATACAGCTTGCCGTCCATGCCTTTGAGCCAGGTCTGGCGCACCGCGCCCGACTGCACGTCCAGGGTGCCGCCCGACAGGTTGATGGCGGAGCCAAGCTGCGTGACGACATCCTTGCCGCCGAAGCTGACGGTGCCGCCCTGCGCCATCCACTCGCTGACGGAATGGCCCTGCGTGCCCAGGTAGCCGGCCACTTCCAGCAAGCCGCCGGCAGTGTACCAGCGGTCGCTGTCGTAGCCGTTCGTGCCTTTCGGTACGAATACCAGCTTGCGGCGGTCGACCCAGATACTGCTGTTGAGCAAGGCCTTGCCGTCGCGGTTGACGGGCGCGTCGCGCTGCTCGTTGCCCTGCACGTTGATCTCGATATTGTTCGCCTCCATGGCCACCTTCACGCCGACGGCGCCGGAGACGTCGAGCTGGGCGCCGTCGCGCAGCAGGCTGCGGCTGGCTGCGTTGACGGCGATCTGGCCGCCCGTGGCCAGGGTCAGCGAGTCGCCCATGAATTCCACCGTGCCGGCGCTGCCGATCTCGATGCGCGACTGGTCGCGGCGGTCGTTGACGGCAACGATGTTTTCCGTGGACGTCGCGGCCGGGCCGCGCATGGCGTCGCGCTGACTGTCGAGCGCCGTCGTCTTGCCGTCGTCCTCGATGACGATGGCCGTGGTGGCGCCCCGTCCCACGGTCACGGCCGCGTCGCTGCCCAGGGCGTTGAGGTGGATGGTGCCGCGCGTGGCCGCCGTGGTGGAAGCGAGCACGACGCCTTCCTGGCGCACGTCGCGCCCGGCCAGGGTGACGTCGCCTTCGCGCGCCTGGATCAGGCCCGTGTTGACGACCTTGCCCGCCGTGCTGCCGGCCGCAAACTGCGGCGTGACTTCGCTGCCGCGCGTGGTCGACAGCGGATTGCCGTCCGTGCCCACGCCTTTTTTAATCGTAAAACTGTCGCCGGCGGCCAGCAGGGCCTGGCCCTTGGGCGCGGCGATCTCGCCCCCGTTGTGCACTTCCTTGCCCAGCAGCATCACGTAACCGCCGCCTTCCGTGCTGCCCTTGGGCGCATTGCTGGCCAGGCGCGCGCCCGCCTGTACCTCTACCTTGCCGCCCGCATCGGTCAACGTCGTGGCGCCAGCCGTGCCAGCGCTGTAGATGCCGTTTTTCTGGAATTGCGTATCGCTGATGCGGGCCGCGGCCGCCACTAGGCTGCGCGTGTCGACCTGGCTCGTGCCGGTAAACACGATGCCGTTGCGGTTGACCAGCAGCACCGTGCCGTCGGCCTTGATCTGACCCTGGATCTGGCTGGGACGCGCCTGCGGATCGTTGACCCGGTTCAGCACGGCCCAGTCCTTCTGCTGCTGGAACGTCAATGTCGTGTCCTTGCCCACATTGAATGTTTCCCAGTTCAGGATGGCCTTGTCCGCCGTCTGCTGCACCACCACGGCCGTCTTGCCGTTCGCCACCGTCTGCACGGGCGCCTGGGCATGGAGCCAGCCGGCCGTCAGGCTGTTGGTGTCGACCTGCAAGCCGCCCTGCGCCAGGCCGTTCGGCGCGCTGGCGCCGCCGGCGGCATTCTGGCGCGCCTGCGCCTGGGCCGCTTGCTGCGCGGCGATGGCACGCGCGGCCAGGCTCAGGTTGTTGAGCGAGCGTTGCAACTGCTGATTGGCCTGCTGTTGCTGGCCCTCGGGCCGGCTGCCCAACGGCAGCGGCTGGCCATTCGGCAATCGGCCCGAGGTGGCAGCCGTATTCTGCGCCGCACCCTTGGCCGCGAACCAGCCGCCGCTGAACGCCTGCTGCGCCCGCGCCGGCGTGCTGAAGGCGCCCGCCATCAGCATGGTGGTCAATGCGTAAGCAAGCGGCGTGAGCCGCAGGCGGCTGCCCAGCGTGGAAGTACGCTGCGCGCCCGTGTCAACGGTTGGGACTGGGCGCTGGGCAGTGTGAAGCTTGGTCATGGCAATGGTTTCCTGGCTAGAGAGAAGGGAACGGAGCCTGGCGTCAGCGCAAGCGTCCATGCCTCCATGACGTAGCTGGGCGGCGGAAGGGATAATGTTTTTTGAAAAATATTTTTAAATATTTTCAAATAAGCCCGCCAAAGGAAAACCCGGAATCAGCTGAGCAGGACGATGCCGCCCGGCAAGCTGGTCATTTCCGCGCCGTACAGGTCGCGTATCATCGCCAGCGCGCCATCCATCTGGCGGATGGAAAAGCGCATGCGCACGAGGCGGCGGCCCAGTTCGGGATTGCGCAGCAGCACGCGGCCGGGCCGGTAGCGGTTGATTTCATCGACCACCTGGGACAGCGGCTGGCCGGCAAACGACAATGCGCCCGTGCGCCAGGCGCTCGCTTCGCCCTTTGGTGCGGCCGTGGCGGCCTGCACGCCCCGCTCGTCGTACACCAGTTGCTGTCCTGCATCAAGGGTCTGGCGCCGCTGTTGCCAGACCACCTCCACGGCGCCCGCCAGGCAAGTCACGCAGACGGCATCATCCGTGTGGCGCACATTGAAGCGGGCCGACTGCGCCAATAAACGCCCCGCGCCCGCCACCACCGACACGGGCTGGCGCGTGCCGCTGGCAAGGATTTCCGCTTCGCCGCCCAGCAGTTCGATCGCTTCCGGCGCCCGCACATCGATGCGCGTCTGCGTATTCATCTGCACCGTCATCTGTTGCGACAGGGCCACTTGCCGCTGCTCGCCCGTGCCCGTGCGGTAGTCGGCGCCAAGCTCCTGCAGCGACGGCCAGGCGCCCAGCGGCGGGCGCAGGGCCAGCACGGCCACGCCGGCCGCCAGCGCGCCGCCGAGGAAGGCGCGCCGTCCGGGACGGAGGGGAAACGCCAGCACGTTTTCCCGCTGCGGCGCGGCGGCGGCGCGGGTCAAGGCGGGATCGAGCGCCTGCCACACCTGCCGGAGTTCGCGCCAGGCGCGCGCATGCGCGGGGCTGCGCGCGCACCAGGCGCGCAAGGCGTCGGCGTCGGCCTGCGTGAAATCGTCGGCACGCAGCCGTGCCCACCAGGCAGCGGCTTCCCGGCCGATGGCGGTGTCGTCATGTTCAACAAGGTCGCGTGGATCGCGTTCGGAAGCGGTCATGGGATTCATCAATATTTACGGCGGCCCGACACATCGCTGCGCTGGGCCGCATCGGCGTCGGCCATGCACGTTTTACAGTGTTGCAAGGCGGCCTGCAATTCTTTCTTGACCATCGCCACGGAAATGCCGAAGCGCTCGGCGATCTCCGCATTGAGCATGCCGTCGATGCGCGCCGCCGTCAGGATGGCGCGGCGGCGCGGCGACAGGCCCGCCAAGGCCGCGTCCAGCGCCTGCACGTCGAGCCGCGCCGAGACGATGCGCGCCGGGTCGCCGATGTCGTCGCAGGGCTCGTCGGCCATGTGCATCAGCTCCTCGCGCTCACGCTCGGTGACGATGATGCGGTCGCGGCGGTAGGCATCGGTGGCGATATTGGCCGCCATGCGCAGCAGGTAGGCGTCGGGATTGTGGACGGGCGCGGCGGCGGGACCGGGCGCCACCATCGCCTCGAGACGCAGCCAGGTTTCCTGCAGCGCATCGGCCGCATGGTGCTTGCAGCCGACCACGCGCTCGAGGCGCCAGCGCAGCACGGCGTAGCGCGCACTGAGGTGGCCTTTGAGCCTGGTGCGCAGGTCGGGCAGGCTCATGGCGCGGAGATTCCTTGCGCGCCAGCGGCGCAATCGACTTCGCTGCCCGGCCCTTGCGGCAGCAGCAGGATGGAGACGGGCTGCGGCATCGACGGCAGCGGCGCCGCGCCCACGCGCATGCCCAGCACCACGCGCGCAATCGCCGTGTCGCGCGCGCGCAAGCCCGTGCTGTCGAGCAGGTGCACGCGGTCCACGACGCCGGCGCGGTTCAGATACAGCTGCAGCGCCAGGCGGTAGCCGCCGGGGCGCGTCTGCGCGGCGCGGCACAGCAATCCCAGCAGCACGTGCTGCAGCCGACCCACATAGGCCGCGTGGTCGCCGCCGCCCTGCGTGGCACCCGGGATGTCGGCGGCGGCCAGCATCGCGGCCGGCGGCAGATCCGCTGCGGCTAGCGCCGAAGCCGCGGTCGGGGCATACACGATGACGGCTTGCGCGTCGGACAGGCGCGATTGCAGACCCGTGCCCTCCAGCAAGACTTGCAGGGCCGCGCCCGCCGCATAGGGGCCGCGCACGGCGGCCGACTGGCGCTGCGCGTAACGCTGGTCGATCAGCACGGCGATGCCCGTGCGGCGGCTGTATATATCCAGCGCGTCGCCGAGGTTTTGCGCGGCGATATCGAACTGCAAGACGGCGCCGTCGGCCGGCTGCGCCCGCACGGACCCCACCGCGGCCAGGAAACCCAGCAGTACCAGGCATCCGGCCAGCGCAAGCACATGGACGGATGCCGGGCTGCCTGTCATATCGCTATCGTGTCGCTATCGTGTGAGGAGTAAAGCGGACGCCTGGGGTGTTTACAATGAACAATCCTTGCGTCAACTGCAACAGACTACACAGCAAACATGACGGCTTCGTGACATGCTTATCACCAATAAATTTCGCCATGCGGGACGTCTGGCGCGGCAATGATTTCGGCTACACTGGCTGCTACTTTCCCTTTCAGACGCCTGATGATCGAAAAGAATCTGCCCGAGCTGGTCATGCTGAAGCGCCTCATCGACGAGGGCGGCAGCCACCTGGAAGTGGCCGCGCCCTGCAGCATCGCCATCGATGGGCGCGCATTCCCCGTGTATTCGATCGCCATGGGCAATCCCAGCCCCGACGTGCCCGTGCTGGGCTTTTTCGGCGGCATCCACGGCCTCGAACGCATCGGCACGCAGGTGCTGCTGTCTTTCCTGGAAAGCCTGATCGCGCGCCTGCGCTGGGATGCCACCCTGCACCAGCAGCTGGAAACCATGCGCCTCGTGTTCATGCCGCTGGTCAATCCTGGCGGCATGTGGCAAGCGACGCGCTGCAATCCGCAGGGCGTGGACCTGATGCGCAACGCGCCGCTGAGCGCGCGCGAGAAAGTGCCGTTCATGCTGGGCGGGCAGCGCTACAGCCCCCGCCTGCCCTGGTACAGAGGTGCGGCGGACGGGCCGATGGAACGGGAAAGCCAGGCCGTGTGCGACTTCGTCGAGCGCGAATTGCTGTCGCGCCAGTTCAGCATCGCCCTCGATTGCCATTCCGGCTTCGGCTTGCGCGACCGCATCTGGTTTCCCCACGCCCACACCAAGGTACCTATCGAACACCTGGCCGAGATCGGCGCGCTGGAAGAACTGTTCAGCCAGAGCTACCCCAACCACAACTATGTGTTCGAGCCGCAAAGCCGGCAATACCGCACGCATGGCGACCTGTGGGACTATCTGTACCTGAACGGCACCAGCTACACGGGCCGCGTGTTCCTGCCCCTGACGCTGGAAATGGGTTCGTGGCGCTGGGTCAAGAAAAATCCGCGCCAGCTGTTCAACCGGGTCAGCATCTTCAACCCCACGGCCGCGCACCGCCTGCAGCGCGTGCTGCGCCGGCACCTGGTGTGGTTCGATTTCCTCATGCGCGCCGCCAGCAGCCACGGCCGCTGGATGCCGGAAGGCTTGCTGCGCAAGGCGCAGCGCCGGCGCGCCCTGGCGCAATGGTACGAGTCATGACGCCGCCCACCTGGATTTTATTGCGCGGCCTGATGCGCGAACAGCGCCACTGGGGCACCTTCCCCGCCACCCTGGCGCGCGCCCTGCCCGGCGCGCGCATCGTCACGCCCGACCTGCCCGGCAACGGCACGCGCCACGCGCAGGACAGCGCCACCCGCGTGGCCGCCATGGTGGAAAGCTGCCGCCAGGATTTGCTGGCGCGCGGCATCCCCGCGCCGTACCATCTGCTGGCCCTGTCGCTGGGCGGCATGGTGGCCGTCGAATGGGCGCACCGCTACCCGCAGGAAATCGTCCGCTGCGTACTCATCAACACCAGCATGCGGCCGTTCAGTCCGTTTTACCGGCGCCTGCGCTGGCAGAACTACGGCGCCCTGCTGCGCCAGTTGCTGGTCGGCGATGCACGCAGCCAGGAGGCGCTGATCCTGCGCCTGACGAGCCGCAGGCACGCCCATGGCAACCCCGCGCTGCTGGCCGACTGGCTCAGCTACCAGCAGGAATACCCCGTCAGCCGGCGCAATGCGCTGCGCCAGCTGCTGTCGGCCGCCCGCTACCGCGCCCCCGCCAGCCGTCCGGCCATGCCCGTGCTGGTGATGGCCAGCGCGCAAGATCAATTGGTCGACCACCGCTGCTCGCAGCGCCTGGCGCGCGCCTGGCAAGCCGACTGTTTGATCCACGGCGAGGCCGGGCACGACTTGCCGCTCGACGAAGGCGAATGGCTGGCGCGGTCGGTGGCGCGCTGGCTGGGAGTGGCAGCGGCAGACGATAACAAGATAAACACAGCACAATCAATATGCAGATAAGCAACCATACGGACCAGCTGGCAGCGCTGGCGGAGGCCGGCGTGCACGAACACATCTTCCCGGGCGCGGCCTGGGCCGTGGGCACCGTCGACGACGGCGTGGCAGGCGCGGCCGGGCGGCTCACGCCCGATCCCGCCAGTGCCGCGATGCAGGTCGACACCCTGTTCGACATCGCGTCGCTGACCAAGATCATCAGCGTCTGGTCGCTGACGGGCCGGCTGCTGAAGCAGGAACGCCTGGGCCTCGACAGCCGGCTGGCCGACGTGCTGCCCGGCACGCACGGCTATGCGCTGGCGCCCGTCACGATTTTCCAGCTGCTCACGCATACGGCCGGCCTGCCGCTGCGCGCGCGCCTGCGCGCCAGCTATGGCGAGGTGTACGACGACATCGTGCGCGGCGTGCTGCGCGAGCCGCTCGAAGGCGTACCAGGCCAGGCGGTCGACTACACGGACCGCGCGGCCCTGATCCTCGGCCTGGTCATCGAGCGGCTGCTGGGCATGCCCCTGGATCAGGCCCTGGAAGAACATGTGCTGCGCCCGCTGGGCATGGACGCCACGCGCTTTGGCCCGCTGCCGGCTGCGCATGGCAAGCTGGTCGCGCCGACCGAGTATTGCGAGCAGGCGGGCGCCCATCTTGCCGGCGTGACGCATGATTTTTCGACGCGGCTGCTGGGCGGCGTGTGCGGCATTTCCGGGCTGTTTTCCAACGTGCCGGACCTGCAGCGCTTCCTGCAGGCGATGCTGGCGCCGGACCGGCATGGCGAGGTGTTCGATGCGGATTGGGTGCGTGATTCGCTGACCGTGCAAACGGGTTCCTTGAACCCGTCGCGCGGCCTGTTCTGGCACCCGGCGGCGGGCACCGGGCCGGAAGACGACATCTGGTGCCACCAGGGTTTTACGGGCACGGCCCTGTGGATCAGCCCCCGGCGCGGCCGCTATGCGGTGCTGCTGACGAACAAGTTGTATTACACGCGCGATTCCGCCCGGGTCAACGCACTGCGGCACGCTTTCATGCGCCGCGCCTTCGATCTCTGAGTGTTATAGCCGCAAGCTCACGATGATGGCCAGCAGCAGCGTGCCCGCTGCCGCCAATAGCGCGCTATTAAAACTGTGCGACTGCGCATACAGGCTGCCCGCCAGCACGGGGCCGATGATCTGGCCCACGCCATACACCAGCGTCATGATGGCCGTCATGTTGGTCCCTGCCTTGACGGCGGCCCGCTGCGCGGCCGGCATGGCGATCGTGACCGTGCCGACAAACGTGCCGCCGACGAGGATGGCGCTGAGCAGGTAACCGGTAGCCGAGGGCGCCAGCACGGGCAAAGCCACGCCCAGCGCCTGCAACAGCAAATTGAGCCTGAGCGCCTGACGCGTGCCCAGTCGCTCGTGCAGCCGGTGCCACAGGAAACACGACGGCGCCGCCCCGAGACCGAACACGGCCCACACGTGGGCGGAGTTCAAGCCGGGCAAGGCCGCACCCACCAGCACGGGCAAGTAGGTGGCCGTGACGATGTAGCCGAGTCCCGCCAAGCCGTAGATCAGCACCAGCGGCCACGGCGCCACGGACGCCGGCGCGGATACGGCAGGTTTTTTCATTTCATCCAGGCTCGCTTCGCCACTCAAGGCAATCGCCGGTGCAGCCGCCAGCCCCGCCAGCACGGCGCCCCCGGCCAGCAGCAGCCACATGCCCGCGCTGTGCCAGCCCAGCTGCGATGCCAGCACCAGCAATTCGGCCGACACGGCGATGCCGACGCCCACGCCCGCGTACAGCAGCGGCGCGCCGCGCGCCTGCCGGCGCTGTTCCAGCAGCCACAAGGAAGCGGCCACCATGGCCAGCGCGCTGAAGACGCCCGCCGCGCCGCGCACCGCCACGATGGTCCAGACGGGCATCGGTACAGCCAGTACGCCCAGGCACAGCGCCGTGCCGGCCGCCGACCACAGGCACAGCCGGTGCGCGCCGCGGGCCCGCGCGCGCATGGCCAGGATGGCGCCCAGCAAGTAACCGGCATAGTTGGCCGAAGCGGCCAGGCTGCCGTCGCGCAAGCTCAAGATGCCTTCCTCGACCATGTGCGGGTAGATGGCCGTGAAGGCGAAGCGGCCGAAGCCCATGCCGATGGCAAGGATCGCCGCCGCGGCGATGGCCGTGCGCAGCCTGGCCGCCCCGCTCACGGCGCCGCCTCGCCCAGTTGCGCCAGCAAGTGCTGAAAGGCGGGCACGTCGAAGCCCGTGCGCCACACCAGCACCGTGTCGGCCTGCCCAACCGAAAGTGTTTTCAGGGTGGCCGGCGCGTCCGACAGCGCCAGCACGCTGGCCGGCAGCACGGTCACGCAGGCGCCGGCCGCCACGCAGGCGATCATGGTGTGATACGAACTCAGCTCCTGCACCCGCCACTGCGTGCTGCCGGCCACGCCCAGCACCTGTTCGGCGATGCCGCGGTAGGTGCAGCCCTGCGGAAAGGCCGCCAGCGAGCGCGTGCGCACGTCCTCGGCGCGGCGCGCCTGCCCTTCGCTGGCGGGCAGCAGCAGACACAATTCCTCGCGCCACACGGCCGTCGATGCCAGGCCCAGCTCCGCCAAGGCGGCGGCGCCGCCGAACGCTGGCGGCAAGGCGACGAAAGCGCAGTCGAGCAGACCCGTGCGCACCTGCTCGATCAGGGGGCGCGACGGCCCCGTGCTCAGCGCCAGGCGCGTGTCCGGATGGCGGGCGTGATACGCGGCCAGCAGCGCCGGCAGGCGGCTGGCCGCCGTGCTTTCCATGCTGCCGATGCGCAAGGTGCCGCCGTCGCGCCCCCCCGTGACGACATGCCTGGCCTCTTCCGCCAGCGCCAGCAAACGCTGCGCATACTCGAGAAAGCGTTCGCCCGCCGCCGTCAGGGCCATGCGTTTATTGGTGCGCACGAACAGTTCCGCGCCGATATCGGCTTCCAGCTGCTGGATGCGCGTGGTGACGCTGGACGGCGCGCGGCCCAGCCTGGCTGCGGCCTGGGTGACGCTCAGTTCACTGGCCACGGCGCAAAAAATCGTCAGGGATTCCATGTCCATCATGTTCTCTATTTAAGAATTATTATGCTATTATATTCTTCAAATAAGAATATTGCGCAACATCCTTAATTTCATGAGGGAAACATCATGAGCACCTCCCAACGCTTCCTCGACCATCTCGGCTTGCAGCACCCCATCATTCAGGCGCCGATGGCGGGCGTTTCCACGCCGCGCATGGCCGCCGCCGTCTCGAACGCGGGCGGCCTCGGTTCGCTGGCCATCGGCGCCGGCACCGTGGCGCAGGCGCGCCAGATGATCGAGGAAACCCGCGCGCTGACGGACCGCCCCTTCAACGTGAATGTGTTCTGCCATGCGCCGGCGGTACGCGATGCGCGGCGCGAAGCGGCCTGGCTGGCCCATCTCGCGCCCCTGTTCGCGGAACTGGGCGCGGCCGTGCCTACGGAACTCGACGAGATCTACCAAACCTTTCTCGGCAACGAGGCAGCGTTCGCCCTGCTGCTGGAACAGCGCCCCGCCGTCGTCAGCTTCCATTTCGGCTTGCCGGCGCAGCCGCAGATCGCCGCCCTGCGCCAGGCCGGCATCTACACCATGGCCACGGCCACCAGTGTGCGCGAGGCGGCGCTGATCGAACAGGCCGGTATCGACGCCATCGTGGCGCAAGGCGTGGAAGCGGGCGGACACCGGGGTGTCTTCGACCCGCAGGCGCCGGACGAGCGCCACAGCACCAGCGTGCTGCTGCGGCTGCTGGCGGGCCGCACCACCCTGCCGCTGATCGCGGCCGGCGGCATCATGGATGGACAAGGCATCCGCGCCGCGCTGGACCTGGGCGCCGCAGCGGCCCAGCTGGGCACGGCCTTCGTGCTGTGCCCGGAATCGTCGGCCAACGCGGGCTACCGCGCCAACCTGCAAAGCGCGCGGGCCGCAAGCACGCGTTTGACCAGCGTCCTGTCGGGCCGCCTGGCGCGCGGCATGGTGAACCGGCTGATCGACCATGGCGAGGCGCCGGGCAGCCCGCCGCCGGCCGATTATCCCGTCGCCTACGATGCCGCCAAGCAATTGAATGCGGCGGCCAGCCGACATGGCGACAGCGACTTCGCCGCGCAATGGGCGGGCCAAGGGGCGCCGCTGGCGCGGGAAATGGGCGCGGCGCAGCTGATATCGACGCTGCGCGCGGAAATGGCGGCCTGATTGAGCATATGCCGCATGCTCAATCAGCCCCCCGCAACCGGCGTCAGGCCATGGGCGTCGCGACAAACACCGCTTGCTGTTCCGCCAAAGCCGCAAACCGGGCCACGGCCGGATACTCGCCCGCCGGCAATGCATCGGGCAACATGGACTGGGTAAAACTCCAGGCGACCGCGATGCTGATACCGGCGATGCCCAGGCAGTCCGGCGCGTCGTGCCGCACGGACGCTTCCAGCTGTTGCCAGGCACCATGCAATTGCAGCTGGACGCGGTCCAGCCAGGGCTGATGCTGTTTCTCCGGCGGGCGCAGGCGCCGCTCATACACGATCTGCACGGCTTTTTCGCAGGCCGCCAGCGCCAGCGCCGTCTGGCACAGCGCGCGCAAGCGGGCCGGGCCCGGTTCAGGCCGGAGACGGGGCGCCCCCACGGCCAGCTCCTCCAGATAGCCGATGATCAGCGTCGAGTCCATCAGCACTTGTCCGTCATCCGTGACCAGGGTCGGCACTTTGACGGCCGGATTGATTTTCCTGAACGTATCGAAATCGGAAAACACCGACAGGTTCCGGTGTTCATATTCCAGCCGCAATACTTTCATGCAGATGGCGACGCGCCGCACGTAGGGAGAATCGAGCATTCCAATCAATTGCATGGCCTAGCTCCTTTCCAGGTTCTGAATGAATGCAATCACTTGCGCGGCGACAGGCTGCGGCACATCTTCCATCAGGAAATGCCCGGCCTGTTCATACAGGTGCACGGCGGCGCCAGGGATGTCGCGCTGCAGGCGCCGCGCATACGCCACCGGCTGCCACGCGTCTTCCACGCCCCACAGAATTTGCACGGGCAGATCCAGCCGCGGCAATTGCTCCGCAAAGTCCATGGTATAGCAAGCGTTGTAATGCGCCACCTGATGCTGGTAGAACGATGGCTGTCCCACGACGCCGCACAGGGGCGCCAGATAGCGCTCCAGGGTGTCATCGCACATGCGCTCCTTGCGGAAGACGGCCATCTTCAGCTGGCGCACCATGGCACTGCGGTGGGCGTCGTGCGCCTGTAGCGCATGGCGCGCATACTCATCGCGCATCGATTTCCACGTGGGCGACGGCCAGGAATCATAGCTGGGGATATCGGCCAGGGTCAGGCCGTGCAGGCGCGGCGCATGCCCGAAGGCCAGCCGCAGCGCAATGGCGCCGCCGATATCGTGGCCGAACAAATGGGTTCTGGGCAACTGCCAATGGTCCAGCAGCGCCAGCAAAATGTCTGCCTGGGCGGCCACGGACGTATCGGCATGGACGGGGCGCTCGGAAGCGCCATACCCCAGCAAGTCATACAGGTGCACCTGGAAACCCGCACGCACGAACAGCGGCACCAGTTCGCGCCAGATGATGGAATGGGCGGGCGTGCCGTGGACCAGCACCAGTGGCGTGCCGGCGCCATGGATGCCCGTCGCAATGCGGCTGCCGTTGATCAGGGCCTGGCCGTTCAGCAATGGCGGAGTCATCTTCATCGTCGTCCTCAAGTGTCAATACTGCAGACTAAGCATTGACTGGACATGACACAAGTGACATTCTTCGCACCCAACCATCAACTTTTGTCATGACTAACATGAATATGCGCCTTTCCGTCGACGCATTGCGGGTTTTCAGGACCGTGGTGCAAACGGGCAATATGAGCCAGGCCGCCTCGCTGCTGCATCTGAGCCAGTCCGCCATCAGCTGGAAAATCAAGCGGCTCGAGGAGCAGCTGGGATGCCAGTTGCTGCTGCGTGGCGGCAAGACATTGGACTTGACGGACCAGGGCGCCGCGCTGCTGCAGCATGCGGCCAGGATCGTGGAGGCGCACGATGCGGCCGTCGCCTGCTTTTCGCCTTCAACCATGCGCGGCCAGCTGCGTATCGGCGTGGCGGAACAGGTTTCCCTGCCCGAGGTCTGCACGGTCATCGCGCTGTTCGCGCACCGGTATCCAAAGGTCGAGGCGCAACTGGTGATCGAACAAAGCCAGCACCTGCGGCAACGCTTTGCCAGCGGCGAACTCGACATCATCGTGCACCAGGATTTTGCCGGCACGGCAGCCTCCGACGACAGGCCGCTGTGGACGGAAAACCTGCACTGGTGCGCCCCGCTGGCGGGGCAGCACCTGTCAGGAGATCTTGTCAAACTCATCAGCTATGGCCCCGACTGTTTTTATCGCCGCCTGGCCGAAGAAAAGCTGCATGCGGCAAGCATGGCATGGAGCGTGGCGCTGGAATGCCCCTCCATCAGCGGCATGCTGACGGCCATCGCCGCCGGCCTGGGCGTGGGAATCATGAACGAACGCAGCATGGGCGGCACCGTGCGGCGCTTTGCCGAACTCGAACGACTGGCGCCCCTGCCCCAGGTGACCAGCCTGCTTCGGGTCAATGCGGTCGTGCCCGACCCGGCACGCGACGCGTTTTGCGCAATGCTGGCAACGGCGCTGCACCGCCAGCCGGGCTAGCGCATCGGCGCCTTGAGCATGAACTTCAGTTCCGGCGTCAGGTCGCTGGCCGCCTCCAGGACCAGGCCCGTTTCGTCATTGGCCAATGGCGCTGCGGGCCGGATCGTCATTTCGCAGCCGGATTGCCCATCGGCCGTCTGCACCGTGCCGGGCAACAGCACATCCGGGGTCCTGGCGCTGCGGATCGTCCAGCTTTTCTGGCAGATCAGGCGAGGCAAGTCGAAAGCCACCTGGAACGATTGATCCACCTGCACCACGCGCGTGGCATTGGGCGTCGCGTTGACCAGCTGGGCAACGGTCTCGTTAATGGTATTCAAATCGGCGTCCACCGTAGCAATGTCCTGCGAGTTGACGATATAGGTATCGAACTGGCTGAACGAAATGCTTTTCGAGAACGTCGCATTCCCAGCCGTATTCGCGGAGGCGGAGAGCACGCCGATCCCCGCGCCGGCATTGCCTGACAGCGTAGTCTGGCCCTGGAATGACGATGCCCCCGCGCTGGAAATCCACACGGCGGGAAACATCCTGCCCGACGACACCTTGGTGCTGTCGGGTGCGGCGGGGTCGGCACCCCTGACTTCCCGCGACAGGGAATACAGCACGCTGATGCGCTGGCGGCGGGTCAGGTTGCCGCCGATATCGGGCGCCAGCGCCAGCGCGACGGGGGAAAAGACGGAGGCCTTGACCGCCAGCATGGATTTTTTTGTCTCCAGCGCGTTTTTTGCGGCGATGGCGCCGTCATTGCCGGAAATGCCGCCGGCCACGCTGATGGACGAATTGAGAAAGCCCGAGCAATCCATGGCATAGGCAAAATTATTCGCCTGCGTATCCATATTGCGCAGCGGATCGAAGCCCGTATAGGTTTCCGCCCCGGTCAATGTCAGCTGCCGGACACGCGATTTCGTATCGATGAAGAAGGCCGTATTCAGCACCCGCAAGACGCTCTGGCCCGAATACTTGTCGACTTCCGCCGCCAGATCGCTGGCCAGTATGCTCTTCAGCTCGCCGGGAATATAAGCCTTGTCTTTCTTGTCCAGCTTTTTCGTCAGCTCCTTGGGCAAGACACAGCCGCCATTCTTGAAAAAGCTGTTGAGCTCGTTGCCCAGGTCAACGGCATTCTTTTCCTTCTGAATATTGGCCGTCAGGCTCTTGACGGAGACGACAGCATAGGCGGCACAGCACTGCAGCGACAAGATCAGCGTTGCGGTAAAAAAGCGTGTACGTTGCATGGCCATCCCCTTTTTTGGAATTGAAGAGTCTGCATATTCCTGCCAGCATGCCAAAAAGGCAATCTCCAAATATCACAAGCGGGGGATTTATTTCGCTAGTTGCACTTCCGCAACAATTCTTCAAGGCTGCCGGCAGCCAGCCAAACGATCAGGGCAGCCGATGGCGGAACGTGGGCTCGATATGGCGCGCATGCAGCCAGCGCACGATGTCTTCCAGGCTGGCGTCCTGCAGCAGCAAACCCGGCGCCGTGGCGGACGTTGCCGCCGGCAATGGGGCGGCGACGGGAGCGGGGGCGGCCTCAGCCAGCCCCGCATGCCCCTGCAGCTTGGCCAGCGCCTGCGCGAATTGTCCCGGATTGATGCTGCGCAAGCTTTCCAGGAAACCCAGCTGGGCGGCGGGCGGCGGCGGCATGTCCAGGCCCGGCTCGTCGACGAAGGCGGCGCCCATGCTGGGGTGGATGAAGGCGGCCCACTTGCCCGAGGGCTGCAGGCATGGCGGCAGCGCCGCCTGTTCCACGTAGTCTGGCGGCGCGACGGCGAGGATGTCCGTCGAGGCGGGCAAGAAGGTCGAGCGCAGCAGTTGCACGAACTGGCGCGCCTGGGCGACGGGCACGGGCGTGGCCAGCGACAGCCACAATTGGAACGCCGTGCCCGAAATGCTGACGGCAGGCGCCGGCAAGTCCAGCTCGTGCTGCACGGCATTGGCGATCGTGCACAGCGCGCTCCAGTGCGCCTCGCCGCCGCCCTTGCCGCCAAACTCCAGCACCAGCGCGCGCGCCAGGCCGTGTCCGCTCACAAGGCGCACGGCCACCGTCTGCTCGCCCGACAGGTGGCGCGCCAGCACGGCCGGCGTCATCGGCTGGACGCCGCCCTGCGCATCGACGTAGTGCTGCTGTTCCTCGAACAGGTACAGACGGGTGAGTTCGGAAATCAGTTTATGCATGGGCAGCCTCGTAATGACGTTGAGCAACACTTGTCAACGTGCCCCGATTATAGCCTTCCCGCACTTGGCGCACCCACCCTCCCGGCGCCGAACACCAGCCAGCTGGCCGCAGCGAACAGGCAGGCGGCCACGCCGCCATACAGCATCACGGCGCCAAAGCCTTGCGCCAGCGCAAGCTGGGCCACGCCGGCCGGCAGCGCGCCGGCGCCCTTGCCTGCCGATAAATCCTCGGCCATGGCGCGCAAGGCGGCCGCGTCCAGTCCGCCAGGCAGATGGGGCCGCAAGGCGGACTGGATGGCGCCGACGAGGATAAAACCCATCAGCGCGATATTGATGGACAGGCTGACCATGCGCGCGCTGATGTCGATGCTGGACGCCATGCCGGCCCGTTCGCCCGGCACGGCGCCCGTCGTCGTATTGGTGACGGGCGTATTCGTCAGGCCCAGTCCCGTGCCGGCCAGCAGGCAGCCGGGCAAGATGGTCAGCCAGCTGGCGGCGTCCGCATGGCTGCCCCACAGCATCAGCAAAAAACCCGCGCCGATGGCCAGCATGCCGGCGGGAATGACCACATCGGCGCGGTAGCGCAGCGCCAGCCGCTCGGCCAGCGGCGGCATGAGCAAGGTAGGCAAGGTGTAGGCCAGCAGGGTCAGGCCCGTGCCCAGGCTGCTGTAGCCGAGGCCATGCTGCACGTACAGGGGCAGATAGATCATGAACGGCCAGAAACTGCAGTTCATGCCCGCCGAGCCGAGCAAGGCGCCCGAGAAGCGGCGGATGCGGAAGACGGCAAAATCGACCATCGGCTCAAGCTGGCGCCGTTCGATGGCGGCAAACGCTGCAAAACTGGCCAGCGCCACGGCCAGACTGCCCACGGTGCGCGGGTCGGAAAAGCCCAGGGCCGGCCCCTGCGTGATGCACCAGGCCAGGCTGAACACGGCCAGCGACAGGGTGGCGATGCCCGCCACGTCCAGCTTGCGCCGCTGCGGGTCGCGCGATTCCGTCACGCCCAGGCCCGCCAGCAGCAGCGCGACGACGGCCAGCGGTCCGTGCACGAGGAATACCCATTGCCAGCTGGACAGCGCGACGATGGCCGCGCCGATGATGGGTCCGAAGCCCAGGCCGATGCCAAACACGATGCCCCAGGCGCCAAACGCCCTGCCCCGCGCGGCGCCGGCCGGGAACTGCCGCGACAGCACGGCCACCTGGCAGATCAGCATGGCGCCGCCGGCCGCGCCCTGCAGTGCGCGCGCGGCGATCAGCACGCCCGTGCTGCCGGCCCAGCCGCAGACCAGCGAACTGGCGCCGAACAGGGCCAGGCTGCCCAGCAGCAAGCGCTTGCGGCCATAGCGGTCGGCCAGGGTGCCCGTGGCCATCAGCACCGTGGTGCAGGCCAGCGTGTAGGCGTTCATGATCCACTGCAAGTCCTTGAAGTCGCCATGCAGCAGCGTTTCCAGGGTGGGCAGGATGACGGGCACGCTGGAAATTTCCAGGCCGAACATGAGCGAGGCCAGGCACACGGCGGCCAGGGTCAGGGTATTGTGTTGCGAAGTAGTCAGGTGCATCGAAGCCTTGATGTCGGTAGTCATGGAGGGGCGCGTGGGATGGCGCACCGCGAGCCGCCATTCTAAGAAGCCTCGACTCATGAGGGAAATGATAAAATTTTGTACAATTCATTCATTTTCATCATGAATTACGGGAACCCCATGGACTTCGATACCGCCCTGCTGCGCGCCCTGGTTGCCGTAGCGGACACGGGCGGCTTTACGCGCGCCGCCGAACGGCTGCACCTGAGCCAGTCCGCCATCAGCCACCAGATCCGCCGCCTGGAAGAACAGGCTGGCACGGCGCTGCTGCAGCGCACGACGCGCAGCCTGCGCCTGACGGAAGACGGCGAGGATTTTCTGCGCCACGCGCGGCAGATCCTGGCGGCCCAGGATGCGCTGTCGCGGCGCTTCCAGCGTTCCTCGATCGCGGGCGCCGTGCGCTTCGGCGTGCCGGAAAATTTCATGGGCGCGCGCCTGCCCGCCCTGCTGGCGCAATTCGCGCACCTGTTTCCCGCCGTGCGCCTCGACGTGACGGTGGGCACCTATCTTGACTTGCAGAACCTCATCGCCGCCGACGCGCTGGACCTGGCCGTCGTCATGGCCCTGGCCGATAGCGGCGATGAGATGGCCGTGCTGCGCCGCACGCGCTTCGTCTGGGCCGCGGCGCACGATTTCCGCCATGACGGCGCGCTGCCCCTGCCGCTGGCGTTTTCACCAGCGCCGTGCATGCACCGGCAAGTGGGCGTCGACGCCCTCGATGGCGCCGGAATCGACTGGCGCGTGGCGTTCACCTCGCCCAGCCAGCAGGGCTTGCGCGCCGCCGTACTGGCGGGCCTGGCCATCACGGCCCTGCCGCAAGGCGACCTGGAAGCGGGCATGGTCGTCATCGATGGCCAGCATGGCTTGCCCGCCCTGCCCGCCGCGCAATTTCAATTGCTCTGGCGTGCCGCCAGCAAGACGGCGGCGGCCGAAGCGTTCGGGCAATTGCTGCGCGAGTGGTCAGCCGCTGCGGCGGCATGAAGTCGCAAAAAAGTGTAGCCTTCGCAGGTGTGCATTTTCAGGCCAAAGGACACCGTCTCCCATGCAACCTCGTACTTTCCTCGTCACCGGCGCGACACGCGGCATCGGTCATGCCATCAGCACCCTGCTGCATCAGCAAGGCCATCGGGTGATCGGCATCGCCCGGCACACTGAAGGCGTGGACTTTCCGGGCACCTTGGTGGCCTGCGATCTGGCCGATCTGGCGCAGACGGCGGAAGTGCTCAAGGCGCTGGAAAAACAGTTTGATATCGATGGCATCGTCAACAATGCGGGCATTGCCTCGCCCCAGCCGCTGGGTCAAATCGACTTTGCCACCTTGCAGAGCGTGTTCGACCTGAACGTGCGCACCGCCATCCAGGTGACACAGCAGTTCGTGGATGCGATGAAGCAGCGCCGCTATGGCCGCATCGTGAATATCTGCAGCCGCGCAGTCTACGGCAGCGTGGACCGCACCGCCTATTCCGCCGCCAAAAGCGCCCTGGTCGGCTGCACGAGAACCTGGGCGCTGGAGTTGGCCCAGCACGGCGTAACGGTCAATGCGATCGCCCCAGGCCCCGTGGAAACGGCACTGTTCCGCAAGACGCGCCCCGTCGGCAGCGAAATGGAACGCCAGGTGCTTGCCACGATACCGATGCGGCGGCTGGGACAGCCGGATGAAGTCGCTGCCGCCGCCGGCTTCCTGCTATCGGAGCAAGCCAGTTACGTGACAGGCCAGGTCCTGGCAGTGGATGGCGGAGGCAGCCTCGGCGGGCGCGCGTGAGCCATCCGCACCAGCAGCATGGCGTGCGCGTTTTTCTTGCTGCTTGCCCCCTTGCGCTATCCCGGGCTTTGAGCCAGCGCAATCGTTCGCCGGGCGTGACCAGCCACCGCACGAACACGCATTTACCGGCGGCTCCCGCAGGACTATAGTGGCGTCTTCCCAACCTGTTCGAGGATAGGATCGCCATGAAACTCTTTTACTCGCCGGGCGCCTGCTCGCAGGCACCGCACATTATTTTGCGCGAAACGGGCATGCCATTCACCCTGGCCAAGGTCGACCTGGGCCAGCACCGCACGCAGGAAGGCGGCAATTACTATGAACTCAATCCGAAAGGCCAGGTGCCGCTGCTGGCGCTCGACGATGGGACGACCTTGAGCGAAGGCCCCGTCATCGCCCAGTACATCGCCGAACAGGCCGGCAGGCAGGACCTGCTGCCGCCCGTGGGCAGCTTTGCCCGCTACAAGGTGCTGGAATGGCAGAATTACATCACGTCCGAGCTGCACAAGTCATTCAGTCCCCTGTTCGATCCCCGCTTCGACGCCGCCACCAAGGCCTTGTTCATCGAGCAACTGGGCAAGAAATTCAAGTGGGTGGACAGCCGCCTGGAAGGCCGGTCCTATCTGACCGGCGACACGTTCACGGTCGCCGACGCCTACCTGTTCGTCATCGCGGGCTGGGCGCCGAACGTGGGCGCGGACTTGTCCGCACTGGCAAATCTGCAAGCCTTCCTGGGCCGAGTGTCCCAGCGCGACAGCGTCAAGGCTGCTTGGGAAGCGGAAGGACTGGCCAAGGCCGCTTGAACGGCAGTGTCGCGGCACGCCCGGCTCTGTGCGAAAATGCCCGCCTTCGCCATTGCTGGATACCGCCCATGCCGCACGCTGCCCTCGCTACCCTTGCTACCCTTTCCGGGCGCGACGCGCGCCGCATCGCCCGCCATGCGCCGGCGGCCGATACCGCCCGCTTTCTGCATCCGGCCCAGCAAGCCTTGCTGCACCGGCGCGGCTGGCTGACGATGCTGGCGCCGCGCAGCGCGGGCGGCGCCGAGCTGCCCTTGCCGCAGGTGGTGCGCCTGGAAGAAGCCGTGGCCGCCGCCGACGGCAGCATGGGCTGGGTGCTGACCCTGTGCGCGGGCGCGGGCTGGTTCGCGGGCTTTCTGGCGCCGGAACTGGCGCGCGCCATCATCGGCACGCCCCGCGTCTGCCTGGGCGGCAGCGGCGCGGCCACCGGCCATGCGGAGGAAGAAGGCGACGGCTACCGCATCACGGGCAGCTGGGACTATGCCAGCGGCGCGCCCATGGCGACCCACTTCACCCTGAACGCCCGCCTCCAGCGCGATGGCCAGCCCCTGCTCGATGCGGACGGCAAGCCCCGCATCCGCGCCTTCCTCGTGCCCGCCGCGCTGGTGCAGCTGGTGCCGTCGTGGAACAGCATCGGCATGCGCGCCAGCGCCTCGCACAGCTACCGCATCGACGGCCAGTGGCTCGGCAAGGAACACGGTTTTACCATCAGTCCCGATACCGCGACGGCCGACGGCCCCCTGTACCGCTACCCGTTCTATTCGCTGGCCTACGTGACGCTGGCCGCCAACGTGGCCGGCATGGCCGCGCATTTCATGGAATTGGCCGAAGAATGCATGCGCCACCGCCGCCATGCGCGCGCCGGCCTGCCGCTGCTGGAGGTGCCGGAAGTGATTTCCATGCTGCAAGGCAGGAAAGACGCATTGATCGCCGCCCGCGCCCGCTTCTATGCCGTGCTCGACGCCAGCTGGACAACGGTGGCAGGCGGCGCGGCGCTGGACGCTGACGCCATGCAAGCCGTGCAGGCCAGTTCGCTGGATTTGGTGGCAATCTGCCGCGCGGCCGTCGACGGCCTGTACCCGTATTGCGGCCTGTACGCGGCCCGCGAAGACAGCACCATCAACCGCGTGTGGCGCGATTTCCACACGGCCAGCCAGCATGCATTGCTGCTGCCATAAGGCGCCGGAACGCAGCACACTCCATGCCGCGCAGGGCGGCTTCGGCATGCGAACGCCATGCAAGCGGCAATTGCCTGATAATATCGGACATCGCGACTTCCCTGCCCCTATCCATGCACGTCAACACGCTCAGCAGCCTGGCGCAACTTTTGGCCAGCGCCGAAACGGAAACCCTGGCCTTTCCCACCAGTATCAACACGGCCCTGCTTTTGCAAAAGGAACTGGCCAATCCGGATTGCCATTCGGCCGACATCAGCCGGCTGCTGCTGTGCGAACCGACCTTGTCCGCACGCGCCGTGGCGCTGGCCAATTCGGCCCTGTTCGCGCCTGGCCAGGCGCCCGCCATCACCAGCGTGCGCGCCGCCGTCGAGCGTCTCGGCCACCGCAACCTGTATGCGCTGGCGACGGCGGCCGTCATCCGCCAGCTGAACGCGGGCATCCGCGACGAAGCCCTGCGCGCCCATGCCACCCAGCTGTGGGCGCACACCGTGCACGTGGCGGTGCTGGCGCATGCGCTGGCAGGCGCCGTCACGCACACGGATGCCGACACGGCGCTGTTCGCCGGCATCGTGCATGAAGTGGCCGGATTCTACTTGCTGGCCCAGGCCGACAAGACCCCGGGCCTGTATGCCCAGCTCGAAACGCAGATGGCGTCCGCGCTGGAAGTGATCGGCCGGGGACTGATGCGCCAGCTGGGCGTGCCGCAGCAGGTGGCCGACGCCGTCAATGCCTTGCCCGGCTCGACCATCATGCTGCCGCCCGAAGGCTTGCGCGACACGCTGCTGCTGGCCAAGGCGCTGGCGCCGGTTCCTTCGCCGCTGCCGCAGGCCGGCATCACCGTCAGCGCGCCGCTGCAAGCCTACCTGGAGCACGATCCCGTGCTGCAGGCGCTGCGCACGCAGCCGTCGGCCGAAGCGAAGGGCCTGATCGAGGTGCTCCTCAGCTGATGGCCGATCTGCTATGATGGCGCAGGCCGGGATGGACCCGGTCCGCTTTCATTGATGTGCACTGGAAAACTGCCTTGACTACCTCCCTACGCATGCTCGGCCTGGCCGCAGCTCTGACCATGGCGTGCAACGCCAACGCCGACAGCTTCGTTTCCTCGGCTTCCAGCGCCGGCTCCCAGTCGAGCGGCAGCATTTCCGATTCGCTCAACGGTTCGAGCAACAGCTCCTCGCGCGACAACAAGGTGGCCAATGGCCCCTACCGCATCATCGACGTGGCCGCCGTGCCGGGCCGCGACGGCATGACGCGCTTGACCATGCAGGCCGACGCCACGGCGACGCCGCTGGTGCTGGACTTGCCGCAAGCGGCGCTCGACAAGCAGCAGCTGGCGCAGGGCGACGTGGTGCATGCGCAAAACCGCGCCTACGGCATCGAATTCTCGCGCAACGACACGCGCGCCGCCTTCTTCCTCGTGCTGGCCGACGACTGGTACGGCGAACTGGCCACGCGTCCCGTCAGCCTTTGATCCGTTTTCTCCTGCACCGCCCGGCACTGCTGCTGGGCGTTTGCGCCATCGTCAGCGCCGGCGCCGTCCAGGCAGGCACGTCGCTCGCCTCGTCGCGCTTTTGCGACCGCGCGCAGGAACTCACGGCAACGGAACAGGACCGGCTGCTGCGCTTTGCCGCCGTCGTGCGCGAGGAACTGGCCGCCAGCGAAGGCAGCGTGGCCCTGATCAGCCGCTCCGGCCTGGACCTGGCCCGCTTCGGCATCCGCTATTCGCATGCGGCACTGGCCTGGCGCCACGACAACGACAGCGGCTGGTCCGCGCGCCAGCTGTACTACGCCTGCGACGAAGGCCGTCCGCGCATCTTCGACCAGGGCACGGCCGGTTTCGCCATGGGCACGGCCAATCCTGCGCTCGGCTACATCTCGCTCGTGAAACTGCCGGCGGAAACCGTGCCGCCCCTGCGCCGCGCCCTGCTCGATCCCGTGCGCGTGCAAGAGCTGCTGGCGGGCCGCTACAGCGCCAACGCGTATGCGTTCAATTTGAAATACCAGAACTGCAACCAGTGGGTGGTGGAAATGCTGGCCGCCGCCTGGGGCGAACTGTCCGCAGGCAGCGACTTGCGCGCGCGCGCCCAGGACTGGCTGCGCGCCGCGCCTTACACCCCCGCTCCCGTGGACGTGGGCGCCCGCTGGCTGATGCTCGGTTCCATCTTCGTACCCCTCGTGCACATGGACGACCATCCGCCCGAAGCCATCGGCACGATGCGGCTGGCAGTGAGCCTGCCGGCCAGCCTGGAAGCGTTCGCGCGCCAGCGCCTGCCCGCCAGCGAGCGCGTGGAAATCTGCCACGACGGCAAACAAGTGGTGGTGCACCGGGGCTGGGAACCGGTCGCCGACGGCTGCGTGCCCGGCCCGCACGACCGGGTCATCGCCTTCGACGATACGCCGTACAACGCGCCCTAAGCAGTCCGGGCGGCCAGCGCCGCTTCGACCTGATCGAGCAAATGCGCCGGCTGCGGCCCCTGCCCCATCCGGCGGGCCACCTCGCCGCACGCCAATTGAACCTCGGGCGCGGCCAGCAAACGCGCCAGCTGGCGCCGCATGCGCCCGGCCGACAAACGCCTGGCCAGCAAGACATCCCCCACGCCGAGCCGCTTGATCCTCCAGCCATTGTCGAACTGGTCGTAGGCGAACGGCACGATCAGTTGCGGGATGCCCGCGCGAAAAGCGTCCGCGCAGGTGCCGATGCCGCCATGGTGCACCACGGCCGCCACGCGCGGCAGCAGGGCCGCGAACGGCGCGTACGCCTGCCACATCACGCTGGGGGGCAAGTGCTGCGGCACCTGCGCCGCATGGGACGTGAGGAACAGGCCGCGCCTTCCCAGCCGCCGCAACACGTCCAGGGCGATGCTGAAATAGCGCTGCGCGTGCTGGTGCCCGGTCCCGGGCGTAAAGACGATGGGCGGCTCGCCCTCGCCCAGAAAGCGTTCCAGCTCCGGCGGCAGCGCCGCGGCGCCATGCGGGGCGGCGCCGCCGAAACCGGCTTGCACGAAATGCGGCGGCCAGTCCGCCTGCGGGGCGGCGAACCAGGCGGGAAACAGCCCCAGCGAGGCATCGGGCGCGGCCAGCATGTGCGCGAAAAAATGCGCTTCCGGCGGCAGTCCGTGCTGCGCGCGCGCCTCGTTCAGGCCAGGCAGCAGCACCGGGTCGACCATGCCGCGGTGGATCATCCGCCACAGGGCCTGGCGCCAGGACAGCGGCACCCAGGCGGGAATGCGCAGCGAGCCAGCCGCCAGGAAATCATGGCTGCTGCACAGATTCGATGGCGCCAGATAGGCCGCGACGATGCGCAGGTCCGGCCGCGCGGACCTGGCCAGGGCGGCCATCGGCACGAGGAAGGGATGGCACAGCACCACGCACTCTTCACCGTCCGGCAAGCCTTGCACGACGTCGCGCACGGCGCCCAGGTACGGCACGAGGCCGCGCCACACCACGCCCCAGCCCTTGCGCTCATCCCACAGGCCGGGATCGCCCAGCATGGCCTGCCCCTCTTCCTGCGTGCCGAAGGTGCGATACGGCAGCCTTGACGCCTGCGCGGCCGCTTCCTGCCAGCCCGGCACCAGCAGCAGCACGCGGCGCCCCCGTTGCCGCAAGCCCTGCGCCAGCGCGATAAACGGTTGCATGTCGCCGCCGGTGCCGTTGCTGGCCACGATGACGAGCGGCGCCGGCGGGTGGCGGTCATCCGCCATGGCGCCTCCGTGTCTGGCGGCGCTCATCGGTGCGCGCCGCGCGCCGGCAGTTGCAAAACCATATCCCACTGGTCGATGCCGGGCCCGAAGCCATCCGGCGTCACCTTGACGGGTTCGAAGCCGAAGCGCGCATAAAACCGCTGCGTATGCTGGCTGGTATGCATGCTCACCTTGGCCACTTGCGGCACGGTGCCGATGGCGTCCAGGCGCGCCTGCGTCAGCGCGCGGCCCAGTCCCTGGCCGTGCACGTCCTGCGCCACCATGCCCCAGCACAGGCTGGCGACCGTGCCGCCCGCCTCGATGGCATGGCCGCCGCAGGCGACGATACGTGCCGTTCCCTCGACCTCACGTTCGATGACGAAATACGGCTGTGTTGATTCGTCCAGCCAGGCGGCGAAGCCCGCGCGCTCGGACGGGTCGAAAAAGCGCGGCGTGTTGCCGTCAAAGAGGGCCAGGCAGGCGTCGCGGTCGCCGGCGCGGTAAGGACGTACTGTTTGCATTTTCTGTACTCAAAAGAACATGAACGCCGATTATACGGGGTGCGCGTTCAGGCCAGCTGTTCCGAAGCGACGACGTGCACGCCCGGCGCGGCGGCCAGCGCCGCTTCCAGCAAGGCGGCGGCGATGCGCGGCGCGGGATTGATGCGCCAGCGGCGCGGCAGCACGGGGCCCAGCACGCGCAGCAGGCGCAAGGCGGCGCCTTCGCCCGCGCGCGCCTCGTCGCGCTCGCCGCCGATCAGGCCGGGCCGCACGTAGGTGAGCGATCTAAAACCCAGCGCTTCCAAGTCGCGCTCCAACTCGCCCTTGACGCGGTTATAGAAGATGCGCGAGCCGGCATTGGCGCCGGCGGCGGAATTGAGCGCATACGTGCGCGTGCCGGCCGCCAGCGCCAGGCGCGCCACGGCCAGCGGATAGTCGTGGTCGACGCGCCGGAACAGCTGCCGCGTGCCCGCCACCTTCATGGTCGTGCCCAGGGTGCAGATGACGGCGTCCACCCGCCACCACGGCGCGTCGGGCGGCAAGCGGTCGAAATCGACGAGCGGAGCATCGAGTTTGGGATGCGCCGGCAAGGGCTTGCGCACGGGGGCGACGACCTGGCTGACGCGCGCGTCACTTAGCGCCAGGCGCAGCACTTCGCGGCCCACGAGGCCCGTGGCCCCCACCAGTAGCAGTTTCATCGTTTTCCAGTAAAAAGTTGCTGTCAGCCACCACCATACACGGAACTCAGGACAGGCGCAGCGCCAGCGCCGCCAAGGTCACCAGCAGCACGGGCACGGTCAGCACGATGCCGACGCGGAAATAGTAGCCCCAGGAAATGTGAATATTCTTGCTGTCGAGCACGTGCAGCCACAGTAAGGTGGCCAGGCTGCCGATGGGCGTGATCTTCGGTCCCAGGTCGCTGCCGATGACGTTGGCGTAAATCATCGCTTCGCGCACGGCGCCCTGCGCCGTCGTCGGGTCGATGGCCAGCGCGCCCACCAGCACCGTCGGCAGGTTGTTCATCACGGACGACAGCAAGGCCGTCAGCACGCCCGTGCCCATGGCCGCGCCCCATACGCCGTACTGGGCACAGTGATTGAGCATGCCCGTCAGGTAAGCCGTCAAGCCCGCATTGCGCAAGCCATACACGACCAGGTACATACCCAGCGAAAAGACGACGATCTGCCACGGCGCATGGCGCAGCACATGGCGCGTGGAAATCACGTGCCCCTTGCCCGCCACGCCCAGCAGCAGCGCGGCGCCCACGGCGGCGATCAGGCTGATGGGCACGCCCAGACTTTCTTGCGAGAAAAAGCCCACCAGCAGCAGCGCCAGCACCAGCCAGCCGGCGCGGAAGGTCCCCAGGTCGCGGATGGCGGCGCCCGGGCGTTTCAGCTGCGCCACGTCATAGTCGCGCGGGATATCCTGGCGGAAAAAGATCAGCAAGGCCGCCAGGGTGGCGGCCACAGCGACGACGTTGACGGGCACCATCACGGACGCATACTCGGCAAAGCCGATCTTGAAATAGTCGGCCGAGACGATATTGACCAGGTTCGACACCACCAGCGGCAGGCTGGCCGTGTCGGCGATGAAACCGGCCGCCATCACGTAGGCCAGGGTGGCTTTGGCGGAAAACTTCAGGGCCCGCAACATGGCGATGACAATGGGCGTGAGGATCAGCGCGGCGCCGTCGTTGGCGAACACGGCGGACACCAGCGCGCCCAGCAAGACCAGCAAGGTAAACAACTTGCGCCCGCTGCCGCCGCCCCAGCGCGCCACGTGCAGGGCGGCCCATTCGAAGAAGCCGGCCGCGTCGAGCAGCAGGCTGATGATGATGACGGCAATAAACGTGCCGGTGGCGTTCCACACGATATGCCAGACGACGGGGATGTCACCCCAGTGGATCACGCCGGCCAGCAAGGCGATACAGGCGCCGATGACGGCGCTCCAGCCGATGCCCAGGCCACGCGGCTGCCAGATGACGAGGGTTAAGGTGGCGAGAAAGATCAGGAAAGCGGTGAGCATGGGGCAGTGGTCCGGGAAAAAGCGCGAATAATATTCAATATTTCAATACTACTGGAATTATCAAATAAATGTAAAGCGAGAAATGCTCATGCCTTTCCGATCACTGGCTATACTGGCCAGATGCGTGGCCAGATGCGTGGCCCGATGCCACCCCGCTCCCTCCAACCAACCAGGAAAGCATGCACATGGCGCCCTACAAGACTCCCGGCGTATATATCGTGGAACAAAACGCGTTTCCCAATTCCGTCGTCGAAGTGGCGACGGCCGTGCCGGCCTTTGTCGGCTACACCGCCAGCGCCAGCCACGGCGGCCGCTCCCTGCGCAAGCAGCCGTGGCGCATCAGCTCGATGGCGGAATTTGAAGCCTGCTTCGGCGGCGCGCCCGTGCCCGAATTCATGCTGGAGGCGGGCCGCCCGTCCGGCGCGGCTGGCGCGTCGTGCACGCTGCGCCAGGCCGCCGGCCGGTTCCTGCTGTATCGCAGCATGCAACTCTTTTACATGAATGGCGGCGGCGCCTGCCATATCGTCTCCGTCGGCGATTATCATGACAGGCCGGACAGCGGCGCACTGCGCGCCGGCATCGATGCCCTGCTGCGGGAGCAGGAAGCGACGCTGCTGGCCGTGCCCGACGCCATGCTGCTGCCGTTGGACGACTGCCATGCGCTGCAACGGCACATGCTCATGCATTGCGGCCAGCAGATGCGGAACCGCTTCGCCATCCTCGACATCCACCATGGCGCGGCACCGCTGACAGATGGGGCCGTGACCGCTTTCCGCGACGGCATCGGCAGCGACTCGCTGGCCTTTGGCGCCGCCTACTATCCATGGGTACAGGCCACGGTCGTTGCGCTGGACGAGCTCAATTTCACCCACATCCGCACCAGCGAGCGGAGCGCGCTGCGAGACGTGCTGCTGCAGGCGCTGGACGCCGGCGGGCAGCGGCAAGTGTCGGCCCTGTTCGAACAAATGGCCATCGCGGCTTCTTCCGAAAACGGCCAGGCCAGCGGCATCGCCGCCATCGACCGTGCACTGCGCGACGTGAGTCCCCTGTACCAGCAGCTACTGCGGGACATGCACGGCCAACTCAATCTGCTGCCGCCAGGCGCCGCGATGGCCGGCGTGTATACCCGGATCGACAACGCGCGCGGCGTGTGGAAGGCGCCGGCCAATGTCGGCCTGGCTGCCGTCAGCGCGCCGGCCGTCAACATCACGCACGAGGACCAGGAAGACCTCAACGCGAGCAGCAGCGGCAAGTCGGTCAACGCCATCCGCAGCTTCGAAGACGAAGGCACCTTGGTGTGGGGCGCGCGCACCCTCGATGGCAACAGCCTCGACTGGCGCTACATCAACGTGCGCCGTACCATGATCATGCTCGAGGAGTCGCTGCGCCTGGCGATCCAGGCGTATGTGTTCGAGCCTAACGTGGCCAGCACCTGGCTCACGATCAAGAGCATGGCCCTTAACTTCCTGACCGGCATCTGGAAGCGCGGCGGCCTGGCGGGCGCCACACCGGACGATGCCTTCAGCGTACACGTCGGCCTGGGTGAAACCATGACGGCCGACGACATCCTGGAAGGCATCTTGCGGGTCACCGTCCTGGTCGCCATCAGCCGCCCGGCCGAGTTCATCGAACTCACCTTCCAGCAGCAAATGCAGAAGTCGTGAGGCGCCGGGCGGCGCCTGCCGGGCATGGCCCGCTTACTTGAGCGCGATGGCGATATCGGTCAAGCCCACCGTCCCATTGCCGATGGCGGATGCTGCCGGCGTGGCCGCGCCGCCGCTTGGCACCGCCGCGCCCGTCGCCAGGTCGATGCGGTACAGGGAGCTGGGGCCGCCGGCCGCCGTGCGCAGGGCCGCCAGCGCCAGACCATTGGCGCCGCCCGCGATATCGAAGCCCACGTCGCCCGCCACGGCAACGCCCAGCGCGCCCGGCACTCCCACGTTGACCAGGGTGCCGTCATTCGGCGGATTCTGCAGGGCGAGACTGGCGCTGGCCGTGTCTATATCGAACAGCATGGTCGCCGCCGAGCCCGCAAAACTGTTGGTATAGGCGGCCGCCGTCACGGCCGGCGCAGCACCCGCCCGGTTGATGGCGCCATCGGTGGTGGTGGCGCCCGTGTCGACATTGATGCGCAGGCTTTGCCCCGTGTTGCCGATCACGCGCAGGCGGTCGGCGACGGGGTTGAAATCCACGCCGAAAGCCGTGCCGGCGATGGCCGTGTACGGCGCGCTCGTGTCCGCCGCATCGGCGGCCAGCGTCGCCTTGACGGTGACGGCGCCTGTGGCGGGATCGATGGTGACGATGCGGGCCGCCGAGGAAAGGCCGTACAACAAACCATCCTTGGGACGGATATCAAAGCCAAGCAGGCGCTCGCCCGCCGCCAGACCCGTGACGGCCACGTTGGCCTCCAGGGTGTTCGGCGTGGCCGTCTTGAAGGTGACGATGCGGCCATCGTCCGTCAGGCCGTAAGCGACGGGCGCCGCCGGCGGCGTCAAGGCGATGCCGCGCAGCGCTTCCGTCACGCCGATGGCCGCCACCAGGGTCGCCGGGGCCGTGGCCGCCGCCAGGTTCAGGGTGTACAGATTGCGCACGCCGGCCACCGTCATGACGGCGTAGCCCGTATTCGTGCGCGCGTCGATGTCGAAGCCGGCCACGCTGGTGGCCGCCACGCCGAGCGGCACGGCGCCGGCCAGGGTGCCGTTGTTCGGCGGATTTTGCGTGTACAGGGTGGCATTGGCCCCATCGATGACAAATAAGGTGGTGCCGGCCGTGCCCGCGAAACTGTTGGTATAGGCGGCCGCCGTGATGGCCGTATTGCCTGCTCCGCCATTGATGTTGCCATCCGTGGTGGTGGCGCCCGTATCGGCATTGATGCGCAGGCTTTGCCCCGTGTTGCTGACGACACGCAGGCGGTCGGCGACGGGATTGAAATCGACGCCAAATTCCGTCCCGGCCAGCGCCGTGTAGGGCGCCGTGGTGTCGGCCGCATCGGCTGCCAGGCTGGCTTTCAAGGTGGCCACGCCCGTGCTGCCATTCAAGGTGTAGAGGCGGCCCGTGCTGCCGACGCCGTAGAGCTGACCATCGGCGGGCCGGAAATCGATGCCCAGCAGGTTTTCTCCCGCCTGCAAGCCCGTCACGGCGACCGTGCTGCGGATGGTGCCCGGCGCGGCGCGGTCGAACGACAGCAGCTGATTGCTGGCCGTGAGCACAAACACGTCGCCCGTGACGACGGGGGGCGGCGCTGGCGTGACGACGACCGCATCGTGGCTGCCGCCGCCGCAGGCGGACAAGGCGATGGCGACGGCGGAAGCGAGCAGCAGCCTGGAAAATGGCAAGGATGGCAACGTGGACATGAGCGTGACTCCGGTAAGTGAGTGAATGAACGTGCCGCCCAAGCCGCTGTTGCGGCGAGCGCACCCCGGTACTACCCGCCATGCGCGCATTTGGATGCAGCGGCGCAAAAAAAGTGTGCACGCCGCCATTTTTGCTTGTCTTTAAGCAACTTAATCGGTGTATAGTCGCAGGCACGATGAGAACTGGGGTCAGGAAAGTGGCGCGTATCTATCAGACCAACAACATGGGCGAAGCCGACGTGCGGGTGGCCATCGTGCAGCGCGGCAATGCCGACTTGCTCGTGCACCGCGCAGCCAGCCCGGGCCTGGCGCCAGGCGACGCGCTGTGGTTCATCACGCGCGAGCGCCAGGATGCCACGGCCAGCGTGTACTTCACCGCGCAAGGCTTTGCCCAGCTGACCATCTGTTTTGTCGACCACGCCAGCGAAGCCGGCTGGACCCGGCCGCATCGGCTCAAGGGCTGCCTCGCGCACGGCGGCTGACACTCAAGCGGAGGAATGCGTCATGGATGTGATTTTGCTCGAACCCGGCAACGGGGAACTCGTGTTCGGCAAGATGCCGGACGGCGGCATCGGCAGCAGCGACGGCAGCCTGATCGACAGCGCCTGGCGCGATGGCGGCGCGCTGCAGGACATGGGCCGCTGCATCGAACTCGTGTCATTGCATCAGGGCATGAAGCAGCAGGTCACGACGGACGTCAGCAACTCGGCCCGCACGTCGGGGCGGCCCGTGATCACCGAATTTACCTGTGTCAAATATATCGATGCGACCTCGGTGAAACTGGTCGATCTATGCCTGCGCGCCCAGCCGCTGGGCAGCGGCGCGGCCCAGCCGACCAAACTCTACATCGCCCGCAAATCGGGCGGCAAGACGAGCAACATCATCACCATCGCCCTGCGCGACGCCCTGATCAGCGAAATCCAGCTGCAAACCCATCCCAACGACATGCCGACCGAGCAGTTCAAGCTGAACTTTACGGAAATCCTCTGGAGCTACAGCGTGCAGCAGGCGGACGGCCAGCCCGGCGCCCAACACACGACGGGCTGGAGCCTGGCGCGCAACCGCCCGATCGGGGCGTTTACGGCTTGACGCCGAGCACGGCTTCGACTTCCGCCTTGCACTGCAATAGCGCCGACAGCAGCAACTCCCGCTGGGCGTGGAAACGCAGGGCCGGCACGCCCAGCGACAGTGCGTAGCGCTCGCTCGTCCCCGTGTTCAGGGCCACGCCGATGCCGCACACGCCCGGCGCGTGCTCTTCGATATCGATGGCGTAGCCCTGCGCGCGCACCTGCTCCAGGTGCGGCAGCAGTTGCGCAAGCGCCGTGATGGTCTGGTCCGTGCGCGCTTCCAGGCGTTCGCCGAACAGCCGGGCCAGCGCGTCTTCCGGCATCTGCGCCAGCAAGGCCTTGCCATGCGCGGTGCAGTGGATCGGGTAGGCCGTTCCCACGGCCGAGACGACGCGCAGCTCATGGTCGGAACAGTACTGGTCCACCGACACCGCATGCAGGCCGCGGTACACGCACACGTCCACCGTTTCGCGCGTGCGCCGGCCCAACGCTTCCGCATACGGCCGCAGGACCGCCACCACATCCGTATGCGCCGACGCCGCCAGGCGCGCGATGGCCGGCCCCAGCTTCACCCCGCCGGCGCCGGAACTGACCAGTTGCTGGGCTTCCAGCGCGGCGACGATGCGGTGCACCGTGGTGCGCGGCAAGTCCGCACCCTTGGCGATCTGCGCCAGGCTCAGGCCGCCCGTCTGATTTTCCAGCGCGCGCAGCACCGCCGCCGCGCGCGCAATGACTTGCTTGCCGCTATTGCCTTCGTTTTCTTCACTCATCTCTTTACCCAATTGTGCATGACGATAGCTGCCGTGACGGCATTGACCGGCATTGTACATGGCCCTATAATTGTTCCATCATTCGGAACAGTGTTCCGATTAACGGTTTTTAACGCAAGCACCGGGGGAGGCGCATGTCCAGCCGCAGTATATCGAAGACAGGAACGTGCACGCTCCTTTCCGTTGCCAGCCTGACCATCATGGTGGGATGCGTGCTGGTCCCGGGATTGCCGTCCATCGCCGCGCGCCTCGGGGTGGCCGACGCCGCCAGCTGGCTCGTCACGCTGCCCTCGCTGGGCGTGGTGCTGTCCGGCCCCTTCGCCGCCATGCTCATGCAGCGCCTGGGACTGCACCGCACCCTGCTGGCGGGGCTGTTCCTGTACGGCCTGCTGGGCGTCTCGGGCATGTTTTTGCATGGCCACCTGGCCGTGTTCGCCAACCGTTTCCTGCTGGGTGCGCCGACGGCGCTCGTGATGGCGTCGGGCACGGGGCTGATCTCGGCCCTGTTCAGCGGCCAGGCAAGGCTGCGCATGATCGCCAGACAAGGCATGACGATCGAACTGGGCGGCGTGCTCTTCCTCGCCCTGGGCGGCCTGCTGGCCACGGCGGGCTGGCGCTATCCCTTCCTGCTGTATCTGGCTTCGTGGGTGCTGCTGGCATGCGCCTGGCGCTGCGTGCCCGCACCTGAGCCGGCCGGGGATGCCGGCATGGATGGCGCGCAGCCAGCGCCCGGCCCGTCGCGCGCCCTGCTCCTCGTCCATGCGCTGGCGGCGCTCTCCATGACGGTATTTTTCGCCGCCATCATCATCCTGCCCCTGCGCCTGCAGCAGCTGGGCTGGAGCGAGGACCGGGCCGGGTATTTGCTGTCCTTCGTGTCGCTGGTGGCCGTGGCGGCCGCCTGGCTGATGCCCAAGGTGGTCCGGCGCCTGCATGAACACGGCACCCTGGGCGCCGCCTTCGCCTGTTATGCACTGGCACACCTGTTGTTTGCGGGGGCCGCCGCGCTGCCCATGCTGCTGGCCGGCGCCGTGGCGCTGGGGATGGGCTTCGGCCTGTCGGTGCCCCTGTGCACGCACATGACGGTCGAGCGCAGCCACCTGCCCGGCCGCAACCGTAACCTCGCCTATCTGTCGATGGCCATTTTCGGCGGGCAATTTCTCTCTTCCTTCATGACCTATCTGCCAGGCAGCCACGCCACGATGTTTGCCGCCACGACCGCACTGGCCCTGCTGGGCGCGGCCGTGGCCGCCGCGCCGCTGCTGCGCCGCCACGCCGCCGGCCCCGCGACTGTTTCCACCACCCACACTGAAAGGTAAGACCATGGATCTCAACGACGTCCACGCCCTGCTGCAGCCCGCGCCCCTGGAGCTGGAAACGGGCTTTGAACGGCTGCCCAGCGGCGTGCTGCACGTGGCGTGCCGCACCGACTTGCCAAATTGCACTGGCGAGATGTTTGAATGGTGGTTCCGCTCGCGGCCCGATACGGAACGCTACCTGATGTGGCACCCGGTAGACCACCTGGCCAGCGACTGGGCCGAAGGCAGCGCCGGGACGCACGTCGGCTCCATCCATCTGGCGGAAGAATTTTTCAGCGGCATGCCGGCCGAACAGCTGGCCATCCAGTTCCGCGATCCGCGTGAGTTCTTTGAGGTACAACAATACGAGGCGGCGCGGGCCGAGGGCCGCATTTCGGCCGCCGTGTGCGCCAGGGTGGGCATGAGCTATGCGCCGCCCCGCACGGCGGACGGCGCCGTCATCGGCGGGCGCCTGCTGCACATGGGCCGCGACACGGCCTGGGGCATGACCTTGCGCAGCCATTTCTACATGGGGCAGGACTTGCCGGACGCCGGCCACAGCCCGCAAGAGATCGCCGCCCTCTTCCCCGATGCATTCGCCCGCGCCCTGCTCATGCATTGCTACAACGAATTCACCTTCCTGGCACAATTCCTGCGTTCCCACTACCAGGCGAAGCACCGCGACAGCGTGCCCGTGGCGCTGCCCTGGTAGACGGAGGTCACTCCTCGAGGCCGCCTCCCAGCGCCTTGTACAGCGCCACGGCCGACTTGAACTGGTCGCGCCGCGCGTCGAGCAGGGCTTGCTGGGCCGCATACGACTGGCGCTGCGCGTCGAGCAATTCCAGGCGGCTGTCCTGGCCCGCGTCGTAGCGCAGCTGCGACAGCCGCTGGCGCTGCCGCGCCGCCGCCACCACGCGCTCCTGCGCGGCGATCTGCTGCGCAAACGTGGCGCTGCCGGCCAGGCCGTCGCGCACCTCGCGGAACGCCGCCTGGATCGCCTGCTCGTACTGCAGCACGGCCACGTCCTTGCGCAGGCGCGACAGCTGCAGTTCCGCGCGCAACTGGCCACCCTGGAACAGCGGCTGCGTCACTTGCGGCGCGAACGACCAACTGCGCGCGCTGCCGCGGAACAGGTCGCCCAGTTCCGGGCTGGCAAAGCCCAGCGACGCCGTCAGCGACAGGCGGGGGAAGAAGGCGGCGCGGGCGGCGCCGATTTCCGCATTCGCCGCTGCCAGCGCGTACTCGGCTTGCAAAATATCGGGACGGCGCGCCAGCAAGTCCGACGGCAGGCCGGGCGGCAGCTGCGTCAGCACGGGCTGGCCATCGAGCGGCCGGCTTGCGGGCAAGTCCGTTGGCAGCGGCGCACCGAGCAGCAATTCCAGGTTGTTGCGCGAAAGTAGACTGGCCCGTTCGCGCGCCTGCACGTCCGCTTCCGCCGTCGCCGCCTGCCCTTGCGCTTGCGCCACGTCCAGGCCGCTGCCCTGCTGCGCGCCGTGCAGGCGCTGCGTCAGGGCCAGCGCCTGGCGCCAGTCAAGCAGGGTTTGCCGGGCCAGCGCCAGCTGTTCCTCGGCCAGGCGCTGCTCCAGATAGGCGTCGGCCACGGCGCCGATCAGGGCCATGTGCGCGGCGCGCTGGCCCTGCTGCGTGGCCAGGTAGCGGGCAAACGCGGCGTCCGACAAGGAACGCAGACGGCCGAACAGGTCGATCTCGAACGCGCTCATGGCGATGCCGGCTGTGAACTGATTCTGCGTCACCGCATCGGCGGCGCGCTGGCGCACACCGCCCGCATTCGCGCCGACGGCAGGATAGCGGCCCGCATCCTGGATCTGGTACTGGGCCCGCACGGCTTCCACGTTGAGCGAGGCCACGCGCAAGTCGCGGTTGTTTTCCAGCGCGATATCGACGAGGCGCTGCAGGCGCGCATCGAGCAGCATCTGGCGCCAGCCCAGGTCGGCCGCGGTGTCGGTCGCGGCTGGCGCGGCAGATTCTGCATAGCTGGCCGGTATCGGTGCCGCCGGCTTGACCAGCGGCGGCGTCAGGGAACACGCCGACAAGGCCAGCGCGGCCAGGGGCGTGAGAAAAAATAAACGCATTACAACTCTCCTTCCACCGCCTTGACGGCGATGCGATCACTGCGTTTGTTGAAGTACGTGCCCATCTTGTCGACGGCGCCCAGCACCACGACAAAGAACACGGGCACGAAAAACACGGCCAGTACGGTGGCGGTAATCATGCCGCCGAACACGCCCGTGCCGATCGCGTGCTGCGTCTCGGCGCTGGCGCCTGTGGCCAGCATCAGCGGCACCACGCCCAGCGCGAACGCCAATGACGTCATCAAAATGGGGCGCAAGCGCAAGCGGGCCGCCTCCACCGTCGCCTCGACCAGTCCACGCCCTTGCGCCTGCAGCTGGCGCGCATATTCGACGATCAAAATCGCATTCTTCGCCGACAGGCCGATGATGGTGATCATGCCCACCTTGAAGAACACGTCGTTCGGCATACCGCGCAACATCACGGCCAGCACGGCGCCCAATAAGCCCAAAGGCACCACCAGCATCACGGAGACGGGAATCGACCAGCTTTCATACAGGGCCGCCAGCACGAGGAAGACCACCAGCATCGACAGCGCCATCAGCATGGGCGCCTGCGACGCCGATTCCTTCTCCTGCAGCGACTGGCCCGTCCACGCCAGCGCGAAGCCCGGCGGCAATTGCTTCACGAGCCGCTCCATTTCCAGCATGGCGTCGCCGCTGGACACTCCCGGCGCCGCGCTGCCGGAAATGCGCGCCGACGGGTAGCCCTGATAGCGCACCAGCTGCAGCGGCGATTCGCTCCACACGGGTCGCACGAGTTCGCCCAAGGCCACCATGCCGCCCGCGTTATTGCGGATGCGCAAGGCCAGTACGTCGTTGAGCTGCATGCGCGACGGCGCATCGGCCTGGATGATCACCTGCTGCATGCGGCCGGCATTCGGAAAATCGTTGACATAGGTCGACCCCATGGCCGCCGTCAGCATGTCGGCAATCGCCGTGAACGGCACGCCCAGCGCCTCGGCCTTGGTGCGGTCGATGTCGAGGCGCACGCTGGCACCGGGCGGCAAGCCGTCCGGATAAACGCCCGCCACCTTGCTGCTTTGCGCGGCCAGGCCCAGCAGCTGATTCTGCGCCGCCTGCAAGGCAGCGATGCCTTGACTGGCGCGGTCTTGCAGGCGCAGCGAAAAGCCGGACGAGTTGCCCAGTTCATCGATGGCGGGCGGCATCAGGCTCATGATCACGCCCTCCTTCGCCTGCGACATGGCCGCCTGCGCCAGCGCCACTTCTTCCTGCGCCGTGGCGCCGTTGCGCTGCTTCCAGTCCTTCAGCATGGTGAACGCCAGGCCCGCGTTCGGCCCCGCGCCGGAAAAGCTGAAGCCGAGGATCGATTGATTTACCTCAATGCCGGGCCGCGTGGCCACGTGCTGTTCGTACAATTTGACGACATCGAGCGTACGCTCCATGGTGGCGTCGGACGGCAGCTGGATCGAGGTGATGAAGTAGCCCTGGTCTTCCTCGGGCAAAAAGGCCGACGGCAGCTGCATGAAGGCTACGCCCAGCGCCGCGACGATGGCGCCGTACAGCACCATCGAGCGCCCAGCGCGCTTGAGCATCGCCACCACGCCTTTTTCATAGCGTGCCGTCATGCGCTCAAATTGGCGGTCGAACCACAGGAAAAAGCCTTTTTTATCATGATCATGCGGTCCGATGGGTTTCAACATCGTGGCGCACAGGGCCGGCGTCAGGGTCAAGGCCAAAAACGCCGAGAACAAAATCGACACGGCCATCGCCAGGGTGAATTGGCGGTAGATGGCGCCCACGGAACCGCTGGCCAGCGCCATCGGGATGAACACGGCCGTCAGCACCAGGGTGATGCCCACGACCGCACCCGTGATTTCGCGCATGGCTTTCGACGTCGCTTCCTTCGGCGACAGGCCCTCGGTCGCCATCAGGCGCTCCACGGCTTCCACCACGACGATGGCGTCATCGACGATGATGCCGATGGCCAGCACCATGCCGAACATGGTCAGCACGTTGACGGAGTAGCCGGCCAGCAGCATCACGGTAAAGGTGCCCATCAGGGCGATCGGCGCGACGATGGCGGGAATCAGCGTGTAGCGTATCTTTTGCAGGAACAGGTACATGACGAGGAAGACCAGCACCATCGCCTCCAGCAAGGTGACGACGACCTTTTCGATCGAGATCTTCACGAACGGCGCCGTATCGAACGGCACCGAGTACTTGATCCCGGCCGGCATGGTGTGCGCCAGTTCGGCCATGCGCGCGCGCACGGCGGCCGCCGTCTGCACGGCGTTGGCACCGGGCGACAGCATGATGGCGGCGCCCGACGCGGCTTGCCCGTTTTCGCGGATGCTGAAATTGAAGCTTTGCGCGCCCAGCGACACCTTCGCCACGTCGCCGATGGTCACTTTCGAGCCATCCGCGTTCGCGCGCAGCACGATGGCGGCAAATTCGGCGGGGGTTTGCAGCTGGCCCTGCACCGTCAGCGGAATCGTCACGCGCTGGCCGTGCACGGCGGGCGAATCGCCGAGGCGGCCCGGCGCGATCTGCGCATTCTGCTGCGCGATGGCGGCCGTCAGTTCGCCCATGGCGATGTTGTACGACACCAGCTTGGCCGGATCGACCCAGATGCGCATGGCCCGCTCGGAGCCGAACAGCTGCACCTTGCCCACGCCGGGGATGCGGCGCAACTCTTCCGTCACGTTGCGCGCCAGGTAGTCGCCCAGCGCCACTTCATCGTGCTGGCCATTCTCGGAAATCAGGCTGACGATCATCAGGAAGCCGGACGATGCCGATTCCACCGTCAAGCCGTTTTGCCGCACGGCTTGCGGCAGGCGCGGTTCGATGGCTTTCAGGCGGTTCTGCACGTCCACCTGCGCCATTTCCGGGTCCGTGCCCGGCTGGAAGGTGACGGTGATCGAGGCCGAACCCGAGGTATCGGTGGACGACTCGAAATACAGCAGGTGCTTGACACCAGACAGTTCGCGTTCGATCAAGCCCACCACGGAATCGTTCATGGTTTGCGGCGTGGCACCGGGGTAGTTGGCGCTGATGCTGACGCTGGGCGGCGCCACGGAAGGAAAACGCGCAATCGGCAATTGCGGTATGGCGATCAGTCCGAACAGGACGATAAAGACCGCCACCACCCACGCAAAGACGGGGCGGTTGATGAAAAATTGAGGCATGTCGTTAGACTTTCATTGGATTCAAATGGCGCATCAACGCGCTTTGGCGGCAGCTGCGGCTGCCACGACGGCCGGCTTCCAAGGTTGCGGTGCGGCGGTGGCGCCCGGCTGCAGGCGTTCCTGGCCTTCGATGACGACGGTGTCGCCCGCCTTCAGGCCGCCGCTGACCACGTACTGGTGCTCGACCACGTCGCCCACGGCGATCGGTTTCAAGCTGGCTTTGTTCGTGCCGTCCAGCACCCAGGCTTGCGCCTGGCCGCCGCTGCTGCGCAAGACGGCTTGCTGCGGCAGCAGCACGCCGTTGGCCTGCACGGCGCGGGCGATACGGGCGCGCACGAACATGCCCGGCAAGAGCTGGCGCTGCGGATTGTCGACCAGCACGCGGATGACGGCGTCGCCCGTGCCCGCATCGACGCTGATGCCGGAGAACAGGATGCGGCCCGTGACGGGATGCGGCTGGCCATCGGCGCCTAAAATGGTCACGGGCAGCTTGTCCGCTCCTCCCGTACCCGAGGCCCGCAGCGCGGCCAGCGCGGCGGCCGGCTGGCGCACATCGACATACACCTTGTCGATCTGCTGGATGCGCGCCATCGGCGCCGCGTCGGCCACGCCCACGAGCGCGCCTTCGGTCACCAGTTCGGAGCCGATGCGCCCGGCAATCGGCGCCTCGATGCTGGCAAAGGCCAGGTCCAGGCGGCGCCGGGCCAGGGTCGCGCGCGCCTGCGCCACAGTGGCCACGGCTTGCTCGCGCTGGGCCACGGCGTCGTCATACGCCTGGCGGCTGATGGCGTCCGCTTCCACCAGCGGTTTCAGTCTGTCCGCCTGGCTGCTGGCGCGGTTCGCCGTGGCCACCGCGTGCTGCAGGGCGGCGGCGGCCGAATCGACGTCCGCCTGGAAGGGGGCCGGGTTCAGCTGGAACAGCTTCTGTCCCGCTGTCACGTCGGCGCCCTGCTCGAACTGGCGGCGCAGCACGATGCCGCCCACCTGCGGGCGGATGTCGGCCGTGCGGAAGGCGGCCACCCGGCCCGGCAATTCGTCGCTGAGGACGACGGGCGCCGCTTGCAGCTTGAGCACGGTGACGGCGGCGGGCGGCGCGGCCGCCTCGTCCGGCGCGGGTTTGGAACAGGCGGCAAGGCTGAGCAGTGCCGCGGCGATCAACATGTTTTTCTTGGTGAAGTGGCTCGGATGCATGGTCTTTCTCTATGGCAGATCCCAACCGGCGGTCCGGTCGACAGATAAGCGCAGCATAAAAGGCCAAGGTGGACATTTCGTCAAAGAAATGTGGAGATTCGATGGAGAGAAAGAAGAATGCTAGACTATTTGCATGAACTATCATCACAGCGCCAGCCAACCCTCTTTTCTTGCCACCACGCCCCCTTCCGCCCTCGTCCTGATCGCCGAAGATGAACCGCAAATCGCCCGCATCCTCGCCGGTTACCTGGAGCGCGACGGCTACCGCACGGCCTTCGCGCTCGATGGCCAGGAAGCGCTGCAACAGCACCTGGCGCTGGCGCCGGACCTGCTGCTGCTCGACGTGCAAATGCCCCGGGTCGACGGCTGGGCCGTGCTGGCCGAAGTGCGGCGGCGCGGCGAGACGCCCGTCATCATGCTCACGGCGCGCGACCAGGATGCCGACAAACTGGCCGCCCTGCGCGTGGGCGCCGACGACTACATCATCAAGCCCTTCAATCCGGCCGAAGTGGTGGCCCGCGTGGCGGCCGTGCTGCGCCGCTCGCGCGTGCGCCACCACCCGGTCGGCGGCCAGCGCCTGCGCTGCGGCCCCATCGAGATCGACCAGGAAACGTACGTGGCCAGCGTGCTGCGCGACGGCGCGCCCGTGCCCTTGACCCTGACCTTGACGGAATTTCGCCTGCTGGCGCACCTGGCGCGCACGCCGCGCCGCGTCTGCAGCCGCCTGGAATTGCTGGAGTCGTGCATGCCCGAAAGCAATTCGATGGAACGCACGGTGGACAGCCACGTCAGCAAGCTGCGCAAGAAGCTCGAGGAAGCGGGCGTGATGAACATGCCGGCCAGCCTGCGCGGCGTGGGCTACCGCCTGGAAAGCGACGCCTGATGCGCTTTACAGGCCTGAACCGGCAGATCGTGCTGTCGATGTCCGTGCTGATGGTGTGCAGCATCCTGATCATCTGGATTGGCTCGTGGATCTTCTTCGCCGTCGCCTTCAAGATCGATCCCGGCATGCTGTCCGAACCCGACGACTGGTCGCCCAGTACCGTCGAATGGCTGTGGATCTTTGCCATCACCATCTTCGGCCTGGGGCTGGCCGCCTTTTTCGCCTTCAAGCTGGCCGCGCGCATCTTAAAACCGATCAATTCCGTGATGGACAGCGTGCGCCGCGTGGCGCATGGCGACCTGTCCGCGCGCGCCTTCGCGGGCGACCGCAGCCTGGGCGAGACGGCCATGCTGGTCGATGACTTCAACAGCATGGCCGAGCGCCTGCAGCGGGGCGCGAAGGAAAGCGAAACGTGGAATGCCGCCATCGCGCACGAGCTGCGCACGCCCGTGACCATCCTGCGCGGCACCTTGCAGGGTGTCGTCGACGGCGTGTTCAAGCCCGAGGAAGTGCCGTTTTCCAGCCTGCTGGCGCAAGTCGAGGACCTGGGCCGCCTGATCGAGGATTTGCGCACCCTGAGCCTGGCCGACAGCGGCCACATGCAGCTGCGTATGGCGTGGACGGACCTGACCCTGGAAATCGAGGAAGTGGGCCGCCTGCTGGCGCAGGAAATGGAAGCGGCCGGTTTTACGCTGCAGCTGCACCTGTCCGACCATCCCGTCTGCTGCGACGCGGCCCGCATCCGGCAAATCGTGCTGGCCCTGCTCGACAACGCGCGCCGCTATGCGCATCCGGGCCTGCTGCGCGTGCGCACCCGCGTGCAGGCCGGCCAGTACTACCTGAGCGTCGAGGATGCGGGCCCCGGCATTGCAGAGGAACTGGCGCCGCACGTATTCGAGGCGTTTCGCCGCGGCGACAGCGACGGCGGCGACCTGAACGCGGGCAGCGGCCTGGGCCTGGCCGTGGTCGAAGCCATCGCGCGCGCGCATGGCGGCAGCGCCGTCTGCAAGCGCGGCAAGGCGGGCGGCAGCGTGTTTACCGTCAAGTGGCCGGTCGAGCACGGCGCGCCGCCGGCCGCCTAGGCAAGAGCGTCGGCGCGGACCATGTCGACGAAGGCGCGCAGCACGGGCGGCATCTGGCGCCGGCTCGGGTAGTACAGGAAGTAACGGGGCGGCGGCGGCAGGCAGTCCTCCAGCACGCACGCCAGGCGCCCCGCCGCGATATCGGCGCGCGCGTCGGCTTCATACACATACGCCAGTCCCGCCCCATCGCGGGCCGCGCGCAGCATCAGTTCATCGTCGTCGAACACGAGCGGCCCGCCGACGGCGATGCTGACGGCATCCCCCTCCCGCCCGAACTCCCACGCATACTGGCGCCCGCTGGGAAAGCGCCGGCCTATGCAGGCATGCGCCAGCAAATCGCGCGGCGTGCCTGGTGCGCCATGCACCGCCAGGTAGGCGGGCGACGCCACCACCACGAACGGCTGCGGCGCGCCCACGGGCACGGCGATCATGTCGGCCGCCACGTGTTCGCCGAAGCGGATGCCCGCGTCAAAACCGTCGCGCACGATATCGATCATGCCGTCATCGGTGACCACTTCGACCTGCACGCGCGGATAGCGCGCGACAAAACCGGCCAGCATGGGCCCCAGCAGCAGCCGGGCGGCCGGACGGGGCACGTTCAGGCGCAGCTTGCCTGCGGGCACATCCTGCAAGGCGCTCAAGTCTTGCAAGGCATCGTCGATTTCGCGCATGGCCGGCGCCAGCCGCGCCAGCAGCTGCTGGCCCGCCTCGGTCGGCGTGACGCTGCGCGTGGTGCGGTTCAGCAGGCGCACGCCCAGGCGCTCTTCCAGCGCGCGCAATGCGTGGCTGAGGGCGGAGGCGGACACGCCCCGTTCGAGCGCCGCCTTGCGAAAGCTGCGCAGGCGGGCGACGGCGGCAAAGGCCGTCAATTCGTTGAGGTCAGTCATTGTCGAGGAAAAAATTCATGAACAAAATTCAGTAATGCATGCAGGATTAGCCATCTTATCGCATGCTGTTCCTTCATCCATACTCCTTGCATCTTTTTTTGAAAGGAAATGACAATGGAACACAGAACACTGGGAACATCGGGCTTGCGCGTCGCCCCCATCGGCCTGGGCTGCATGGGCATGAGCTTTGCCTACGGCGGCGCCGACGAAGCCGCCTCGCTGCGCGTGCTGCACCGGGCCGTGGAGCTGGGCATGACCCTGATCGATACGGCGGAAGTCTACGGCCCCTACGCCAACGAGGACTTGGTAGGCCGCGCCCTGAAACAGCTGCGCGGCAAAGTCAGCATCGCTACCAAGTTCGGCTTCAAGATCTTGCCTGAAGGAAAAGGCGTGGAGCGCATGGCCGGTGTCGACAGCCGCCCCGAACATATTCGTCAGGCGGTGGAAGGATCGCTGTCCCGGCTCGGCATCGAGTGCATCGACTTGCTGTACCAGCACCGGGTGGACCCGGCCGTGCCCATCGAAGACGTGGTCGGCGCCATGGCCGAACTGGTGCGCACAGGCAAGGTGCGCCACCTGGGCCTGTCGGAAGTGTCGGCCGCCACCCTGCGCCGCGCCCACGCCGTGCATCCGATTGCGGCCGTGCAGTCCGAATACTCGCTGTGGAGCCGCGACGTGGAAGCGGACGTGCTGCCCGCCTGCCGCGCGCTCGGCATCGGTTTCGTGCCCTACAGCCCGCTGGGCCGGGGCTTCCTGACGGGCCGGCTCGCATCCGCCGCCACGCTGGCGCCAGACGATTACCGCCACAGCCTGCCCCGCTTCCAGCCGCCGGCGATGGCGGCCAACGCGCACATGGTTGCCGGACTGCAGCGCCTGGCGGCCGCGCGCGGCGCCACGGCGGCCCAGCTGGCCCTGGCCTGGCTGCTGGCGCAAGGCGACGACATCGTGCCGATTCCCGGCGCCCGCAGCCTGGCCCACCTGGAAGAGAACGTGGCCGCCGCGCAACTCACCCTTAGCGGCGCCGAGCTGGCCGCCATCGGCGCCGCCATCGCTCCCGCCGGCGTGCAAGGCGCGCGCTACCCGGCAGTGGAGCTGGCCATGGTGGGGCTGTAAACGGCAGGCGACAGCTCATCTATACAACTCTTTGAGGGGCCGCACTTGAAATGGCTGAATCCGCTATCATTTCCAATCTGAACTATTCACTCTGAAAGGGATTCACATGTCCGATTTGCTCGAAACACTGCAATGGCGCTACGCCACCAAGAAAATGGACCCGACGAAAACGGTGCCGCAAGACAAGGTCGAGCGCATCCTGGAAGCCGTGCGCCTGACGGCCAGCTCCAGCGGACTGCATCCTTACGAAGTGTTCGTCGTGACGAATCCGGCCCTGCGCGAGCAGATCAAGCCGCACGCATGGAACCAGTCGCAAGTGACGGACGCCTCGCACCTGCTGGTGTTTGCCGCCTGGGACAATTACACGGCAGAACGCATCAACGCCCGCTTTGACCTGGTCAATACCGTGCGCGGCTTCAAGAATGAAGGCTGGGAAGCGTACCGCCAGCAAATTCTGGCCACGTATCCGCAGCGCGATGCCGAGACCAACTACCAGCACGCGGCGCGCCAGGCGTATATCGGCGTGGGCACGGCCCTGATCGCCGCGGCGCAGGAAAAAGTCGATTCGACGCCGATGGAAGGTTTTGATCCGGCCAAGGTCGACGAGATCCTGAAGTTGCGCGAAAAAGGCTTGCGCTCCGTCGTCATGCTGCCGCTGGGCTACCGCGCCGACGAAGGCGACTGGCTGGTGGACCTGAAAAAAGTGCGCCCCGCGCGCGAGCAATTCATCACCGAGCTGGCCTAAGCGCCTCGCGCGTGACTGAAAAGCGGATGCCCTCGCCGGCATCCGCTTTTTTTTCGTTCAGGCCGCCTGCGGAAAGCGCACCGTCACCTGCAGGCCCCGCCCTGCCTCGCCCTCGGCCAGCGCGATATCGGCCTGGTGGTGCTCGGCAATGTGGCGCACGATGGACAGGCCCAGGCCGCAGCCCCAGGCGTCGTTGCCGTCGGGGCGGAAGAAGCGGTCGAACAGCCGTGCATGGTGCTGGCGCGGCACGCCGGGGCCGTTGTCGGAGACGCGCAGCAGGGGCCGCCCCTCTTCCAGCGCCGCCTGCAGATCGACCCGGCCGCCCTGCTGCGTGTAGCGCAAGGCGTTGTCGATCAGGTTATTCAGCAAGACCTGCAAGCCGTCGGGATCGGCCTGCACCAGCACCGGGGCCGGCAGCGTTTCCACCACGCCCAGGTCGATCGCGCGGCTGTCGGCCAGCGCGCTGTGATCGGCCACGGCCGCTTCCAGCAACTGTCCCAGATCCACCGTGTGCAGCTGGCTGGCCGTGAGCGCCGTTTCATGGCGCGCCAGGCTGAGCAATTGCCGCACCAGGTGCGTGCTGCGATCCAGCCGTTCATGCAGCCGCGCCAGGGCCACGCGGCGTTCTTCCTCGCTGCCGGCCCGCTCGGCCACCTGCAGCTGCAGTTTCAGCGCCGTCAGCGGCGAACGCAATTCATGCGCGGCATCGGCGACAAAGGTACGCTGCGCCGTCAGTGCCGCCTCGAACTGGCCCATCAGGCTGTTGAGCGCCAGCGCCACGGGCCGCAGTTCGGGCGGCATGTCGTCGGCCGCCAGCGGCGTGAGCGTATCCGGCGAACGCCCGGCCACCGATTCGGCCAGGCGGTGCAGCGGCGCCAGCGCGCGCCCCACCACGACGACGATCAGCAGCGCCAGGATCAGCGCGAACACCAGCAGGGGCGCGCCCGCGCGCATGGTCATCTGCCAGGCCAGCTGGTCGCGCACGGCCTGCGCCTGCGCCACCTGCACGTAGCGGCCGCGCCGCGTCTCGCCGTACAGGCGCCAGTCCTCGCCATGCACCGTGACATCGGCAAAGCCGGCCAGCGCATAGCGCGGCAATGCCGGCTGGCCCTGCAGGACGGGCAATGGCTGGCCGTCCTCGTCCCACGCCTGCAGCACGAACGCTTCTTCCGGCTCCTGCGCGGCGGCCAGCCCCGTCTGCGGCTCGAACTCGTCGGGCAAGGCCACGGCCAGCTGGCGCAGCTGCAAGTCGGCCAGCTCATTGGTTTCCTCGAGCAGCGAGCGGAACAGCGAAATGCCGGCGCCGAGCACGCACAGCAAGGTGGCGGCCAGCAAACCGAGCAGCAATTGGCGGCGGATGGTCAGCAAGATGCCACCCGCATCTTGTAGCCCACGCCGCGCACGGTCTGGATGGCATCCGCGCCCAGCTTCTTGCGCAGCTGGTAGACGTACACATCGACGGTATTGCTTTCCACTTCGCAGTCCCAGCCGTACAGCTTTTCGCTCAGCTGGCGCTTCGACACCACCTTGCCCGGATGGTCGAGCAAGGCGCGCAGCACGGAAAACTCGCGCGGCGGCAGCTTGATCTGCTCGCCCTCGTACGTAACGTCGTGGCTGGCCAGGTCCAGGATCAGCGCGCCATGCTCGATGACGGAGCGCGAACGGCTGACCCGGCGCCGCAGCAGCGCGCGGATGCGCGCCAGCAGCTCGTCGAGGTCGAAGGGCTTGACCAGGTAATCGTCGGCGCCGCTGTCGAGTCCCTCCACGCGGGCCGGCGTGCCGTCGCGCGCCGTGATGATCAGCACGGGCAACTCGGCGCCCCGCGCGCGCATGGCGCGCAGCACCTCCATGCCCTCCTTGCCGGGCAAGCCCAGGTCCAGCAGCATCAAATCGTAGGCGAAGCCGGCCAGCGCCAGCTCCGCATCGTGGCCGTCGCGCACCCAGTCCACGGCATAGCACTCGCCGCGCAAGCCCTCGACGAGGCTTTCCCCGATCATCGGATCGTCCTCCACCAGCAACACGCGCACCTGGGCCCCTCGCAATCTTGAAAATACCGCTATCTTAACGTGGCTGGAGGAAGCTCGCCTGGCGCGCCGCCGCACGCCTTGTGTCCGGCGCCCATCGCACGAATTCACGAAGCGGTGACTATGTGCGCATTTGGCGCATTTTTTATGCGGTATATTTTCCTTCCCTCCACGCCACCTGGAAAGGCATGCCATGTCCAGTTCCTCCCAAGATACCGTCATCGTCAAGGCGGCGATTTATCCGCCCATCGGCATTGCCCGCGTGGGCAACAGTCCCAGCGAATACTTTCTGGGACCGGAGGTGCCGGAACCGGCGGCGCGGCCGGCCGGGTATTACCGCGATGCGTCCGGGGCCATCAAGCGCCAGGCGGCCGGTTTTCGCATCTACGGCCTGAATGCCGCCGGCGTGGCGGTGGCCGAATTGAACTCCGGCAATGCCGACATCGAATGGGCCGTCACCCTGGCCAACACCAAGGCGGCGTGGTACCAGTTCCAGATCGCGCTCGATATTCCGGAAGCAAATGTCACCCAGCCCTCGTTCCTGCGCAACATGGCCGTCACCGACCGCGCGCAATTGTCCATCACGCCGGGCGAGCGCAAGATCAGCGGCAGCGAACAGCCGGCCGTGACCTTCGACGGCGGCCGTTTCATGGGCATGCCCGTCTACCTGGGCGAGTTGCGCACGGATGCCATGGGACGGCTGATCGTGCTGGGCGGCCATGGCAAGTCGGCGTCGTGGAATGGCGCGCGCGCCATCACCTTTGCCAACAACGAAGGCTGGTACGACGACACGGCCGACGGCCCCGTCTGTGCCACGGTGCACTACCAGGGCCAAGCCTTGCCCGTCGACATGGCCTGGGTGGTCGTCGCGCCGCCCGACTACGCGCCGCAGCAAAAGTCGGTGCGCACCATGTGGGACTTGATGCGCGACTTGTTTGTTTCCACAGGAAAACTGGCAGCGCCAGCCGTTCCCTCGTTCCAGGACGATATCCGCCCCATTTTCGAGCGCCTGTCCAACCTGCAATGGGTCAACGCGGGTTTCGCGGCCGCCTTCGGCTGGGACGGCAGCACGCCGTTCAGCCGCGACGAATGGATGGCGCGCCTGGCCAGCCCGTCCGAAAATCGCAAGGAGTGGCGCAACGTCATCTACAACCAGTTCCGCCAGTTCGAGCGCGACGCCTGGGCGCCATCGCCGTGGCCGTGGCTGTATGGCGATGCGATGGCCATCCCGCCGGCAAACACGCCGCGCCAGAACTGCGCGCTGAGCAATCTGCAATTGCGCTTCCTCAAGCAATGGGCCGCGGGGGAGTTCACGGCCGACTACGCGCCCGGCAAGACGCCGCCGCAAAGCCTGGCCGAGGTGGACGTGGCCCTGCAACCGGACACCCTGCTGCGCGCGGCCATGGAATTTTGCCTGGCCGACGCCTTCCACCCCGGCTGCGAAATGACCTGGCCCATGCGCCAGGCCAGCATGTACAGCGCGCCGTTCCGCCTGGCGCACCGGCCGCCGGGCTGGGTCGAGCCCGACTATGGCGCCGTCTTGACGCCGGACAATATCAGCAGCCCCTGCTCGGCACAGATCGCGGGCGGCGTGACGCGCTGGATGGCCGTGCCATGGCAAACGGACACGGCCAGCTGCCGCTCCGGCTACCAGTCCGACTACGATCCCTACGTGCCCACGTTCTGGCCCGCGCGCGTGCCGAACCAGGTGATGAGCAAGCTGGCCTACGATACGGTGATGAACCGCGAAGTTCCCGTCGACGACCGCCTGGCCGCTTTCGCCCGGCGTGCCGCGTGGATACGTCCGCTGGGCAACATCAGCTATGAAGAGCAGATCAACAACATGATCGCCGACCTGGCGCAAGTGGGCGTGGTCGAGGTGCGCCCCGGCCCCACGGACGTGAGCGGCTTCCCCGCGTTCCTGCAGGTGGAAAACCTGCCGCCGCCCACGGCCGGCAAGCACCTGCTGCGCGCGGCGGCGGCCATACCGGACGAGTTCGTCGACGTCGACCTGGAAGGCACGGAAAAAGCGCGCCATCTGCAGCGGCACCGCTTGTGACCCGGCTGCAGGCCGACGTGCTGATCGTGGGCGCCGGTCCGGCCGGCGCCACGGCCGCGCTGAACCTGGCGGGGCGGCACCGCGTCTTGCTGGTGGACCGGCTGGCCGCCCCGCTGGCGCGCATCGGCGAATCGCTGCCGCCGGCCGCCGCGCGCCTGCTGCGGGACATGGGCCTGCTTGACGCCTTCCTGCGCCAGGGCCACGCGCCCTACCACGGCAACCGCGCCTGGTGGAACGGCGCCTGGACGGAGCACCACTTCCTCAGCGATCCCGATGGCCACGGCTGGCATCTGGCGCGCGGCACCTTCGACCTGTGGCTGCGCGACGAGGCGCGCCGGCGCGGCGCCGCCTTGCTGGCCCCGGCCAGTGTCGACGCCATCACGCCGGAGGACGGCGGCTGGCGCGTGCGGCTGCAGACGCGGCACGGCCCTTGCGATGCGGCGGCGCGCATCGTCATCGACGCGACGGGACGCGGCGCCCGGCTGGCCCGCAGAATCGGGGCGCGGCGCCAGCGCGGCGACCGTTTAATATCAGTCTGGCAATATGGGCGCGACCTGGCGCCGTCACAGCGGGGCTTTGCCCACATCGAGGCTTGCGAAAACGGCTGGTGGTACAGCGCGCCCCTGCCCGGCCAGCGCCGCGTGCTGGCCCTGCATACGGATGCGGACTTGCTGGCCAAGACAGGATTGCGCGATGCCGGCTGGCTGGAAGCGGCGGCGCGCCGGCTGCCGGCGACGCGGGAATTGCTGGAGCAGCAAGGCTATGCTGCCGATACGCCCGCCATGGCCACGCCCGCCCATACGGCCAGCCTGAACGCCGGCGCGGGCCCGGGCTGGTTCGCCGTCGGTGACGCCGCCCTGAGCTTCGATCCGCTGTCGTCGCAAGGCATCTTCAACGCCCTGTACACGGGCCTGGCCGCGGCCGAGGCCGCCGACCGCACGCTGCGGGGAGAACCGCAAGCCTGCCAACACTACAATGGGGAGCTGGCGGCCATCGGCGCGGCGTACGAACGCCACCTGGCGTACTGCTACGGCCAGGAAACGCGCTGGCCGTCGGCGCCGTTCTGGCGCCGGCGCATCCCGGCGCGCCTCAGCTCGCGCTGAAGTCGAAGTGCCACAGGCCCTGCTTGCGGTGCACAGTGACGTCCACTTCCGTGACCGTCTCCGGCATCACGTACTGCGTCATGTCCGAGAAATTCTGCACGATATAGGTTTGGCCCGCCGTCGGCGGCGACGCCACCATGAAATAGAAGTTGGGCAGGTGCTCAAAGCTGACCGTCATTTGCGTATCGACCTGCGGCATGGTCACGACGGGCCTGTCGTTGACGTACCAGTTGCTGTCGAACTGGATGTAGGGATTGGTGTGGTTGATCACGCCGCACTGCTGAGGCGTCAGTTTGGTTTGCGCCAGGGACGTGGAACCAGGCTGCAGCAACGGCGGCGTCATGCCGTTCGGGCTGACGGCCGCCAGCAGCTGCCCCGGCTGCACTGGCTTGCGCCCGGAGACGATATTGCTGTCGTTGATATCCCGGCTGGTCACGTCGGTCGAGATCTGCGGCGTGTAGTGGAACGATTCGGTAGTGCCGGGCACGCCGGCCAGCACTTGCCAGGCGTGGATCTGGTAATTGCGCTGCGGGTTCTGCGGTTTCAAAAAGACCAGCACGCTCTTGCCCTGCAGCTCGTCCGCCGACACGTTGTAGTTGACCTTGAATTGAATAGTCATCGCTTGCCCTTTGCTCTGGATCTGCCCGGACTCAGGAAAGACAGCGCCGGGGGGACGAGTCCGTGATGTCCCCCGGCGCCGGTCATTCAGTACAGCGGCACATGCCTTGCCGATGCGGCAGGACGCTTACTGCGCCAGGTAGCGCTCCGAACGGGGGCCGTACAGCAAGCCGTTCGGCACGCCGGCCGACAGCAGCCGCGCATTCGCCGTGCCGGCGATAGGATGGCTGGCATCGGTGCTGGTGTTGATGATCTGCTTGACCGCCGCCGTCACCAGCGCGCCGATCAGGCCGCCGCCACCGCTGTTATTGCCTTCATTGCTCGATGCGCTGGCCGCGCCCTGCCACAGCAAGGCGCCCGTCTTCAGGTCGACCAGCTTGGCATCGACCGCCACCACCGTCACGCTGTCGATCACGGCGTACGTGGTGCCGTACTTGGAGATCGTCACGTACAGGCCCGCATCGGCGCCAAAGATCTCGTTGAGCTTTTTCGCATCGACGCCGTGGATATCGGCGGCGTTCGTCAAGCCGTTCTGCTTGAAGGTCTCGCCGACCACGGCCACCGGCAGCACGTAGTAGCCCGCTTCGGCCAGCGGATAGGTCACTTGCGCGTAGACGCTGTTGCCGGCATTGACTTCCGGCGAGTTGTTCAACGGCGGCAAGACCACGATGGAACGGGGCTTGGCGGCCTTGAAGGCCGTGTAGTCGTAGGCGGCCTGCTTGGTGGCGCAACCAACCATGAAGATGGCGGGACCCAGGCACAAGGCCATTTTCAACATGCGCGACATCATAATTTCTCGCCTTTTTTCAATTTACCCAACAGGAAGTCCATGTACGGCGTCGATTCCGGGAACAGTTTTTTCTCGTCCTCGAACTGCGCGGCGACCTGCTCCGGCTTGCCGGCGATCGAGTACAGCATGCCCAGGTGGGCATGGAAGCCCGGCGGCGCATGATTGCCCTTGGCAGCGATCACTTGCAGGTCTTTTTCCATGGCGGCGATCTGCTGCTCCGGGCTTTCGCCCTTCAGGTATTCGTACACTTGCGGCTGGTAGCCTTCCCATTGGTACAGGGTCTTCGATTGCGTGGCGCAACCGGTCAGGGCGGCACAGGCGAGCATGGCCAGCAGGGCTGCGCCCTTGTTCATCATTGTTTTCATGGGATACCTTATTGTTTGCGCAATGCGCCCGCTTCGACGCCAGCCACCAGGCGCTCGACCGCTTCGCGCATGGCCAGGTCCAGGACTTTGCCGTTGAGGGTGGCGTCATAGCTGGCGGTGCCGCCAAAGCCCAGCACTTCGCGGTTCGACAGGCTATATTCGCCGGCCCCGCCGGCCGAGTACACGACTTCCGAGGTGGCGATGTTGACGATGTTCAAGGTGACCTTGGCATACGCCACTTGCGTCTTGCCGCGGCCCATGATGCCGAACAATTGCTTGTCGCCCACTTCCTTGCGGCCGAATTCGGTCACGTCGCCCGTGACGACGAAGTCCGCGCCCTTGATGTTCTGGCCCTGCTTCTTGAAGTCGGCTTCCTGCTTGAGCTCGGCCATGTTGTCGCGGTCGAGGACGTTGAAGCGGTTGGACGTTTGCAGATGCGCAATCAGAATCGTCTTCGACTGGCTGCCCAGGCGGTCGACGCCATCGGAAAAGATGCCGCGCATGAAGTTCGAGCGGTTGTCGAACTTGCCGACAGCGATCAGGGTGCGTGGACCGACGTAAGGTCGGGCCGCGCTGGCGACTGTGGGAACAGCCAGGGCTTGCGACGACTCGGAAGCGCAGCCAGCCAACGCCGCGCCAATCAGCGCTGCAATCAACAACGCGCCAGGTTTATTCTTGTTCATAGTGCCCTTAAGATATGGAGGATCAGGAGCAACCCGCAAATTGAATTTTGGCAAGTTAATTTCCTAATTGCAATTATATGAGATTGCATGTCTCACAATTCTCTCTAAAAGTAACGATGACAAAGATTACATTGTTGCCAGCAATGACAGACGCGGCGCGGCTTGACTTCCCGGGTCCGATTCGCTAACTTAGCAGTAAAAAAGCGTGCAGCCAGCGCCACTGTCCCGCACAGACCTCGCCCGCCGGCCTGCCCCGCCCGGCGCCTACTCCACGCTCGCACACAGACGGGTATCCAGGCCATGCCGACACACGATCGTTCCCCGTCCCATCCGCTGGCCACGGCGCTGGCGCTGTCGCTGGGCGCCGCCGTCGCCCTGGGCCTGTCGCGCTTTTCCTACGGTTTGCTGCTGCCGCCCATGCGCGCCGACCTGGGCTGGTCCTACCTGCTGGCCGGGGCCATGAACACCTTCAATGCGCTCGGCTATTTTCTCGGCGCGCTGGCCACGCCGGCCCTGATGCGCCGCCTGGGCGTGTGGCGCCTGCTGATCGCCGGTTCCGTGCTGGCCAGCGTCTTCATGCTGATGTCGGGCCTGGTCAGCGATACGGCCGCCCTGTTCCTGCAGCGCGTATGCGCGGGCGTGGCCAGCGCCTTCATTTTCATCGCCGGCGGCGTGCTGGCGGCGCGGCTCGGTTCCATGCACAGCCAGCGCGCCGGCTTCTACATCGGCCTGTATTACGGCGGCACGGGCTTCGGCATTGCGCTGTCGGCCCTGCTAGTGCCGGCCGCACTGGCTGCCGCACAGGCGCATGGCGCCGCGCATGCCTGGCAATGGCCATGGCTGGCCTTGGGCATCGCCTGCCTGGCCGCCACCGCCCTCATGGCCCTGCCGGCGAAGGCGATCGGCGAAGCGCCGCGCACGCTCGACACGCCGCGGCGCTTCGCCTGGCGCGACTTTTCTCCCAGCCTGGCCGGCTATTTCATGTTTGGCGTCGGCTACATCGGCTACATGACCTTCGTCATCGCCCTGCTCAAGCAGCAAGGCATGAGCGCCACCTCGATCACCGTGTTCTACACGGTATTGGGGCTGGCAGTGGTGGCGTCGTCGCGCATCTGGGCGCGCATGCTCGACCGCTACAAGGGCGGCGAATCGCTGGCGATATTAAATGGCGTGCTGGGCGCAGTCACCATCCTGCCCGCCCTGACGAGCTTTGTGCCCGTCGTCTTCCTCTCCGGCCTGGTTTTCGGCGCCGTGTTCCTGTCGGTGGTGGCCTCGACCACAGCGCTGGTGCGGCATAACCTGCCGCAGCAATCGTGGACGGCCGGCATCAGCGCCTATACGACCGTGTTCGCGCTGGGCCAGATCGCCGGCCCCATCGCGGTCGGCTGGATCGCCGACGGCCCTGCGGGACTGGAGCGGGGCTTGATCGCCTCGGCCATCGCCCTCTTCATCGGCGCGGCGCTGGCAGCGCGACAAAAGGCGCTGGCGGCGGGCGCGTGACCGGCTGTCTTCATCTGCCGCCCTTATTGCGGTTTGGCATACCTTGCGACGCCGGTGACATCGAACAGGATACAACGCTGGTTTCCAACGACCCAGGCATCATGCCCGGGCGGCATATAGAAGACGTCGCCCGGTCCATATTCCATCTCGGCACCATCATTCATGCGTACCACCATCCGCCCCTCGAGGACCATGCCGGTATGAGCTGCCTGGCACGAATCGGTTCCTGCAATCGGCTTTACGTGCAGACTCCAGCGCCAGCCAGGCTCAAATTCGCCGCGCCCCATGGTCTGCCCGCCTAGCGTAAAAACAGCCATCCGGCCCGCTCCGTCCTTGAATGGACGCACTTCGTCCGGCTTGTCCAGGGATTTCTTTTCTAACATTGCACTCATGACCCATCCCCCCTTTGGATTTTCTGGAAGTATTCAATTTCCGAATCGGAGTCCCATGCCCCTACACACACAATCGACTCCGATATAAAAATAACATGCATTTTCCAATATAGTTTAATAACGGACATTTTCAAGCAGAGCACCAAGCTATCCACACGGGACAACGGCCTTGCCGGCATCATTGTTCAACTTGCCGGGCCTATCCCTGCATCTACGAGGTAAAAATGCAAGATCATAGTCACTGGACAACAGCAATCCCTCATCGTCAGATCAGGGCTTCCTACGACGAAGCAACCATACGCGTCTATCAAGCCTATTCCGATGTGATCGCGGAGGCGGCCCTGGCGAATGGCACATTCACCTCGCCGCCATTTAAGATGGAACGCATGACCTGGATTAAGCCATCTTTTTTATGGATGATGTATCGCGCTGGATGGGGATTCAAAGACGTCGGGCAGAAACGTATTCTGGCGATCGATATCAGCAGATCAGGATTTGAATGGGCACTGGAGCACGGCTGCCTGAGCCACGCAGACGCGTCCATCAGCAAGGATGAGTGGACAAAGAAAAAAGAAGCATCACCCGTGCGCATCCAATGGGATCCGGAACGGGATATGCTGTTGCAGCCGCAACTACACAGAGCCATTCAGATTGGCCTCGGCAAAGAAGCCGTTGAGCTTTATGTACAGAAATGGATTACAAGGATAGAGGACGTGACGCCACTGGCCCACGCCATTCACGGATTGCTTATTCAAGAGAAGTTAGAGGAAGCTAGGCACCTGCTGCCGAAAGAGAAACCGTACTCGTCAGCATTCCATCAGTCCTGAGCGCCGGCGGTAGCTAGATGCTGATTGCGCCGACAGGGATGAGGATCGTCTATGCATCGCGGACCTGACAGCGGTTCTCCGTCATCGGCGCCGCGCTGGCCTGGCGGAAAATGCGTTTGCGCCGACCGCATAGTAGACTGAAGGCATAGCCCACTTTCGCGAAAAGAACACGATGAATACCGATGCTCGACAACTCCCGCCAACGATGGATGCCGAAACCCTGGAATTCATCCAGGGCCTGTTCGCCCTGGTGCGCGAAGGCGATACGCAGCAACTGGGCCCCATGCTTGCCCAGGGCGTGCCGGTCAACTTCCGCAACGAGAAAGGCGACAGCCTGATCATGCTGGCCAGCTACCATGGCCACCTGGAAACGTCACGCCTGCTGCTCGCAGCGGGCGCCGACGCCAACGTCCCCAACGACCAGGGCCAGACGCCGCTGGCCGGCGTGGCCTACAAAGGCTACCTGGAGATCGCCGAACTGCTGCTCCAGCATGGCGCGAAGGTGGAAGGCGCCAGCCCGGACGGCAAGACGCCGCTGATGATGGCCGCCATGTTCAACCGCCTCGCCATCCTCGACCTGCTGCTGCAACACGGCGCCCGCATCGATGCCGTGGACAGCCGGGGCATGACCGCCGTCAAGCTGGCCAAGAGCATGAATGCGCAGGAGACGCTGGGCCGGCTGACGAGCCTGGGGCAGACGGCATAGCCGACGCCGGCATCACCGGCCATTTTGCAAGCGCCACCGACAAAAAAAGCCCCTGAAAAATCAGGGGCCTGGCTGTTGCATTGACCCGGCGTTACCTTACGCTGCCGGACGGGAGATTATTCCCACTCGATGATCAGTGACGCGGCTAAGCACTTGATTTTTCAGTATTTCCCACGTTACTCAGTTGCCGACACCCTCAAAAATACCCTCATCGCCAAAATCCGTCATTGCGGGGTTGTTGCCGGCTGACATGGGAAAAGCTAGCCCACTCGCTGGCACCTGCCATCAGATTCTTCTGCGTGATGATGCCTTCGTGGCGGCATATCAGCAATCGCAGCGTTCCGATGAATTTAAGGATACGCCAATCCTCAGCGCCGCGCTGTCATTAGAGCAGTTTCGGGCGCGCTATAGCGACAGAGACGAGGCGATGGCACGCGCTTATCTGTCAACCGCTTTTACCATGTCCCACATCGCCGCCGCTTTTCACGTGTCGAGCAGGACGGTCAGTCGGGCCGTATCGGCATTTTAAAGCGCAACTTGCTGTAGATCGAGATGGCCAAAGTTGAGATCGTGTACGAAAGGCGGACCTGACCCCGGCCTCGCTTTGATGCACACTACTGGGCAAAAGGACTTGCCATTCAGGACGGTATCTGACCCCGGCCCCGTTGTCACCACACGGAAGTTTCTATGATTTTTTTAAACCATAATTTATAAATAATCAGCTTTTCTGAATAAGTCAAGAAGCAACGCATCTAGATTTTCATCGCTCAATCCTTGGCTTTTACCAGGCCCCTTCCAATGCCAAATTAACTGTTCTGCCTCGCTACTGAGTTCAATAAACTCATCGCTAATCATTTCGCCGAGGCGAATATTTCCAATCGATGGGTCAGTCTCGATGAGCTTCTTGAATACAGTGCTGGGCATTTCACCTTGAATAATAGGTTCAAACATTATTTTACTTTCCGAAGTGAACAGTGGTCGTACCGTGGGCGGTTTCTGGAACACCGACGTTTAAAAATCCCTGACTACCTGCTATCTTTCCAGTCCAGGTATTGGCAGCAGCCTGCTGTGGAGTGAGTCCTTTACTTAAATTTTCCAGATACTGCACTGCATTGACACTATCGGCACCCTCAATCCAAGTGCCGCGAACGGCATTAACCTGAATACTTTCCTGTTGCAAACGTTGCATGGCACTCAAAAACATATCCGTTCCGGATGCATTAGACATAGAGCTTCCACCTTTAGGAGCACGGATATCAAACCCCAATACACCATTCCTATCTACGCTTACAATCAAACCATGAATACCTTCAGGATTACCATATTGTAGAGTGACTCTGCCATTCTTACCCGTTTTAAACATGAATTCGTCAGCAACATCAATTCGTGGGACAAGTCGAGAAGTAAAATCAGCACCTGGATTCCGTACCGACAAATCAATTGTGTCGTCAAGTCCTGAAGCGAAAACTTTTGCCCCATTGTTTGGTTGTAGTAAACGGTTGGCAGAAAATCCAGCGCCAATTTGAGTTCCAGCATATAGTAGCTCGGACGCCTCCGGTGAAAGCCCTGTCATCTGGATAAGTGAACCGCCGACGGTCGGGTGCACCTTCTTATCGTAGACGCTTAAACCGCCAGAAACGGCAGTATCAACACCGGAGACGGGGTCAGGTCCGCCATTCAGACACGACCTCAGCCATGCCAATGTCCCAACCTCTGCGCGATCTCAGTGCCAATGCGTACGGATCAAATAACGTCTACCGCATGACGCGCGCCCTACGCCTCGAATTTCCCGGCACCCTCTACCACGTTACTTCGCGCGGCGACCGGTGTGGCACCATTTACCGGGACGATACCGATCGCCTTGCCTGGCAAGAGGTACTAGCCCTGGTCTGCAAGCGGTACCATTTTGTCGTGCACAGTTTCTGCCAGATGAGTAACCATTATCATCTGCTCGTTGAAACGGCGGAAGCGAATCTGTCGCAGGGCATGCGCCAACTGAATGGCGTTTATACCCAGCATTTCAATCGGCGCCACAAGCTTGTCGGGCACGTATTGCAAGGCCGCTATCAAGCCATCTTGGTACAGCAAGAAAATTACCTGTTGAATTTGCCCGCTACATCGTCTTGAACCCAGTCCGGGCGCACATGGTGGGATCACCCGACGACTGGTACTGGAGCAGCCATCACTACGTTTTGGACGAAGCAGTGCCTCCATGCTGGTTAGCATGCGACTGGCTTTTAAGCCAGTTCGGCGACACGCGCGACGAGGCAATCGCCAACTACTCTCGGTTTGTCGCGGCCGGGATGAGAGAAGCGAGTCCGCTCGCTCGTACCTGCCACCAGATTCTTCTAGGCGATGACGCCTTCATTTCAGCACATCAGCAATCACAGCGTTCTGATGCACTCAAAGATGCGCCAAGGTTGCAGCGCCGCGCTGTCACGCTGTCATTAGAGCAGTTTCGGGCGCGCTATAGCGACAGAGACGAGGCGATGGCACGCGCTTATCTGTCAACCGCCTTTACTATGTCTCACATCGCCACAGCTTTTCACGTTTCGAGCAGGACAGTCAGTCGAGCCGTATCGGCATTTAGTAAAGCGCGACCTGCCGCAGATCGAGACGACCAAGGCTGAGATCGTGTACGAATGCCGGACATGCCCCCCCCCCCCCCCCCCCCCCCCCCCCCCCCTCGCCCCCCCCCCCCCCCCACCCCCCCCTCTTCCTTTTTTTCCTCACCCTCCTTTCCCCCCCCCACGCAAA
>Ga0182006_1000130_pt1 | contig 80841 bp, 69 predicted proteins | sample Sormic07211104_1_FD_123022 | JGI IMG/M metagenome (GOLD analysis project Ga0182006, IMG submission 123022) | Rhizosphere microbial communities from Sorghum bicolor, Mead, Nebraska, USA - 072115-104_1 MetaG | ecosystem: Host-associated > Plants > Roots > Rhizosphere | place: USA: Nebraska...
CAGCGAATTTTCGCTAAACTTCGTAAAGGCCGATATTTCAGAAATCCTGAAAGATGTATTTATTCAGTTTCAACCCGCTGCAGAACAACAGGACGTTAAGTATACCCTTGATTTACCTGAGAAAAAACTCCATGCTTATATAGACGTTGAGGCTTTTTACAAAATGATCAGTAATTTGGTAGACAATGCCATTAAATACGGGAAAACCACGGTACAGATCAACTTATCATTACAGGAAGGCGATAAGTTTGCTGTGCGGGTAAAAAACGACGGACATAGGATACCCGTTGAAATTAAAGATAAGATATTTGAACCCTTTTTTAGGGGCAAGGAAACCGAAATAAAGGCAGGAACGGGAATAGGTTTATCGATTTCAAAATCGCTTGCTCAACTACATAGCGGAGCGCTTTATTTAGATTTTAATGATCGTGATTTTAATATATTTGTATTGGAACTGCCTATCCATCAACTTATAGAATTTAACCTGAACGGAAAATGGAAGAAATTGTAGGCAAGCTGACCATAAAAGATGCTGAGGATATGGAAAGATCTGTCGTGTTACTGGTTGATGATAATGAAGATATCCTTGATTTCATTTCAGATGATCTGGAAGAAAAATACCATGTACTACAGGCCCGAAACGGCATAGAAGCATTAGAAATATTACAGCGTGAAATTGTTCAGCTCATTATTAGCGATGTAATGATGCCGGAAATGGACGGTTTCGAATTTTGTGCGAAAGTAAAATCTACCTTAGAGTTCAGCCATATCCCTGTTATCCTGCTTACCGCAAAAAATTCGTTGCAATCTAAAATTGAAGGTTTAGAACTGGGTGCCGATGCCTATGTAGAAAAGCCCTTTTCTCCCGAATTTTTACAGGTACAGATTTCGAGCCTGATTAAAAACAGGAACAAGATCAAGGAATATTTCGCGAGCTCCCCCCTGCTCCACCTTAAAAGTATTGCCTATTCAAAGGCAGACGAACTGTTTTTAGAAAAACTACAGGATACCATTAACAAGAATATCAGCAATCAGGAGCTGGACGTCGAACATCTGGCAGAAAAGATGAATATGAGCCGGCCAACCTTATACCGGAAAATTAAATCCATTTCAAACCTTAGTCCGAACGAACTGATTAATTTGGCAAGGCTAAAAAAAGCTGCCGAGCTTTTAAATGAAGGGGTACTAAAAATTTACGAAATCTCAGAAATGGTTGGTTATAGTTCTCAATCTCACTTTGGCAGAAACTTTGCCAAACAGTTCGGCATGTCGCCAACCGACTATGTAAACAGTAAAACTGTTGATAAAAAAAAGCCTTAAAATCAATTAGTTAAGCCTTGTTATTTTCTTAATTTTTCCGTAAATTGTCTTAACCAAAATATAGAAGTTATGAACATGCTTAAGAAAATCCAGATCTGGGGTGATCACCATCACCCAAAATGGTTAGACTATTTTAGAATCTTATTAGGCCTTATTTTAATTTGGAAGGGAATTGATTTTTACATCAATATGCAAGCCTTTAGTAATTTAATGAGGGGCGCTTTCTTAGGCACCGCTGTGAGCATTAGCTTACTGGCACACCTGATTATCATGTTGCACTTAATTGGGGGCTTAGCCATTACCCTTGGCACGCATACCCGTGTATTCTGCCTGGTTAATTTACCAATATTGATCGGGGCGGTATTCTTTGTAAATATTTCTGGTGGTATTTTTAAACCCTATTCAGAATTTTGGTTTTCGGTCTCGGTATTAATCGGACTCGTTTGTTTTGCAATTGAGGGAAATGGTATTTTATCGGTAGACCGGGACAAAATTTACCCTAAACAGGCGCTTTAGCTTAAACCTAAAGCCCAAAATTGCAGCTAAAATGGCCTTTATTGGTCCTTTATTTGTTTTTTTAGAAGTTTTTATGCGGGCTAACTAAATGATTAGCAACGCTTAAAATATTTATGCAAATATTTGAATGGAAATCATTTGCAGATTTGCGCCAAGTTCGTACTTTTGCAGCGGAGAGCTGGCAGAGTGGTCGAATGCGGCAGTCTTGAAAACTGTTGACTGTAACAGGTCCGGGGGTTCGAATCCCTCGCTCTCCGCCGAAAATTAGCGCCTGAGATCATAAGATTTCAGGCTTTTTTCTTTTATGAAAACCGCCATTCCTCTGAGTGTGGAATAAGTTCCCATTATTAGTTTGCTAATATTTCGAAATGATTTACTCCCCAACCAGCGCAAATCGTAGTAAATATGTTAATGGCTTGCATTGTTCGAACTTTTTTTGATTGAAAAGTTTTTGTGTCCCTATAACATGATTTTGGCATATTCTTTAGGATTTAATGTTTCGCCACATTATAAAGCGCTCAGAGATGGAAATGCCATCAACATTACAGCAGACTATTATCAGGCACCAGTATTTAGGACAGAAATATCAATCAAAATAACCTCAGCCCACTACCGGAGAAATAAAATTTTAATTTCCTCCCGGTATAGCGAAATATATTATCGCAATAAAAAAAGCCCTAATTATTTTGGGCTATTTCTGTTTATAGTGTGCACAGAGCCCTCCTCGCTTCGCAAAAGCAGACCTTTAACTTTGTTCGTAAAAATTAAGAATCAATAAAAAAGAAGAAGAAAAACAACTATTGGGATCGATATCGGCGTATCGGCATTTTTTTTGCAGCAAGACAAGCATGAAAAGGAATGATATAATCAGTGCGCTCTTAGGTATGTTGATTATGGCCATCACTTATTGGCTGCTGTTTTACAGGCTCTCCTCTCCTAAAGAGCGTAAAGAAATTAGAATATCCTCCTCAACACCACGATTAAAAAACTTAGAATAAGCACGCTTCACTAATCTTTATTTGGTGAAATCTTAAATTTATTTTAGGTATAAATGGCTTTTTTTACAAAAACTATAAATTCTATGGTTTTTGTAGTCTTTATGAGAATTTTTTTTATCTTTGTCAAAATGATGTTAATTATATTAACGATAAATTAAATTACAATGCACCATTTACAATTTGACCCCATGCGAATGTGCTTTTCCTGTTGTTGCTAATACAGCAGCGCTCCTCACCCCCATTCTTTTTAAATAATTACTGGCCTAAGGCTAACTGCAGAAGCGTAGCCTTTTTTAAACACTTACAAAATGAGATAGTGTCTACCATAAAAAACAAAACCGACAGGGAAGCCCTGCCGGATATTATTCGATAACCAGCGTAACGCCAATCACTTCTGGTTATCAAGTTTTACTAACAATTCAAATCATTAAATAAAACTGTATAAATATATGGAAAAATCTATCCATAGAAAAAAAATAGCCACCAGGCTGATGGTATTTCTTGCAATTGCCATCTTTACCAAAAAAGCAAGCGCTCAGCAAAGTCCCCCGATTATTAACTCAACGTTAATAGGATCCGTAAAAGATTCGATAACGAAACAGCCTATCGGCAATGTGGTTTTGGCCATAAAAGGAACTACACACGCCGTAACCAGCGCAGCTGATGGAAGCTTTTCGTTCCGCACCGGACAAAAATTCCCCTATACCCTTATCATAAGTTTTATCGGTTATCAAACCAAAGAGATTGTAGTTGATGGAAGCCCGATTACCATTCTATTGGCAGAAAAAGCAAGCAGCCTGAACGATGTTGTTGTAATGGGTTATGGCAGCCAGAAAAAAAGCGATGTTACCGGCTCGGTAGGCTCGGTTTCCAAAAACCTGCTGGCACAACCCGCTGCAAGTTTCGATAATATGCTACAAGGTGGTGTTTCTGGTATCGGCGTAACACAAAACTCCGGGCAGCCAGGCGGTACAGCAACGGTGAGGATCAGGGGTGGCAATTCCATCTCATTTGGCAATGCGCCGCTCTACGTGATAGATGGTTTTATTGTATACAACAACAATGACAATGCAAACGTTGGTTCCATTGGCACCAGTTCGAACGCACTCTCTACCATTAATCCAAGCGATATAGAGTCGGTAGAAGTGCTAAAAGATGCATCAGCAACAGCCATTTACGGATCGAGAGGAGCCAATGGGGTAATTATCATCACCACAAAAAAAGGAAAGAAAGGTGTAAACAATGTAAATTATAATGCCTATTACGGCACGCAAACCGTAGCCAGAAAACTCAATTTATTAAATGGAGCTCAATGGGCTACGTTAATAAATGATGTAAATACGAGTGATGGGGTACCAAAAACTTATAATGATGCACAGGTAGCTGCATTTGGTTCAGGATCAGATTGGCAAGGTTCGGCTTTAAGTAACGCACCAATCTTTAATCAAGAGCTTTCGGTTTCAGGGGGGGATGAAAAATCGAGGTATTTAATTTCGGGCAATTACTTTAATCAGGATGGTGTAATATCAAATTCAGGATATAAAAGATATTCGGCAAGGATTAATTACGAGAAAGACATTTCGGAAAAGTTTAAGGTTACTGCCAATTTTTTCGGAAGCAGATCTATAGAGCACAAATTACCGGGCAGTGCATATAACAGCATTAACTTTAGCAATGCCTATGCAAGCTTAATCCTCACCAGCCCTATTGCCGCAATTATAAATGCAGACGGCAGCTATAATACCAGTAATCCCTTAAATGCAACGCCAACCAATCCTTTACAGGATATCGTGACCACTATAAACCAAAATACCCTAAACCGGATATTGGGCAACACTGCAGCCGAATATAAAATTTTAAAAGATCTAACACTTAAAGTTACCGCAGGGGTCGATATCCTGAACACCAATCAGCAATATTATGCCCCTTCTTTTACAGCCTCACCGGCAGGAGGATCTACAGGCTATGCGACCAAAGGTTATGCTGCCCTGGGTTCTGGCAATGCATTAAGCTGGCTGAACGAAAATACCCTTACCTATAACCATACTTTCGGGGATAAACACTTCCTCACTACACTTGTGGGTTACAGTACGCAGTACGAAAATGGCAAATCTTTCACCACATCTGCGCAACAGTTTCCGAACGATTTAACCACGTTTGATAATTTATCTTACGCTGGTATTGCCAACCTGCCCAACTCATCTGCCCGCAGTTCGAGCCTCAACTCGGTTCTTGCACGTATTAACTATTCTTACCTGCACCGTTACAATATCACCTTGTCTGAAAGGGCCGATGGTTCTTCCAAACTTGGTAAAGAAAATAAATGGGGATTCTTTTCTTCGGTAGGCGTTTCGTGGAATGTTAACGATGAGGATTTTTTTAAACCGCTTCAAAATATAGTGAACAGCCTGAAAATTCGCTTAAGTGCAGGCCAAACAGGCAATTCGGAAATACCGCCGTACAGTTCGCTCTCTTCATTATCGCCAACAAACTATTACCTTGGCGGTAAACTGGTTACCGGTATATCACCCATACAAATTGCCAATCCTGACCTGAAATGGGAAACCACCACACAGTATAATGCAGGATTAGACCTGGGCTTTGTAAACAACCGGATAACCATTGCCTTTGATGCTTATTACAAAAAAACAACCGATTTATTGCTTAATGTGCCATTGCCATTATACACCGGCTATGCGAGCGCGCTAAAAAATATAGGAAGTGTATCTAACCGTGGTATTGAGTTTTCTGTGAATAGCGAAAATATAAAAACACCCGCTTTTAACTGGAAAAGCACACTCATTTTTAGTGCCAACCGTAACAAGGTGCTGAGCCTGGGAGAAAACGTAAAAAGCTTTTTCCCCGTTGCGCCAACAGGACAGGTGTCGCCCGTAATTGTGCAGGTTGGCTTGCCGGTTGGTACTTTTTGGGGCTATGATACGAACGGACTTTTAAAAACGGCCGATCTTACGAATGGCACACCGCTGCTGGGAGGTGTACCGCAGCAGGCTGGCGATACAAAATATGTAGATAGCAACCAGGATGGTATTATTACCACTGCCGACAAACATAACCTGGGCAGTGCACAACCAAAGTTTACAGGCAGTTTAAACAATACTTTTAATTACAAGGGAATAGATCTGTCGATATTTTTCCAGGGTTCTTATGGTAACAGGGTATTTAACCTGCTTCAACAAAGTTTAGAGCGCCCTACGCTTACCCAAAATGCATCGGCAACATTGTTAGACCGTTGGACACCACAACACCAGGATGCGACTGTTGCACGCGCTACCAACTCGCCGGTACCACAGGTAACCGACCGCCTAATTGAAGATGCCTCATACCTAAAGCTTAAAAACGTTTCCTTGGGCTACACCTTTAAAACAGAATGGGCAAATAAAATCAAGCTTAAAAATTTAAGATTTTATGTGTCTGTTCAAAATCTGTTCACCGTTACAAAATACACGAGCCTAGACCCTGAAGTAAATTTTTACGACAATGACAATACCAAACAGGGAATCGATTTTGGAACATACCCGGCCACCAGAACCTTTTTAGCTGGCCTATCTATCACTTTATAAAAATTAATATACAGATGAAAAAAACAATCACCCACTCTATAATCTGGTTATTAACAATCCTAATATTTACGACCACAGCCTGTAAAAAACTCGAAGAAAACCCGAGTTCGGTTATTGTAAGTTCGCAGTTTTTTAAAACACAATCTGATGCCATTTCTTCAGTTAATGCTGTTTATAGTTCTTTAAACAGCGATCCGAACGGCGATTTCCCTTTATATGGCCGCCAGTTAAACCTATTGGTAGAAAATGCAAGCGATAACCAGATTTTTAGTCCGAGCAATACCAACCCTGATGTGAGGGCTTTAGGTGTATCAACCTATATCCCTTCCAACAGCCGGATACAGAAAGTATGGCAACAATTGTACTTCGGCATCAATAAGGCTAATATTGCGATTGATAATGTGCCCAATGTTTCAACGGATACCGTTTTAAAAAACCGACTGGTGCGTGAAGCGAAATTTATAAGGGGCCTGCTTTATTTTAACCTGGTAAGGTTATACGGCGACGTACCATTGGTACTGCACGAGCCTAAAAGTGTAAATATTGAAGATTTATTGGTTAAGAGAAGCGCTACTGCAGCAGTTTACCAGCAGATTATTGCCGATTTAACAGATGCTACCAGTTTACCAAAAAATTATGGCACAGCCGATTTGGGCAGAGCAACGTCGGGCGCAGCTCACTCACTATTGGCAAAGGTATATGTTACGCAGAAATTATGGCCAAAAGCCCTTACCGAACTCAATATCATCATAAACGGTGGTTACGGTTATGCGCTGTTTCCTAACTATAAAGATGTTTTTCAAAAAGCAACCAAAAACGGCATCGAGCATATTTTCTCTGTACAGTTTGAAAGTAACCTGGGGGCAAAAAATGTTGTACAAAATCTCAGTCAGAGTTTTACCTCATTTAATACCGGAACTTTCCCCATTGATGTGCCTGCCAACAAAAGTGTTTACGAACTTTTTTCTCCTATAGATACCAGGCGTGAAACCACTTTTTACGATTCTGTTTACAATGCAGCAACAGGTAAGTATGTGGTTTTTAAAAATGCCTATACGCCATATTTCAACAAGTTTGTCGACTATACCTTAAGCCCCTTAAATACCCAGGCACAGAGCGGGGTAAACTATCCTGTAATCAGATATGCAGATATATTGCTGCTTTACGCAGAAGTGATAAACAACATCAACGGGCCAAACGCCGAAGCATACAATGCCATTAACAAAGTAAGGGCCAGGGCAAAAATTGCAGATTTAACGCCCGGTTTATCTGCAGATGCATTTAGAGACTCTGTTTTCTTAGAGCGTAGAAAAGAATTTATCCAGGAAGGCCATCGCTGGTTCGACCTGGTAAGACAGGGCGGCAATATTTATGTAGATGCCCTCAAAAAAATCCCCGAAAAATCGGCTGTTTCCTCAAAAAATATCCTGTTTCCTATTCCTCAAACAGAAAGAGAGCTCAACACGCTACTTACACAAAATCCCGGATATAATTAATTATCAATTTAAAAAGAAAGAAAAAATGACAGTATCAGACTTTAGCATCTTAGGGAAAAAGATATTGGTGGGCATTATTGTAACGCTGATCCCCTTCATCATCATTTTTGGTGGCCTTTACCTTACCCAGCGTTTACTTGGTAACAAGCCTGCACCACAAAGCATTAACAAAAACTAAAATTCTATGAACCATGAAAATCGAAGAAAAAACCCGACAAAAAATTATTAAAAATGCTGTTTTAAGCTTATTCATTTATGTACTGCCTATCGTATTAATGTTTGTTACATTTTATATAACCGGTGAAAGACCCTGGCTAAAACAACAGCACAAAGCTGAAAAAACTAAATCTGTAAACCCTAAAAATTCATCAAGCAATGGAACCAGTGATTAATTTTATCAAAAACATCATCGAAAACCTGAATGGTTTCGGTTTTCCCTTTTTAGTATTCTTTATTGGCGTACTCGAATTTTCTTTTGGCCTCTATAAAGGTAAGTGGCCAAAAAACGAACGTTTTGTTGATATTGCCTGCTTTACCCTGCCCAGATTGGTAATCAGGCCAATTGTAGCCTACTACGGTTTAAAATTTTTACCAGCCGTACTGCCTGGCTTAAAGAATACCTTTGAGTGGGTTCCTTTCTTTTGGGGCTGCATCATTATTGCCATCGCCGATGATCTTACCCAGTATTGGTACCACAGGTTGCACCATGAAATTCCGTGGTTATGGCGTTTTCACCGTACACACCATTCTGCATCGTATATGGGTATGGCCATGGCCAGCAGACAGAATGCCATTTATACCCTATTTTTTTCACAAACCTACTTAACCACAGCCCTGGTATATTTAGGACTTGGCATACCTGCCATTGTGGTACGAGGAATTAAAGGTACCATTACCACCCTGGCCCACTCGAGCATTCCGTGGGATAAACCTTTTTACAAATACAAAATACTGCACCCACTGGCCTGGGTATTGGAAAGAACGATTTCTACACCTGCTACCCACCATGCGCACCATGCAGCCACAACAGATGATGGCGTGGGTTACTACAAGGGCAACTTCGGCAATATGTTTTTCTTATGGGATATTATTTTTGGCACCGCTTTAATTACCCGTAAATACCCTAAGGCTTATGGCATTTCGCATTACGAAGGCGACCAATGGTATGCACAATTGTTATGGCCTATTTTTAAATCGAAAGTTGCCGGGAGTGAGCTGGCTAAAAACGGTCCCATGGTAAGATTAGATGAACTTATCCCTGCTAATCAAACAAAAAAGAGAGATGAGGATACTTTTGAAGAAGAAGAATTTTATTACCAGCCTAAACCCACATTGGTAAAGAATTAATTTTAAAGATCGGGGATTTTTAATCAAAGATGCACACAGATAAAACGGAATTTCTAGATCTGTGTGCATTCTTTTTATCTCCTGAAGATAGGAACCATCCCTAAGGTTAAATTATATTTACCTGTGCCGGCGACTTAAATAATAATATTGGGCCTACTGCTGTAAAGATTATAGTTCAAAGCATTTAATGCAGTAGAAAAGCTTTACATACCATATATTTCCGATTCTTCACCGCCCGAAACAGCTATATTGCCTCAAGTACTATTAATGACCTAAATGCTGAAGAAACAGATTAAGATCGTCATCTTTTCCCAAGCCCAGTTTTTGTTTAATCCGGTAGCGGCTCATGCGCACGCTCTTAGGTTCGATGCCTAAACGGATAGAAACCTCCTTATTAGTCAAACCCATCAACATATAAGAACAATATTTTAAATCGAGCCGGGTAAGTGTATGGTTTGCTTTCTCTTGCAGGCGTTCAAAAAAAGCAGGATTAGCGTCAAAAAAATCTATTTTATATTCTTCGAACTCTTTATCCATCTTTTTCTGTTGATTCACAATCCGTTTAATCTGTTCATCAAGCGAAAGATGGCTCTCACTGTTTACCTTGTCCGATATGAGTTCCAGCAGCTCATTTTTTTCTTCAATCTGCAAATTACCTGCTAATACCTCTTTTTCCAACCGTTCCTGCCGCTCTTTAAGTAAAGCTTGCTCGGCTTTTAACTGCAAAGCTTCGGCTTCTTTTAATTGTGCTTTTAGTTCTGCAGCATCCTTTTGCTGATCAATTAATTCCTGTTTTCTGACCGAGGCTTTGAGTTTATAGTTGTAGGAGATCAACAGGAAAAGTAAGGCTACTATCCCGGTAAGCCCCGAAATGATGTAGAAAACATTTAATTTTTTTGTATAAGCACTTTGTTGATGGAGATATGCGATTTCCTGCTCTTTTTTTTCAGACTGATATTGTGCCTCAATCCTAACGGTGTTATTTATTTTCTCTTCGTCGAAAGCTTTTTTATAATTCGCGACGTATTCTTTGAGATAATTTAACGCTGCTGCCTTATCTCCTTTTTTCTCTGCGATATTAGACAATCCCTGAAATATTCTGGACTTTGTGAGCGGCATTTTAACCACTCCATCTTCTACTTTACCCAAACCAGTTAATAATATCTTTTCAGCCTGGTCGTAATTGCCATCCCGTAGGTAATATTCACTTTTTAGCCCATAACAATTTAATAAAATCTCTTGTAAATTCGTTTTTGTGGCAATTTCAATCGCCTTATCCACGTATTTTTCTGCGCTATCACGATAGCTTGCCGGAAAGTACTGAAAATAGGTATTGGCCGTATTTAGTGCTACTGCGGCCGTATTGCTGTATACGAGCAAACGTCCTTCTTGTTTTTTAGAGAGCCAAAGCGATTTTTTGTAAACCTTTAAAGTCGAATCCAGCAGATTACGTTTTGTGGTATCCAGCTTAAATCGGTCAAAAAAGGTCTGTCCTATGGTAAAATAAGCGTTATTCAACAGATCCACCTGCTTGCTTTTTACTGCCGTTAAATAACACAGATCAGCATATTTTTGTTGTTTAGATGGGTTGTTCCCATATCCATAAAAGCTGGCCAGATAATGGTATATGGTACTCTCGTATTCGTAAGCATTTTCTCCCTTAAAAAAATCGAGTGCTTTAAAGAGTTTGGTGATAGATTTATCATTCTCATCATTAATAAGGTCTAGCCAGCCATTTCTAAACCATACAAAACCTAAGGTAACCCTATCTTTTGTTTTTTTTGCATAGTACATGGCACTATCAAGGCTTTGATAAGCGTTTTTCATGTCTTTTTTCCAAACATATAAATGTACCAGGGTGGCATAAGTCATCGCTTTACTTTTCCCATCCTTTAGCCCCGCACTAACCCAAAGGGCCTCATCGGCCAATTGGAAAGATAGTGGAAGATTTTTTTCAAAATTAGCCTTCGCCAGCTTGCACAATATATTTACACGCAGCTCTTTGGTTGTACCTTTTTGTACAAGCAAATGGTTTAACGAATCGAGATAGATTTTTTGGGCCTCTGCACTTTTAAAAAAAAGGAAAAGACAGATAAAGAGGCTTAATAAAGTTTTCAGTGGTAGCTGCATATTCAAAAATAGAAAAGAAACACTTTTATAAAAGCAGAAGTACAACAAATAAGTAGGATATAGCTATTTAAACGGCTTTTGTAGTCTCCTTGTAGACGCTATTGTAAAAACAGGTAGTCGCTGTGTAGTCTGCATTTTCTTGGCTGATGGTTTAAACGCCTATAACTTTGAGTTATTCAATTCACCAAAATTTTAATCACATGAAACAGAAAACAATGGCTATTGTGGCCTACATTACACTAATCGGTTGGATTATTTCTTACCTGGAGTTTAAAAAATCAGCAGAAAAAAGTAAACTGGTTAATTATCACCTTGGGCAATCGCTCGGATTAATCATCACGTCTATTCTTTTAAGCATTTTGAGCAGTATTATTTTAGCGATTATTCCATCTTTAGGCGCTATTTTTTATCTAATTTTATTAATTCCATTTGTTCTGTTATTGCTTGGCATTGTAGCAGCCAACAACGAACTGGAAAAACCTGTTCCACTCATTGGAAAAATATTCGAAGGAAAATTCAATTTTGCTTCTTAACATCAACTTAATAATCTCCCTTATGAAAACTAAATGGTATAACAAAACCCTAATCCTCTTATTATTGTTATGCAGTTTTAATGCAATTGCGCAAAATGAGGCGCAGGCGGAAATTGAATTAAAATTAACGGATAAGGCCACCAATACCAGCCATAACTACAAGCTTTATGGTGCTAATTATTCTTTAAACAATCCTTTTTATAGCCATGATGAAAGCAAAGTGATTAATAATGGCAATTGCAGCATTAGTATAGAACTCGGTCAGAACCCTGACGAATTTTTACTTAAATGGGTGGCAGGGCAGCTTAAAAATACATCAGGCGTGATTACGATGGTAACCATTAGCGACATTAAAAACCCACGTAAAATGACATTTACAGATGCGCTGCCTGCGGCTTCATCTGAAAGCTTTTATATCACTAGCAGCAGCACCGCTCCACAAATGAGCTTTTACGTAAAAACGCTGGCTATTGACGGCACTACGATATTTTCTCAATAAAGCGGCGGCCAACAGCAGAAAAACGTGTTATGGTGATCCCATTACAATGTTATGAGAATAAATGGCAAAATCTTTGAAAAGCAAATACATCATTTAAAATGTAAAAAATTATGATGGATCCCGAAATTTATAAACAACAGTTTACCACAGAAGATACACCTGGATGGCAGGCGATAGATGATCAATTGGAGAAGATATATGGCAGTATGGAAGCACGCCATTACCCACCATTGTGCGGAGTCCATTATGCAGCCGGTGGTACTGACCCGATAGATGGCGCCAGCATTTATGATAGCAGCCACCAAACCTTTCATCGGCACATCATCAGTTATGGTATGAGTGAACTGTATTATAACGAAGAAAAAGCTGGCGGAGAATTTAGCAAATGGGGTTTTGAATTTACGTTCAGACTGATCCCATTCAAAGATGATGAGCATGATCCCATTTGGGCCATAAACGTAATGAATAACCTGGCCAGGTATGTATTCTCGAGCGGAAAATGGTTTGAAGAAAATCACTTTATCCCAGCCAATGGTCCCATAAAACTAAATGCTGACACTGAAATAACGGGATTTGTTTTTGCCTTAGATCCCGAACTGGGGAAAATAGACACCCCTCACGGCGAAGTAAGCTTTTTACAGTTGGTGGGCATTACCAATGCAGAAGTAGAAGATTTGAAAAAAAGCCCTACAATAGATGCTGTACAAGAACTGATCGAAAAACTGAAGAAGGACAATCCACTTTTAATTACAGATCTAAATCGAAAATAATTTAAAAATCCTTCGTAAACCGTTATGTTACAAAGAAACATCCTTTTATTGCTTATTTTGGTCATGTCTTCTTGCCAGTCTAAAAAAGCAGTTCATTTAAAAACAGTTCTGGAGCAAAAGGAAAGAGACGTTTTCAATATCATGCTGGGCAAAAATGGCCCTAATGAGCGGAAACTGAAGTGCCTGATTGTTGGCGATTTTAAATGTGCCCAGCAGGCAATAACCGACGAGGAACAGGCATTGGATAAAATCATCAGTGAAATAAATGCACTGGAAACAGGAGATATTAAATATGGCAACGAACTAAAATCGGCAACAAGCAACTATTATAAGGCTGTTAAAGAATCCGAAATTTTTGACCGCTTAGTTATTGCCCAGCAACAGATCAGTCAAAATAAAACAAATACTGAAAAAATACGGGATGCTGCAATACACCAACAAGGGCAATTATCAAGAGACAAGCTGGAAATGAGCAAAGCAATCAGTAAAAAAGAACAGGTATTGGCCGAAGCACAAAAACAGTTCAATTTACTTAATCATTTAAACTAACCTGTTTTTTGCCTTGATAAATACTTAGAAAAACTTTAAGCCATGTTCCGCAAAAATAAGTTCAAATCCTCTTCTTTGTCAAGTCCCAGTTTTTGTTTAACACGGTAACGGCTCATGCGCACACTTTTGGCTTCGATATGCATCAGCTGGGCAATTTTTTTGGTATCCATCTTCAAGTGCAGATAAGCGCAGAGTTTAAGATCGAGTGCAGTGAGTTTTTGTTGTGCCCTTTGATTTAACAGAGCGAAAAATTCTGGATGTACCTGTTGGATCTGAAATTTTGCTTCCTCAAAGTCATTGTCCAAAAGCAGTTCTTCATTCCAGATTTTATTAATATTCAGTTGATGGTTGTCATTAAATTTTTCTTTGATCTGAAAAAGCATCTCTTTTTTATGTTCCAGCTGCAATTGGCTGGCCATTACTTCTTTCTGTAACTGCTGTTGTTGACTTTCCAATAATTGCTGCTCAGCTTTTAACCTTGCCTGCTCTTCTTTTTCGAGTTTCATCTGCAATTCAGCATCCTGTTTTTCCAAGTGCAGCTGTTTTTCGCGCTGTAATGAATATCTTAACCTAAAATGGTAAGACCTGAACATGAATATTAGCCCCAACAGCGAGGCAATGGTAATACCAATGTAAAGGTACTTTTGCTGCTGCGCATATTTTTCGCTCTGCTTTAACAGCTTCACCTCATTGTTTTTTTTTTCAGCTTCGTACTGTACTTCTAGTTTTTGAGCATTTAAAGCCTGCTTCTGATCGAAAAGTTTACTATTGTATGCTGTTGCTTTTTTCTGAAACTCAAGTGCCTTTTCGTAATGGCCATTTTGCTCATAAAAGCTGGACAATGCCGTTACAATATTGATCAGCGTGTAATAATAAGGCGCCTGCTGGTCTTTCATCATACTATAGGCCTCCTGTAAATACCCTTCAGTCATGGCCGTATTTTTATCTCTTTTGGCATATTCGCTCAAAATACCCAAACTGCTCGCCCTAACCTCTTCCCCATTCAGCACTCCCCTCATTACCTCGTTGGCCATGCTTGCATACCGAATGGCATTTGCTTTCGCAGCCTGATCCGTATCAGAGAAGTATTTCAAATAATAATCTGCTCTATTGATACAAGCCATAGCGTATGTTTTTCTGGCAACGTATTGAGGGTACTGTTTATAAAGATCTTGAACTTTATTTAAGTAGTAAATAATGCTATCCCGCTGTAATCCTCTTTTGGTTGCTACAAAATTGTAATCGGCAGCTACCGATAGCGCAATATAGCAGTTACTCAATAGGTTATAGTCGGTGGTTTTAAGTGCACATTCAATGGCCTTTTGCGCATATCTATTTACATTTTTTACATCGTCCCACCTCGTATTCAGTGCATATAACTGGTAATATATTTTGGCAGTAAGATAAGGATCGTATTTTTTCTCCAACATTTTAAGCCCCATCTGGCAATACTTAGTTACCAATTCGTTATTGTCGATAGCATTGTAAAATAAAGCTTGCGCGTAATAAGCATAAGCTAAGGCAATAGGCTGTTTTGCCTGTTGCCCAATAGATAAAGTCGTATCGGTCGTTTTTTTCAACAAAGCAAACTGCTTCGTATTTGCATAAACATTAACCAGCATGGCATATGCTTTTGTGGCTTCGGTAAAGTTTTTGAATTTTATGGCCAAACTTACACTTTGTTGCGCCTTTGCAATTGCGGCTGCATAATTTGCATTAGTCCTATATCTTTCTGCCAGTTGCGTAAGCAGGGCTGGTTTATCCTTCTCACTTAAATTATCGAGCGCTGTACTATCCAATAAGCTTTGCGCCTGGACCGTATAACATCCTATAACGATCCCCATCAAGAGTAATATGTTTTTAAAAACCAGATGCTTCATATGGTAAAATTAGTATAAAGATTGGAGCTTGGGTAAAATTGTAGACAAAAGCTAAAAACAATAAAAAAAACACAAAACACTAATTAACAACAACTTAAGAACATCTGTAGATGTATTGTAGACGTTTTTAAAAATACAGTAGATGTTCTGTAGGCGGCAAATTCTTTTAAAGAATGATCATTAACCCCAAATTTGACCTAAATAATTTTTTAATCTAAAAAACAGAAACCATGAACAACAAAACCCTTTCAATCATTTCTTACATCACCCTTATAGGTTGGATAATAGCTTATTTTATGGGAAAGGATAAAGCTGATACCTTGCTTAAATATCACTTAAGACAGTCGCTAGGTCTCGCTATTGTAAGTATCATTTTCAACATAGCGTTTACCATCATTGCCCTTATAGTGCCTAGTTTATCTTTTTTGGGATTTGTTGGTTATGCATTTATCATTCTTTGGATTATGGGTATTATCAATGCGGCCAACGGTGCATTAAAACCTGTTCCACTTATCGGTAAATGGTTCGAAGACAAGTCTTCATTTGTTGGTAAATACTAAAAAGAAGTTTATGCGCCTCAACATCAAAAATGTCATGCTAATGGTGATGGTTTCGACCATCACCGCATGCAACCTTACCGTAAATACCCCCGAAGAATATTTTGACCAGGCAGCCTTAAATGCCAATGATATATCGCGTTTTGGCACTTACTATTTTGAAGGTTATCAAGAATATCTTAAAAACGTATCTGGTCCAGGCAAAGTTACCAATTGCGAAGAATACCTGAAAAATTCGATTGCCAGGGCCGAAAAGAATTTGGAGAAAGTAAAAAAACTGCATCCAACTCCAGAAACAAAACCTATGCTGGATGCTTCAATAATACTGCATAACTATGTTTTAACGAGTTACAAAACTGAGCATCTCAAAATAGCCAAAATGGTAGATCAACATGAGCCCGATGAAAACATTAACAAGGTCTTAACAGAACTAGATACCAAACCCTATGACGCATTTGTTGAGAAATATAATAAGCTATGGAAATTTGCAGACATATATGCTAAGGACAATAATATTGCAGTAGAAAAGATGCCTTTTTAGCAATGGCTTAGCAGATATTTTAAGGAAGAAGAAATTTCGCAATAAAGTAAACCATGTGGAGCGATAGATACAACTATTACAATATTAAAAGCGATCGGGAGCATATTATAAAAATAGAAGCCGATAGGGTAATGAGTGTGCTGTTACAAACAGGAAACTTTGTGCAAAAAAAACATCAAACCTTAATCAATGTACAACATTTTCCTTGGGCCGATATTACTTTAGTGGAAGCAAAAGATGGAAATTTTGCTTCATCAACAAAGAAAACACATTTTATTAATTTGATTGCCATTGTTTGTGCCAAAGGGAAAAACATCGATCAGCAGCTATACATTAAAACATTCTTAAAAGTAGCTGAAAAATTAAACTGGAAGCTATATCTGGAAGCAGATGATAATGGAAATGAAGATATAGAAATTAGCCACATTCTTTAATGTCCATTACATAAAAGAAAATACTGCACAACTAAGCAAAAATCATCATTTTGTGATCCATCTAACCTAAACAATTATGGGAAAAGGACTTTCGATATTCTGGATACTTTACATGTTGTTTTTTGCCATTCCCTTTCCGATGCTGTTATACTACAACATTAAGAGCGAAAACATGCCGAACCTGATGGAAAGAGACCCATGGCTATCGTTAAGTTTGGTAGCGCTTTCTGTGTTATTGTGGATTATACTCTTAATAGGCTATTACCGCAAATGGGTAATCCGAACTTTTTCGATAAAGCACAATATAGAAAAACTCAAAAATACCGGTGAGCCGCGTGAGGCCAAAATTATAGCGGCTGTAAAAGTGTCAAAACCCAATGTGGCTTATGATACCTATGAGCTCACCCTCCAGTTTAAAAATCTGGCGGGTAGTGAAATCAGGCAAAAAACCATAATAAATGATTCAAAACCATACGAACGCCGCTATGAGATTGGTAAAACCGTGGGCATACTGTTGGATAAGGAAGCAAACAAAGTCCCTTATCTCATTATCGCCAGTACAGAAGTGAGCATAAACAAAACCATAGTAGCGCTGGTTAACTTGGGTTGGCTTGCTTTTACCTGTATCGTTGCTGGTTATTTTGTTTATTCCTATTCCTCAGAAAGCGAAGGAATGGGCTGGCGTTTTATGAGCATAGGTCATCCGTTATTGGTTTGCCCGGCAGCACTTCTTTTTTACCGGTTTTTAGGCGCTATTATCCACAGCAAATTTTTGGGTAAGCCAAATGAATTGTTCCTGATCAAATTTAAAGGTATCCGCACAACCGCCAGGTTGATTAAGGCCAGCCAGACCGGAACCTTTATTAACGAACAGCCAATGATTAATTTTGAGCTGGAATTTACCGATCAATACAACCAAAAACATAAGGCAAACCTAAAAATAATTGTCGACCTGCTCGATCTGGATATAACCAAACAGGAACATGTATCTATTTTTTACCTCAGAGAAAATCCACAGAAAATTGCCCTTGAAAAAGACCTGAACGAAATTAAAGGAGAATTCTGATGAAAAACTTAAACAACATCTCCAGCCTGATCATATTGTCTTGCCTCCTGTGTTTGAGCTGCAAACAGGTTACAAAAAGTGTGGATGAAACCTTTCATCCAAACGATTCATTAGCAAAAAAATACAATAAAGAAAACCGTATCGGATCAGCAGGTGAATATACCGGAACCACTAAAACAACAACGACAATTTCTACACAGCATCATCAGGAGAAATTTGTAGTGATAAACGGTTATACGGTTAAAACACCAGAACTTCAGGACAAGGCAAAAGAACTTTTTCATAACCTGGAACTTTTAAAACAAAAGCAAACACCAGCAGATAGCAAGGAAATCCAAAAAAGGGTAAATGAATTTTTAAAGGACATGAACCTGCCTCAGCCAGGGGCGAAAAACAGCAATAGAGAAAAACCAACAGCAAAAGTCAGAAAAGGGATGTTAAGTGCTTCACAATTAGCACAGGCAGAAGAGAAATTAAGGCAGCTACCACAATACCATAATAGAGAAATTGTGATATATGAATCTGTGCATTTTTATGAAGATGGCTCCATTAAACTGGCCTTACAGCACCCCGAAAACCCTAAATATGTGGATGAATATTCATACAAAGATGGCATCTGGTCTACCCCGAAACCTGTACAGGCCAGGAATATCGAGCGCAGGACATTTCCTTTAAGTAAAATAAATTTTGCAGATGCACAAAAAGTCATGCAGATTTATAACGATAAAGCCGCTCAGGTTGAAGGTGCAAAACCCACCACTACGGCCTACATTTCTATTTGGGATGATGGTATGCGTTGGTTTCCATCAAGCATTAACGGCAGCCGCGAACGTTACGACCTGCAATTCAATAACGATGGTACGCTAAAGAGTTTTAGGAAAGAGTAAAACATGAATGGGATGGTCTTATTCTTTTTGTACAGCAGAAATTGATTCTCAAATTTTCCCGATTTCCAGGTCCAGATGCGGCATGATTATTTATATGCAATACCTGATGTTAAGTACGAACTAAAATTTTCACAAAAACATCAAAGGCTTATTATTCAAGTATGGGAACAACACCAAATGCAACTTTAAGTAATAGTCAAAAAAAATAATATTATAAATCGACTCAAAATCATTAAACAAGGTGCATTTTTAATAAAATCGCCTCAATTATTTAAATTGAGGCGATTTTATCAACACATTTTTTCTAATCTTGAAATATCCCAAATTCGTCGCTAAAATACTCCTGACCGCTATCTAAAGATGTTATTTTGATCTTTGCGCTGTAATGAATCCCCAAAGCTTTGGTTAAACCGTTAACTAATGACCCGTTATTTGGTATATTATCAGCAATTAATATTAATTGATTTGAGGCATCTTTATCAAATAACTCAATTTTAACATTTTGCCCAGTAATTCTTGAAACATCCCACATCAAATTCTCAGAATATTCTGACCAATCAAAATCTCTCGTACCCTTAGGTGTTTTTATTTCCTTTCCAAGTATACAACTACCAGTTGTATTTGCAAAATTTTGTCCGTTTGCATTAACATCAATTTGGGCTTTTGAATCTGCATCTGTTTGAGAGATAGTAGAAGAGTATTTTTTTGCTGCTACTGTGTATACAACTAAACTTCCTGTAGAAAATATATTACAGTCGCTTTTATAGAACTCTTCTTGTCTGATTACATTATAATAAACAGTCTGTACAGGAGGTTCAACTATATAATTATATCTCTGAGTATTGCCAACCGGCAATTGATTTGGCTGCTGCATAAGTAAATCAATTGGCTTTCCTGATAATTTTGATTTGTCGATACTTATGGTATAAATTTTCTTTAAAAAGATTGTATCAGACGCAAAATCTGTATGCAATACTTCTTTCCATCCTGAAAGCAGAACAACTTCATCATTTGTGTTTTTAGTTGCCAGCACTACTTGGATTTTTCCTGGTAGAGGATTTCCTTGATTATCTCTCCTGGTTTCAAATTGAACTTCTATTTTAATTTCTGTTGAAGGCGTATTTTTTATAAGAATCTTATCACCCTGAAGATATTCACTTTTTACTTTAAATGTAAAAACAGATACTTGCGCGTAAGTAGAATTAACAAGAAGAACGAGAATTAAAATTTGATATATTTTTGTAATGATTTTCATTGATTTAGTTTTTTGATATAAGGCTTATCACTTAATGACGATATCGTGTTAGCTATGTAATCTTTATAATTGAGATTGCTTATAAACAATTAATAAATCAGCTCTTGTTATCTGACTTTTCCCTCTCCAAATAAACTGTTCTTCAACCGTATTATAGCTAATCGAGTCTGCATCTACATCAGCGTGTTTAGCCATAAATGTTTTTAGTTCAACAATACTGATTTCTTTTTCTGAAGAATCTATTGCTACACTTTTTTCTATTTCAGCAGGAATTGAAACGTCTTTTTTACAAGACATAATGGAAGTGGAAAATCCGACGAAAATAAAAACAGGAATGCAATTCCTTCTCAGGCAATTAAAATGTTTCTTAGTCATAATCTTATCTTTTTTTTCTAAAATTATGCCATCTATTATTTAGATAATATTAACAGTTCATTATCAATATCGCTCATTAATTTATTTAAATAGCTTTAGAATACATTCATCGCAACAAATAATTACAAAATAAAATTACAATCAAACTAATGTTAAGTTATATACTAATACAGATTAAATACGACAAATATTAATGATAAATACATTTGATATTTGATCATACTCATTACCTTGATGTCTTAAAACGTTACTGCTTGACATTTCAGTCTTGCATCAAATCAGAAGTAATAATTATTTAAAGATTAAAGTAATAGCTTTCGATCGCAGTTTAAACTATCCAATAAACATATTGCAAAGATTTCTCCATTTCGCTACGCTCCAGTCGAAATGACGACTAATTTTACAATCTGTTCTTTAGTAAATGATTGCGAATCTAAAACTCCATCGCATTAAGATTAGCTTCGCTGAACACTGCGTGGTTCCCGCCTGCGCGGGAATGACGATCGGCTTCGGCCCTCACACCAACTCTGTTCCCTCTGCGCCTTTCTCTTTGTGGCCTCTGTGGTTAAAAAAATGGAATTAATTCTGCAGACTAACTGCGGTTAAACTGTTTAAACTACAACAAATCCTTCAGCACTACCCAAACGTTTTCGGCAAGGATCTTATCTCCTTCGGCAGTTGGGTGTATGCCATCTGCCTGGTTTAATTTCGGAACACCACCTACCTTATCCAATAAAAACGGGATCAGTGCCATTTGGTTTTTCTTTGCCAGATCAGGAAACATGTTTTTAAAGTCGGCAGAATATTTTGCACCCATATTAGGCGGCACCTGCATACCCGCCAATACCATTTTAGCATTTGGGTATTTAGTTTTTACCCGATCAATAATTGCCTGAAGGTTTTTTATCGTTTGAGATACGGGCAACCCACGCAATCCATCATTGGCGCCGAGTTCGAGCACGAAAATATCCACACGTTGTTTAAGTAACCAATCAATCCGCCCTTTTCCACCAGCAGAAGTTTCGCCGCTTAAACCACCATTAATTACTTTGTAAGGCATTTGTAAAGAATCGATCCGGTTTTGGATCAATGCCGGGTAAGCCTCCGTCGGGTCGAGCCCATAACCTGCGGTTAAACTGGTCCCAAAAAAGAGGATATTCTTTTGCTCAGAAGGCACAGTAGCCGTTTTTTGGTCAGTCGAATCTAAAGTTTTATCGGTATTGCTTTTATTTTCGCGGTTTCCGCAGCTTAGTAGTACAAGGCTCAAAACAAATAGCCCCATTAATCGTTTTCGTAACATATCTAAGTAATCTATATCTAATTATCGTTTAAACCATTACCTTAACAGGCAGCGCCCGGTTATGTTTGGCCACAATCTATACGCAAACCCTAAAAATTCAGCTATTGGAAAGCATATTGAACATCCGAAATGTAAGCAAAATTTATCAAAGTGCCGGACGGGAACTCACCGTTTTGGATAACATTAATTTTTCGATAACAGCTGGCTCAACTGTGGCCATAACAGGTCCTTCGGGAAGCGGAAAAACAACCTTACTTGGTTTATGTGCCGGATTGGACAGGGCCAGTAGCGGAACGGTTGAACTGAATGGTATTGCCTTAGAGAAACTAAATGAAGATGAAAGGGCAGCGATCAGAAATCAGTATGTGGGTTTCATTTTTCAGAACTTCCAACTGTTGCCCACTTTAACGGCACTCGAAAATGTAATGGTACCTTTAGAATTGAGAGGAGCTAAAAACATCCGTGCGCATGCACTGGAACTGCTGGATAAAGTTGGCCTAGCCGACCGCTCCCATCACTATCCTGTACAATTATCAGGTGGGGAGCAGCAACGCGTTTCGCTGGCACGGGCATTTTCGAACCAACCTGCTATTCTTTTTGCAGATGAACCTACCGGAAACCTTGATGCAGAAACCAGTGAAAAAGTGATCAAATTGCTTTTTGATTTAAACAAAGATGCGGGAACCACACTGATCATCGTAACACACGATCTTGAATTGGCTGCCAGAACAGCAAGGAGCATTAAAATTAAAGGCGGCGTAATCATTTCAGACGAAAACCCTACTTATGCCTAATAGCCTCCCAAAACAATCTATTAAGTTTTCGTGGCTGTTTAAAATGGCCTGGCGCGATAGCAGGAAAAACCGTGCACGTTTATTGCTCTTTATCTCATCCATCGTTTTGGGCATTGCAGCCCTCGTTGCGGTTTATTCGTTTAAAGATAACCTGCAAAAGGATATCGATGCACAGGCAAAAGAACTTACAGGAGCCGATCTGGTTTTAGATAGCCGGAAGGGTGTAAGCAAAGCGATGCAAAAAATGCTCGATACACTTGGCGATGAACGATCGCAGGAGAAAACCTTTGCTTCGATGATCTATTTCCAGAAAGGCGGAGGCAGTCGTTTGGTACAAATGAAAGCATTAGAGGGAAATTATCCATATTATGGTACGATAGAAACCATTCCGCTAACCGCAGCAAAACACTTTCAATCGGGAAGAAATGCCTTGGTAGATCAAACCCTGATGCTGCAGTTTAATGCAAAAGTTGGCGATTCGGTAAAAATCGGCGATCTCAATTTCAACATACTGGGCACTTTAACCAAAGCCCCGGGCCAAACCGGTATTGGTGCAAGTATTGCCCCTACGGTTTATATTCCACTAAAAACCCTCGATAAAACAAATCTGATTAAAACCGGAAGCCGGATCAACAATAAATTTTATTTCAGGTACAATGATCCATCCAAAATAGATGAATGGGTAAAAAAGCAGGACAGTAAATTAGAAAAAGAAGGTTTCGACGCCGATACGGTTGAATCGAGAAAAGAACAGACCGGAAGATCTTTTAAAGATGTAAACCGTTTTCTGGCTTTATCTGGTTTTATCGCTTTGCTACTGGGTTGTGTTGGTGTAGGTAGCGCTATCCATGTATATATCCAGGAAAAGTTAAGCGCCATTGCTACCCTGAGGTGTTTAGGGTTAAAATCGCGTCATGCCTTTTTAATTTACCTGATCCAGGTCTTTTTTATCGGCTTAATTGCCGCTGTTTTAGGCGCAGCCTTAGGCACGGGTATACAATTTTTGCTTCCACTGGTATTAAAAGATTTTTTACCTGTGGAGATTACCATGCAGGTTTCGTGGCCCGCTGTTGGTCAGGGGCTGTTACTTGGTCTGATCATCTCGATCCTCTTCGCCCTTCCTTCGCTCCTATCCTTTAGAAGAATTTCGCCATTAAATGCCATCCGGATATCTTTCGAAAAAGCAACGGGAAAAAGAGATCCGCTAACCTGGCTGGTATACCTGCTTATGGCGGTTTTTATTACGGCTTTTACGCACTTGCAGATGAAAACGTGGATACAAACGCTGGCTTTTACCGCAAGTATTGCCATCGCTTTTGTGCTGTTGATCATACTGTCTAAACTGTTGATGTTCCTGGTGAGAAAACTTTTGCCCAATTCATCCAGTTATTTATGGCGACAGGGTTTTGCTAACCTTTACCGGCCAAATAACCAAACCTTGATGCTTACCGTTTCTATAGGTTTATCAACTGCATTTATCTGTACCCTATTTTTTGTTCAGGGGATATTAATGAGTCGCGTTACGCTTTCATCAGGCGCTAACCAGCCCAATATGGTGATGTTCGATATCCAGAATACGCAAAAAGAAGGATTGGATAGTTTAACAAAAGCTTTCAAATTGCCGCTAATGAACCAGGTGCCTGTAATTACCATGCGCATTGAAGAAATTAACGGGAAGAAAGCCAGTGCAGATACCAATAACAGAAGGGCTTATCGTAACGAAATCAGGGCTACCTACCAGGATACTTTAACCGCAGCAGAGAAAATCACGGCAGGCAAATGGACCGGAAAAATAAAACCCAATGAAACCGTTTATATTTCGTTAGATCAGCGTTATGCCCAGCAGATTCATGTTGAGCTTAATGATAAAATCCTTTTTAATGTGCAGGGTATGATGATCCCAACGGTTGTTGGCAGTTTGAGGGAAGTAAACTGGAGCAGGATGCAGACCAATTTCAGGGTTGTTTTTCCAACAGGGGTATTAGAAGAAGCACCACAATTTCATGTGTTGATGACCAGAGTACCCTCGGGCGAAGTTTCAGCCCGTTTCCAGGGAGAAGTGGTCCAAAAATTTCCAAATGTTTCAGTCATCGATTTAGATCTGGTATTAAAACTCTTAGATGAGCTGTTAAGCAAAATCGGTTTTGTGATTCAGTTTATGGCCGGCTTTAGCATGGTTACCGGTTGGATTGTTTTAATATCTTCGGTATTAACGAGTAAAAACCAGCGGATAAAAGAAAGTATTTTATTGCGGACCATGGGTGCAAGTAGAAAGCAGATTTTAGCCATAAACGCCATTGAATATTTCTTTTTAGGAGCCTTTGCAGCAGGCGCCGGATTAATTTTAGCCATCGGTGGAAGCTGGGCATTGGCTAAATTCACTTTCGATGCAACCTTTATGCCTCCGTTTATACCAACTTTATTATTGTTTGGCTCAATTGTATTGCTTGTGGTAATTACAGGTATACTAAGCACAAGAAGCATTCTGAACCAGCCGCCGTTAAAGATATTGAGAACGGAGAGTTAAGCAAACTATATGATAACAACTTTGTTCCTTTTGAAAGAATTTAAAATATGAATAAAAAATACCCCATATTGTTTCTGGCTTTAGGCGTTGGTATTATAGCGATCAATCTAATTTCTTGTGTGTCTATTCCGAAGGGAGCCACTGCTGTTAGGCCATTTAAAAAAGACAAATACCTGGGAAGGTGGTATGAGATTGCCCGAATGGATTTTAAGTTCGAAAAAGATCTTAATAATGTAACTGCCACCTACTCGCTTAAAGATGATGGTAGTATCAAGGTAGATAACCGCGGCTACAATTATGTTAAAAAAGAATGGAAACAGAGTATCGGTAAAGCAAAGTTTGTGAAAGAAAGCGACGAAGCGAGATTAAAAGTTTCTTTTTTTGGTCCCTTTTATGCAGGCTATAACGTAATCGAGATCAACACAGATTATCAATATGCTTTGATAGCTGGCAACAACCTAAAATATCTCTGGATTTTATCCAGAAACAAAAGCATCCCGGAAAACATTAAACAGCAATATTTAAAAAAGGCACAAAGCTTAGGTTATGATACTGCTGCTTTGGTTTGGACCAAACAGGATTAATAGCCATTTTATTCGTGCTATTGACTAACCAATATCACCAGAAGTAAAATATAATCTGTTAGCATAAACCAAGGGCCTATGCTAACAGATTATCCACTAATAACTACGCAGCATCAATTGCTTCGCGAAGCGCTTTTGCCGCAGCAGCAGGATCTTCTGCGCCATAAATTGCAGCACCTGCAACCGCTACAATAGCACCTGCCTGTATAACTGCGGTAACATTATCAATATTTACCCCACCAGCAATAGAAACAGGAACTCCAACTCTTGCAGCCTCATCAATAAGCACCTGAATAGAATAACCAGCCGCCCACTGTTCATCTAAGCCTGCGTGTAGTTCTACAAATTCAACACCTAATGCAGTAACCTCTTGTGCTCTTTTAACACGGTCAGGATAACCAATGGTGTCTACCACTACTCCTTTTCCATGTGCTTTTGCCGCTTTAACCGCACCAATAATCGTTGCATTCCCTGCAGCCCCCATTACGGTAACCAAATCAGCTCCTGCTTTAAATGCGATATCAGCTTCTAATTCGCCCGCGTCTGCAGTTTTTAAATCTGCAAAAACCAGTTTATCAGGATGTGCAGCTTTCATTGCGGTAATTACTGTAGAACCCATATTCTTGATCAGCGGAGTGCCCAATTCAATAATATCCACGTATGGAGCTACTTTTGCTGCCAATGCTAAGGCCTCTTCAGTTGTTAATAAATCTATTGCTACTTGTAATTTTGCCATGATTCTATTTTATTTATATTATAATTAATTGTTATTCAAGATTGGCGTGCCTCTTCCATAATGTTTCTGCAGCTTGTCCGCTTAGTTTCCAAAGCGATTGAAAAACGGCATCGTTAAGTAAAAGCAAAAACTGCTCGAACAGGCTTCCTGCATACTGGTTAGATATTTTTGCACTGCGGTCTTCTTTTTCTGCTGCCGGTACCAGTACCACATGGCTGGCCAGTTTTGCCAGTAACGATCCGGCATTCGTAGTAATGGCTACAACTTCCGCACCTACCGCTTTTGATTTTTCTGCTGCCCTTACAATCGATCCGGTTGATCCTGAACCCGATGCTGCAATTAATAAATCGCCGGCTTCAATTGCCGGACTTGTGGTATCGCCGACATAATAAACAGTAAGTCCAAGATGCATTAAGCGCATTGCTGCCGATTGCATAGCAAAACCAGAGCGGCCTGCTGCAGTAATAAAAATCCGTTTTGCCTGCTGAATGTGATATACAAAAGGGATCAACTGGTCTAATTCCATCTGTCTGGCCAATCGGGTATTCTCCTCAATAATCTTATCCAGGTTCATTTGCAGATCCCAGGCCAGCTGCTGGTTATCAAGGCTATCTATCGCTAACTGGCTATCTGTATTTTTTACTGGTGCTTTTAAATCCATTTTACACGCGCTGTTTATTTGCCCAAAGGTAGGACAGCTCTTTACAAGCATAGTTATACATTTAGCCACTTATATGGGACAATCAGGAAACATATCACTGCAAAAGTCATCCATTAGCCATATTAAAAGCACTGTTTCCGAATAGTCCACCAGAATTATCCGTTAATCCAACCGATAAAAAATTAAGTGTTTAACTTTAACCATCATGAGTTTATTACCCGAAGCAACACATCTGGAAAAATCCATTATCTATATCCGCGATCTGAGCAATTGCCCGCCTAGCTATCTTAATGATCCGGGCAGAAAAGAGTTCTTCGAAATCGTTTGGTTAAAAAATGAAGAACCCTTACACGCACTGCAAGCATCAGAATTCGACAGTAAAGGAGACTGGATTTACCTCATCCCACCCTACCGTGTGCACCAGCTTAACAAAGCTGGTAAAAGCGGTGTATTAATCTCTTTTAAAAGATCTGTTCTCGAAGGGGAAGAAAAAGAATTTCTCCTCGATCTGTTTAAGATCTTTAATGTTCAGGGCGAATTTTCCTGTTTAAGGCTAAATCAGGAAACCGCTGCTGAGCTCAGCAATATTTACAAATTAATTGAGGATGAATACCAGAAGGCAGGCAATACTTTTATCATTACCAAAGCACTGCTGAAGGTATTTTTATTAAAACTCATCCAGGTAAAAGAACACGAATTTACCAGCCATGATGTACAGCAAAAAAGAGTCTACGAATTTTTGATGTTACTCGAAAGCAATTACCAGCAGGTTAGGAATACAGATTTCTATGCCGGTAAAATCGGCATCAGTTCCAAAAGGTTAAATCAGATTTTAAAAGAAAAACTAAACAAAACAGGAATGCAGATCATCCACGACCGCATCATCCTGGAGGCGAAAAGGAAAATCATCCATAGTGCACATACCATCAAAGAAATTGCATACGAACTGGGTTTTTCAGACCGACCTTATTTTAGCCGTTTCTTTAAAAAACAGACGGGCCAAACGCCCGAAGAATTTCAGAAAGCGGCAAGAAACCACATCGAATCAAAATTTAATACACTGGTCTAAATGATTATAGGTTCTGAATTTGATTTTAATTAGGCAGGTCCTGTTTAAGTTTTTCTTTTATGCAGCTTTTAGCAAATTATAATACTTTTACATCATGATCAGATTAAACAGTGATACACCAAGCGATATTCTTCAGGATGTGAAAATCGGCGATATGGTAACCGATACCTTTAGCAAAACAGGCCTCGTTGAAAATATAGAAATTAGCGATGATGGCCTGTACCGGGTTTATGAGTTTCATCTCGTTACCGGCAGAACCATTACCGTTAAAAAGTAAAAAGCGCTAAAAATGAAAAATTAACCACGGATAAAAAGGATAGGCACAGCTAATATTAAATCAGTGCTTATCTGTGTGCAACTGTGGTAAAAGCTACATTTAATCACATTATCTAAAACCTAACCAAATGTCATTACTTATCCTACTTTTCGGCATCCTGTTGCTTTTCGTACTGATCTTGAAAAAGATCAACCCAATGATTGCCCTAATTGCTGTGGCGATTATTACAGGTCTTTTATTGGGCATGCCTGCCACAAAAGTTATGACCTCTATCAGCAATGGTATAGGTAGCACGCTAGGCAGCATGGTAATGGTTTTGGCACTCGGTGCGATGATGGGCAAATTAATTGAAGACAGCGGATCGGCAAAAAAGATTGTTTTCATATTGATTGGCGCTTTTGGCAAAAAGAACATCCAGTGGGCCGTGCTGTTAACTGGTTTATTGGTGGGGATTCCTTTATTTTACAATGCAGGTTTCGTGGTGTTAATTCCCTTGGTTTTTGCTATTTCAGCCACTACAGGATTATCAAAATTATATATTGGCATCCCGATGGCTACAGCCCTTTCGGTAACACATGGTTTTTTACCGCCCCATCCTGGTCCAGTTGCTTTGGCTGGCATTTTCCATGCCGATATTGGTAAAACATTAATTTATGGTTTAACTTTAAGTGTACCAATTGCGGTTATTGCCGGAATCTATTTTCCACGATTGATTCTCAAACGTGATCAATCGGTAACTGTTCAGCACTTCAGTATCAACGAAGAAGAAAACCTTCCTTCTGCTTCAAGGAGTTTCATTACTGCATTGCTGCCGGTATTTTTAATTATCGCGGGAACCATTGGAAGTAGTTTTAAATTCGATTATATCGGCAAGCCGCTGTTTGTATTTTTAGCCGATCCTACCGCTGCCTTATTAATTTCGGTTATTATTGCTTTAGCGGTTCAGAAAACTTCCATTACAAAAGCAATGGAATCGTGTGCCGAAGGTGTTAAAAGTATTGCGATGATTATCCTCATCATTGCTGCAGGCGGTGCCTTTAAACAGATTTTGATCGATAGTGGTGTGGGCGAAACTGTAAAACAGCTTACTGGTGGCCTAAATTTATCGCCATTATTACTCGCATGGTTAATCACCGCATCGCTTAGGGTAACCTTGGGATCAGCAACAGTGGCCGCACTAACCGCTTCGGGTATGGTATTACCGTTAATTGGCCCGGGGACTCCGCCAGAGTTAATGGTTTTATCGGTTGGCGCGGGGAGTTTAATGTTTTCTCATGTAAACGATACAGGTTTCTGGATGTTTAAAGAATACTTTAACCTGAGCCTTAAAGAAACTTTTAGCACCTGGACCATGATGGAAAGCCTGGTTTCTGTTTTAGGGCTTATTGGGGTGCTGGTGTTGAATCAGTTTGTGTGAAAAATTGAAAACTTAGTTGCGTTCAGGTGACTTGGGTGGTCAAAAGACTTTCACTTATTGGTCGGTGAGACACCGACCAATAGAAATAGAAAAAATGTATTGTGCCCAATTAGGATGAAGACCAATTGGTAAGATTTTTTGGAAAGCAATTACAGAAGCTTTAGATTGAAATAGCCCCGCTCTCCATTCTTTTAGATGAAGAATCGAAACCACTTCGATCGGGTTTAGCGGGCCTAAACAGTACTGCTATCCTGAGTAAAATAAACCCGACCAACAGCGTTATCCTGATTCCTTCTATCAGGATTAAGCAAAGGGCGGGACTAGCGGAACCGAAGTACTACAGGCACTGCTTTCTAAAAAAATAGTCAACGCTACAGGTCCCTCCATTTCGCTGCGCTTTCAGTCGGGATGACGAATTGTTCCATTAATTCTTCACCCTGTTCTTTTCTGCATCGGCACCAGAAGACTCGTGTTTAGCCGGCGAAGAAAAAGCTTTACCAAAACGGTAACTATAACTCACTACAACCGATCTCGAATCCTGACGGTTAACCCAGTTTGCTTCTGTGTTTGCCAGATTATTGATTATACCATTATAAATACGCGTTCTGAAAATATCGTTAGCGGTTAATTTCAACGTACTTTTTGCTGAAAGTTTTTTCTGCACCGCTGCACCGAACTCATGTACTTCACCCAATAAAAACTGAACATTAGATAGTTTACTCTGGTAACGCATATTTACCTCTGCATTCCAGGTTGGACTGATTTTGAACTGCAAATTCGGATTCGCCCTTAAATAACTTCCATTAGTAACCAAAAAACCTGTATAGAAATCTGTTTTTGAAACTATTTTTGCATACTCAACATAAGCATTCAGTTTAACCCATTTGGTGAGGTCGATATCTGCATTTACCGAAACATTGGCCACTCTTGTTTTGCCCACATTTGCTGGTCTGCTATAATAGGTGCCATTTAAAATTTCGATGGTTTCGTTCACCTCATCCCGCACCCAGCTGTAGCCAAATGTTGTGGTAATCTTATTTTTAAAAGTATGAGAAAGTTCGATACTTTGTGTAAAAGAAGGCTTTAAAAAAGGGTTGCCAACATAATAAGTAAACTTATCCAAAGGAGAAAAGAATGGATTAAGGTCTTGATAATAAGGACGATCAATCCTTCTTCCATAATTCAGTCCCAGTTGATTGTTCCCTGCAGTATCGAGTTTGTAGGAGAAATAAAGCGTTGGAAATAAACTATTATAGGTTCTTTTAAAACTCGAATCGGGTTTGATCAGATTGCCCAACTGATGCCCGTTAGAAACCGTGTTTTCATACCTCAAGCCGGCTTGAAGCGAAAACTGCTTACCTTCCCTGCTCATATTCAGATAAACCGCATTGATATTCTCCTCATATAAAAAGTGATTGCTCTTTTCATAATCGGCACTGGTTTTCCCGTTTGCGGTATTAAAGTAATCGGCAATATTATCCGTTTTGGTATAAGCGGTTTTAACTCCTGCATCCAGCTTCCACTTATTTTCCAATGGATGCGAATAATCCATTTTAGCAGTATAAATATCAATATCCGAAGGTAGGTTACCTGTTAAAATATCCTGATATTTTAAGGATCCGCCAGGCAGATAACTGAAGTTGTAATAAGTCTGGTCGGTTTGATTTCGATAAAGCAGATAATCCGCATCGAAGGTCAATTCTCGTCCTGCCTGCTTAAATTTGTGCCTGTAATTTAAATTTACACCTGCATTCTGATATTTGATCTGATCGATATTTTCGGCCCTGATTACCGAATCTAACTGCATTGACGCATTAGACAGATTACTGGTATTGTTGTTTACCTGTTTCGAAATCCGGTTCATTCCGGTAAGTACCACTCCCCAGGTAGTTTTCTCAGAAGCATAATAATCAAGTCCGGTTTTTAAATTAAAAGTATTGCCGTGCCTGCGGAAATAAGAATTCTGATTGAAGTAGGATTTGGCACTACCATCAGCATTTTTATATTTCCGGTTCAGATCAAGATCGGTAAAACTATTGTTAAGGTTGTAGCTCAGGTTACCAAAAACGTTAATCTTATCCTTGCGGTAATTAAAGTTAAGACTGTTGTTCGAGCGACTTAATTCGCCTTGATTTAAACTCAGATTAATCCCTCCATTAAACCCAGCGGTTTTGGTTTTCTTGGTTTTGATATTAATTACGCCTCCATTTCCTGCAGCATCGTATTTGGCAGGTGGATTGGTCATCAGTTCAATCTGATCAAGCGAAGAGGAAGGCAACGAACGCAGGTAATTATCCAGGTCGGCGCCCGATAAATAGGTTGGTTTATCATCGATGAAAATAGCCACCCCACTTTTACCTTTGAGCGAGATTACCCCATTCTGATCTACATTTACCCCTGGCGATTTGCTCAGCACATCCAAGGCAGATGTGCCTGCATTCGAGATCAAAGCATCAACATTGACAACAGTACGGTCTATTTTCCGCTCTACGAAAGCCTTTTGGCCCGAAATATTTACCTCTTTCAAGTTGGTCGCTCCAGCAGTGATCTTAATATATGATAGTTCAATAACGGCATGGCTGGCTGATAACACCAATGTATCGGTTTGATATATTGGCGATCCGACTACCGATATCTTAATCAGGTATTTTCCAAAGCTGAGCTTATCGAAACTAAACAGTCCATCCTTTTCGGTGAAAGTTGTTTTAACCAATGCCGAATCTTTAAGCAGTGCAACAGTGGCAAATTCTATATTTTTTCCATCGGCATCCAATACACGACCATAAATTCTGGATTGAGGAGTTTGGGCTTGAGCAAAGGTAAGGGCAATATTCATCCATACGGCTAAAAAAGCCATGAGCTTAAATTTCATGATGTGAATTAGATTAGCGCTTTAGAACTTAGTTTTTGTTGTTTTCTATCAGGAAATTATACATCAGCGAATGATTTTCGTTCTTCAAAAACCTTTGTTTGTATTTCTTCTGCACATCAGCATTTTGCTTTACGCCATTTACAATTAAATCGTCTTTATTGAGCTTGTACGATAATTTATTGGTGCTGTTAATAATGCCGTCTTTCATTAATTCCTGATTGATTTCGTTGGTATAATCGTGACCATCTCCGTTGGTTACGGTTTTCGAGGTAACCGTACGCTGTACGCCTGTTCTTGTACTATTTTTTGGGTTATATACAGGGGGCGTTGGAGGCGTAGGTGGAGCTGGGGGATTTGTAGGAGCTGACGGGACCGAAGGCAACGGTGGTGCTGGCGGCACGGCATACGCACGGGGTGCTTTTGGTGCTCTAGGTGGGCGCGGCGGACGTGGCGATCTTGGTACACGGTTTCCTCTACCCCCTTTATCATCCTGGATCCATTTAGCGTCTTCCTTGGCCCATTTATCAACTTCCTTCGTCCACTTGGCATCTTCCTTGGCCCATTTTGCATCTTCCTTTGCTAATTTAGCATCTTCTTTAGCCAGTTTCTCGTCCGCTATCCTCAGTTTTTCGTCGGCAATTCTGGCTTTAACATCTTCTCTCCGCATTCGCTCATCCGCTATTGCCTTTCCAGCATCGTCTTTTCTGGCTTGCTGGTCAGCAATTCTTGCCTTTACATCTTCTGCTGTTTCGCTGCTTTTGCGTTTTTCGTTTAACTGTTTCAATTGACGATCCATTTTCGAGTTGATCTCCTTTTCCAATTGATCGGCAGATTTCCCTTCAACAGGTTTAGCTTTTTTTGCCGTATCCTGTAAAACTTGTATTGAAGTAGATATTTTTTTTCTGGTAACCGTTTTTGCATTGCCCACGCTTTTAAAGGCAGCACTGCAAACCACAACCGATACCAGGGCGATGGTTAATATTGTCTTTTCCATTTTGTTTAAAGTTGAATTGGTGTTGAATAACATCCTACTTGCTCTATGCAGCAGGCTACCTTTCTTACCCGTTATCGCCATGGCATAAGCAGGTGCACGCTGCTTAAACTCCTGACAGAATATGAGGGCCTGAACGTAGTTTTTGCGATCGCTTACACAGGTGATGGCCAAATCATCACAGCAATGTTCGCGTTCTGTTTTTATTAATTGTGATACCCAAAGTACCGCTGGGTTAAAGAAGAAAACGATTTCGATAAAACTCTGTAATAGGTTTACCAGGTAATCTTTGCGTTTAATGTGCGCCAGTTCGTGAGAAAGAATCGCCTCAACTTCTGCATTTGACAGGCCGGTAAGCAAACCCAACGGAATCAGAATTAAGGGTTTAAAATGCCCCACAACCATTGGCACCTGCGCAATACCCGATTGCATAATTTTAACCGATTGACTTAAACCTAATTTTTCGGCCAGCATAGCTAACTTTTCATCCCACTGTTTACCTGCAGCATAGGTTTTATGTTTACGCAAATGGTATACACCATTTAAACCTACCATTAACTGAATACTTTTTCCGCATATAATTAAAAACCAGATCAGTACAATCTGATAAGCGTATGCATTCCATAGCGAAAGAATTTTGTTCAGTCCCGAATACATATCATGCTGAACGTTTGCTATTACAGGCTGATCAGTAGTCCCGCTGGGAAGATTAATAACGACCGTAGCACCAACAGGCTTTTGCAGTTCTTTGTAAAAGGTGAAGAATATGGCCACAACAAACAACGCTAAACATATGGTAAGCATATTATAGCGCAGTGCAGCACTCGCTTTTCGGGCACTAAACATAACCAAACCAGCAAGCAAGGCCAATATTACCCCAAGCCATAGCGAGTGGAACAGCGTAGCACCAAGGGCATGAAGCCAGTTTTCGGGCAAAAGGTTAATTAACTTAAATTCCATCATTGTGGTTCTTTAGAATCTGATATTATTAATTATTCCATGCTATCCAATAGCCGCTTAATCTCTTCTATTTCCTGTTTAGAGGTTTTTTCGTTACCCAGAAGCTGCATCATTAACTGTGAAGCAGATCCTTTATATAAGGTATTTACAAAACGGTCTAACAACTGCACTTTGGTTTTCTCTTCAGCCTCAACAGGAATATAAATGTGTTTCATTTGGCTTTCATCACGTTTTAATATTCCTTTTTCGGTTAAGATCTGCATCTGCTTTAAAGTTGAGGTATAATTCACCTCCCGTTGTTCGTTCAATTTATCGTTTACAAACCGAACTGTAGATGGCCCGAATTCCCATAATACCTGAAGAATTTCTAATTCAGCTTTAGTAGGTTCGGGCAGATTATTCTCAGTTTGATTACTTTTCATAACCTAAAGGTACGATACTTTTCGTACGACACAAATATTATGTTTATTTTTTTCAAAAAAAATAATTAAATACTTGATTATTAATTAATTAAAAAATTATTTATTATTTAAAGCATAGACAGGTAGGCATTGAATCTTTAGAATCAGGCCATTTTTATTAATCCAACCTGATCAATAAAGTATAAGTAACTCATAAATAGAAGGTGCTTTGACAACAATCACTAATCACATTAATTCTTATCAATGAAAATAAGGTAATGCTTAAGCAAATTTGGAAATCAAAATCTATCCTATGTCGCATTTTTTTGTTTTATGGTTACATTTTATCGCTTATAAAAATTAAGATGACAGATAAAATAAATTCCATTTATATTCTGTTTATTAAATATTTGATATTGACAGTGATTTACCTCGTGTTGTTGGCCATCTTTGGTGAATATTATTTTTTTATCAGGTTTAATATCGAGATCTTAAACCTTGATGGCCTTACCGACATCTTATTATCACAAAGAGGGCTTTCGTATTGGGAAAAATGTGCTTTTTTAATATTTCTACCATTTATCATTACCATAGGTTTTATCATTCACTACTGGATCTACGATACAACCAACCAGCTATTTACCAGAAATTTCGCCTTTCTGATCGGCGTATTACCATTTACATTTTTACCGTTCCTCGTCAGCTTTCAGGATATTAAGCTCTTAATGGTGTTGCTCGGCATTTCCCTTTTTCTTTTACTGTTGTTATGGGTTATTCTTTTTCATGTTAGGATGTTTCAGTTCAGCTACCTGTCATTCCATCTTTTCATCACTAGCTGCCTGATCACAACCTTTGTTGTACTTGGAAGGATCGATCTGGAAGCACAGAATTGTTTAAGCAATAAAAAAAACATAAATATTCTTAAAAACTTAAACTCACAATCGGTAGATAACAGTATTATTTTTATTGGCAATACAACATCTTTTGAATTTTATTACTCACCTACTCAACAAAGAAGCATTATCCTCCCCAAAAACTAAAAAACGGTTATTTGAGCTAATTTTCAGCGTTTGCCAGACTTTCTAATTAGTTGTTTTTGCCATATTGATCACAATCAAACATATATTTGATAATTATCAAGCCGTTTATCCGTCATAATAACGATTTTTATTGGATATTTGTCCGTTAATCCCTATAAAAACCTTTAATAAATGCCTTTTCTAAAAACGCTTTTTAAAAAACTGTATCATTTTTTTAACAAAGCCTGCAGTATTATCTTCACTTCCGTCAAGATAATTTTTCCATCCAGCGGGTGAAGTTTTTTGCTATCCCTATTATTTCCAATTGTCTATCTTCTTTCTCGCAGACCTTAATTTAGTCTATCGAAAAGCTTTAATTAACGTAACAACAAGGTCCGGAAATCAGGTTTAACGCCTGTTTTGCCAATCTAAAGGAAACTATTGCCTTCAGGATTAAACATAAAATTTAAATGGAGGGATCTAAAATCTTGATTATACTTGAGGATTTCGATCTAAGGATAAAAATCACCGAAATACTAACAATCGGGAAATACAATGTAAAATCAACAAATAGCGGTAAGCAAGCAATCGACATTATCAGAAAAAACCCGGTAGATGTAATTATTTCGGAGGTAAATGTAGCTGAAATGGACGGAATTGGGGTATTACGTGTTGTTAATAAATTTATGGAAACTGCGGGCATCAGTTTTATTATGGTATTGAACAATCATGATTATGACCTTGCCCGCAGAGTGATGGAATTGGGCGCAGATGGCTACCTCATGACTCCTTTTGATGATGGTGAGCTGCTTAATCATGTTGAGGTAAAGCTCAGAAAAAAAAGGTTCCAACATGAATTATTTTTAAAACGGCATGCTCAATTAAAGAATATTCATAAAAGTGGCGATGAATTATCCTGGCTAAGATCAAGATTTGAAGGTTATTTGCCCAGATCTTTAAAAAAAAACCAGGTTCTTTATTATAGGGGAGAGAGACGATCGCTCGGATTACATTATATTTTATCCGGAAAGATAAAAACCTATGTAGCCGATTCTGCCGGCAACATATTTATCACTGGCATTTATGGTCCGCATGAATATTTCGGACTTCAGGGCGCAATATTAGGTGCTGAAAATAAAGAAATTGCAGAAGCCATCGATAATGTTGAAATACTGACTATCCCTTATACCGATCTCCAGAATTTAATTACAGACTACCCAGACATGTTCAGCTTTTTTGCTAAAGCGCTTGCCAATGGCTTGAACAACCGCGATGAAAAGCTACTAAATATCGCCTATTACTCTGTAAGGAAGAGGATAGCAAAAGCAATTATTGAACTGACTAAACTAAACCAAGAGTCGGCAGAGAATAATAGATTTATGCTTCCCAGGTATGATCTGGCATCCTTGATAGGCATTGCACCCGAAACGCTGAGCAGGGTGCTTGGAGATTTCACCAGAGAGGGCTTAATTGAAAAAGATGGGAATAATATTATCATACTGAATATGAATGCTTTGAAAACGATGAAAAATTAGCATACGCTTATCTGGAATATCCAGCTGAAAACTCATCATCTACTCACAATGCTACCTAGTTTAGCGATAAGCAAGATCAAGATAAGTCTTGATCAAAATCAGGGGAAAATTAATTTTTAATACAGAATTTAGATGTAGCCGATCTTAAGTGGGGTTAGCATAATGCCAGAAAGCGATCGCCGCATACGAAAATACTAAATCGATTTAGATCGGGAGAAGGTATTTAAAGAGCTAATGCTTCGGGTGGACATAGTTTCTAACTAATTATCCTCCCAAAACACGTTGCAGTGCCATTGAAACCTGATAAGAAACTACCCTATTAATTTGGGCATGAATCTGAGCTTTGGGCATGATCAGTTTGAAATGTAATTTACTTAATAAAAAAACAAATCAATATGTTAACCTCAAAACATAATTAACCAACATGGAAGCAAACTACATCAAATATTTTTTAAAGGTATTTCTTCCATTGTTAGATCGGAAGAAAGATAGAGCAGCTATTCGTTTTATGTACAGACATACGGCCTTTCTCAGTATTCGCAAAGGAAAAACGCTTTTTAAGCCAAACAGCTCAGCTGCCAACGGTAAGATTATACTTGTAGCAGATGGCCTGGTTAATGGCTATTTGGTAAATGAGGAGGCCGAGCAGGCCAATATATGGTTGGGCACGAAAGGCAGTGTGTATATCCGGAATGGTTTTAAACAAGCAGACGGAAACTTCAATCTTTTTGCCATAAAGGATACTATCGTTTTTTTGATAGACCAGAATGAGCTGGAGGAAGGCTGTGCATGGTACCCTGTTCTTGATTCATTATTTAATGTTTATCTTCTCCAAACTGCTATATCTGATGTAAACAATAGAAACATCTTATTTAGACTGCAGAATACCGAAAATAGAATATCGTTATTTAAACGTATTTATCCTGGACTATTTGACCAGATTCCCACTGACCTTCTTCTCTCCTATCTTGATATTGATTTAAGCTTAACACCTAAACTAAACTTGCAAATAAATAATGTCTATAATGACTAATCTCTAAGATCAAAGATTAAAAGAGCAATTTCCCTGTTGGGCAATCACAAAAATGCTGTTGAATAATACAGGATGTAAATCACATCTATTCAACAGCGGCTCTGATTAAAAATATTATTCATTAATCATCGGGAATTATATCCCGTGATGGCATTTTCATTAAATATAACCTATTTCTTGACCCTATCGATCTGAAAATTAGCCAGAAAGTAAGTGCCAGATTAACCCTATTTCAAAATAATATGATGCTGATCACACATAAAACATACGATGTTTAATTAAAACATCGTATGTTTGTGCTGTAGATTCAAAACTATGAAACAGGAGAATAAGCTTTTCGAGCAGATAGCAATTAAAATCCGTCAGGATATTAAAGAAGAAAAATTTAAAGTGGGCGAAAAAATTCCATCAGAGCCTGCACTGATGGAGTTATATGGCGTTGGCCGCTCAACCATTAGGGAAGCAATAAAATCGCTAACCTTATCAGGAATCCTCACCGTTCAGCAAGGTTCTGGAACAAAAGTTAATGCCGCCCCTGCCGAGCCCATTGAGCAGCGTTTACGCAGTTCCGATTTTGAAGAAATTAATCAGGTTAGGGCATTGCTGGAACAGGAAATTGTACGTTTAGCTACGCAAAACAGAAGCGATTCTGATTTAAAAGCGATTGGCGAAGCACTAGAAAAAAGAAAGCTGGCCATCAAAAACGAATCGAGAACAGCATGTGCCAATGCCGATATCGAGTTTCATCTCGCCATTGCACTGGCATCCGGAAACCGCGTATTAAGTGACCTTTATGAAAGCTTCACTGTAATTATCCGCGATTTTTTTGCCAAACGTGCACCTTCTGGTATTGCCCATTTTGCGATGAGCCATCATTTACACCAGTCATTATTTGATGCCATAAATAACAGGAATGCTGATGCTGCCAGCGAAATCATCGCAACGATATTGAACAACAATCATTAAATATAAAATCATGTCAATTTTAACTTTTACCCTGATCTTAATACTCGGGGCATACCTTGCAGGCCTTGTAGGCTCGTTAACCGGACTCGGTGGCGGGGTAGTCGTAATCCCTTTGCTTACACTCGTTTTCCATGTCGATATCCGTTATGCCATAGGTGCGGCACTGCTGGCTTCCATCGCCAATTCATCGGGTGCGGCAAGTGCATACATTAAAGAAGGGATTACCAATATACGCTTGGGTATGTTTTTGGAAATTGCCACCACCGTTGGCGCTGTAATAGGGGCGTTAATTGCGATATATACACCAACCAATACCATTGCCATTCTTTTTGGTACCGTACTTCTATTTTCTGCTGCAATGACCTTAAGAAAAAAGAACCAGGAAGCCTTAACCGAAGGCAGTAAGCTTTCCGCTATCCTCAAACTAAACAGCGGTTACCCAACACAAACTGGCGCCATTGAATATAAACTCAAAAACGTTGGGGCTGGCTTTTCGATTATGACGGTAGCAGGTGTGATGTCGGGTCTGCTGGGTATCGGCTCTGGTGCTTTAAAAGTACTGGCCATAGATACCGCAATGAAAATTCCATTTAAGGTAAGTACAACCACCAGTAATTTTATGATTGGGGTTACTGCAGCAGCTAGTGCTGTAGTTTATCTGCAGCGTGGATATATGGATCCAGGAATTGCATTCCCGGTAGTACTTGGTGTATTGGGAGGAGCATTTACAGGTGCAAAATTATTGACCAAGATTAATCCTTCAACCTTAAGGATTATTTTCTGTATTGCCATCACCTTCGTTGCACTCGAAATGATCTACAATGGTTACCATCACAAATTTTAAGTTAAAAACAAATGAAAAATATCATCTCAACACATCTTATACAAGACCGCGATGTCGAAAAAATCGTGGGCAAACTATTGAGGTTTGGTGTAATCACGGCTAGCCTGGTTGTTTTATTGGGCGGCATACTTTTCTTGGTACAAAGTGGAGCGCAAGGCCGACCTGATTACCACATCTTTAAAGGAGAAGAAAACGACTTTATCACTTTCGACGGTATTTTTATGGGGCTTTTTACTTTTAAACCAATGGCCATTATACAGTTCGGAGTATTGCTTTTAATCATCACCCCAATTATGCGCATTGTATTCTCGCTGTTTGCTTTTATACTAGAAAAGGATAAACTTTATGTCGTAATTACCTTAATTGTACTGGCAGTTATTCTAGGTAGCACTTTTGGCGGATTAAAAATATAGCGACTCGTCTAATTTATACGATATACATGAAATTTTTTATATTTTAAAAAAAGTATACGATATACATGAAACTTTTGTATTCTTGATAAAAGTATACGCTATACATGAAACTTATAAGACCATATATACAAACCGGGTTATTCCCTTTATCAATAAACAAGTAATTAAAGTACTTACTGGTCAAAGGCGCCTGGGCAAAAGCTACGTAATGCTTCAGTTGATGGAAAATATCGAAGCCACAGATAGCAATGCTAATATTGTATATGTCAATATGGAGGTAGATGATTTTTCACATGATGTCATATTCGGGCAAAACAAAGATGGTATAATGCAAAAAAACCTGTTAGAATTCTTATCTGAACAAAGCGATAACCAATAAATATTTAGATTAAATTATTCAAATACAATAACCATAGGAAAGGCCAAAATCTCCTATGGTTATCAACTTTAGTATTAAAAAGGATCGCTTTATCCTTTAAGCTGTTTAACTACTGCGATAATATCTTCTTCTCCGTATTTTGCGGCTGCCGCTTCGAAAGTATTTAGTGCTGTTTTAGCCAATGGTGATGAAATACCTTCGGCTTTAGCCAGGTTCAGGTCTTTTACAATATGTTTAAGGGCAAAAGCAGCTTGGTAATGATCGGCAATAATGGCATCACCTTTAATTTTGGTAAAAATATTGCCAATGGCTGCATTATTGATGAGTTCTAATAGATCTTGGGTGCTAATTCCTTGCTGGTTGGCAAACAGCACCGTTTCGGCCAAACCCTGAGCATATAAGGCCAAAAGTGAATTGATAGCCAGTTTTGCACTGTTCCCTGCACCACTACCACCAACAAGTTTGGCAAGTTTGCCCATTTTTTCTAGAATCGGTTTTACCTGATTAAAAGCAGCTTCTTCACCACCGACCATAATAACCAACTGACCGGTTTCTGCCTGTTTTACACTTCCTGAAACTGGTGCGTCTAAATAAAAGTTTCCTTTTGCTTTACATTGCTTAGCCATTTCTTTTGAAATTGAAGGAGAAACCGTGCTCATATTGATGATGATCTTACCGGAAGTTTCTCCACTAAAAAGACCTTCTTCTCCCTTAAAAACCTGTTCTATTGCGGCATCATCAGAAACCATAACAATTACCACATCAGTAGCTACAATCAGCACTTTAGGTGTTTCAGCAATAGATGCGCCCATTTCTTTCAGCGAAGCTTCTTTGTCCTTGCTCCTGTTGTAAACCGTAACTGTATAATCTGCTTTTATCAATTGCTCTGCCATCGGCACACCCATATTCCCTAGCCCGATCCAACCTATTTTTATTGTATTCATTTTCTTATTTTTATGATAAACAAATGTGCCAAAGAAAAAGCTGAAATTCTTAAACGCTAGGTAAAAATGATACGATAAAACAATTATTTGAGTAAGCAGTATAAAAAATACTAATATTTTTAGTAAATTAGCTGCGTTAAAATAAAAACCAATCTGTAATTACCAACAATATGGCCAGCCCGCTTAAAGATTTATATTCTCCAGCATTTTACGATAGATTAGCCCATGCATTAACGGTTACAGTTCCTGGTTTCGACAAAGGAACATTTATAGAAAAAATTTTCACACCCGAATTTGAATCAAAAGAATTGAAAGAGCGGATGAAACACACTTCGAAGGTATTACACGATTTTTTACCAGAAGATTATCCTCAAACGATAGCGTTAATTAAAAAAACAATTACACAGTTAAGGATTCAGGGTATTGGAGATGATGGCCTCGCCTATATGTTCTTGCCTGACTACATTGAAACTTATGGCATAGATGATTTCGAAAGCTCCGTTGAAGCGCTCGAATTTGTTACGCAGTTTGTAAGCTGCGAATTTGCGGTTCGTCCTTTTATTTTAAAATACGAAAATGAGATGATTTTAAAAATGCAGCAATGGTCGCTGCACGAAAGCCATAAAGTGAGAAGGCTCGCCAGTGAAGGCAGCAGGCCGCGATTACCCTGGGCCATGGGCATCCCCTTTCTGAAAAAAGACCCTACATCCATTTTACCCATACTGGAAAATCTTAAAACAGATCCATCAGAATATGTAAGGCGGAGCGTTGCCAATAACTTAAATGATATTGCAAAAGATCATCCTGAGGTTGTGTTAAACATGGCTAGAAGCTGGTCGGGTTTGGGTGCCGAAACAGAGGCTATTATTAAACATGGCAGCCGTACCTTACTCAAACAAGGTAATGCCGATATCCTCAAACATTATGGTTTAGATGATACAGGGATCTTATTAAAAGATTTTAAAATCTTAACGCCACAGATCAAAATTGGCGAAAGTCTGGAGTTTTCGTTTTCTATCCTCAATGAAAATCCGATTGAACAAAAAGTGAGATTGGAATACGCCATTTACTACAAAAAACAAAATGGGCAGAACACCAAAAAAGTATATAAGATTTCGGAGCGGATTTATCCTGCAGGTGCAGCAGCAAACATTATCCGCAAGCAAAAATTCGTGTTGATTACCACGCGTAAATTTCATCTGGGCGATCATCAGATTTCGATGATCATCAATGGTGCCGAGCAGGAAATTTCACACTTTGAATTAACTGCTTAATTTTAATTTTAACTCATCAAGCAAAGCGAACTGCTTTTCGTTGATGTATTTAGCTGCATCGGCGTAAACGAACCATGCTGCTTTATCTATTTCGGCAAAACTTTGCTTTTTACCCGATCGTGGCGGCCATTCTATTTCGAAGGTATTGCTAACAATTGTTGAAGGATCAAGATCTCCTTCTAATGCCCAGCATAGCACTTTTTTACCTCCCTTTTGTACAATAGGAGTCAATTCAATAAAATTTCCGGTTAAGCTTTGGCCAGTTTCTTCTTTAAATTCGCGGATTGCAGCCTTTAACGGCTCTTCACCTTCATTCAATTCCCCTTTGGGTACTGTCCAAAAACCGAGATCTTTTTTGGCAAAGAACGGTCCGCCCGGATGAACCAGAAAAAATTCTACCTGCTGATCTTTTCTTCTGAAGAGCAATATTCCGGCACTTTGTTTCATAAGGGTAAGATATGCATTGTATTCGAAGAAAATGTTATCTCGCAAATATGGTTGTATCCTGAGCCTGTCGAAGGACTAGATTAAATAACATTGGCAGATCGTTTCGATAAGCTGAACGTGACAATGCCAATAGAATTTAACTTTATGATCCTGCCTCTTCTTATCAAAACAAAAGCAGCCAAGGTTTTTAAATCCTGGCTGCTTTATATAATCTGGTATGATAAGATTTTATTGGAGGCGTTTTTACAACAACCCGTACAACCCGTGAGCGTAATTCCTTAAAGAGGATGATACTGTCTTCATCTTATCGGGAGACGGGCCTTTTACTTTGTACGCTTCTGGATGAAGTTCTAAAGGCTGTTCGTTAACTTGTTCTAATGTGTTTCTATTGCTTAATGTAGCATGTTGCTCTTCGCTTAATTTTAAAGGTGCCATGATCTTGAAATTTATACTAGAACAACAGGATTATCTGGAATAAGTTTGCGGTTTTTTATAATTTTTTAAATTTATTTTCCAAGACCCGAAATCCAGTTTTCGGTATCCGAAATTTTAACCGGCACGGCCGAAGCAATGATTTTCAGCACCCCTCCTGCATTGATATCCTCTTGCGTGATAAAGTTCTTTTTGAAAGGTTTTCCATTAAGAAAAACGGCTTTGATGTATTTGTTTCTCAGGCTAAAATTTTCAGTTTCGATGGTAAAAGTTTTTCCTTTCGGCAGGTTATAACTTAGCGATGGAAATAGAGGCACATTTAAATAATAAACCGGCCACCCTACACAGGCAGGAGAAAAACCACTTGCCGCAAACACATACCAGGCACTCATCGCACCGGCATCATCATCCATCGTACGTAGATAGGCATGTGGCTGGTTTCTGTAAATTTTGCCGATATAACTACCGATTCCGCGGCTGTTATCGTTAAAATAATTCTGGATTACCGTATCAGCCGCCAATTGATGCATCCAATACTGCGATTTATAACCAGATTTGGTAACATTATACATCAATGGTACCTGCAGATCTGGCTCATTGGCATGGTTGTATAAATCGCGTGCAAAAAATTCGTCGAGTTTTGCCAGATAAGATTCCTCTCCCCCGTCCAGTTCAATTAATCCTTTAAAATCGTAAGGCACAAACCATCGATATTGCCAGATGGTACCCTGATATAAACCACGGGCCTGCATGCGGTCGACATCATTTTTGCTCATATCTTTAAAATCCTTGTTCCAATATTTCTTGTATTCTAGCGCTTTATTGAGATAAAAATCAGATTTTTCTTTATTCTTTAAAATCTTAAAGATTTCTGCCAATGCCCAGTTATCGTAACTCGATTCCAGTGCTTTATCTGGAGATTTATAATCCAGCCCATTTACCTCTTTCACTAACGAATCGGCAATCTTGTTAAAATCTACCGGATAACCCTTGCGGTAGGCATCAAGCAAAACCACTATGGCATGTTCAGAACGCACGGTATTTGATGGCTCGTTTTGCCCGGCATAATCTTTTTTGCCGGAGTTATAGAGATCGGCAATAGAACTCACCATTCCTGCATACCTATCTTGTTCGATTAGCGAAAGCAAAGGTAACTGCGTACGGTAATTATCCCAAATGGCCCAGCCATTGTAACGGATTTCTTTATCTTTCTGAATTTCGCCTTTTGTATTGCGATATGTTCCATCAGTTTCTGAAATTACATAAGGCGATTGCATCGTACGGTATAAAAGTGAGTAAAATAACTTCGCGCTTTCCAGATCGCCATTAACGGCAATTTTAGAAAGATTTGTATTCCAGTCCGTTTTGCTTTGTTCTTTTACGATACTGAATGGGTTTTTATTGATAGAAGCTTTTGCGGCTTCGATACTTACCGAAGAAAGTGCAATGTTGATTCCCACTGAAGTTAATTCTCCTTTGAGCGTAGCAATCAGTTTATGATCGTCTATTACTTTCCACGATACATTATCGCCGATTTCGATGTAATAAAACAACTTGTATTTACCTGCACCACAGGTTGTTTTCGAGGTTATCCATCCACTTACGCTATTTCCGTTTACCACGTGCGATTCGGCTACAAAAGCACCATTAAACGCATAACCCAAATCGAGGTATAAACCTTTTGCTCCTTTCGGGAATTGGTAAGCATGTTTCCCGGCTTTGCCCAATACGGTAAAACTGGCTTTAATTTTATTTTCAAAACCCACTTCATAGTAACCCGGACTTGCTTTTTCAGTAACCTTGATCAGTTCTGACTGTGCCGGATCGTTACCTAAAAATGGTTTGATGAAAATATTACCACCTGAACCCTGACAGCCTACTCCTTCGAAACGGTTGTGGGTAAAGCCTTCAAATTTCTTGGCGAGGTATTCGTAACCAGTATGTGTTTTAGGATAAGTTTGGGGACCAATGCTCAACATGCTAAAAGGAGCTGATGCTGCTGGCGACATCTGTCCATGATCTGCAGAAGATCCTAAAAAAACGTTCACCTGATCTACAGGCTTTGCAGTTTTAATCGAAAAATGTTGCGTTTTTTTTTGTGCTAAAACGTTTAACGAAAGAAGCGGCAATAAGGCCAATAATTTAATTGAAAACTTCATTATAGGGTGCTTGTTTGTAATTTGGCCTAAAATAACATTTTAACATGAAGTAGGGATTATGTTTTAGGTTCTTTACAAAGAGGGGAAGGGTTTAAATAAGGATCCGTCATTTCGACTGAAGCGGAGCGAAATGGAGAAATCTGTAATAGATTTCTCGACTGCGTTGCACTCCGCTCGAAATGACGAATCATTGAGAGTAATTGGCATAAAAAAGCCGTCCCAATTTTACATCGGAACGGCTCTAAAATAAGTTTATCTTAATTATTTAATATTAACCGGAACAGAAATTTTATCCCATTCTAAAGCGAATCCGCTTTTGGTAATTTTATAAACCAAACGTTCTTGTGTAGCTTTTAAGGCTTTGGTTTTAACATCAACACGCAAAGCATCTTTAGCTTCTTCGTATTTGTAAGCACCCCACTGTTTTGGTTCTTTGTTAAAAATAGCTGTCCAGGTGCCACTTTCTTTAGGGATTAAAAAGAAGCTGTATTTCCCAGCAGCCAAAGGTTTACCTTCAACTACGATATCTTTATCGGTTTCGAAAGTAGTAGCCTCGTTTGCACCTGCGCGCCACACTTTATCGAAGGCTTCTAAACCGCCCCAGATTTTACGTCCTTTAACTGCAGGGCTGCTGTAGTTGATGGTAATGGTTGCACCTTTAACTTTTCCCGTCGCTGTAGCCGCAGGACTTGGTTTAGGCTGAGCTTCTTGTGCCATTGCGCTTACAGAAATGGTAATTGCCGTAAATAGCAACGCGATTGATTTAATCATCGTTTTCATAGTATTATATTTATCTGTTTTTGTTGTTTTTAATTTTACGAATTTATGGCTTTAGGTTGATAAAAACTATAATCCCAGTGTCTAAAAAAATAGTTCAAAAAACTTTACTGTTCTTTAAATTCATTTTCTCAGTTACAGACCAAACTGCTTTATTTCCTTCTTCCAACAAATCTGATTACTGAGCCCAGGCCATTATGAAACAAACCCTCATTCAGTTCAATTTCTTTTTCCTCAAGCACCAGAATCTCATAATTTTCGAAATCAGTGCTTATTTCTTCGATTGAAAATAGCATATCGATTTCTTTTGGTCCACCAACTTTTTCGTTTTTGGCAAGATAACGAAGGTGTTTCTTACTAAAAGCTTCGAAAATAAGCAAACCACCGCTGCGTAAATAACTGCTTAATGTTTTGTGATAAGTTGATTTAATTGCTGATGGAAAGTGTGCATAAATCAAGGCAATGGCATCAAACTGCTCAGCTTTATAGTCTAGTTCCTGAAGCTCGCCTACCTGGTAATCAATACTAACGTTATTGTTTTCTGCGAGTTGAAGTGCTTTGTTCTTTCCTTCAATACTGATATCAAAGGCTGAAACCTTCCAACCGAGTTTAGCTGCAAAAACAGCATTCCGGCCTTCTCCTTCTGCCGGAAAAAGTATTGTTCCGGTATCAAGCTGCATCAACCGCTCTCTTAAATAGTTATTCGGTTGTTCACCATAAGCAAACTCATCGGTACTGTATCGGTCATTCCACCTATCAACCCAAGCATCGTTCATATTTAGCGTTATCTACTTTGTCGAAAATAAAGGTATTAAATTTTAGGCTTGCACTCAGATAGTAAATATCTGTTGCACGTAAAAATTAAGTTTATTTGTCGACTATGGTTTTGGGATTAGAAAATAAGAGGCCAATTACCGAAAACATAATTACTGCTGCTGCGCCAACTACATTGAGCCAAAGGAATGAAACAATATCAAACTCGTATACCGCGACAACGGCAATTTCGGACAAGATGGCCGCAATAAACACAATTGGTCCGTTTATCTTTTTAAAATAAAATGCCACTAAGAAAATACCCAGAATTGGCCCATAGAAAAGCGAGCCCAGCACATTAACGGCTTCGATTAGCGAGCCCATCTGCGTAGCAAACATGGCAACAGCTATTGAAAAAATGCCCCAGGCCAAAGTGTGCAAACGGCTATATTTTAATTCAGTCTCGTCGTCTACTTCTTTTTTGCCAAAAATCAGGTGTACATCTTTTAACGAACAGGCAGCCAGCGAATTTAATGCGGCTGAAATAGACCCCCAGCTCGCCAAAAAGATGACTGCGAAAAGCAGGCCGATCATCCCAACGGGAAGGGTATTCTTTACAAAATATAAAAAGATATAATTAGTATCGGTTTTCTCCGCGTTATAATTCGATTTGTTGATTGCCTCTTCTACCCTGCCGTGCAGTTCTTTTACCTGTTTCTGGGTCGATTTAAAATTCTCTATCGAAGAATTTAAAGATGGTAACTGCTTTTCCTTTTCTACCAGGATCTTTTTTGATTGTTGGTTAAATTGCTGCGCTAAAGCATTGTGTTCTTTCTCGAAAGCAGCCGCCTGCTGTGGCTGTGTTTCCTTTAAATACTGGTACGAACGCTCATTGAAATAAATCGGTGCTGGCTTTAGTGAGAAGAAAGCAAACAATAATGCACCGATTAACAGGATAGCGAACTGCATCGGGATTTTAACCAATCCATTCAACAGTAAGCCCATTTTAGCATTGGTATTGTCTTTCGCGGTAATGTATCTTCCCACCTGGCTCTGATCTGTGCCGAAGTAAGAAAGCGCAAGAAAGAAGCCTCCGATTAAACCACTCCAGATATTGTATTTATCCTTCCAATCGAATTCGGTGGTAATTACATTTAATTTACCCGATTTCCCGGCCAGGTAAAGTGCATCCTTAAATCCGATTCCATTAGGCATATTTTGCACCAAAAGATATCCGGCAAAGGCCATTGTCCCTAAAATAATCAAAAACTGCAGTTTCTGTGTGTGTGCAATTGCTTTTGCGCCACCAACATAAGTATAAATCAATAGAATCCCGCCGGTAAGGATATTGGTTAAATAAATATTCCAGTTTAAAACACTGGATAGGATAATACTTGGTGCGTAAATGCTGATCCCTGTCGATAATCCCCGAGAAAACAGAAACAGCAACGAAGTTAAAACCCTTGTTTTTTTATCGAAACGGTTTTCCAAATATTCGTAGGCTGTATATACATTCAACCGTTGAAAAATCGGGATGAAAGTAATACAAATAACAATCATGGCTAACGGCAGACCAAAATAATATTGCACGAAACGCATGCCATCGGTATAAGCCTGCCCAGGTGCTGATAAAAAAGTAATGGCACTGGCCTGCGTAGCCATAATACCCAGTAGCACAATATACCAGGGCATTTTATTATCGGCCTTTAAATAGGAAGCATTGCTTTTTTGCCCACGACCGATAAACACACCATAGGCTACCACAGCAAGCAAGGTAAATATCAGTACTGCCCAATCGATATTACTCATGCCCAGAATTTAGTAAACAGATAATAAAATATAAGCTGAAACACCAGCGCCAAAGCGAGTAAAATATACCAGGTATTCCAGTTTTTGAATTGATTTTTCATCACTTCCCAGCCGATAAAAAGTTAAAGAACAACCTGGCTGCACCAACATTCCCGGCAGGCAATTGTCTGAAAAAGGCTAACGGTGTATAAATAAAATTCCCTTTACCGTATTTGGCATAAAGTGTCGACCCCTGAAGCGGCTCTTCATCGGTATCGTGCATCTCAAAAAGCGGTTCGTATTTGGTATCCCATTTATCAGGAAAATAAGCACCGCGCTCCTGCACCCATCCTTTAAAATCTTCAGCAGTAATTTTGTTCGGATAGTTTAACAGTTTATGTTCAGGTTTTAAAAATTTAACTTCTGCATTTTCTTCAGTTACCCTCTTGCCACTAATGCTGAACGGATAAACACCAAAATCCTTTAGCGCCATATCTTGTGTGGTATTGTACTGCATCACAATGGTTCCACCGTTTTCTACGTAACCGCGTAAGGCAGCTTGCCAGTTTTTAATTCTTTTTTCGGTATTGATTACCCTTACTCCTGTTACTATTGCATCGTAACTTGCCAGTTTTGTTGAGTTTAGGATGTCAGCTTCTGTTAATACATCAACCTGCAAACCTGCCTGTCTTAAAAACTCAGGGATCAGATCTCCAGCTCCTTCAATATACCCAACTTTTTTTGCCAGTACCTTTACATCTCCCTTAATCAACCATGTTGTGGCCGGAACAAAATACTGTAGGGTGGGCAAATGCGGATACTGAATTAATACCTGGCCTTTTGAATATTCATTCGTTTCTGATGAAAAAACAGCTTCTAATTTATTCTGGTTGGTTTTAATTCTGGCTAAATCTTCAACCGGGAGAAGGAAATTCATCGTACTGATGGTATTCTCTGCCAGGTTAATCCCTTGAAAGGTTTTCACTACCTGGTTGCCGATCTTGAAACTCACCTTACCATAATTGATGTTCTTATTAGCCTTTAAGCGAAGGCCAACATTTAAAGCTTCTTTTTCTTTAGCAAAATAAACAGGCTCGCTAAAACTTAAATCGAGTGCAGGGATGATCCGGAGGGCTTCTACGACATCACCTTTAACAGGATCTAATTTTTTATAAGATAAAGGCAATCTGATGTTAAATTTTTCCGTTTCTATTTTCAGTGACAACAGCACATTCACTGGCGATTGCATTTCCGGAAGTCCGATTAATGTATCATTAGCTACGCTGAATGTTGCCGCATCTTTTGCAGGCTTAGCTAACCAATAAGGTTCAGTAAGCGCCGCGTCTGCCGGAATCTGGATTTTACGTTCAATGGTAGTCAGCGAGTCGTTAGCAAGCACTCTATTTAAATTATCTGTCTGGTTTAACCAATTCACACTTTCAATGGTAACAGGGGTAGCCGATCTTGAAATGATGTTTAAACGAAAATTGTAACTATTACCGGCAATTGCTTCAGGTTGATTGGTTACTACCTCGCCCATAAAACCTACGCTGCTTAAAATGATGTTATCGATAGCCGCAAGCTTATCTTTTCTCAGGGATGCATCCTGCAATTCAGCAATTCTCTTTCTCAGCATCAACAGTCCGTGCAGGCTCTTATCAGGCTGGTTATAATTGAAAGATAATAGTGTAATATCAATCAGTTCATCAATATCACCTATGCCTTTGTCTGACCAGTTAAAGCTTAAACCATCGAACAAAGTTCTTTTAGCAGGATCGCCTAAAATATGGGTAAAATAATCAGAACGTACCCCAGCCACCGACTGTGTTCCTGCTCCCTGGCTTTTGTGTAAACTTCGGCTTAATCCTGCCAATTCACCATAACCCATTCCCAATTGTGCGTCGTATTGCCCAACAGTTGCCTTTAACTGATTTTCGGCCGTGGTATTAACAGAACCGAACCTAAAGGTGTTCCATAACAACCTTTTTGGCTGCCAAACAGAAACATATTTAAGCTGGTTTGGAAACATATTTTTATCAGCAGCAGCCTTAAATGCTTTCTCCGCCACAACAGCAGAAGCCGCGTGCTGACCGTGACCCGCAGCAGCCGTTGGCGGGAAACGGCAGATAATCACATCAGGCCTAAATTTTCTGATCACCCAAACCACATCGGCGGTAATGCTATCGGCATCCCACTGTTTAAAAGTATCGTTGGTGTTTTTAGAGAAGCCGAAATCGATTGCCCTGGTGAAAAATTGTTGTGCACCATCTAATCTGCGGGCTTCCAAAAGTTCATGTGTTCTGATCAGGCCTAAGGCCGCACCTTGTTCGGTGCCCAAAAGGTTTTGCCCGCCGTCTCCCCTGGTAAGTGACAAATAAGCCGTTTCTACATTTTGATCGTTGATTAACCAAGATAATAAGCCAGTATTCTCATCATCGGGGTGAGCAGCCAGATATAAAACTTTCGGAAGATGTTTTAACGTTTTTATCTCCCTATAAATTTCTGAAGATTTGGCTGGGCGTACTTGTTGGGCAGCACAAAAAACAGCCGGAAAGCAAAAAATGAATATTGCGGTTAGTCTCTTAAACATAAAATTTGTTTTGCAAAAATCAAATATGCTCAAAAAGCTTTTACTTTAATGCTTCGGAAACGAAAAAGGTACAAAATAAGTCCAGAGTCGGGAGTCCAGGGTCGAGAGTCCGAAGCTTAAAAACCAAAGTTGTTTATTTTATCCGCGTCGTCATCTTTCGATATTTTTATCCTTAATATTGCAGCATAAATTTTACCTATGAATGGCATGGTGCTCATCATCGATGATGAAAAGAAAATCAGCAGTTTACTTTCCAGGATTATAGAATTAGAGGGGTTTAAAACCCTACAGGCCAATACTGGGAAAGAAGGCCTTAAATTGCTTAAAAATAACGATGTAAGCATTGTAATCAGTGACGTAAAACTACCCGATGTTAATGGGGTTGCACTGGTTAAGGATATTAAAGCCATAAAATCTTATGTCGAAATTATAAACCTTACCGCTTACGGTACCATTGCCGATGGCGTTTTGGCGATTAAAAACGGTGCATTCGATTACCTGGTAAAAGGCGATGATAACGACAAAATTATTCCGCTTTTGTACAAGGCAATGGATAAATCCAATCTACAGCGCAGGGTTTCCGATCTGGAAAACAAAATCGCTAAAAAACACAGCTTCGAGACCATAATCGGTCAATCAAAAGTTTTAAAGGAAGCGATTGATCTGGCTAAAAAAGTAAGTGCAACCGATACTACTGTTTTATTATTGGGAGAAACAGGAACTGGGAAAGAAGTTTTCGCTCAATCCATCCATTACGAAAGCCCCAGGGCTGCAAAACCATTTGTGGCCTTAAATTGCAGCGGTTTTAGTCCAGATTTACTGGAAAGCGAACTTTTCGGATACAAAGCGGGGGCTTTTACGGGCGCCAATAAAGATAAAAAAGGATTATTGGAAGAGGCTAACGGCGGTACATTATTACTGGATGAAATCGGCGAGATGAACCTCGATTTACAGGCAAAATTATTGCGTGTACTCGAAAGCCAGACTTTTATCAAAGTAGGCGATACCCAAACACAACAGGTGAACGTTCGGATTTTAGCAGCCACCAATAAAGATTTAAAAGCCGATGCGGCCTCCGGAAAATTCCGCTCCGATCTTTATTATCGGCTTTCGGTTTTTACCATCACCTTACCTCCGCTACGCGAGCGCAAGGCAGACATTCCTGCGTTGGCTAAGTTTTACCTGAAAGAATTTGCTGATAAGGTAAACCGATCAACACCAAAAATGGACGATAAAATTTTATCCCTATTGAGCGGTCATAGCTGGAAAGGAAATATCCGGGAACTTAAAAATGTGATCGAACGTTTGGTAATTCTCTCAGATGGAGATACTTTAAGCGCTACGGCCTTACCTCCCGAATTTTTTGAATTTGCACCGATAGAAAACGATTATAACCTACAACAGATAGAAAAGCAGCACATTCAAAAAGTACTCATCCATACCAAAGGCAATAAAACAGAGGCCTCGCGATTGCTGGGAATCGGTTTAACCACACTTTACCGTAAAATAGAAGAGTACCAGATCAGAGAGGTCTGAAGGGTGGAAGATAGAGGGTTGAAAGGTTTTCTCGTGCTGTCAGATATTCTTATCTGAAAGAAAATGCATTTTTTTAGTTGAGAAGTTGAAAGGTTAGCGTTTTTGTACAATTACAAATACTTTCAGTGGATTAAAACTAAGTTAACACCATTTTTAAAGATAAAATTTGTATTGCTATTGACGCACTCGTTTAAAAATAAGCAAGAGCATTGAATTTTAATTTTTCTCATCCGTCTTACATCTCATATCTAACGTATCAAATCTCACATTCCCAATGCGCCAAACCTGATCCATTTATCACCTTCATGGCCAAAGATAAAAGAACCCGGGTGTAACATTTCGGCGATATCTTCTATTAGCGAAACGGCATTTTCAGCAGTTCTTTCGCGGTTAACATCGTCATTCAATAAAATGATCCGGTTGTTTTGCACCGCTTGCCAATCGGTATTTAATGCTGCAGGTACTTCTCTCATTAAATCGGTTAAAGTTTTACCCGGCTGATAATAAATAATAAAAACAGCGCTTAGTATGTCAGTCTCTAACATTCCACCTGCCAGCGAAATTTCTTCTGATAAAAAATATTCCGGATTGTTGCTCGTATCTAAACAAGCTACAGGCATTTTATCCATAAACTTAATCTTGTGCTCCACTAAATCTAAACGTTCCTGTAATTCTTCTAGGTGAGCAGCATCGAGGCCGATAAATAAATCGTTTAAAAAAGACATCTGCATTAAATTTATTAATTTGTGCAAAAATAACATTCCTAATCGCATGCGAGGCTCATTTAATTATATATTTTGGTTTTTTTGTGTCAGCTTATTCTTTTCATGTAAGGAAAATGCTGATCATCAGGACAAAAAAGTCTTTAATATTAATCTCGACCAGGGTTTAACCTCTATTGATCCGGCCTTTGCGCGCAACCAGAACGCGATCTGGATGACTAACCAGATTTTTAATGGTTTGGTACAGATCGATTCATCCTTGCAAACACGGCCATGTATAGCCAAAAGCTGGCAGGTATCGGAAGATGCTTTAACCTACACTTTTAAACTGCGTAACGATGTTTACTTTCACGATGATCCTATTTTTAAGAACGGTAAAGGCCGCAAAGTAACTGCAAGTGATTTTGTATATAGTTTTTATCGTTTAATCGACCCAAAAGTAGCCTCATCAGGCGGATGGATTTTTAGTGATAAAGTGAAGGATAAAGGCAATTTTATCGCATTAAATGATTCTACTTTTCAGATTAAGCTGGTGCGTCCTTTCCCACCCTTTATGAGTTTACTCACTACACAATACTGCTCTGTTGTACCCAAAGAAGTTGTAGAACATTATGGTAAAGATTTTAGAAGTCATCCTGTTGGCACTGGCCCTTTTAAATTTAAATACTGGAAAGAAGGTGAAATATTAGTGCTTTTAAAAAACGAGCATTATTTTGAAAAAGATGCCAAAGGGATAGCACTACCTTATCTTGATGCCGTTAAAGCCAGCTTCATCACCGATAAACAAAGTGGTTTCATGAGTTTCCTGAAAAAGGATCTGGACTTCTACTATAATGTAGACGGTAGTTATCGTGACGATATTCTGACCAAAAGCGGAAAGATGACCTCAAAGTATAAAGGAAAATTTAAATTAACCAAAAGCCCATACCTGTGTACCGAGTATGTAGGTATATTGGTTGATACCAGCCTTTCGATTGTGAAGAAATCGCCATTACGCTTAAAAAAAATCAGGCAGGCCATTAATTATGCTATAGACCGTGATCGGTTAATTAAATACCTAAGGAATGGCATTGGCGTAGCCGCAACATCTGGTTTCATTCCTAAAGGTATGCCTGGTTTTGATAGCCTGGCTGTTAGGGGATATGCCTATAACCCAAAATTGGCTACCAAACTTTTAGAGGAAGCTGGTTTCCCGGAAGGAAAAGGCATGGGAGAAGTAACATTAAATACAACCACAACTTACAAAGACCTGATCGAATTTATTCAGGGCGAGCTTACTGCAATAGGTATTAAAGTTAAAATTGATGTAAGCCCAAGTGCCAGCTTAAGGGATTTAATGTCGAAAAACAGCGTAAACTTTTTCCGTGGCTCCTGGCTGGCAGATTATGGCGATGGAGAGAATTTCCTTTCTGTGTTTTACTCAAAAAATAAAGTCCCATATGGACCAAATTACACTGCTTTTTACAATAAAGCATTCGATCAGTTGTTCGAGAAAAGCTATTACGAAACCGATAACGAAAAACGTTTTGAGCTGTACCGCAAAATGGATCAGATGGTAATGGATTATGCTCCAGTTGTTCCCCTTTTTTACGACCAATCTGTAGTGATGCTTCAAAACAACATTAGTGGATATTCCTTCAATCCATTGAGCCTAATGATTTTGAAGCGGATAAAAAAGAAATAGAAGATTCATCAACTTAAACGTTGTCAGTGTCTGGGCAAGCCGAAGATCTTCAATAGTCTACAATAAATAAATATTGTCTTCAACAGGCAACCGTTCACAGATTCTTATAAAAAGATCGTCAATCTGGACCGAAACACTGCAGAGAAGGAGTTCCTTTGGAAAACTGCGTTCGAAATGACGATCTTTCTAATCGATTCGCCTCTTTTAAATTACGCTATAAATTATATTGGTTTTTATACAATAATTAACCTTCAGGATGACCGTTCACTTTTTGTTTTTGCTTTACCAAAAAATATTTACTTTTTATCCATTAACTTCCTTTTAAGAAAATCGGCAGTTGCCTCACTCACCTTTAAACCGTTAGAAAACTTCATCCAGTGGTGAGTATCATCCGGAATAACCAAAAATTCGAACCCGTTTTTTTTATCTTCAAACCTTTTGGCCAAATCTACACTCTGATTAAAAGCAACATTGCGGTCGTCATCGGCATGGATAATCAATGTTGGTGATGTCCAGGTGCTAATGTAACTCACTGGAGACGATGATGTGGCTACCCTGACGGCTAGTGCAGCATCTGGGGCAGGCTCTTTTCCTTCGGCTCCTGGATTGCTAAACCTATAATTTACACCATGGATATCTACGCCTGCTGCAAACAATTTAGAATCTTTTCCAAGCGCCAGTGCGGTTAAGTAGCCTCCATATGAACCTCCATAAATGCCAATTTTATTTTTATTGATATCCTTCTGATTCGCTAACCATTCGCCTGCAGCCTTTACATCCTGATATTCTGCTGCTCCCTGTGCCCCGGCATTTAATGGTTTATGAAAATCAAAACCATAACCAATACCCAAACGATAATTTACAGATAAAACTGTAAAACCCATATTCACCAGGTACTGGTTTAAAGCATAATCAATAGAATAATAATCCATCGGGTTCCAGCCCAAAAACATTTGCCGTTGAGGGCCACCATGAACATATACAATTGCCGGCTTGTTTTTAGCTGCTTTTTTGGGAGAAAACAATTGTCCATATACAGTATTGCCATCGGGTGCCTTAAAATTTACATGTTTTGGAATTACCATTTCTTTGATGGGAAAATCGTTAGGGATAAGTGATTCGCCGATGAGTTTAACTGCCTTTTTATCATTTAACACAGCCGGTAAAAGCGGCCGTTCTGCCGTAGAACTTAAACAGAAAAAAGTACGGTTATCTCCCGAAATTACAGGATAGGCTTCAATACCTTTGCCAAAACTCAATGCTTCCACGTTTGCCTTATTTACGGCAACTTTGTAAATATGCCTCCTATCTAAATCATCGGGTTCTTTACCTGTGTTTGCTGCAAAAACCAATGTCTTTTTATCGTTGCTCAGTTTAACGTTTTCAACAGCAAAATTACCCGGTGTAAGCAATAAACGGCCTGATCCATCAGGATTAATAGCATACAAGTGCGGCCAACCGTCCTCATATGAAGTGAATATTATCTTACCATCGGCCCATTGCAAATTGGTACCACCATCAATTGAAGGATAAGAACCCCTGATTGTTTCGGGAGCTTTCCAGATCTGTTTTCCTTCTTCAGTATTTACGTTAACCGTCCAGATAGCCCAGGGTTGATGTTTTCGTGTTAAAATCGAATCAGCTTCAATACCTGTTCCTGCTGTGCGGATAAAAGCAATCGCATTGCCGTCTGGTGACCAAACCGGTACATTATCTTTAGAAAAAGATGGTGATAACCACTGTATTGCCGTTTGCTGATCGGTATAAATACCTATAAAAGAATGATCAGTGCGGTTGGAAACAAACACAATCTTCTTCCCATCCGGCGACCATTTGTAACCTGAGTTGATGCCCTTCGCGTAAAACAGGTTTTTTGCCGGAAACGATCCATCAATCGGGGCAACCATCACCTGGCCTGCTTTGCTAAACAGCACCTGTTCGCTGTTTGGTGAAATAATGGGATTATCGCCTTCACCTATTGCAATAACTTTTCCACCGTCAAAAGGCACAGCAAACACCTGTATTTTTGGTGCGATCGGAGATGAGTTTGCGTTAACCGGTCCGCCATCTCTTCCGCCATGATCGCCGCCACGTACAAATACAATCCATTTACCATTTGCAGAAATAGATAAACTGGTTAATTCCTGTCCATCATCATCATTATAATCTGTATTTTTTATTGCTTTATAATCAGGCGCTTCAGCAGTGTAAATATTTCTTTTTCCCTGTTCATTTGCGGCCCAAGCTATTTTAGAACCAACAGGTGAGGCTACCAATTGTGTAGGAAAAGGATAAGACAGAACTGACTTCAAGCTAAATGATTGTGCGAATATTTGTGAATTAAAAATTAACAGGATAACTATAAACAGCGACTTTTTCATTGCTTGATATTTTGAGATAAATTATAAAAAAAAGCCCTAACCGATGTGCAGTTAGGACTCTGATTATTGTTTTTTATAAGAATGTTACTGATCCCACCACAGTTTGGTTGTTCTTGGAACATCAGCAGGCACATTTGCACCGTTTTTGCTTCTTTCGCCCTGTGGATAATCCAGGCGACGGATAAAGGTTGGAAGCGCAGCGTTGGCCGGCATACCGAAATCCTTGTATTTGTAATCGAAACGGCGGGCGTCATTCCAGGCCTCAGGATTTAAATAGGTTGCAATGTATTTCTCTTTGAAAATAAGATCTTTTGTTAAGGCCGCAGCACCAACATTAACAACAGGATTGGCCAGATAAGCGTCTCTTGCAGTTGTCGAAACCAAAAGTTTATCCATATTAGCACTAATACCAGTCAAATAAGCTGCATAGGCTTTCGTTTTATCGGTATCAAAATAAGCTTCAGCCTCGATAAATTTCAGCTCTGCATAAGTAACAATAAGTATTGGAGCAGTATTGCTGGTCCATGGAGAGTTACTAGAAATATAACACTCATCTTTTGTGGTGTTTGCACCAGGCAATCTGTTACCTGCCCCATTTACGGTTCCGATGTAAATGTTGTTAACGGTTTTATCGGTAATTTTTTCGATGCGGGGATCAATAACAGTAAAAGTTTTACCATTTAAGGCATCAATAAACTGTTCAGAAAGCCACCCACCCAGCGATTGTTGCGAATTGGATAGTGCCACATTGGCCCATGGATTACGCTCTTTAAAAGTAGCCATGCCGGCATCATCTGCATTTGCCGTAAAGGAATTACTCAGCGCTTCCAATACTGCTGTAGGATTATAAGAACTTGTTTTACTTATTTTGTTCAATAATCTGGCTTTTAAACCATAAGCCATTTTCAACCAGTTTGCCCTTTCAGTGGCAGGAGTTTTTCCATAAATTAAATCGCTTGTAGGGGCCAGTTTAACTGTTGCATTGGTTTTGGCAAGTTCAACAATGGCTTCATCCAATAGTACTATAGCTTGGTTATATACCTGCTGTTGTTTATCATATTTTGGCTTAAGGTTGTTAATGTCGAAAGCTTGTGAAAACGGAGCATCTCCCCATAAATCATTTACCAGGGTAAGGTTATAGGCAATAATCACATCGGCTACACCTTTATACTCGCTTGAGCTTTGTGCAACTGCCAGTTTTTTCATTTCGTTAGCATCGGCCATAGCAAAATAAAGCGCATCCCAGGTAGCACTAAAATCAATTGCCTGGTAGGTATCTCCGGCCGCATTGGCTGAAGGATTGGCGGTATATTGCACGTAAGGGGCAACAATACTTCCAATAAGGTAATTGTTATTTCCGATTTTGTAAGTTGATGTAGCCAACAATGCATTGAGTGTTGGCACAGGAACCTGATTCGGATTATCAGACAATTTATCAAAATAATCGTCTTTACAACTCTGCAAACCTAGTGTTGCAATTAAAGCTGCGCACCATGTATATTTTATAATCTTTTGCATCGTAATTCTATTTAAAAACCAACATTAAGTGTAAACATAATTGTACGGGCAGATGGATAGGTAAATCCGGCAGAGCCATCATTATTACTACCAGAATCGAAAGAACTCGATTCTGGATCTACACCATAATATTTCGTCCATAACCATAAATTATTTCCGGTAACGGATAGTGAAGCATTTTTGATTGATTTTGCAGGCAACCAGTTCTCCGGTAAATTATAGGTTAAACTTGCAGAACGTAAACGTACCCATGAGGCATCGCTTACAAAAGGCTCAGAAACGTTCCGGTAGTAAATGCGGTAATACCCTTCACCATAATCAACCCCGTCTGGTCCTATCCGCTGCCCCATGTAAACAGGCTTGGTGTTTGGTTGTCCATTAGCCAAAAGGCCGTCAAACACTCGTACTGTTCTTCTATCTGCTGTATAATCAGGCAATCCAAAGGCCGAATAAAAATCTTCTAACCAGTTATATTTCTCAAATCCTAAACGCGCATCAAACAATACATTTAAACTGAAATTTTTGTATTTGAAAGTATTGCCCATACCAATGATATAGTTTGGCTGCGAATTACCCAATAATTTTTGCTTGCCACCTGAAATGCTCGGGAATCCGTTTGCTCCAATCAGCAATGGAAGATCTTTATCCAGTACAATCGGATCTTCTGGCGTACTTCCATAATAACGGTTAAAATAGCTGCCATAAATATTGCCATATGGCTGTCCCTGGATCAGTTTCATCGTAACGCCCGCATTGCCATAACCTCTTGCGGCACCGTAAACAATTTCCGATATTCCGTTAGGCATACTCAACACCATGTTTCTGTTGGCCGAAAAATTAACATTTACATCCCACCTGAAATCTTTTGATACAATTGGTTTACCATTCAACACCAACTCAACTCCCCTGTTCCTGATATCGCCTGCATTTATTGATTTGGTTACATAACCTACTGCCGAAGAAATCTGCGTTTGGATGATCTGATCTTTGCTTAATGAATAATAGTAAGTAAAATCGAAACCTAAACGGTTTTTAAAGAACGACATCTCTAAACCAGCCTCGTAGGTATTGGTAAACTCGGGACGAAGATCGGGATTGCCAAGGTTTGGAGCAATGGTTAAACCACCTGTTCCGGTTGGCAGCGAAGTATAAGGCGAATATCCAGTAAACGTAGAATACTCTGATGCATCCTTTCCGATCCTTGCATAAGACAAGCGCAACTTGGCCTGATTAATGGCGGCAGGCAACTTAAATTGATCAGAAAACACATAACTTAAACTTGCTGAAGGATAGAAAAACGACCTGTTTGCTTTTGGCAGCGTAGAAGTGATGTCATTTCTTCCTGTTACGGTTAAGAAAAGGTAATTTTTGTAATCAAAAGTCGCTTCTCCAAAATAACCGATCAGTCTTTTTTGTCTCAGGGTTTGCGTTGGGGTAAGTACACCTGCATTAGCCAAATTAAAGAAATTGTACACGCCGAGGATACTGCCCAAAGTACCGATCTCTTTCGATTTACGGTCGTAAAGTTCTTGCCCAAGCCTTAAAGTCCCGGTAATATCATCCGTTAGTCTAGAGGTAAGTGTGGCAACAATAGTGCTGTTAATGGTTCTAAACTTGGTATTGTATTCACCATAATAACCCTGAGCATTATCGTACATGGCTTCGGTAGCATACATCGGTCCGCGGGCAGTGCGCACACGGTTGTCATTATATGTATCTACACCTAAACGGTAAGAAAAATTAAGCCACTTTGCGGGATCATAACTTAGGCTTGCCCCACCGATAAACCGGTTAACATCACCTTTAAGCCTGTTGTTTGCTGTACCCCAGATTGGATTATTGGTACCGAAGTATTTTTGCGAACCATCTGCATTCTCATAATCTGCCACATCATAACGTGGCGACCAATAAGCCAAACTTTCGCCAAAACGGTCTGCACTGTAAGTATATCCGCCAGAATTGGTGAAATTCATGTTTACAGCGGCCTTAAATTTTGGACTGATGGTAAAGTCTGTATTTAAACGTCCCGAGAAGTTTTTATTATCGGTATTTGGCATCATTCCTTTTTGGTACAACTGCGAAACAGAAGAGAAAAATTTAATTGCTTCACTTCCTCCGGTAACCGAAATCGAATTTTTAACCTGCTGTCCTTTACCAAAAGCACGGTCGTAGTTATTAAATAATTGATCAGGGTGAGTCGGATCGATCAGTTTCGCTTCGGCAATGGTTGGCCCCCATGCGGGTCCAATTCCACCTGGAGGGTTGGTATAAACGCCCAACACGCCTTGGGTATATTCTGTTTGTACATCCGGCGATTTCAACACTTCATCATAGCCGTAACTACTATTAAAATTAACGCTAACGCCATTCTGCTTGCCTCTTTTAGTCGTAATTACCACAACACCATTTGCGCCTCTTAATCCATAAAGCGCGGTAGCGGCACCTCCCTTTAAAATATTGATGGTTTCAATATCCTCTGGATTGATATCTGAAGCCCTATTGGTTACCCCTCTTGAACCATATGCGGTTCCATCGGGATTAGCCCCGACTGTAGAGGTAGAGTTGTCAATCTGCACTCCATCTATTACATATAAAGGATCGCCAGAAATGTTAGGGTCAATAGAGTTAACTCCCCTGATCCGGATACTTGCTCCCTGGCCTGGGCCACCGCCAGTGCTTGAAATTGTAGCACCTGCAACCTTACCTTGTAATGCGTTAAGCAAGTTAGGCTGGTGATTATAATTCAGGTCTTCAGATTTTACAGACTGAGCAGCATAACCTAAAGATTTGGCCTGTCGGGTAATTCCCAGTGCGGTTGAAATGGTTACTTCCTGCAGTTCCTGAGCATCTGAAACCAGCCCTGCATTAACTGTGGCTTTATTACCAACAGTAATTTCCTGTGTTTTATACCCAATAAGACTGATTACCAGTACAGCGTTGGTTGATGGCACCTGAATGGTAAAGCTACCATTAGCATTGGTAGAAGTACCTGTTGTGGTACCCTTGATTTTCACACTTGCTCCGGGTAATGGACCTCCATCATCGGCAGAGGTGATTTTCCCTGTTATCGTTTTTACCTGAGCCTGAACTGAAAGGCCGATGAGTAAAATACACAGAAAAAAAAGTGAGGTAAAGATTTTTCTCATATCTCAATTGTTTAGGTTAAAGATTTGTTAGTCATTGCAATATAAGGTTTTTGAAAATAAAAAAACGCACAAAACACGAGTAACTAAGCTAATTTTGTACGATTTTTGATATCAAAAAGCCTCCACCCCGCAAAAACACGCAAAAATTCAGGATAAAAAACGCAAAATACTTAACAAAGACACAATTATCATAAAACTATATCGCAACTTATTGTAAACTTAACACGATACATATTGCAACAGATACCTTTAAAACAAAAAAGCCTCCCGATTTTTACCGGGAGGCCTGAACTATATATTTAGATTGGGTTTTATTGTTGAACGCCGCCCATACCACCTTGTTGCTGATCCTGCTTCACATCGTCGTTTTTGATTTTTTTCTTCTCTGTAAATTTAAGCTTACCGAATGAATAACTAAAGTTCACTCCGAAAGAGCGTAATGGGTAATAAATGTTAGTGCTCTGATAAAGTGTACTTACTTTATTCCCAAGTGTTGTAACAGAATTATTTACGGTTTTAATATGCAGATCGCGGGTAAATGGATTTAAAGTATTGATGCCAATTGAGCCTTTTTTGTTCAGGATATCTTTCTTAAATGATGCCCCGTAAAAAATCATCGCATCTGTTTTACCTTGATACGTTCTTCTTGGCGAGTTTACCACACCAAACAATTCGAAATTATAACCTTTACCAAATCCGTATGCAGACCGGCCAAAGATATTATAGTTTAAAAAGGTACCTGTACTTATTCCTGTTTGCGTATTGCTCACCTCATAGGTATTAACGCCAAGATTAGTCATTAAAGTCCATTTTGGTTTTGGATTGTAGGAGGCAAAAACATTCGCTCCATAAGTTTGTGCCACTCCCACATTTATATATGTGGATAATGTTTTCTCAAATCCGTTCTCTTTTAATGGAGTGATAGAACTTTCGATTACCCCACCTGTGCGACGGTAAAATACTGACGCATTGATCACAGATCCTTTAATAAAGGTTGAATAACCAAGCTCAAGGTTATCACTTAGTTCAGGACTTAATGTTGGCTCTCCTTGTCTGATATTAAACTGATCGCTCTCATTACGGAAAGGGTTCAAATAGGCTAAACTCGGTCTTTGTACCCTACGGTTATAACTTAATTTCAAAGTTGCATTGCCTTTAAGTGTTTGCGAAATGATCGCGCTTGGAAATAAGTTGAAGTAGTTATTTTTCTGAATGCCCGGATTAATAGTATTGAAATCGATACTCGTATATTCTGACCTTAAGCCACCTTTAAAGTTTAATTTTTTACTCAATTTAAAGCTAATTACCCCATATGCAGAGGCTACATCTTGCTTGTACTCAAAATCCTGGTTTGCATTATTAGAAAATTCACTATTGATGTTTCTGAAAATGCCCTTTGCGCCTACCTCCAAAATAGTCGATTTGCTAAACGGATAAGTGTAGTCTGTTTGTATAGTGTATTCCTGATTTTTACCGGTATTGTTATTATTTACAGCAGGAAATGAACTTCCAATAATTTCGTTTTGGAAATCTGTTGTATTTCTTCCCGATGATAATTGACCAGAAATTGTGAATTCTTCTCCTTCTTTTTTAGTGGTATGCTTATAGTCTACATTCCAGTCGAAGTTATTAAAACCCATGTCCATATCACTGATATTTTTAAACGGCACACCATTTAAAACATAATCCGCACTTCCCGGACCACCATTTGAAAAGTTATTGTATTTTATATTAGAGCTTACGTTGTTATAGGCATTAAAATCATAATCAACACCAAAACTACCATTATAACCTTTACGGCTCCATTTAGAAACCCCGTCTTGCATAATGTTAGTTATCGTTGTTTTGCCAATGGTATCCGTACGCGTACTATTTTCAAATAATACTCTCGAATCCTGAGCATAGGCCAAATTTGTACCCAGACTTGCATTTACACTTAAACGACCCGTTTTCGCAGTTAGGTTAAATGCACCATTGTTCTGACGTGTACCTGCAGATGCATTTACCGTACCGCTTACGCCCTGCGCATTAGATTTTTTAGTAATAATATTGATGATACCGCCTGAACCTTCAGCATCATATTTTGCTGATGGACTGGTAATTACCTCCACACTTTTAATCTGTTCAGCAGGAATCATTTTTAAGGCGTCAGCAACGCTGCTGGCCATCGTTCCAGATGGTTTACCATTAATCAACACACGAACGGCACCACCACGTAACTGAACATTGCCATCAACATCAACAGATAACATCGGCACCTTACGCATTACATCTGTCGCATCGCCGCCGGCATTTGTGCCATCAGCCTCTGCGTTATATACCATCCTATCGATTTTATTTTCGATAACCGCTTTAGTTCCCTGAACCTGAACATCGGCCAAAGTATTTTCGCTCGATGAAATGTAGATTGTACCTATATTATTATCGGGTTTTGATGGTGTGGTAGTAACCAAAACAGATTTTGTTTTGTAGCCCATAAAACCGATCATTAACTTATATGAATCAGGCGATACATTTTGTAAGGTTAATTTTCCTTTTTCGTCAGTTACACCACCGTTTATAGATTTGTTGTCTTTTGCAGTAACCAATGATACGGTAGCATAATCAATTGGTTTTTTTGTTAAAGAATCGAGTATGGTTGCAGTAATACGCCCGGTAACGGTAGATTTTTTTGGGCCTCCACCTAAGCCGCCACCAGTAAACTGGGCATGAGCGGTAACGAATAAGCCAAGGATGAAGGTAAGTAGTAGAAGTTTTTTCATGTTAAAGAGTTAGTCTTTTGTAATTAGTCTACGCAAATTGCATTTTGTTACAATTACAACCTATACTTTTTATCCTAACACTTCTAATTTGTCGGCAAACACTACGCTTTTGTCGGTAAAAGGAATCATTGTGGATGGAGAAATATAAAACGGAAGATGCGAAGGTTACCTTACAACCTCATCCATCTTACATTACACCTTACCTCGAAATATTATTCGGCCTTGAATAAACCATTTGCATTACATTAATATTCCGCATGGCAAAGGCCGCCTCACAATAGTTTAAATAATAATTCCACTTGCGGATAAAAGTTGCGTCAAAACCTAAGGCTTTAACTTTATCGAGGTTCTTATTAAATTCAGTAAACCATAAATGTAATGTTCTGGCATAATCTAAGCCCAGATCTTTTAAGTCGACAAGCGTTAAATCGCCAGTTTCATTTATCGCTTTATTTATCGCTGCTACCGAAGGCAAAAGCGATCCGGGGAAGATGTGTTTCTGAATCCAGTCTACACTGCTTCTCAATTTATCATACCGGCTATCGGGCGAGGTAATAACCTGGAAAGCAAAAATTCCATCAGGCTTCAAGAGCTCCTGACATTTTTCAAAATAGGTTTCCAGGTACTGGTGACCAACAGCTTCAAGCATTTCGATAGAGACAATTTTATCAAAGGTCCCTTCAATTTTACGGTAATCCTGAATAATGATTGATACCCTGTCAGATAAACCCTCAGCCTTAACCCGTTCTAAAGCTAATTTTTGTTGTTCTTTCGAAATGGTAACCGAAGTAACACGACAGCCATAATTTTTGGCTAAAAAAATTGCATTACCGCCCCAGCCACTTCCTATTTCCAAAACGTGATCAGTCGCTTTAATTTTTAATTGTTTAGCTAATCGATCGTACTTGGCATATTGAGACGCTTCTAAGCTCAAATGCTCAGTAGAAAAATAACCGCTGGAATAAGTCATGGTTTTATCCAGAAAAGTAGCGAAGAAATCATTATTGAGATCGTAATGCTCCGAAATATTTTTCTGCGATCCGGCCAGGGTATTAGCCCTACGCACATGGTATATCTTGTTCACCCACTTAAAAAGGTTTAATGCAACAGATTTTACCTTACTACCGGTAACAGAAGGTGCATTTTCAATATTCAGTATTACCCACTTAATTACATTCGTAATATTAGTGGTATCCCACAAACCGGAGGTATAACCTTCTCCAAAGCCGATATCACCATAAAGTGCTATTGATTTAAAAAAATCAGGATGATTTACCTGGATATTTGCTTCAATTTTATGTCCGCCATTGCCAAAAACCCAAATCTCTCCACCTGGCAGCGAAAGTTCTAATTTACCCAGTGTCATTTTAGAAAGTGCGTTAAGCACTACTCTTTCGAAAAAACCTGTGGATGTTTTGGTAGCAGAAAGCGTATTCATATTCTTCTATCTATTTTATTTGTGGTTTATACGGCTTATATACGTTGCGTTGCAACTCAGGGTTTTCGGCTTTTGGGTGAAAAGGTATTTTTTTTATCCAAAGTTTAAAAGCCTGCCAATGGATCATGCCCATTATCTGCAAAGGAATTAGCGGAATGGAGAAAAAATACTTCAGCATATTGCTGTTGGTTAAGGATTTTTTCGCTCCCTTTAAGGTACTGATAAAAAACAGATTACCATTTTTATCCAGGTCATCAATTTTAATATCAAGCGTATCCCTAGGTACTTTTAATTTAAAATCGAAGGTATCATCATGATCTATAAATGGGGAAACATAAAAATATTTTGTGGTTATTTTTTTGAAGATATCGCCATGCAATTCGTCTTTTCCAAAGAAAAAAAGTTTCATTTCGCGATAGGTATTACTGATTTCGGCCACGCAACAAACCGGTTTGCCCTGCTGATCGAAACAATAGTAAAAAGAAACCGGATTAAAATTATAGCCTAAAACATTAAGGTTGGTAAGCAGTTTTATTTTCAGCTCCATACCATCCACCCCATTTTCTTTCAGGTAATTTTCTATATGCTGGCGGGTATTTTTAGTCTGATCAGGATTATCTCTCGGCAATTGAAGGTGTTCTGCATCCCGAAAAGAAAAAAGGTTAAATTTATTAAGGCTAAACCAGCGAAGCTTTTTACTCAGCAGCTCCAATTCGTCCAGATCGATATAGAACATATACACCCTGTACCAAAAAGAATGTTTTTTCGGCGCTAAGCGATGGTGCATCACTTTTGCCATATATATGCTTGATGTGAATTCCATTGTTATTACAATTTACGAAATTTATAGTTCATGCCTCCATTTTGAGTTCGTCATTTCGAGCGAAGTGCAACGCAGTCGAGAAATTTATATCCATTAGCGCGCTCACTAACTTAACCTCATTCTTGCGCAGGCGGGAACCACACAGTGCTCAGCAAAGCTAATCTTAATACAATTTACAAGCTAGACTAAAGCATTACGATTATCTTCGATGAGCAATCGTGGTTCCCAATCAACCCGATAGCTATCAGGTTGGGAATGACGTAACTGCTTTATAACTCTATGCATAAATCAACCGCACTTTTATACGCATCTTCATGGAAACCATACTTAAAATAGCTGCCACAATAATATATCGGTCCCTTTTTATTTAACCTGTGCAATTGCGCTTGTGCCTGCATGGCCGAAACATCAAACAAAGGATGATGGTAATCGATTTCTTTAATAATCTTTTCAGGGTTTAAGGTTGCGGTCGGGTTAATGGAAACAAAGTAATTTTGTTTTTCAGAAACACCCTGCAGGTTATTCATCCAATAAATGGTACTCGGCAATAACTTATCGCCCTGTTTTTCCACACGATAATTCCAGCTGCTCCAGGCCAACCTGGTTTCAGGCATCTGTTCTTCGTCGGTATGCACTACAGCTTTATTCAGCTGGTATTTAAATTTCGAAAGCAGTTCGGTTTCGAGTGTGGTTTTATCTTTTACAATTTCGAAAGTCTGGTCGGCATGAGTAGCCATAATCACCTTATCGAACTCAAATAATTCTCCTTTCTCGTTTTCGACTTCAACTTTACCGTTTGCTAATCGTTTTACCGAAATGATTTTATTGTTGATTTTGATCCTGTCACGGAAAGGTGCAATCAGTTTTTCACGATAAGACTGACTGCCATTTTTCAAAGTATACCACTGATGTTGCGTATCTAAACCTAAAAAGCCATGATTTTGAAAGAAACGGATCAAAGTTACAGCTGGAAAGTCCAAAATCTGTTCCATCGGCGCACTCCACACGGCAGCACTCATCGGAATCAGGTATTGCCAAAGCATATCATCACTGTAACCAAACTCCTTAAAAAACTTTTTTATAGAGTAGTCCTGATATTCTGGCTTATCCAAAATCTCTATACTTTGTTTATTGAAACGGTTAATCTGCATGAGCATTTTCAGGTATGAAATGTTGAACAGATTTTTTCGCTGTGCAAAAAGATGGTTTAAGCTCGAGCCGCTATATTCTAGTTTCTTAGGCAAAAACTGAACACTGAAAGACATATCCGTTTTCATTACTGGCGCATCAATTTCGGCAAACATTTCAGTTAGGTTTGGATAGGTCTGATAATTAAAAACCATAAAACCACTATCTAAATAAACAGGTTTACCATCCTCTTCGAGCGTTATGGTATTGGTATGCCCACCAATATAACCAGCCTCTTCGAAAAGGGTAATATCGTATTGATGTTGCAATTTATGGGCACAACCCATTCCTGCTATTCCTGAGCCGATGATGGCGATTTTTTGCATTTTGTTGAATTTAAATTAATCGTCATACTGCCCCGATTTATCGGGATCAGCATCTGTTAGAAAGACCCTGAATCAAGTTCAGTGTGACTCCTCGAGTTAAACCTTGTTAAACAGGTAATGGCACACCATCCATTCGTTACCTTTATTATAATTAAACAATTCGGCGCACGACATATAGAATAACCTCCAGTATACCCACCATTTCACCGCCTGATCTTTACCATAGGTAGCTTCTAGAATAGGCATAATTTCTTTTTTATGCTTATCCATATTACTTAACCAGGCTTCGGAGGTTTTGCCATAGTGAGTTCCATTTACTACCCAATGTTTATCTATTTTCAGATCATCGTTAAAATAAAAAAACAAGTGATTAGATGGCATAATTCCTCCGGTAAAAAAGTACTTGCTCATCCAGTCAGTTTCGTCTATCACCTCAAATTTATAAGCCAAGGTTTTGTGTGTAAATATGTGTACAAATAACTTCCCCTCAGGTTTCATGAAGGAGGCTACCTTATTTAACAGGAATTTATAATTACGCATGTGCTCAAACATCTCTACCGAAACGATGCGATCGAACTGGTCGGCAATGGTAAAAGTATTCATATCGGCAGTTAAAACCGTTAGGTTCTGTATACCACGCTGTTTTGCGGTTTCATCAATAAAAATTTTCTGCGTAGCAGAATTAGATACCACGGTAAAAGTACTCTCCGGAAACTTTGCCGACATATAAAGCGAAAGCGACCCCCAGCCACAACCTAGTTCCAAAACATTTTGGCCATTCTGTAAATCGGCCCTTTTGCAGGTTAGGGCCAGCATATCATCCTCCGAGGTATCTATATCTTTAACACCGGGTTTCCAGTAACCACTACTGTATTTTAAGTTTTTGCCAAGGCAATACTGAAAAAATGCGGTAGGTAATTCATAATGCTGTTCATTGGCATCGACCGTATTTACCGCTATAGGGGATTGTTTCAGCTCGGCAACCAGATCCATAAATTTTTCCTGCTGTAATTCTTCGTTGCCCAGCGTTTCATCATCTAGGCGTTGTTTGCATAATTTTCTGATGCCGATACGCAATGCTGTATCCGGAAGTTTGTCGTTTTCTAAAAGTTTATCGTACCACATAATATGGAAAATGTAATGGTTAAAGTATAGTGGAAAATTTACGACGGTTGACGAATTTGCGAATTACTTGGCCCATCACCCCGCTTACATTTTCCATCTTAGCTTTTTTTCCTCCACGGAAAAAAAGCGCTCGTTGTTTGTTTATATTTTTGATAAGCAACAGGTTTGCTCCGTAAATTTTGCTCTTCATTGTTCGGAATGCCGGTAACCCTGGTTAATAAATATAAAATAATAGCTGGGCTGATGATGGCCAGGATACCCCAGGGCGAGGCCAGGGCAAAAATGACATAAGCCATCCAGGTTAACCATTCGAAAAAATAGTTTGGATGCCGGCTGTAGTACCATAATCCGGTATCGCACACTTTACCTTTGTTACTGGGATCTTTTTTAAATGCAGTAAGCTGCCTGTCGGCAATCATTTCGCCAAAGAATGCAATCACCCAAACCGCAGCGCCAGTATATTCTAAACTAGAAATGGCCTGTGAAGGATTGGCCGTAATAATAAAAAACGGAATGGCCAGTATAACATTGGATATTGCCTGAAATTGAAAAAAAATAAAAAAATTCCAGTCCGCTTTGTCTCCCCATTCTTTGCGAAGTTGCGCATACCGGCCCTCTTCTTCATCTAAATGACTTATAACGCGCTGCCAAAGGTGGATGCCCAACCTGAGCTCGGCGATTAAAAACATACCACAGATTAAAATTTTTCGGGGATCAAATCCGTCCGACAGAAAAAAAGTAATCAGCGTAATTACCGGAAAATTCAATGCCCAAAAAACATCAACTATTCCGGCATTTTTGATTTTTTTTGCCCAGAGCCAAACCAGGGCCATAATTAAACAACAGGCAACAAGAGAGATGAGGGCAATAAAAAGTAGATTTTCGATTTGCGGCATAAGGTAAAATGTTTAAGGCCAAAAAGCACAACTAGCAAGCTTATTAAACTTCAAAGCAAAATACCCACACCCTCAATCCTAACCCTATGCCTTAATCAGTAATTCTTTAACACCTTCGCCATCTTTTACTTTGAATAAATGTACCAAAACATAGGCTAAGGTTGCTACGCTACCTAAACATACGAACAAAATGGTTATAGAGATTTTAAGAATAATGCTTTTTTCTTTATAAAACATCCAAAGGGTGATAATGAAGATGTTAGCATAAAAATCCCACAATGTGGCGCGCATCCAGGGGATGCTGCCTAGAAAGTCCCATTGATCGAACAGGTTACTTTCCAGCGAGGTAGCGATTACCTTATAACACATAAAAACCAGCAATGCCGAGAAAACAATTTTGAGGAAGTTGATCATCAGAATGGAAAATTATTTAAAACAGTTTGCCCTATATACGGTAAGATAAACAAAAAGGATTTTATTGTAAAACCTCGGAATATTCTCCGTGATTTCCGTGCATCCGTGGCTAAAAGTAAATGTGTATTTTTTGAAAAGCAGGTTGCTGTTCGTTTCGGCTACGACAGTCCTGCCATTCGCTACAATCTTTTTGAGGTATTTACGTGCTGGCACCAGGTATTTGCCCATTATGAAACAGCTGCTTCATGTCTCGGCATAACAGGGGTAAAACTGTGCAAGAAACAGCATCGAAGGAGGGAATCATCAAATGAAACTTATGCTATTTCCTTCATCAGCGTCAGAATGACTAGTTATATGGTTAATTCCTTGATTCAGTGCTTCCGTGGCGAAAAAAGCTAAGGCTTATTAGTGAACTAAACAGGGCAAAAAAATGGTCTGTAAAGATACAGACCTTATAATTGTGTTGCCAACCTTCGCCTACGCTCAGGGTGACAAATTAATCAGTGAAATATGTTTTCAACCTCTCCTTAAACCTTTCTAATTTTTATAATACGCATCCAGTGCAATACCTTCATTACCGGATAGGTTGGATCAAATTCCCACCATTTGGTAGCAAAGTTAGGACTGTTTGGTTTTTTGTGGTGGTTGTTCTGAAAAAGTTCGCCCATTAATAAGAAATCCCAAGGTAATGAGTTTTTGCTATGATCGTCATTATCATGGTTAGAATAGCCATATTTATGACCACACCAGTTTACAATTGCCCCATGTAGAGGACCCATCAAAAAATGGATCGGCAACAATAAATACAGCCACCAGTGGTTGGCAAACGCAACATAAAAGCCGATATAAAACAGCCCACATGCAATTCTCCAGGCCCATGAATTTCCAATCTTATCAACAATCGGCCATTCGGGATAATTTCCCTGGAAAGCTGGCTCTGGCTGTATTTTAAATTGAAGATAATTCATATACATATTTTTTGTTGCAATCATCATCCCGAAAACATCCTTAAAAAAATGTGGAGAGTGCGGATCTTTTTCAGTGTCACTGTAAGCATGGTGCATCCGGTGCAAGATGGCATAAGCCCTGGGATTTAAAAATGATGAGCCTTGCGAAATCAGCAATATCAGATAGAAAAACCGTTCCCAAAAAAGCTCCATTTTAAACATCTTGTGCGACGAGTAACGGTGAAGAAAAAAGGTTTGACTAAACAGGGATAAAAACCAATGGCAAAGAAAAAAAATGAAGATAATCATGTATAGGGTGTATGCTTTATAAACGTAGTTTGAGGGCGTTTAGTTTTAATAGCGTAGAAAAACCACTTTAAATTAAGCGTTTAGATAAAAAGCATCCTGTTCCAATGCATAGAACAGAATGCTTTTTTAAATTATTTATTATCTGCCGAAATCGTCTTGAACACGTACAATATCGCTTTCATCTGATGGGTTTGAAGCATCGGTATGTTGCCATATTTCTGCTACAACACCCCAATCTTCTAAACCGATTAAACGGTGACGTTCACCTTGTTGTAATTTGATCTGATCTTTTGGAGCGTATTTTTTCACTTCACCTTCTTCATCAGTTTGGCTGGTCTTAATGCCAACGGTACCAGTTACTACTTGCCAAATTTCGGCTCTGCGGTGGTGATATTGCCACGAAAGGCGTGTATTCGGTGCAACGATTAAAATTTTCGGGCTTAATTTACCGCCAATTTTAAGGTCTTCAACATTTAGTCCATCAAAATAAGTATCGGCAAATTGTTGCGCCTGCGCTTCGTCTATTACAAAGAAACCACCCCATGGACGTGTTTCATCGCGGTTTACTACATTAAAACCTTCAATTTTTAAACGCTGTGCTACGCTTTCAAATATTTCTTTTTTGTCGTTTGTCATTGATAAAATATTAGTTTTCTAATGATTGTTGAGGTTCACAGGCCTTAATTTATTTCCTGTGTGGTTCTATAATTTGCCGCAAAAATAAGCCTAATAAATTAAAAAAGCCTCTTCAAGCTTTTTATTTTTTTAAACTCAATTTACGAATCGCCTTAAAGTCCGTTTATACAGTGCTTAAGGCGGTAAAATTATTGCTAATAACATTTTAGTAAATGTTGCTTTAGTATGTTTGATAAATATTAATACCCGCTAAAAATGATCCAAAAATTCGCCACCTGTATCTTCCTATTTTTTGTTCTCGCCCAGAAAACCTCAGCCAAAGTTTACTATATCAGCAGTGAGCAAGCATTTAAGGCAATTGAATCTATTTTGGTTCCCGGTGATGAAATAGCAATCAAAAATGGAAGTTATGCCAATTGGGCCATAGCCATCAGCGCTAAAGGCACCTCGGCTAAACCGATTATTATCCATGCAGAAAAACCGGGCTCGGTCACTTTTTCAGGGAATATTACTCAACCTGTTTTTAAAATTTCAGGAGATTATATTTTTATCAAGGGGATCAATTTCAAAAATGCTGTATTGAGTAAAATGGGAATATTGATTGAGTTAAACACAACTAATAATTGTAAGATATCAGACTGTAATTTTTTCGCAAATCAGGTTAAATCGCAGTTTACGCCTTTAGTTGTTGTATCAGGTAATGGCAGTCATAATGTTGTTGAAAGCTGTAGTTTCGTAGCAAATGTAGATAATCAGGATGTGCAGGTTAAAATCACCAAAGAATCGTATCCGAAATTCACGCTGATCGAAAACAATGTTTTTAGTGATAAAGTGAAAGTGAGCTGGCAAAATGGTAATGGTGGTGAGTGTGTACAAGTAGGTCAAGATCCGGTATTATTGGGCAATCAGCGTCCGGAAAGTACCGTACGCAAAAACAGATTTATCCGTTGCAATGGTGAAAATGAAGTGATTAGCAATAAAAGCAGTGGTAATAAATACCTGAACAATTATTTCGAAGATAATGATGGAGAATTGGTAATGCGTGGCGGACATGATTGTATAATTGCCAATAATACATTTAAAGAGGGTACAGGTGGCATCAGAATTAATGGAACGGGGCATATGGTGATCAACAATAAAATTGACGGCATCCAAATGGCTATTCGCTTAATGTACGGCATGGCAAAAGGAAAAGATGAAATCGGTTTTTATATTGCGGCCAGCGATTGTATGATAAAAAACAACACCATATCAAATGCTAAAACAGGTATATTGCTTGGCGACAGCAAGGATGCAGACTGGACCGGAAAATTCGATACTAAAAGATACCCCTCTCCGGTGATGCAAAGTGTTGCTCCTTTTAACAATACGATTGGAGAGAACCGTTTTAAGAATGTAAAGACTGAAGTGGTAAAGCGGTAATTGATTTAAAAAATGGATTTTCTAATTACTCATTGGATGCGATTGTGATGTCGGGATAAACACTTAAAGTACTCAAACTGTTACCAATTGGCAAAAAGTCGTCATTTCGAGCGGAGTGCAACGCAGCCGAGAACCACGTAGTGCTCAGCGAAGCTAAATCTAACTACTATAACTCTCTCTCCCGAATGTTCGGGACTACGCTTCAGTCGAAATGACGACTTTACCTAAGGATTCTATACTTGATAATCCTTTTAAATTACTGAACTTTATTCACCACAAGATCATCAAAATAAATGTAACTGGTTTGGCTTGAGCCCCATACCGCAACATCTTTTCCACCTCTAAAATTGTGGAATGATAACCTGTTGATCAAACGTTGTGCATCATTGGTCGTCCAACGGATAGATTGATCCAATACGGTAGTTCCGTTGATGATAACCTGTACCCAACCGTTGGTGTTTGATCCGGTGTTGCTTTTTACGTATAAATGAACTGTATAAGTATTGCCTTTTACCAGGCTACCTGATGAAGGATAAGATTTACCGAAAGTATCGCCGCATGGGCCTGCCATATCTCTGTGGTAAACATAAGGCTGGAAAAACACACGGCTACCGGTATTGTACCACATTAAACGTAAACTCCCGCCGTTACCATCGCTGGCAATGTCGCATCCGGTATTGCCTTCACCGATTAAGAATCCGAAGCCAACTTTACCGCCTCTGCTCCAGTCGAACTGACTGTGAAAACGTACCTTAAAGGTAGCTTCGTATGCCGAACCATCTGATATATCAGCACCGGCAATTAAACCATTCGAAACAGAATTAGGTGCGAGGGTAGCCCTGGCCCAATTGCCCGAAATATAGGCCCTGCTTTCGTTCCAGCCCGTTAAGTTTGCGCCACCAAAATCGGTACTGGCTTCGCCATAGGTATAGGTGCCATCGGCATGGGTAAAACTGGTATTGATATTACTTGGAATAGCCTCTGTAGTAGCTTTGGTATTTGATTGCGCTGCAACATCAATATTTTCTGGAATTGATTCTACTACTTTGTCTTTCTGACAACCATAAAGGCTTAGGGAAAATACAAGCACCAGTGATGCAATAAAATGCGTTGAATTCATTTTCTGACTCATGTTAGTTTTAGTTAGATTTAAAATTTGGTTAGTATTATTTTTATTGAGGTGTAATCTCCTATCCTTGATAGTTTATTACTGATTTAATTTGGTAGCTGTTTTTTATTCTTTTGATTAGCTTGATCTGATACCCTAACCTAATCAAAAATGTAATTCAAAACAGACGACAACTACTTTAAAAACAGCTAAATTGGATTTAATTGCTGTTACAACGATTGAAATATTTACACTGAAATATTACCAAAGCTGATTTTATAATAATGCATAAGATTCGTGAACCTTTAAACTGCAGTTTACAATTACTTTTTTATAATCTCTGGCTTCAATATCACCATTAATAAGTTTAACAAGTAACATAACGGCCTGTTCGCCTAAGGCCTCGGGGTTTTCTTCGATAGATGCAATTGGTGGGGTACTGAGATAGGTAATAATAGGATCGTTACCAAAGCCTATACATTCGAGTTTTTTAGCATAAGGGTGTTCAACTGAACGCAAAAATTTAATCGTATCAAATAATAACTTCTCTTTAAATGCCACTAAAGCCGTAGGTCCGTTTTCAGGATCGCTAAATAGGTTTTTAATGGCTACACGGGTATTTTCATCATCAAAATCGGTATAAGCTACATAATCAGCATTAAAAGGAATATTATTATCTTTAAGTGCATTAATGTACCCGGAGAAGCGATCGTGACTAAAATTGACCATTTTTGGCCCGCCAAGATAAGCTACTCTTTTATGCCCGCGGTTAATCAGGTATTCAGTGGCCATATAGCAGCCCTGATGCGTGTTACCTAATACTTTATGGCAGTTGAGGTTAAAGCTTGGATTACGGGTATAATAAACTACCGGAATTCCGATTTTCTCGAATTGATCGAGATGGGCGAAATCGGAAGTATGTTTGGAGATGGCTACAATTAATCCATCTACTCTCGAGCCTAAAAGCGTAGCCGCAGCAGTTACCTCCATTTCAAAATTATCGTGCGATTGACTGATAATAATATTATAACCGTTCATGGTAGCCAACTGTTCCATGCCATAAATACTGCGTGTAAAAAAATGGTCGGAAAGATTGGGCAGTATAATACCGATAATCCTTGATTTACGGTCTCTAAGCCTTAACGCAGAAATATCAGGTGTAAAATTTAACCTGGCGGCGAGCTCCTTTACCCGCAACTTTGTACTTTCTTTAATCCGTGGATAATCTTTTAACGATTTGGAAACGGTAGAAATAGAAAGCTTTAACTCTTTTGCAATTAATTTTAATGTAACAGGTTTATTTTCCATAGGTAAAGGAGGTTAAGCGTTACAATGTGGTGAGCGTTTTAGTAAAGGTTAGGGGTTAGCGTTTATACATAAACTACCCCCTAACCCACTAAACATTAATGCACTAAGGGATTTTATCCAATGCCGGAACATTGTTTTCGTAACCCGTATAGCCTTTATTTTGATTGATACGCCCCCCTGTATTAAAGCGCTGCGCCGCTGCCGGAACAGGCCAGAGCACATGGTATGGGGAAATCCTGAAGTTGACCCCTAATACTGTTGGTACCTTGTTCCGGTAAAAATCGTTCTTTTCTATAATCCTGTCGTAAAAGAAATTATTATCAGAAAAGGTTGCAAGATTATAGCTTTTTCCATTATAGGCAGGCTTACCTGTTATTGCAAAGATATAGGCAATACGGGTAAGCTCTGTTTTACGCGGTTCTTCGTAAAAGAGTTCTCTCGCTCTTTCGTCTAATATCGTTCCAATAGTCACTGTTGAAGCATCAGTTAACAGTGCTGCATTGGCCCTAGAACGCACCTGGTTTAAATCAGCCATCGCCAGGGCTAAATTTCCTTTCCAATAATAGGCTTCGGCCCGCAATAGATAAGTTTCGGCCAAGCGGAAGATATACCAGTCGGTATTGGTTCCTCTGGGCGGTGTCCAATATTTATCAACCGCCAATGCGTTGGTAGAATTGATAAAAGTTTTATAGTGCGGCCAGCCAAAAAAGTGACGGATGGTATCTAACCCTTTGTTCAAAAACATGTTGTTTACATTCGCAGGGCTCACATCTACCAGAGGTTTACCATACAGCGCTCTTTCGGCAACGTTGCTTCCTGTTTTAATGGCGGGGTTATTATATACCAGGTCAGTCATGTTCATCCACATGCCCGGTGCATGGCGGTAATCGGTATTGTCTGTCCAGATATTTTTGGTGCTATATGCGGTACCACGGTAACGTCCAATTCCCCTGCCATACATTAATGTTAAAGGTATTTCTACATTTACCCCATCTACAATGGCCTGGGTGGCACCAGATGGTGTTTTCAAATTGGCGAAATGCCAGGCAGGCACACAGTTACGCATTACTTGTGAGCCCAAATCGGTAGCCCCGGCAAGTGTTTCTCTGTCAATGGTTAAAAAAAGCGCCTCCCGGTTAGCCGCAATAGCTTTATTATCCATCCGGTGCAAATCCCAAACCACATTTTTACTTGCATCACCGGCAGTACTACCGAAGCGGTTCCGCATCAAGCTATATGTTCCACTGTTGATTACATTATTGGCTGAGGTAATGGCTGCATCAAAATCGCCCAAAGCCAGATTAACTTTGGTAAGCAGGTGGCTACAGGCGCCCTTGGTTACGTCCCCACGATCTACATTATCTTTTAACCACTTTTCGGCAAATAAAAGATCTTCCTGCATTTTTTTCAATATCACGTCACGCCTGGTCGAAAAGTAATCCAGTTTGGGAGATGTGATATCTTTTAAATTCAACGGTACATCGCCAAATTGATGTACCAAACGGTAATAGTAATAAGCACGGTAAAAATAGGCCGCGCTAAGAATAGCATTTCTTTCGGCCTCATCTTTAAATGTTACATTATCGATATAGGTAATCACGGTATTGGCCATACGTACTCCTCTAAAACCTTCTGTCCAATAAAACCCGATCCTGTTGAAATCAGGATTGTCCAGATTGGCATCGGGCGTTACCCGGGTATCCATATCCTGTGCCTGCGTGGTTTTATCGGTTGTTCCGTCTACAGCTACTTCAGAGAATATGGATTCGGTAACAATGGGCGCCATATCGCCGGTAAATTCTCTTCTCACGTTGGCTCCAATCGCTGCAATAGCTGCTTTCATCGCAGCTACACTGGTTAAAGCGGTTTGAGGCTCCAATTGCGATAATAATTCTGAATCGAGATTTGATTTTTTACATCCATTTGCTGATAGTAGAACGGCCAGGGCCACAAACGGAATTATTTTTTTATATGTGATATTCATCTTTGTCATTTTTTAAAGGGTAACATTCAGTCCGAAAGTGTAAACTCTTGGTGTTGGAACCGGATTTCCGTTATTATCTGCAGTTTGCGGGTCCCATTGGTTCCAGTCTGGTGCATATACACCAGCATTACTTACATTGGCATATATTTTTGCACCCTGTACCCTCAATTTACCCAGAAAATCTTTGGGCAGGCTATAGGCAAGCGCAATGGTGTTTAAGCGGATAAACGAGCTTTTACGATACGAATTAAAACTTACGCCACTTAAACCCGAATTTAAGCGGGCATAATCATTAATGGGGTTACCTGGAGTCCAATAAGGTACAACATATGAACTCGATCGGCCAAAACCTACACTGCCAGGCTGATTTTTAGTCTGGTTATCTGCCCTAAGCTGCCCCCAACTAGATATAAGTTGAAAAGAAAAATCGAAGTTTTTATAGATGTTAAAATCGTTGCGGAACGACCAATTGAACCTTGGGCTTCTGTAGCC
>Ga0182006_1000131_pt1 | contig 80570 bp, 77 predicted proteins | sample Sormic07211104_1_FD_123022 | JGI IMG/M metagenome (GOLD analysis project Ga0182006, IMG submission 123022) | Rhizosphere microbial communities from Sorghum bicolor, Mead, Nebraska, USA - 072115-104_1 MetaG | ecosystem: Host-associated > Plants > Roots > Rhizosphere | place: USA: Nebraska...
ATATATGTTAAGAACAGTAACTTGTGGTGCATTAAACCTAAATAACTTAGGCGAAAGTGTTACGCTATGTGGTTGGGTACAAAAATCAAGAGATTTAGGCGGTATGACTTTTATCGACATCCGTGATCGTTATGGTATTACCCAGTTGGTTTTTAACATGGACGATAATCGCGGGCTTTGTGAAACCGCACGTACTTTAGGCCGTGAATTTGTGATCAAAGCGGTTGGTACGGTTGTAGAAAGAAGCAATAAAAACCCAAAAATGCCGACCGGTGAGGTAGAGATCAAAGCTTCTGCTTTGGAGATTTTAAACGCGGCGAAATTACCTCCATTCATGATCGATGATGAAACAGATGGTGGTGATGAGTTGCGTATGAAATACCGTTATTTGGATCTACGCCGTAACCCGGTGCGCAATAACCTGGTTTTACGTCATAAAATGGCCCAATCGGTTCGCCGTTATTTAGATGCCTTAGATTTTATTGAGGTAGAAACGCCTGTATTAATTAAATCAACACCTGAAGGGGCAAGAGATTTTGTGGTGCCTAGCCGCATGAACGAAGGTGAGTTTTATGCTTTGCCTCAATCGCCACAAACCTTTAAGCAATTATTGATGGTATCGGGTTTTGACCGTTATTTTCAAATTGTAAAATGTTTCAGGGATGAAGATTTAAGGGCGGACCGTCAGCCGGAATTTACGCAGATCGACTGCGAAATGTCGTTCATTGAGCAGGAAGATATCTTAAATACTTTTGAAGGCCTGATCCGTACTTTATTTAAAGAAGTGCGTAACTACGATTTACCGGAAGTACCCCGTATGCAATATGCAGATGCAATGCGTTTGTATGGTTCTGATAAACCCGATACCCGTTTTGCCATGCAGTTTGTAGAACTTAACCACCTGGTAAAAGGCAAAGGCTTTCCTGTATTTGACAACGCAGAGTTAGTTGTTGGTATCAATGCTAAAGGTGCAGCAAGCTATACACGCAAGCAACTGGATGAACTAACAGATTTTATCAAACGCCCGCAAATTGGCGCCACAGGCTTGATTTATGCCCGTCATAATGACGATGGAACCATAAAATCTTCTGTAGATAAATTTTTTAATGAGGAAGACCTAAAACAATGGAGTGAGGCTTTCGCAACAGAAAAAGGCGATTTGTTATTGATATTAGCCGGGTCTATAGATAAAGTACGTAAACAACTGAATGAGCTTCGCTTAGAAATGGGTAACCGTTTAGGTTTACGCGATAAAAATACCTTCTCTGCCCTTTGGGTATTGGATTTTCCGCTTTTGGAATGGGATGAAGAAACCGAACGTTACCATGCCATGCACCATCCGTTCACCTCGCCAAAACCAGAAGATATCGCTCTATTGGATACCAATCCTGGAGAAGTACGCGCCAATGCATACGATTTGGTCATTAACGGGACAGAAGTAGGTGGCGGATCTATCCGTATCCACGACCGTGCATTGCAGGCTTTAATGTTCAAACATTTAGGCTTTAGCGCGGAAGAAGCACAAAAGCAATTCGGTTTCTTAATGGATGCATTCGAATTCGGTGCACCTCCGCATGGCGGTATTGCCTTTGGTTTCGATCGTTTAACCTCAATTTTTGCTGGTTTGGATTCTATCCGAGATGTAATTGCCTTCCCTAAAAACAATTCGGGCAGAGATGTGATGATTGATAGTCCAAGTACGATTGACGAAAAACAATTAAAAGAATTGAAGATAAAGACGGATTTGTAATAGATTCCGACATGCAGTACTTATGATAAGTAGTGGTGCTTTAAATTGTGCCATAATTACTGCATGATTAGCATCTTTAAAAAAATCCTGAATAAATACGACTATCGGATCAGGTAACGAAATGCATAAAAAAGCCTCAGAATTTAAAATCCTGAGGCTTTTTTATCTTCATCTAGTCATTATGTCAATAATGAACTAATTCCGAATGACACATTGAACAAATAACCTGAATTTGATAATTATTTAGTAAAATACTGTCTTAGAAGCGCCCTATCCCTGACCGATTCGTCATGCTGAACTTGTTTTACAAGTAGAAATAATATTTCAATGGCCTTGTAGCTACTCCGTGGTCAGCATCTTTTTAGCAGGGAAGACCCTGAAATGAATTACCTTCGGTGAGCTCGCCAAGGCTCGGTTCAGGGTGATGGTCGATTAATCAAAAATTCAATATCAGCTACCTACAGGTAATATTAATAATCGAACTTAGGTTAATAAGTTTCGCTATCGGGTGGAATCCCATAGTCTATAAATTTCTTTTGTTTTTTCTCTTTCCTTTTACCAAACCAGCCTTTAACAGAATTAAAAATTGCCGATAAATGTTCTGCATCAAGCGATTTACCAACCTTACCAGATACGAATCCCACAGCCGCCTTAGTTAAAAAACCAGCACCTCTGAATAGGGTTTTATTCATCACCATAGGTAAAAGCAGTGACATTGCTGTACCGCTTATATTTAATTTTTCATCGGCTTTGAACAGGTTATTAGGCGTTGCATATTTCTTTATCAATGCACTAAGTGTAAATTGTTTAAAGAAAGTTTTGGTATCTGTTTTAAGCATATTTTGCTTAAGCGTATACTCCACCTTAAGTTCTAATTTTCTGGCCTGCAAGTCTTCCAGGTTACGGATGTCTTTATAACTTCTCATCTTCCTCCTTATCTGCAAGTTTATCAAAATATTTCCTGATCGCTATATTGATAATGGCTTTTTCAATGTATTTATCTTTCGTTAAATAAACAATAACGGCCAGTAAAATATAGAATAGGGAAACACAGCCAAAACCTCCTGCATAACTGCCCAAAAGGTCGGATACGTATAGTGCCAATGTTACAGAGCCAAATAAAAAGGCCAAAATAAAGCAAACGATAACAGTAGTACTGGTTACCAGATCAGCAAAAATTTTCGACGCTTTTTCTACAATATAAAGTCTGGTATACTCAACCCTGGCATCTAAAAAGCCTTTGGCGTCGTCTATCAGATCTTCAATACTTTTATCTTTATTCTCTTGCATAGTTCAGATGAGATTTAGCCGGGTAAAAACCCGGCTATGCAATGTTTATTTATTATGCGTGCTCTACGTCGTCGCTATATTCTTCTTCTACGCTTCTCAATTTAGTTTTAATCGAGTCTACTACTTTATCTTTCAGGCTAGCCAGATTATTAATCTCATCTGCAGCTTTATCTTTGATAGAATCGCCAAGATCTTTCAATGACTGGCTAAGTTTATCACGGGTTTCATCACCTTTATCTGGTGCGAACAAAATTCCTAGAGCTGCACCGGCAGCTAAGCCAGCTAAAAGCGCAACTACAACTTTTGAGTTATCATTCATAATTAATTATTTTAAGGGTTTAACAATGATGTACGATATAAAACTACTACATTATTTATTGTTAAGCTATATTATAACTCGCTATGCTCATTATTTGTTTTAATTCTTTCCAATCTTTCTGATGCAAGCGTGCTGGTTTCGTAAATCTTAACCAGCAGTATAAAATAAGATAATAGTAGCGGACCAAATACAAGGCCCAGTATTCCGAATAAAGGTATACCAATAATTACGCCAATTACTGTTATTATAGGATGAATATTGCCAACTTTTTTTGCAATCATAAACCGCAGCACATTATCGATATTGATAATGACTACGAAACCGAAAACAAGCATCGCCCAACCTGCAAAATTATTTCCGTTTGCGATCTGTAAAATCGCAGCGGGCACAAAAACAACAGGAGGTCCTAAAACAGGTACAAAGGAAATAAAAGTTGTAATTACACCCCAAAACATCGGGTCTTTATAACCCAAAACATAAAAAGACAGGCTTACCAGTGAGCCTTGAACAAGACAGATTAATCCCTGGCCCAATACATTCGCATAGGTGGTATTTCTCATTTCATCGCCAAAACGAAGCGCGTTCTGTTCCCTAAATGGGGCATATTTTATCAGGGAAAACTCGAATCTTTCCCGCTCAATCAGCATAAAGTAGAGTAAGAAGTAAACGACCAACAAGCTTAACACAATATTTACTGCACTTGACAGTAAAGAAGGAAAAAGGTCGGTAGCCCAATTGCCTAAGCGGTTTAATCCTTCCTGAATAAGACCCTGGTTAATTTTAAACGGAATGAGGTGCTGTAGTTTAATCAGTAAATTCCTGAAAAAAACCTCATTATTCTTCAATTCTGAAATTTTACTGATCACCATGCTGCTTAACGCATAAAAAGGCATCACAATAAGTATAATGGAAATGACAATGAGGAAAATAGCCGTTACTCTTTTGTTCCATCCCCTATGTTCAGCCAAATGGATATAGGCTGGCCTCATGATCGTATATAACACCAAGGTACTTAAAATCGCACCAAAGATACTCTGCAGGGAATACGCAATTAACACCCCAAGCGCAATAATAATAACCAGGTTGATGTTATTTCGTTGCTTATAAGAAAATACTGACATTTTTAGACAATAAGGTTATTCTTTAAATCCTAAAATAGCCGGTTTTGTTTTCCCGATTTAAGATTTATATCCCTTTTTCAGGATCAATAAATTTGATTTTATTATAAAGTGTTTTTCTGTCGATATTCAAGATTTTTGCAGCCTTGGTTTTGTTAAAATTAACTGTCCTCAATACTTCTAAAATAGTATGATATTCAGCTTCTTTAGCCGCATGGCGTAAATTGAGAGACGGATCGTGATTTAACCTATGCGGAAAAAGTGCGGCTTTTTTTTCACCCGGTTTCTTCGGGTAATCAGCCATCCCAAATTCCAATGGCAAAACATGCGGCTCAATCCAGTCGCCATCAGTTAATAAGGCAATGCGCCTGATCACGTTCTTCAGCTCGCGTACGTTACCAGGCCAGTGGTATGCCAATAAACACTGCTTCACTTCATCAGAAAAGCCTTTGATTTCTTTATTCAGTTCCTGGTTTGCTGTCGCCAAAAAGTGTTCGGCAAAAATCAGGATATCCTGGTCACGATCTTTCAATGCCGGCACGTGTATCGAAAATTCATCAAATCGGTGATATAAATCTTCCCTAAATGCACCCTTCTCGATCGCTTCCTTTAAATTTTCATTGGTAGCTACAATAAGCCGTACATCCACATCAATCTCCTTTGTACTGCCAATCCGCTTTATTTTCCGCTCCTGCACCGCCCTGAGCAAGGTTGCCTGAATTTCGTACGACAAATTACCGACCTCATCAAGAAATAATGTACCACCATTAGCTTGTTCAAAATGACCAATTTTAGTAAAGGCAGCACCGGTAAATGCTCCTTTTTCATGTCCAAAAAATTCACTGGCCGCTAAATCTTTGGTTAACGAACCACAATCCATGGCAATGAAAGGCTGTTCACGACGAGAACTGTTTAAATGAATGGTTTTGGCCACACATTCTTTTCCCGTTCCACTTTTCCCCGTTAAAATAACGGTATAACCTGTTGGTGCAATGAGCTGGATCTGTTTCAGCAAGAACGCTGAAGCTGCGCTCTCGCCATTAATATACTCCTGACAATTAAACCGATCAGAAACACCCTTGCATCCGGCATGGTCGAAATCTTTAACAGATCTTAATTCGCCCTGCGCTTCCAGGGCCTTATTAATGGTATTTAAAATTTCATCCGTGTAAAGCGGTTTCTCAATATAATCGAAAGCCCCAAGTTTGATCAGTTCTACAGCAAGCTTAATATCTGAATAGCCCGTGATAATAATTACACTGGTATGTGGATAGTGCTCCTTAATATAGATTAAAATCTCCTTCCCATCTGTATCATCTAAACGATAATCACACAATACCAGATCGAACCGCTCTTTTCCAAGCGCCTGCATCACCTTTTTACCGCTTGTTACATTCGAAACTTCAAATCCTTTTTTGGTTAAAAATCTGGAGAGCAATAAGCCGATGCTAATTTCATCGTCAACAATGAGTATCTTCTTTTTCATGAGCAGCGTTGTTATCCTAAAAACCCATATACATCGACAACATATAGAGTTAATAATTAAATAACATAGTTACTCAAAAAAATTTGCATTGAAAAGGATTTGCAACATTTTTGTTATACAAACATCAGATTAATACTACACTAATCTTATTTTCCGGAAAAGTTTGGCTTTCTCTTTTCAACAAATGCAGATACCCCTTCTTTAAAATCGGCCGTTTCGAAACATTTCCCAAACGCCTCAATTTCGGTAGCATAACCATTATTATTATCCGCCGCTGCGATGACAGCTTTTATAGCAGCCGAAACAGCCAATGGCGCACGTTGCTTGATCAAATTCAATATTTCTTCGGCCTTGCTTATCAGATCAGGCTGCGGAACCACATAATTTACCAGGCCTATTTTTTCTGCCGCCGGAGCCGTAATCATGCTTGCAGTTGTAATCATTTCTATCGCTTTACCTTTTCCAACCAATTGGGTAAGACGCTGCGTACCTCCATAACCCGGAATCAATCCTAAAGTAACTTCCGGCAAACCCAACTTTGCATGATCTGCCGCAATACGCATGTGGCAGGCCATAGCCAACTCCAATCCACCACCTAAAGCAAAGCCATTAATTGCGGCAATAAATGGCTTTGGAGAGTTTTCAATAGCATTAAAAACCTGATCTTGACCAATTTTGGCTAAATCTTCTCCCTGCTTACCGCTATAATCAGAAAACTCTTTAATATCGGCTCCTGCAACGAAGGCCTTTTCACCCGCGCCTGTTAAAATAACCCCTCTTACCTCATCCGTTTTATCTGCATAGGCAATTACATCTGCAAGTTCTGCCAACGTATCTTTATTTAAAGCATTTAGTGCCTTTTCCCTATTTATCGTAACGTATAAAATGTTTTCCTTTAGTTCTGAAATTAAATTTTGATATGCCATAGCTTAAAAATTTCTATTTTCTGTTACCCAATTCTGGATATATTCTACAATACTGGCCATTGTTGTACCCGGAGGAAACAGCTCTCCGACACCCATAGCAGCTAGTTTCAACCGATCTGCCTCGGGGATAATCCCACCACCGGTTAATAACACATCATCCAACTGTTTTTCTTTCATAAAATGAATAATCTTTGGAAAAACCGTCATATGTGCACCAGATAGAATAGAGATCCCGATGGCATCTACATCCTCCTGAAGTGCGGTGTTTACCACCATTTCAGGGGTCTGGCGCAAGCCGGTATAAATTACCTCCATGCCGGCGTCTCTTAGAGAAGTTGCAATTACTTTAGCGCCTCTGTCATGGCCATCTAATCCAACTTTAGCTACTAAAACACGGATAGGCCGATTTAATACTTTGCTCATCATTCATATTAAGTTGATGTAAATGTATCGATTTTGGCTTTCAAATTAATCATTAACTAAAACAAGTAGAATTGCACTAATCTTTTTACATTTGCATTCCTAATTTACAGGTTTTTATGAGTGAAGAAAAGTCATTGAACTTTATTGAAGAAATTGTTGAGAACGACTTAAATAGTGGTAAGTATGAAACTTTGGTTACGCGTTTCCCGCCTGAACCTAATGGTTATCTACACATTGGCCACGCTAAAGCGATATGCTTAAATTTCGGACTAACACAAAAATACGGCGGTTATACCAACCTACGTTTTGACGATACCAATCCGGTTACGGAAAAAACAGAATATGTAAACAGTCAGCAAGAAGATATCAGGTGGCTGGGCTTTAACTGGAAAAATGAATTATATGCTTCAGATTATTTTGACGAGCTGTATGGCTTTGCCGTTAAGCTGATTGAAAAAGGTCTGGCTTATGTTGATGAAAGCGCTGCAGACGAAATTGCAGCTTTAAAAGGCACACCAACTGAACCAGGACAGGATAGCCCATACCGAAACCGCAGCATTGAAGAAAATTTAGACATTTTCACGAAAATGAAAAATGGAGAATTTCCTGATGGTGCGTATATTTTGAGAGCTAAAATCGATATGGCCAGTCCGAACATGTTAATGCGCGATCCGATTATCTATCGCATTAAACATGCCGAACATCACCGAACAGGCAATAAATGGTGCATTTATCCAATGTACGATTTTGCTCACGGACAAAGCGATAGTATTGAGCATATTACCCACTCCATCTGTACCTTAGAATATGTTTCGCACCGCGAATTATACGATTGGTTTATCGAAAAGTTAGAAATTTTCCCATCCAAACAATATGAATTTGCCCGTTTAAATCTCACCAGTACAGTAATGAGTAAGCGTAAGCTGCTTCAACTGGTTAACGAAAAACTGGTAAACGGATGGGACGATCCGCGTATGCCTACCATCAGCGGTTTGCGCAGGAGAGGTTTTACGCCAAAAAGTATCCGCGAGTTTTGCGAACGTATCGGCATTGCCAAGCGCGAAAACTTAATTGAACTCAGCTTATTGGAATTCTGCATCCGTGAGGATTTAAATAAAACGGCTAATCGCGTAATGGCAGTTTTAGACCCGATTAAACTGGTCATTACGAATTACGAAAAAGGAACAGAAGATTTAATCGGTGAAAACAATCCTGAAGCTGAAGACGGCGGTGGCACACGAGTGATCCCTTTTAGCAATGAGCTTTGGATAGAACGTGAAGATTTTATGGAAGTGCCGGCAAAAAAATGGTTCCGCCTGGCTCCTGGTGCAATGGTACGCTTAAAATTCGCCTATATTGTTAAATGCGAAGATTTTGTGAAGGACGAAAACGGAAACGTGACCGAAATTCATTGTACTTACATTCCGGAATCGAAAAGCGGAAGCGACACGAGCGGGATCAATGTTAAAGGAACCATCCATTGGGTGAGTGCACCACATGCTAAGACAGCGGAAATCCGCCTTTACGATCGTTTATTTGTTTCAGAGACCCCAGATGCTGAAGAAGGTGATTTTAAAGATTATTTAAACCCTGAAAGCTTAACGGTATTGCCAAACGCTTATATTGAACCTGCTTTGGCAGATGCAGATCTGGATGGCCGCTATCAGTTTATCCGTAAAGGTTATTTCTGTTTAGATAAAGATTCAACAGCCGATAAATTGGTTTTCAATAGAACAGTAACGCTAAAAGATACATTTAAGAAGCCAAATTAATAGCATTGCCATAATATAGAACACGGATAGATAAAATTTGTCCGTGTTTTTTTTTGCCAAAATTCGGCTGCAAATGCATGCAGAGCAGAATGTGATAGCAAATATTAGCATTCTTTTTTACGCCATAAACTTTGGACATTACACTTTTAAAGATCCTGGAACAAACTTCCTTACAAATTTCTTAATAAAGAGTCGTCATTGCGATGTACGAAGCAATCTTAAAGCACATGCTAGTAGCGATCGTTGTAAGATTGCTTCTTCGGCTGAAAAAACCTTCTCGCAATGACGATTCCTCAATGCCTATCACTACAAAAAACTCCTCTGTAATCTATATGATTTTTATAAAATCTATCCCTCGTGATGATGGCATGAGTGCAATCTACAACAAAAGCCACTCCGCTTAATATTTCGTATAAAGGTTATACAACACCAAAATATCAACCGGTGTTAAAGTTTTTGTGATGTCTGTTTGTATAAAGTGTATTTTGAAAGCTTCAATGGCAGCCGGCAGGTTAGCCGTATTATAACCAATGTATTTAAGGGCTTTTTCTGTATCAAAGTCTGCAGGTGGATTTTTCAGCACATCATCATACCAAAACCCGAAACCCTTGTCTGCTAATTTCTTCCACGGGAAATTCCTGGGGTCATTTTTACGGCCTGGTGCAATATCTGCATGACCAATGAAATTCGCCGTCGGTATGTTATATGTTTTTTTTAGCGTTGCCAGCAACTTTAACAAGCTATTGATCTGTGCATCGGGCCATGGATCAGTTAAACCATTATTATCCAGTTCAATTCCTATAGATGAAGAGTTGAGGTCGGTATCTTTACCCCATTTGCTCACACCAGCATGGTTTGCCCGTAAATAATCATTAACCATATGCACCACTTTACCATCCCGGCCAATTACGTAATGCGCGCTGGTACCTGCTTTGGTTGAGAAAAATGTTTTGATGGTTTGCGCTAAACTGTCCTGAGCCGTATGATGGATCACCACAAAATTTGGTTTGCGTATCCCAAAATTTACAGAACCAATCCACTGCTGATTTGTTGGATTTAACGAATCGTATAATTGCCCGGCTGGAGGTACCGTTCCGATAATTTCTGCAAAGCCTTTTGCCTTATCCTTATAAATTTTTTCTGTTGCCGCGTACCTGTTGGTTGTGCATGAGGCCAAAATCGTGGCTAGAGAAAAAGCAGTTAATAAAGATGTTTTGTATAAATTGGAAAACGGCATGGGCATGTTGATTTTAAAAAAAATGAAGGTACAAAGTTATGCTAAACTTCGCCCAATGCATCAAACTTTATACAAAGCTTTTAAAATTTACTAATTTAGCGGCCATATACTTTACTATGAAGAATTTATACAGATCAACCCTGTTTGTATCAGCGATAGCCATTTCAGCAGGTGCATTATCATCTTGTACCGGCAATAATAAATCTAATCATGAAAATACTGCAGTAGTACAAAAAGATAGTCTTACCGATTATGTTGCACAAAGGTTACCGATTTATGAAAGGGTAAAATTAACGACTAATATTAACGGGCTTAGTGTTAACGACCGCAAAATTTTGCCTCTGTTAATTCAGGCGGCAGAAATTATGGATCAGCTTTATTGGAAACAAGCTTACCCACAAAGAGATAGCCTGCTGGCCACTATTAAAGATGAAAAAACCCGCGATTTTGTTAATATCAACTATGGCCCCTGGGATAGATTAAATAACGATAAACCTTTTGTTGAAGGTGTAGGCCCCAAACCAGAAGGAGCATTCTTTTATCCAAAGGGAATTACAAAGGAAACGATAGAAAAATCAGACCTCAAAGATAAATTTGGTGCCTATTCTGTTGTTCAAAAAGACAGTACAGGCAAATTATCAACCGTCCCTTATCACGTACTGTTTGCTGCTGAATTACAAAAAGCAAGCTCCTTGTTAAAACAGGCTGCTTTAATTGCAGAAGATGCCGGTTTAAAAAAATATTTAAATTTAAGAGCCGACGCCTTGGTAACCGATAATTTTACGGCGAGTGATTATGCCTGGCTGGATATGAAAACCAATGGCCTGGATATTATTATCGGCCCGATCGAAAATTATGAAGACAAACTTTTTAACGCTCGTACAAGTTACGAAGCTTATGTATTAATTAAAGATAAGGAATGGAGCAAACGTTTGGCAAAGTATGTAAAAATGCTTCCCGAATTACAGAAAAACCTACCGGTTGCAGCAAAATATAAAACAGAAACCCCTGGAACCGACTCGGAGTTAAACGCGTATGATGTAGTTTATTATGCCGGAGATTGTAATGCGGGATCTAAAACCATAGCTGTTAACCTACCAAACGATGAAAAAATTCAACAGGAAAAAGGCACACGCCGTTCGCAGCTGAAAAATGCCATGCAGGCAAAATTCGACAAGATCCTGGTACCAATATCAAAAGAATTAATTGAAGCCGACCAACAGCAGTACATTAAATTTGATGCTTTTTTTGCAAACGTAATGTTTCATGAAGTAGCACATGGTTTAGGGATTAAAAAAACCATTACCGGAAAAGGCTTTGTTCGTGCCGCATTAAAAGAACAATACAGCTGGCTGGAAGAAGGCAAAGCCGACATATTAGGTTTATATATGGTAACCGGCCTGCTTAAAAAGGGCGAATTGCAAGGTGATATTAAAGATTACTATACCACATTTATGGCCGGTATCTTGCGCTCAGTCCGCTTTGGTGTTTCTGAAGCACATGGAAAGGCAAACATGCAATGCTTTAATTATTTTCAGGAAAAAGGTGCTTTCGAGCGTACGCCAAAAGGCACCTATAAAGTAAACTTCGAAAAATTTGCATCAGCAATGAACGATTTGAGTGCGTTCATCCTTACCCTTCAAGGTAACGGCGATAAAGCTGCAGTAGAAAAGGCACAAAAAGAGAAAGCAGTTATTCATCCAACGCTTCAAACAGACCTTGACCGTTTGACCAAAAAGAATATTCCGGTTGATGTAGTTTTTGAACAAGGTGTTGATGTACTGGGCGTGAAATAATATTTGCCAGCTCAAATAATTTAAGGTACAGGCCAACAGATATTTTATTTGCTGGCCTGTGCCTTTTTATTCACTTCTTTCTGCAAATCGTCGTCCTGAACTTGTTTCAGGATCTATCTGGCATATGCTGTGGAGATATCTATTTCTATCTCCATAATGACTCAGAAACAAGTTCAGAATGGCGCAACGAAATAAAGATTTGCATATACATGTCGCTGTAAATTTAGTTGAGGCATGGCGCAAACTTAATTTAAATAGAGTTATTCTTCATTTTTTCAATCTCTAAAACCGGTCATAGATTTCCACCTCAGTACGCTGAACTTCGAAATCCGACCTCGGACTTTTCAAAATCCCTGTAACCTTTTCAAAAAACGGTCGTCTTACTGATAACAAATTACGGAAACCTTTCGTTTCCCGGACTAAACTTTAAATAAGCAGGTAATTAAAATGAAAGCGCATGCAAATGCGGTATAGGGATTTTTTTGCCCATTTTTTAAAGAATAAATACACCAGACATGAAAACATTATACAAAATAGCATTTTTCCTTACGCTTCTTTTTATTATTAAAACAGGTTTTGCACAAACCAATCCTAAACCGAACATCAGCGGGATAATTTTAGATGAAAATAAAAAACCTGCAGATTACGTTACCGTCGTACTCTTTAAAGCATCCGATTCCAGTGTGGTTAAAACGGCATTTACCGACCCAAGCGGAACATTTAATTTCACCATTTCGGGCAAGGGGAGTTATTACTATAAAGCCAGCAACATGGGGTACAAAACCCTTAAAAGTAAAACCATTGTTTTAACAGAAGATCATCAGAAAGCAGATTTTGGAACGGCACAGCTTATTGCAAGTACTCAAAACCTAAAAGATGTAAATGTAGCGGTTACCAAACCATTAATTGAAAGAAAAATGGATAAGATTGTAATGAACGTTTCCAATAGTGCGGTTATGACGGGCTCCACTGCGCTTGAAGTTTTACAAAAAGCACCCGGCGTAACCGTTGATCAAAACGATAAGATCTCGATGATGGGCAAGCAGGGCGTATTAATTCAACTGGATGGCAAGCAAACCTACATGAGCAGTGCCGATGTAGCCAACCTGCTACGGAATATGCAGAGTTCGGACATTGAGAGCATTGAATTGATTACCAATCCATCTTCCAAATATGATGCCTCAGGTAATTCAGGAATCATCAATATCAAAACCAAGAAAAATAAAAACGGCGGCACAAACGGTAGCATAAACGGATCATTAGGTTATGGCAAAAACCTGAGGGCAAATACGGGTTTAAACCTAAACTACCGCGCACAGAAAGTTAATCTCTTTGGCAATTATAGTTATGGCAAATTTGAGCGCGATAACCTGATTGCTATCGACCGCATTTCAAATGGCACAACCGATACTTATTTTATGCAGGTAGGTGAGAGCAACAGAAAACAATATAACAATAACCTGAAGGCCGGACTGGATTATTTCATTGACAAGAAAAACACCATTGGGATATTGGTTAACGGTTATTTTAATCACGGCAATGAAACTTCAACTAATAACACCTTAATCGGGCCGTCTTTTCAAAAGATAGATTCGACTTTGATAACCAATTCATTGCAGACAAACAAATACAATAATGTTTCTTATAATCTAAATTACAAATCTGTTTTAGATACCGCCGGCTCAGAAATATCTGCAGATGTAGATTATTCGAGATACAAAGGGAACGATGGTTCTAACTATGAAAACGATTACCGTTTTCAAAATGGAGACAGAATCCGTCCGATAATTTATACCCGGAACAACACCCCTTCCATTATTGATATCAAAGCATTTAAAATCGATTATAATGTTTCGCTAACCAAAACGGTTAAACTTGAAGCCGGGCTCAAAAGCAGTTGGGTGAAGACAGATAATGATCTTCAGGCAGAAGCGTATATCAATAGTACCTGGGAAAATGATACCAGAAGGAGCAATCAATTTGTATACGACGAAAATGTAAATGCAGCTTATACCAATGTAAACAAACAGTTTAAAAATACCAGCGTGCAAATTGGATTGAGGGTTGAGCAAACCAATTCGAAAGGAAACCTGATCACTAAAAATACGGTTGTTGAGCGAAATTACTGGGATTTTTTCCCTACATTATTCGTGCAGCAAAAGCTTTCAAAAAACAATCAATTAGGGTTTTCTTACAGCAGAAGGATAGACCGCCCGAGTTATGATGCTTTAAATCCATTTATTTATTATTTGGATGAGTTTACCTATAGCAAAGGAAATCCTTTTTTAAATCCGCAGTATACACACAATTTTGAACTGAGTTATACCCTTTTGCAAAAATATATGCTCTCAATAGGTTATAGCAGAATTAATGATGTAATTGCAGAAGTGATTTTGCCTGACGCAGCAAGCCAATCGCTATACCAAACCAATGCAAATATTGCCACCAATATCAGCTACAATGCTAATCTAAATGTACCACTTCAACTTACAAAATGGTGGCAGACCAATAACAACTTAAATGTTTTTTACCTTAGTTTTGAAGCGCCAGATCTGGCCGGAAGTGCTTTAAAAACCGGAAAAACATCTTTTCAGTTTAAATCTCAGCAAACCTTTACCATTATGGACGGATTTACGGCGGAGATAAACGGCAGCTACGAATCGCCACTGGACTATGGAACACTAAGTTTAAAAGCCCGTTATTATATTGATGCAGGCTTAAGTAAATCAATGTTCAACAAAAAAGCAAGTTTGAAGCTGGCTTTGTCGGATGTATTCAATATGTCTGAAAGTAATTTATCAAGTGCTTATCCTGGTTTAACATACTCATTACATCAAAAAAATGAAACACAGGTCGGCCGGATCAGCTTTACCTATCGTTTCGGCAAAAATGAGATTAAACCGGCCCGTCGCCGCTCAACAGGTACCGAAGCAGAGCAGGGAAGGATGAAGAATTAGGAATAATTTTACCCGTCCTTTCGACTATGCGTCACCCTGAATTTATTTCAGCATCTATTCATAAGATCCTGAATCAAGTTCAGGATGACGATTGGTGGGGTTTAAAACTTATATTCCATTACATAATCATCCATAAAGTAACCCTCACCAATATCAAGTTTTACCGATTCTTTAACCGCAAAACCGCATTTTAAATAAAAATCCTTTGCTTTATTATGCTTGTTCACATTTAATTGCAAAGCACTTCCCCCGGCATTTTTCACCTGGTTAAAAACCTCATTAATTAAGATTTTTCCGATGCCTTTACCATGTGCAGATGGAAGCACATAAAGTTTGTGTAGTTTATAAATGCGTTCATCATGACCAATGATGGAATATCCTGCAAAGCCAAACTGATTTTCGCCTTCCTCTGCAATCAGGAAAATATAGCCTTCCATCAATTGTTTCAGCAGTTCCCCTTTGCTATACATTTTATCCAACATATAATCAATCTGGGTTTGCCCGATAATTTCAAGATAGGTTGAGGGCCAGGTTGCAGCAGCAATATCCCTGATCACTTCTATATCTTCTTCTTTTGCTCTTCTAAGGGTGATCATATAGGTTCGCTAATAAAAATCGGTTGTCCTGAAAAAGTAAACTCTACAAAACCGTCTTTAACTACAATAAAAATTTCATCTTCATTCTGTGCGAGGTTCGTTACTTCGAGGTATCGGTTGCCATGGATCAGGAATTCGCTTCCGGCAGGCTTCCAAACGGAAAATCCCGATTTTATAGGATAATGTTTTGCCCTTTCGGTGAATACCACCAGGTTAATTTTATCTTCAAATCCGGCAAATTTCTCCAGGTCGAATTTTCTTGTAATCACATTTACCGCAGGATATTTCTCTTCGTACAGATAATTAACAGCTACCATTAAAGCATCAGCAGGCCCCTGAACAACTTTTGTATCTTCCTGCGCCTCCTGTCCGCTACCGTTTACCAGCACATCTACCTTTAAACCCAGAGAGAAAATCTTGTCGTAATTTTCTCCGTTAACCAAAAGTGTAGGGCTCCATTCAAGCAACTGTCCTAAAAGCTCTTCGTTAAAATCGCCAAGCTCATCAATGTACAAAGCTGGTTCCTGTTTTTCTTTTACAATATGGTGTGAAGACATAATGCGAATATAGAAATTTCGCTTAAAGTAAGGTACAGGAAGAATCAGCCAGGCGTAAAATGATTAACGATTATATGGATATTCACTTACCCAATGGAATCCCCTGTTAATGAGTTTAAAATCTTTAAGGTCTTTTCGTTTAAAACTAACCGATATCGAATCTTTTTCTGTCAGGCCCGATAAGGTCAGTTTATCTTTTCCCGTAATGATATAGTTTAAAACATATTTGGCAGAATCTTTATCAGTTGATTTGAGTACCAGTATCTTTTTCCCCTGATCAAAAACCGTAGTGAAATTAACGGTGCTGTCGTTCATCTTTTTTATTCGTGCGTAGCCGGGGTAGTTAATAATCAGCTGTTTCCACCTTGTACGATCTGTTGTGAGTGGCTCCAGAATTTTACCTTTAAAGCGCATGTGCTCGACATTGTAAATGCCATACATAAATGGCTTTGGCGCTGCACTGCCATACGTTTTTCTTTGATCAATTAATGATGATATTAAAAATAGTAGTGAAGCTGCGATATATAGATATTTTACACCATAAGCCGTATAATAAAGCCATTTCTTTTTAAATTCAGGTCGGTACATTTGCTCAAGTTGCTGGCTTTCATACTTAATAAAAAAGCGATATAGCTTTAAGAAATGCGGAGCTAAAATAAAAAGACACATCACTACCAGTGCGGTAGAAAGTAGTTTTACAGGAACATCGAAAAAATAATTCATCGCCATTACATGCACTGTTGCAGCAAGTGATAGAAAGGCACCTATAACAACTGTTCTACGGAATAATAACAGGATGGCTGAAACTTCGATAATACCCATGAAAATATTATACCCTTTAGAAAAACCCAGAAATGTCCAGGCTAGGCCCATTGGCGAGGCATCTCCGAATGGCTGAAGCAATCTCATCAATGAAGGATCGGGAAACTGTAGTTTGATTACTTTAATCGCGCCATATAGTATCAAAGTAAAGGCTAAATAAAATCTCACCAGTACCACTAACCAGTAATAAGCTAAGTTGTAACTTTTGCGTTTGCGATCTAAAACCGACCAGATGATGCTGCCAATTACGGATACCAAAAATATAAAGAGCAGCAATATCCAATCATAGGAGGTATCGCCGCTGCCATTGGTGTAAATGGTAAAATCGTAATGATAGTGGATAATGTGTTTAGAAAACCAGGGAATAAAATCATGCAATACCAGGTTTGGCAACTGCAGTATACTTGACAATAAAGTAAAGGCCCCGTTATTATTCAGGATGATGAAAAGAGACAGGAGCAGAAAAAAGAACCTGAACGAGATTTTTTTATAAATATTCCAGGGTGCAGCATTTTGAAGAGCGTTTTCAGACATATTTTGTTTGGTTTTATCCAAAGCTAAAAATTATCCTACACGGTTCAAATCATAAAATGTTAATTAACAGCGCTTTCTTTAACTAATGTGTAAAAATCCTGATAGGCTTCAATAAAATCATCAGCAAAGTTAATCGCCCCTGAAACGGCTATCCCATAAATGCCAGTTTGCATTAATGCTTCTACATCATAGGTTTTAATGCCGCCTACAGCCAATACCGGAATGTTGATGGCCTGAGCTCTTAATGCTTTTACCACTTGCTGATAACCTTCAAAACCCAGGTATTGGTAATTGTTGGGTTTAGTTTCAGTTGCTCCAAATGGACTATAACCGGCATAATCGGCGCCCTCTTTGGCTAGCCTGATTAGATTTTCTGACGTGTTTGCAGATCCCCCAAGCGTAATATCATTGCCAACCAGTTTGCGCAGGGCAATAAAATCAGCATTCATATCTTCTATATGAAAACCCTGGATATCGGCTTTTCCATTTAAATGAACATGATCGGTAACAATTAAAGTGGTTCCCCAATCATCACATATTTCAGCTATCGCATTAATATCCTGTAACAGTGCTTCATCACTTTTGTTCAGGCAACGGTACTGGATCCATTTTGCACCGGCCTCACAGGCAAGTTGTGCCTGTTCAATGTGACTTAGATGTGGGATATCGTGCGTGATGTAATGAAGTTTTTCTATGTATTTCATTCCGAATCAGGACAATTAAAATTAAAGGATTTTAAAATCAGTAGGGCAAGATAAACAAAATCGCCATTGAACGTTTATTTTGCAATGGCGATCTTAATGATTTTCTGCTTTAGTATTTCAGCTTTTTGCTTTAGTCTTTCTTAAAATTTCACATTCAAACTTAGCAAAAAGTTGGTTCCCGCCTGCGGATAAAAGAAGTTTTCAGTTATTCTGCTTCCGCCTGACTGATAGCCATATGTATAACCGTTGCTTTCATACTTTTTATAGAAAATATTGTTTACCAGTAAACCAAGGTTCATGTTTTTAACACCTGCAAATTTAAAATCATAACCCAAACGTGCATTGCTTACCCAATAACCATTAAGCGTCCTATCGTTATTCTGTGTATTATCCAGGTATTGCTTGCTTACATATTTACTTTGCAAAGCTACTGCAAAACCACTTACCGGTTTATAAACCAGCTCGCCAAAAAGCACGGTATTTGGAGAATAAGAGATATCAGTTAATTCATAGTTTTTAACTACTTGTCCGCCGTTATCATAATCATCATAATATTCGGTAAAGTTTTTGATTTTATTCCTGCTCAGTGCTGCATTTGCATTTAACACAAACTGACGACTAAGGACGTATGAACCATCTACTTCGATCCCTAAACGGTAACTCCTGTCTACATTTTGACGAAAGTTTCCGCCCACATCATTTATTTTTCCCGTAACCACCAACTGGTTTTTATAAAACATGCCATAAGCATTGGCGCCTATATTAAATTGTTCGTTTTTAAAACGGTAGCCCAGTTCTAAATCATTTAAACGCTCTGGTTTAGGAATAACGCCCACGGCAGCATCTGTAAAGTCATCACGGTTGGGTTCTTTATTGGCCACACTATACGAAGCATATATATTGCTTTGCGGATCAATAAAATAAGTTGCCCCAAATTTCGGGTTAAAGAAATTCAAGGTTTGGTTAATGGCCAAAGTATTCAGTTTATTTTCTGTTCCGGCAATATCATAATATACACGACGGTATTGCAGATCGGCAAATAAACTCAAATCATCAACAGGGCTATAATTTACCTTGCCATAAACGTTAAAATCGGTTTTGAAACCCTCATTATCATAATAATGGCGATCAATATTGCCGTTTGAAGCATATTGCGCCCAAATTACCTGGCCAAAATGCGCACCCTTATATTCATTGTATGCGCCACCCAAAGTAAAGTTTAAATTCTTTTCAGGTACGTAGTTAAAAGCATAGGTAACGCCGTAGAAATCATTATCTAACCAACGTCTGCGAATTAAATCAGTTTCGGTAATAGGTGTACCACCAGCAACAGCAACTGGATTCAAGCCATAATGTTTCAGGCTATCCTGTACCCGGTATTCTTCATAATAACCTTCACCCTTGGTATAATGTAAGGCACCATTAAAAGAAAACTGTTCAGAAAACTGTCTGGCATAGATTAATTGGTAGTGGTTCTGTGTATAGTTATCAGTTTGATTATTATAAAGAAAACTGTTGTATCGCCTGCCCGAGTTTAACAGGTTTTCCGCATCTTCTGCACTTAATCCATTTCTGTCAATATAAGCCTGCATGCCGGCTAAATCATTTTCTAAACGCGATTGCGGGATTCCGTTCCACGATTGGTAGGTTTTTTCATTTCCAGAGAAAACATTTACACGCAATAAATCCTTATCGCCATGGTAAGCACCAGATAAAAAGTACGATTTCAATAATGAAGAGCCACGATCTACATAACCATCAGAGCTGATTCTTGATAAACGTCCATCAAAGCTAAATCGGTTGTTAATCAAACCTGTTCCTACCTTTACGGTATTTTTCCAGGTATTGAAACTGCCATAAGTATTATTCAGCTCAGCATAGGGTTCTGTTTCACTGGCGGTAGTCTGAATGTTTAAACTTGCGCCAAATGCACCTGCACCATTGGTTGAGGTACCAACGCCACGCTGAATCTGCACGTTATCAACCGACGAGGCAAAATCAGGCATATTCACATAAAATGTTCCTTGGCTTTCGCTATCATTGATGGGAATGCCGTTAACCGTTACGTTAATCCTGCTGTTATCGCTCCCACGTATTCTGATACCTGTATAACCTACACCAGCACCAGCATCAGAAGTAACCACTACACCCGGTGTATTCTGTAAAATAAAAGGCAAATCCTGCCCGAAATTATTCTGCTGGATTTCTTCTTTACTAATATTCTTGTAAGTAGTTGCCGATTTATCTGTGGCACGGGTTGCACGTACAATGACTTCATCAGCCATGAAATTTTGTGGTGTCAGGCTAAAATCAGCGGTAGTATTTTGGTTAATGTCAATAGTTTTTTCAACTGTTTTATAACCTACGTAACTGACAACAATGGTATATTTTCCGCCTAATAGGTTGGTAATACTATAGGTTCCGGAGGCATTGCTTATTACCGCTGTTTTTTGATTCCGCAATTTAACTGTGGCTCCTGGCAGCGGCTGCTGATTCTGATCTGTTACTTTACCCGTAACCGAAATTTGTGCCGATACAAAGAAGGGCAACATTGCAACAAGTGCTGCAAAAAGTAAATTTTTCAATGTTTTGTTTTTAGTTAAACCCATCGGAAAAAGGGGCATCCCCGATTTCAGTTAAACTTCCATAACTCCAATCCCTACGCCGGCATTACCCGGATCAGGTGCATTTGAGGTTGATGGCTGGAAGGTTTTAAGGCTGATCGGGGTTTACCCTCTACCTTTTTACCTTCTACCTTTTGCCTCAAAATGGGTATGATCTCAGCCTGTTTTTGTGTTTATTTAAACAAGGCACCCCTAATGATAGGACAAATGTAGAAAATTTTAAGCAATCCGAATATTTTTTAATGTATTGGCGGTTTAATAGGGTAAAAATTAATAGCATAATACCTTCCCGTAAAGACGTGGAATTATCTGTTATTATGGATTTGAAAATGAACGGTTCTGTGCGCATGGCATTTTCAGTCCCGCTTTCCCTCCTGCCAATTTGAAGGAAATTGGCATCCGTTCCAATCGGGTTTAGGTGGCCAGGCAGGTAGAAATATCAACGTTAAAACACCAAACGTTCCTATGGAACGAAACCCCTCCAATTAAACAATTGGCTACCAATGAGGTGTCCCGACGGGGCGAACATTTTTTAACAAACCAGGATGGTCGGTTGTTAATTTATAACACTGTTTCGTCCCATCGGGACGGATCATCAGTAAAAAAAATGTTTATTTTTTTTACGTTCCATAGGAACGTTTCATGTTTAGGCACCATGTTAACAAGCCATTGTTCTTAAACCCGACAGGAGCGAACACGAACCCTGATTTTTCATCGGGTGATTAAAGCGAATGAGCGGGACTGCCGGCTGCCAAAAACGACCAACAATCATTTCCCAAAAAAAGATAACCTTTTTACCTGCTTAAAAAATCATCAATGGCTCTAACGGCATTTGCGACCCGTTCTTCACCTAAACCACCAATAACTTGATAATTGGCCTGGAGTGACTGTAATTCTCTATGCCAAACTTCCATAAAATATTCCCGTTTCTCCGGAAAATCGCGAAGAGGATCATCCTGCCATGGCAAATCGATATCCATTAACAAATACAAATCGTAAGGCTTTTTCGGTAAAGCATCCAATACAACCTGGGGCGTTTCTCCAAGTACTTCATCGCTCCATATCTTTACCGTAATAAAAGTGGTATCGCAAATAATGAAATCACTTTCCGTGGTAACCAAAATTGCATCCTCTAACGCTACCTGCCCGTAATACATATTTACTTCATCTTGCAGGGTATAATCGGCAACCAGATTTTCGCAGTAATAACGGGCATACTCCGGCACCCACGAAACTTTGTAGTATTTGGCCAGTAACTGAGATATCGTAGATTTCCCTGTACTTTCCGGACCAACAACAGCGATTTTTTTAATGTTTTTATTCACGATACATTTTCTGAATATAGTCAAATGTAAAAGAAAAAGCCTTAAAAGAAAAAATCCGGTTGAGGAGGGCTCCTCTAACCGGATAATAAACCAAACAAACTATTTATGAAGAAATCCTCATGGCGGGTAACTAATCCGCGGAGGAGGCTTTAGATCATTGTCTAAAGTATATACAAAACGCATATACGTTTCAGTTATTACAACATTATTGCCAATAATCCGATCATCACAACTTCGTGACTTAATTCTGACCAACAGCACTACATTAACGAACGTATTAACACATTATTTAAGAACTTATCACAAATATACACATTTAGATTTTACATTTATGTATAATTTATAGTACAAATGAAAAAATAGTGTTCAGTATTTAAAACTATTTGTACTAAATGCTGTTATTTATTTAAGACATTACGCAACTAAAACGTTATACCATGAAAAAATTGTGTGTTGCATTATCGCTGCTCATTATATCGGCATTGGGTTCTATCGCTTTTACCAACATTAAAACGGGTGGCATAATCGGAAAAATTACACCATTTGATGCCGCGTCAACCGTATCACTTGTAGCAGCGAAAGACACGCTAAGTGCACAGATCAATCAGGGTGTTTTTACTTTTACAAACCTTAAAGAAGGTGTTTATACTGTGGTAATCAAGGCCAATGCACCGTATAAAGATACAACAGTAGAAAGGGTTGCCGTTAAAGATAGCGCCACTACCGATTTAGGCGAAATTAAATTACAGCAGTAGCTTATTTTACAAAAGAAAAAACCTTAAAAGAGTACTAAAATAGTACTCTTTTTTATTTTAAAAAAAACGGCTCAAATCACATCCAAAGATGTATCTTTGCATCCCGACAGAACAGTTGGGATTTTCTTCTTGCAAGCATAAGACCTTTTGCTTCTTCACCTTCGGGTTCAAACACTTTAGAATTTTAATTATTTTAAGCTTTATCATGCCTAAAGACACTTCCATACGCTCAGTACTGATTATCGGATCTGGACCAATTATTATTGGCCAAGCCTGTGAGTTTGATTACTCAGGTTCGCAAGCGGCACTTTCTTTAAAAGAAGAAGGAATTACCGTTTCTATTATCAACTCCAATCCGGCTACGATTATGACGGATAAGGTTATTGGCGACCATGTTTACCTGCGCCCGCTGACTGTTGATTCAATAGAAGTTATTTTACAAGAGCATATCGCCTCTGAAGATTTACCTAGAATTGATGCGGTACTTCCTACAATGGGCGGTCAGACAGCTTTAAACCTTTGTAAAGAAGCGGAAGAACGTGGTGTTTGGGAAAAATACGGGGTTAAGGTTGTAGGGGTTGATGTAGATGCAATTGAGAAAACTGAAAACCGTGAGGCTTTCCGCCAGTTAATGGTTGATATCGGTGTGGGTGTTGCGCAATCTAAAATAGCCAACTCATTTTTAGAAGGTAAAGAAGCCGCTCAGGAAATCGGATTTCCGCTGGTAATCCGCCCTTCGTATACTTTGGGTGGCTCTGGTGGTGGTTTCGTACACAGAAAAGAAGAATTCGATGCAGCTTTAAAACGCGGCCTGGAAGCTTCGCCAACACATGAAGTACTGGTAGAAAAAGCGGTTTTAGGATGGAAAGAATATGAGTTAGAGTTACTAAGAGATAGCAATGATAACGTAATTATCATCTGTTCGATTGAAAACTTCGATCCGATGGGCATCCACACAGGAGATTCAATTACAGTTGCTCCTGCAATGACCCTGTCTGACCGTTGTTACCAGGATATGCGTAACCAGGCAATCAAAATGATGCGTGCCATTGGTAACTTCGCAGGCGGCTGTAACGTTCAGTTTTCGGTTAATCCGGCAAACGATGAAATTATCGCCATCGAAATCAACCCACGTGTATCCCGATCATCAGCATTGGCCAGCAAGGCAACTGGTTACCCAATTGCAAAAATCGCAGCTAAACTGGCTATCGGCTATAACCTTGATGAAATTGAAAACCAGATTACCAAAACCACTTCAGCATATTTCGAACCTACTTTAGATTACGTAATTGTTAAAGTACCGCGTTGGAACTTCGATAAATTCAAAGGCGCCAACAAAGAGCTTGGCTTGCAAATGAAATCGGTAGGTGAGGTAATGGCCATTGGCCGTACATTTATCGAAGCATTACAAAAAGCTTGTCAGAGTTTAGAAATCAACCGTGCGGGTTTAGGTGCAGATGGAAGACAGGTACGTAATATTGAAGAGATTATGGACGGTTTGGAGCACGCTTCATGGAACCGTTTATTCCTGATAAAAGATGCCATGGCCATGGGTGTACCGCTGGAATCTATCCGTAAGGTAACCAAAATCGATAAATGGTTCTTAAACCAGATTCAGGAATTGGTATTGCTTGAAAATGAATTAAAAAGATACTCACTAAATAATATCCCTCAGGATTTCTTTGTAACGCTTAAACAAAAAGGTTTCTCTGACGTTCAGATTGCCTGGTTGTTAGGCAATGTTACAGAGGATGAGGTTTACGAGCGCCGTAAAGCTTTAGGCATAAAAAGGGTATACAAGATGGTTGATACCTGTGCTGCAGAGTTTCCGGCCAAAACGCCATACTATTACTCCACTTTTGAAGAAGAGAATGAATCAAAACCTTCTGACAGGAAAAAAATAATTGTTTTAGGTTCAGGCCCTAACCGTATCGGTCAGGGTATTGAGTTCGATTACTCATGTGTACATGGTTTATTGGCTGCAAAAGAATCGGGTTTCGAAGCGGTTATGGTTAACTGTAACCCTGAAACGGTTTCAACTGATTTTAACATGGCCGATAAATTGTACTTCGAACCTGTTTTCTGGGAACACGTTCGCGAAATTATCGACTTAGAAAAACCTGAAGGCGTAATTGTTCAGCTAGGTGGTCAAACCGCCTTGAAAATGGCTGAAAAACTGACCCAAAACGGCATCAAAATTATTGGAACTTCTTTCGAGAATATGGACATTGCTGAAGACCGCGGCCGTTTCTCTGACCTGTTAAAAGAATTGGATATTCCTTATCCAAAATATGGTGTTGCAGAAAATGCTGAAGAGGCCATCGTTGTAGCAAATGAGGTAGGTTATCCGGTATTGGTGCGCCCGAGTTATGTATTGGGCGGACAAGGCATGAGTATTGTAATCAACGATGAAGACCTTGAAAAAGCTGTTGTAAAACTGTTAGGCGATTTACCCGGTAACCGTGTATTAATCGATCACTTTTTAGATAGGGCAGAGGAGGCAGAATCTGATTCGATCTCTGACGGTGAAGATGTGCATATTGTGGGTATGATGGAGCACATTGAGCCTGCTGGTATACACTCAGGAGACTCATTTGCGGTATTGCCAACATTCAGCTTATCAGAAAAGGTAACTCAAGCCATGGAAGAATACTCCGTTAAAATTGCAAAAGCGTTAGATGTACGTGGTTTGTTAAACATTCAGTTTGCCATTAAAGATGAGAAAGTTTATGTAATCGAAGCAAATCCCAGGGCATCACGTACGGTTCCTTTCATCGCAAAAGCTTATGATGTTCCATACATCAACATTGCTGCTAAAATTATGTTAGGCGTAGCCAAACTGAAGGATTTCACCATCGTACGCAAGCTTAAAGGTTACGCGATTAAAGAACCGGTTTTCTCTTACGAGAAATTCCCTGAGGTAACGAAAGAATTAGGTCCTGAAATGAAATCTACTGGTGAGGCCATCCGCTTTATCAAAGATTTGGAAGACCCTTACTTCCGCAAGCTTTACAAAGACAAATCGATGTATTTGAGTAAGTAAACCTTCACCAGATTCTAAATAAAAATGGCCAGCGATGATTTCACTGGCCATTTTTTTTACTATCGCATTTAAACCTATCAGGTTTTAAAAACCTGATAGGTTATCTAATCGCTATTATTGCTTCAACTTCGGAATCCTTGTTGGCGTATCTGTACCGTTTACAATGCTGGTTGCACTCTTGGCAATCGCTTTAATGGTAGAAAGAATGTTGTCTACATCTAAAGAACTATATTCGTCTTTCACACTGTGGTACAATTTATCAATGTCAATTTTATCCGTACTAATGGTGTGTGCCGGAACACCTAGAGCCGCTAAAGTAGCGTTATCACTTCTATAGAATAAGTTCTGCTCAGGATAGGGATCAGGATGGAAAGTAAACTCAGTTCCTGCTAAGTTTTTCTGCAAAATCTTTCCAAAATCAGATCTTTCATAACCCGTAATAAAAGCCGTATTTTTACCAAATTTCGAATCTTTGCCAATCATCTCAATATTAAACATGGCTACCACATCATCAGGATTCAGTTTTGCAGAGAAATATCTGGCACCATAACCGCCAATTTCTTCAGCAGTAAAAGCAACAAAGATTAAGGTACGCTCGTTATTTTTTTGTGCTTTATAATATTTCGCTAAAGCAATCATTGCTGTTGTGCCAGAAGCATCATCATCGGCACCGTTGGCTATACTATCGCCATCTACCGCTTTTAAGAAACCAAGGTGATCGTAATGACCAGAGAAGATGACCATTTCTTTCGCTTTCGATTTACCAGGAATTACCCCGGCCACATTAAACAAAGGCATTTTATCTACCTTACTTTTAATTGTTACCGAAAAATCTGTTGCGGCATCTTTACCCAAAACGAAAACCTGTACAGCGCCGTTGGTTGCTTTTACGTCTTTTTCATCAATAGTAGTTGGTTTGCTGAAATGATCTTTATAACGGTTAAAAAGGTCAGCAAACTTATTGTCGACTAAAACGATCTGGCTTCTATCACTATTTAGCATGGCCCTGAACTGCGCTACAAAAGGCTTTTCGGGGTCTAACTTAACAACAGTGGCGCTGGATTTATCAAGCGTAACACTTTCTGTGGTAACACCTGTAACCATTATGTTTGCAGGTGTAATTTCCTGTCCGTCAATTTTAACGATTGTACTTAATGAGCTAACCTGATACTTATAAAAAGTTTGCCGGAAAGTTTTCTCACCAGCCAGGGGCTGTAAACCAATCTTTTTAAATTCAGATTCAATAAAAGTAGCTGCTTTATCAATACCAGGCGTAAAAGTTGCACGCCCCTGCATGTCATCAGCGCTTAAGGTTTTAATCAGGTGATCAGTGTATTCGCGGGTGATGATTTTATCAATGTTTTGCGCTTTAAGCTGCAAACTTGTCATCCCTACAAGGGTAAAAAAGAGTATTTTCTTCATATTATATTTATAGCGGGGTGAATTTAGGATTTTTGGTTGGTAGTTTATTAGTTAATGGTTTAATAGTGTATGGTTGATGTTTACAACAGATTCCCTTTCCTATAACCCATCTTCCATAATCCACCCTACACCATCCGTTTTACATCATCCATTTTACATCTTACATCATTAACCCTCACTGTCCCAATCGTATTTTTCGAGATCACGATAGGCTTTGCCTTTTATGATTTCCTTCTTTTTTGACGACTCAGAATCGACCCTCGTTTCATGAATATTATCGGCCACTTCCAAATGGAAATCCTTATCTTTTTTAGAATGGTAAATCGATACCTCATCCCCGTCTGCAATTGCATAGTCATAAGGGCCTCTGGCACTCATCAGCTTTACAAAAACAGGCAAACATTCAAAAAAGATAAACAACAGTCCAATAAAAGTAACCGCAATTGCGGTATTGTTATCCCGCGTACCATCCACATTAAATTTAAGCTGCCCTAATGCCCAGTTGCGATCGGCAAAACCGGCGATATCCGATAAACTATCCAACTGTTTTTTGGTATATAGCTTTTCAGTAAACAATCCATCGAATTCTTTGCGTTTATCTACAAAACTTTCCGATTTATTGATGTTCGCTTTAAGCGAATCTAACTCTGCTGTACGTTGTGCAATCTCTGCTTCCTTTCGTTTGGCATATGGCCCATAACCCATAACACCCGATGTTTCGGTGGTTTTATTGCCAAAAATCTCGAAGTTAAGTTTTTGCCTGTCGGCCTTGATTCCTTTTTCAAGCGAGTCGCGGGTAGCTTTCTGCTGATTTAACCGGCCAAATTCTACCTGATATTTTTTCTCAAATGCTTTGTTCAGCGTATCTATTTTAGCGCGCTGACCATTTAAATAACTTACTTTTAGGCGTTCTTTAATTTCTTTATCGAAGATTTTAAGCTCTATCGGCCTGGAAATAACCATACCGATCATAATAGCTAACAGAATACGCGGCGTAGCCTGTAATATCTGCTTATTGGTGCTGGCACTTTTATTAATGCTGGACACGATGTACCGATCCATATTAAAGATGGCTGCTCCCCATAAAAAACCGAAAACAATAGCAAAAACTACGGCCAGATCATCACCTTTAAATACAAAATACATGGCATAACCTCCGGAAAGGGCAGCAAAAAGGCCGGTAAAAAAAATGGTGGCACCAATGCCTGTATATTTATTTTGTTCTGAAGGATATTTTTCCAGTGTCGGGATGTGAGCGCCAGAGCAAAACCAAAAGAAGCGGTTCAGTTTGTCCATTTGTAACTATTTATAGTTAAACGCCTAAGGGTTCCGGTTGTTACACTTTTAAGCAAAATTTTATGGCATTTTTTTGATAGGGAGCGTAAATTTGATTTTCCTATATTTGCATAAATACATTTATAAAATGAAAGAAATATCGGTACAAGAACTAAAAGAGAAAATCGATAACAAAGAAGATTTTCAATTAATTGATGTTCGTGAAACATTCGAATATGAGGTTTCCAATCTTGAAGGCGAGAACATCCCTTTGGGCGGAATTTTAATTGAGGCCGATAAGGTTGCGAAGGATAAGCCGGTAATTATCCAGTGCCGCAGTGGAAAAAGAAGCGCTGCAGCGGTTATGCAGTTAGAGCAACAATATGGATTTGACAATCTTTATAACTTAAAAGGCGGCATTTTGGCCTGGCAAGCAGCTTTTGATCCGAATATGCCGGTTTATTAGCATAACCAGTATTCAATAACCATTATCAAGAAAACAATGACCAATAACCAAACTCCAATGATCAATTGGAGAAGGGTTTTATAGCACAAACAAAGATCAATTTTCAAACTTAAACCTTACAGGAGCAAACCTTTTGAATATTTCAGCTCAGGATGGTGTTTGAAAATTGATTATTGCTAATTGGTACTTTGCACGTAAATTCTCTTAAAACTAAAATCCTCTATCTGTGGGAAAAAAATTTGCTTTAAACATTTTCTATAACCTGGCCATTATTCTTTCTATTTTCGGACTGGTTTGGTGTTATAATAACCACAAATATCTGCCAGCTGGTTTTTTGGTAGGTACAACCGCTTGTTTATTTTACTTTAAGTATCAACTTACCAAAGACATCAGAAAAAGTTTTAAAGAAAAAGACCAGAAGTAGCAATTTAATGACAGCATGGGTGAGTTTTGAATGAGTGAATATTAGGGATAGTGCCCAACCAAAATACATCTATCTCGTCTCGCTTAGGATCTTCAATCATTCTATAATCCTGTCATTCATCATTTCTACTCTGTTTTAAATAAAAAGATCAGGAGTAACACCTTCCAGCCCTAAACCCGGCAAATTATTGAGGATATACTTTCCATTTTCAAAGGCCGGATCTCCAAACGGATTGTTTTTGGTCAGCCAGGGCCCATCCAAATCCGCCCAGTTGCATAACGGAGCCAAAGCAGCGGCGGCCAAAGTAGCGCAACTGGTTTCGCTCATACAACCGATCAGCACTTTCATTCCGAACGAACGGGCTTTCAAAATCATCTGATGCCCTTCGTACATGCCGCAACTCTTCATCAGTTTTACGTTGATTCCATGATAAGCCCCTTTTAAACTATCCATATCGGCTAAACGCTGTACAGCTTCATCCGCAAGTAAGGGAATAGGGCTTCGTTCGGTTAACCAGGCGTTCCCGTCCAGGTTGGTCTTATCCATAGGCTGCTCAATTAATACCACCCCCTGGTTATGTAGCCAGTAAATTAAATCAATGGCTTTAATCTTATCTGCCCAGCCCTGGTTAGCATCCACATATAAGGGTACATTGGTCATGCTCCTGATCGTTTCTATAATTTCCTGATCATTATCTCTTCCCAGCTTAACCTTAATCACTTTAAATGCTTCGGCATCTTTCAGTTTTTCGCGGATGACGTCAGGCGTATCAATCCCGATGGTATAAGAAGTTACCGGCATTTTAGCAGGATCTGCACCATAAATTTCGTAACAAGGTTTATTTAAAAGTTTCCCTTGAACATCGTTAAGCGCAATATCAATAGCAGCTTTGATTGCCGGCTGGCCAGGAGCCAGAACATCTAAGTAAGCAATAATCGCCTTAAAATTGAATGGAAATTGGATTTTGTCCCAATCTACAAGGTTCAGAAAAGCTGTCGCACTTTCATAACTCTCACCCATATAAGGCACCATAGATGCCTCGCCATAACCGGTTACCCCTTCATATTCAATTTTCAACAACATTAAGGGTGTACTGGTACGGGTAAATTTCGAAATCGAAAAAGGATGTTTTAACGTTAATTCAAATGGCCTGCAACTAATTTTCATTATCAATCGTCTACTTAATATACAAGGTTATTATTGTGTTAAAATTATCTTTATTTATTAACATAACGCCATCGCCATGAAAAATAGCTCAAAATTAAGGTACTTTATTTATTTATCCCTCATAATTATTGGAGGATGTACCACAGGAAAAAATGCCCTTCAAAAAGGTGATTACGATTTATCTGTTCAAAAATCAGTAAGCAGGCTACAAAATTCGCCAAAAAACAGCGAAGCCATGCAGGTATTGAAAATGGCTTACGAATTAGCTTTAAAAGATCATTTACGGAAAATTGAGGAAGCAAAAATATCTAACGATCTATTCAGGTGGGAATCGGTGATGTACGATTATCAGAAAATCAATCAACTGGCAGATGAAATCAATAGCTGTCCGGCATGTTTGGCAATTATTCCGAACCCTTCAAAATATAGTACTGAACTGGCTGATGCTAAATATAATGCTGCCGGCGCAAGGTATAATTCCGGTTTAAGCTATTTAAGAGAAGGTGGCCGCCAGGCCGCCAAAAAAGCATATTACGAATTTGAGAAAACGCTGAATCTTCAGCCAAACTACAAAGATGCCAAAGCAAAAATGGAAGATGCATATTGGTCTGCTGTAACCAGGGTTGTGGTACAACCGATTATCGTAAACAGCAGTTTGTATAAATTAAGCGCTGATTATTTTCAACAGCAGATTGATCAGTATATCGCAAAATATTCCAAAAACAAGTTTGTTATTTTTTACGGGGAAAGACAAGCTACCGAGCAAAAAATTGTTCCAGATCAGGTACTCAGCTTAAATTTTGATGATTTTGTGGTAGGCCAAACCTATGTAAAAGAAAGGGTAGAAAAGCTAAAACGTGATAGCGTAGTCATCGGCGAAACGCGTGATAAAAAGCCGGTTTATGGCACGGTAAAAGCTACGCTGAGTATTTTTGAAAAGAACATTTCTTCATCCGGCTTACTGGACATGAGCATTACTGATTGGAAAACAAGGAAACTGGTTCACCAACAGAAATTTCCCGGAACCTATGTTTGGAGAGACAGCTGGGCCAGTTATAAGGGAGACGACAGGGCCTTAACTAAACCGCAATTGGCCATTACCAAACGCAGGGAGCAGTTACCGCCACCGCCAAACGCGCTGTTTTTAGAATTTACCAAACCCATTTACAACCAGCTGGTGGATGATATCAGTTATTATTACAATAATTACTAGCTTAACCACCCCCGTCCCCTCCTTGAAAAGGAGGGGAGCTAAAAAACCTTAATTTGTTAATGGATGCAGCTTTGTAATATCTTAAGTTGGAATTGTATCATAAGGCGATTTTACCTCAGATGCTGTCATGTTGAGCCTGTTGAAACACCTTAATGTGTATGACGTAGGTCGTTATACAAGCTCAGGGGATTAACAAATCTATATTGATAATACAATATCTGCAGCGGTAATCATCAACGCAAACCCTTAAGTAAGGTTGTAATCCCTGCGTTAAAATAAAACATCGTTACTTAGCCCTAAAAATATAATGGCTAATATTGCAGCGATGAATACCGGCTTATACAATCCTTTCAAAAATTTCGATTTTTTATACAAAACCTGCTTTTTAAGCGGAAAAACATTTAATTCTCCTGTAATCCAGGTGCCTCTGCTTCCAAAATGGTTGCTGGAACAGGCAGGTTTAAGTGGCGAAGAGCAGATCCAGTTTTTGGATGAAAGTATCCGTTCGTACAACACATTGGTTATTCCGGTGAATACCGAGATCAATGAGCAGTTTTTAAATCCACTGGAAAATAAAATCGAAGCTGCGTTTGCAAAAGGTTATGATGCTGTTTCTGCACTGCCAGAGCTGGATCTTTTTAACTGGATTGGCAAATTCCTTTATGGTTTTGTTTATATCGAAATGCATTCGGCCTTACGTAAAGAAATGACTGCAGATGGTTTAAACATGTCGCAATCGCTGATGATGAAATTTGCCAACCTGAATTTCATGATGCAAAACCTGTACACCAGCCTGGAGTTTGAAGATTTCACGCCATGGTCTATCACTGTGGTAAAACTGGAAAACACAGAAACACCATTCAGCTTCCGTGATGAGATTAATACGTTAACCTTCTCGTTAAAAATGAAAGATTTTGGGATCATCGCCTGTTTACAGGATAATGGCACCAATAAACGCTACCATCAGGATATTATCAATGAGATAAAAGGAAAAGCTTTAACTGCCGAGCAATTTGAAGAATTGAGCGCCCGCTTTTATTATTCTGCTTACCTCTTTAACCGTTTACCCGAATATACCTTTATGCCTGTTGAAGGCACTACATACATCGAAGCAATGCCTCTTCGTGGCAACATGACCAAACCACTTTTTGATGTCTGGCAGCATAAGATATATGCACAGGTGCTGGAAAACTTCTGGAAACCCTGGGGTTATGTCGTGTTTGAGATTATTAAAAATCCTGATGAGCCAATGAGTTTCTTTGAGAAACCTTATCTGCCTACGGCAGGGTAATTTTTTGAGTTTCGTCATACCCAGCTTGACTGGGTATCTTAAAGCGAAAAAACATATAGCATTTTGCATTAGGATTCCCGTTTTCACGGGAATGACAATTCTTTCTAATGAATACTATCTCCCTCCCGTCAACATTGCAATAAAGTTCTGCAAGATCCCCGGAACGAAAATAATCGTAAATATCAATCCGGTTAAGGCGCCAAAAAAGTGTGCATCATGATTGATATGATCCCTTGAATTGCGGGAAGCGTAAGCACAATAAATTAAATATATAATTCCAAAAACTACAGCAGGAATCCCGATCGGGATAAACATGATATAGATTTTAGACATTGGGTTATACAATATGTAACTAAAAAGTACCGCGCTGATTGCGCCTGAAGCGCCCAGACTATTGTAGTGAAAGTTATCTTTATGTTTGATTACCGTTGGCAGATCGCTCAACACCAGGCCCAAAAAGTAAAGCAATCCAAACCGCCAGCTCCCCATCATACTCTCAAGCGCAAAGGCAAAAGCGTAAAAAGTAAACATGTTAAAAAAGAGGTGCATCCAATCGGCGTGCACAAGTCCGCTGGTAATTAATGTATATACATTCTGTCCTTTAGAAACACTAAAAGGATGTAGCATAAATTTTCCATAAATCGAATGATCGTAGAAAGCGTAAAGGCTGGTAATGATGGTAAAAACGAAAATTAAGGAGGCAACTGGTGCTATATTGAAGTATTCCATTTGGGCTTATTTTAAATCCAGTTTTACATCTGTAACCAAACGTGCAACCGGATATCTGTTGTGTGTTTTTTCGTAATAATCAGAATTTTTATACACAAAATCAAGTTGTGCGGCACCATTCTTTGCAAATTCAGGGTCAGCCAACTTTTTGGCGTCCAGTTTACTTTTTAAATCAGGGTTATTTTTTAGCAGTTCTGTAGCTGTATCTTCAAAAACATAGGCCGAATAATGCTCTTTCATATCCAGAATAGAATCGAAAAAATTCCAGTTGAAATAAGAATCTGTGGCCTGAGGTTCTAAGGTTTCTACAATATATCGGTTGCCTGGCTGGTTTACATAAACCACATAATCGCCAGCATAGTATTGCAACTTTTGTGGAACCGTATTTACAGTTACACCGGAGTGCAGGTAATGGCCTTCATATGGCTTGGTTCCGGTTTTAAAATCACCAATGTAATAACTGTCGACAACAATTTTCTGATCACTTTTTAATTCCCTGAGTTTAACCTGATTCAGTTTAAGCAGCGTAATTACCCGATCCCATGCTTTTGGGATGATATAGGCGACAGGTTTTTGAACAGATAATGCGGGTTCATACTTGTTCCATTCTTTAATGGTTTTGAGGTAAGGCTTGCTACGATCGTAGTATAAACGTTCAGCGCCGCTTACCGTGCTGGGCTTTTCCCCTGCTTCAAATCCCTTAAATGGGATATCGTTAACATCGTCTTTGTTTAGTTTCCACGCTAAAGGATATTCTTTTTGTGCAGCAACAGCCTCATCGGCCTTTTTCTTATTTGCCCCAATGATTTTGGCATCCCGTTCGATCACCTGGATATAGGTTTTCAAAAGCTTGTAAGTAGCATCTACGCGTAAATCGTACGATTTTAACATATGCGTTTCGGGCATAAACCCAATGGTATTGTGCAGCGTGGTATAACCAGTAGAGTAACGTGGCGATTCAATAAAACCTGTTATCCCGGTTTCAGGGGTTTCGCCTATCGAGTTTACATAAGGAATCATCGGATAACCCAGTTTTTCCATACCGGAATATAAATCAGGCACTAACGTTTTGGTTAAATAATCAGAAAGTATAGGGTTTAGCTTATCTTTTTGTGTCGGGATAAGCGTCATCACATATTGATAATCGGCGCCATTGCTGGTATGGGTATCTACAAATATCTCGGGCTGCCAAGTATTAAAAATGAGTTGAAATGCTGCCGAATTTTTGGAATCTGTTTTAATAAAATCACGGTTCAGATCAAGGTTTTTGCTATTTCCTCTAAAACCGTAAGCAACCGGCCCGTTTTGGTTTGCCCTTGATGTTCCACTACGGTTAAAACTGCCGTCTATATTGTAAAGCGGAATGATGCAGATTACCACATCCTTTGGCAATTTACCTGCTTTGAGCAGATCACGAGCCAGCATCATCGATGCATCTATCCCTTCTGGTTCGCCTGGATGAATGCCATTATTGATCAATAAAATTCTTTTATTTTGCTTCCTGATCTGCACCGGATCGAACACCAGGTCACGTGATAAAACCAATAAGTGTAAAGGTTTTCCAAAATCAGTAAGCCCATAGGTTAACAGTTTGGCTTGCCGGTAGGTTTTAGCCAGGTTTTGATAATAAGATATGGCTTCAGTGTATGTTGTAGTTGATGTTTTTCCACTTAACTCAAAAGGCGATTGCTGTGCCATTGAAGTTAATGAAAAGGAAAATGTAAAAACCAATAATAATATCCTCATGCTATTGATAAATAGAGTTTATAGCGTTTTATGGTACGAGCGAACGTTACCGAACATATACCTGAAGCCTACAGTAATGGAATTATACATGTCCGGATAGGTATTATTAGCGCTTAGTCTCGACTCATTATAACCATCTAAGCCTTCGCCAAAAGTAAAGTTAGACTGTGCATTTACATTAATTACATACCTCATGTAACCATAGGAATCTTTTATGTAATAATTAAAACCCAAATTTATCGGCAACAACAGGTTAGTACTTTTATCTTCTCCGCCATAGGGTTGTCTGTCAGAACCGGATGCCTGAGGTGGATACCTTGCAATGTTGGATATGTTGTTATTTATCGCTCCCAATCCGAAGCCGACATATATCCCCCTCATGTTATACAGTAATCCTCCCTGGCGATAATTAACAAGTTCCCCTAACATCAGTTTCAGGTTAGCTGTAAGTGCAGTATATTTATTGACAAACCAACGGCCAGATGGATCTTTAACAGCAATCCCCCCTTTAATCCTTCCGTATTGCCCTTCCAGTCCTATTGTCAAAAAAGGAGTGATGTGATAATCAAAAACATCGTAAACAATTTTCCCATAGTCTCCCTCATATACATCGGTATATGATTTATTCATGCCACCGCCAAAACCATAAGACATTTTGAAATAGTTGGATTGAGCAAAGGAAAAACTTCCAATAAAAACAAACAGAAAGGTTATATAAGTCGCTCTCAATGAATAAAAAATCATATCTTTTTTACAAAAATAAGATGATTATCGGATATCTATAACTTTTACCTTTGAATTATGAGCACATACACCAACTTTAACAAATCGCTTGAACAGCGGTTCATAAAATATGCAAAAATTGATACCCAATCCGATCCAAATTCTCCTACCTGCCCTTCAACTTTAAAGCAAAAAAACTTAGCGGCGGTATTGGTTGAGGAATTGCAGGAAATTGGAATTTCTGATGCCGAAATGGACGATAACGGCTATGTTTATGGAACCATCCCATCAAATACAGATAAACAATTACCCGTAATTTTCTTTTGTTCGCACATGGATACCTCGCCTGATTGTAGCGGAGAAAATGTTAAACCGATTATTCATGAAAAATATCAGGGACAAGACCTGGTTCTGCCAGACGATAACCACATTGTAATCAGACTTGCTGAACACCAAGACCTGAAACAACAGATTGGCAATGATATTATTACCGCCAGCGGAACAACCTTATTGGGTGCAGATAATAAAGCAGGATTAGCAGAAATTATGGAAGCAGCGGCCTTTTTAATGAAAAACAAAAAGGTAAAACACGGAACCATAAAGCTTCTTTTTACCCCTGATGAAGAAATTGGCAGAGGCGTAGACAAAGTTGATTTGAAGAAGTTAGGTGCCGATTTTGGTTATACCATTGACGGGGAAACACTCGGATCAATCGAAGATGAGACTTTTTCTGCCGACGGAGCTACCCTTAAAATTTATGGTGTAAGTACACATCCGGGCTTTGCAAAAGGAAAGATGGAAAGTGCAATTAAGATTCTTGCCGAAATTTTAGATTCACTGCCAAAAGATGCCCTTACACCAGAGGCCACGCACCAGAAAGAAGGGTTTATCCATCCGGTAAGTATTAACGGACAGGTAGAAGAGGCAGAGGCACATTTCATCATCAGGGATTTTACCGATGAGAACTTAGTTTCACATGGCCGGTTTTTGGAAGAAACTGTAAAAAAAGTAATGACTAACTATCCAAAATCCAGCTACAAGCTTAATATTAAACCACAATACCGCAACATGAAACAGGTTTTGGATCAGCATCCTAAAATTGTACAATATGGTATTGAGGCGATTGAACGAGCTGGTGTAGTACCTAAACAACAAAGTATTCGTGGTGGGACTGATGGCTCACGACTTTCTTATATGGGTTTACCATGCCCCAATATTTTTGCCGGAGAACATGCTTTTCACAGCAAACAAGAATGGGTAAGCGTACAGGATATGGAAAAGGCTGTACAAACCATTGTTAATATTGCGTGTATCTGGGAAGAGAAAGGCTAGTCTGGAGTTGGGCGTTTGATGTTATAATTGCACCAAACGCCTAACGCTAACATCGAATCTGATGGGATTGATTTTTAATAAAATGTAGTTTCAAAGCACAAATTTTGCTAATTTTAACCTGTAATGATAACTCTCGAAAACGATTATATAAAAGTTAGCCTGGCGGCTAAAGGCGCAGAACTTCAAGGTTTATTTAGTAAAGAAACCAAACTTGAATATTTATGGAATGCCAACCCAAAGTATTGGGCAAAACATAGCCCGGTACTATTTCCTATTGTTGGCTCATTAAAAAACAACAGCTTCATTTACCAGGGTAAACACTACGAATTACCCCGTCATGGTTTTGCCAGGGACAATGTTTTTAATTTTGAAAAGATAAGTGGAAGCGAGGGCATTTTCACGTTAACCCAAAATGCTGACACCTTAAAAACATATCCGTTTTATTTTGAGCTTAAACTGAAGTATCAACTGATAGACAGAAAGTTAAAATTAACTTACGAGGTAAAGAATACCGGCACGAGCGAACTTTTATTCTCTATTGGCGCACATCCGGCATTTGCGGTACCCAACACGCCAGATACCGTTTATGAAGATTATTACCTCGCCTTTAATGCTGATGAGCAATTAACCTTCTGGAAACTGGAGGATGGACTGGTGGCTAACGAAACCAAAAATATAGTACTTAATGCGCATAAGCTGAAGCTTACACATGAGCTGTTCTATAACGATGCACTGGTTTTTAAAAACCTGCAAAGCAACAGCATTAGTTTACTGAACACCAAAAACGATAACGGCCTGCACTTCAATTTTGAGGAGTTTCCATTCTTTGGGATATGGGCGGCACCCGATGCACCATTTGTGTGTTTAGAGCCCTGGTGCGGAGTTGCTGATGGCGTTAACCACAACCAGGAGCTATCCGGCAAAGAGGGGATCATAAAACTTGGGGCAGGCAAAACCTGGTCGCGGTTTTGGGAAGTAGTGTGTTTTTAAACTGGTTTTTCTGATTAGTTGCGCCAGAACTTTGAGTTTGATCTGATCAGCAGAGTCGTGCGATCATCTTCAATATGCTCCCCACTGTTCGTGCCTTTTCTTTATAACCTTCGTGGTAAAAGCAGAACCAAACAGAACGCTGAAATTAAAGTGATAATCGGCTTAAAGTTTCTCTGGTTACGCCAAGATAAGATGCAATAAGGGTTTTCGGAATCCTTTTTTGTAAAGAAGGGTATTGGTTACGCCATTGCTTGTAACGTTCGCCGGCATTGTTGCTCAATAAAGCCAATACCCTTTTTTGTAAGGCCATATTGCCTGTGGTATATTTTTTCCTGAAAAAATACTCCATCTTGCGAGAGGAGGCACAGAGTTTTTCCTTATTTTCAAATGAAATAGAAAGCGTTTCCGTATCTTCTATACAGTCTACATTTAAAGTAGCAGGCATACCTGTATTGAAAGCATTTGGATCGGAAAACCACCACTCTTCCATGGCTAACTGTAAAATGTATTCTTTTCCCTCGTGGTCGGTATAAGAAGATTTTACAATGCCCTTCACTACAAAATGTTCCTGACTGGCCACATCACCTGCCTGGATAATATACTGGTGTTTCTTGTATCTCCGCCTGGTAAAAAAAGATGCAGCATGTTCAAATTCTTCATCTGTTAAACAAACGATCTGATGGATGTGTGTCCGTAAAAAATCTAATTCCATGTTTCTGATGCAAACAAATGTACTGTTTATTCAAGATTTTCAAACCTGATAAACTTATTTTAACCAAATGCTGGCGTGATAATCATCACGTTAAAATAGTGATGTATGTCCTTTAGCAAAATTTTTTCCTGCATTATGTTTGCATCACACCACATACAAAACACACAAATGAAACTTAAATCACTTGCCATAATTGCGGTACTATTTTCTTTAATGAGCGCCAAAACCTATGCCCAGAGTTTAGCCAAAATGAACTGGTTTAACGAACCCGAAAAATGGGAAATTAAAGATAAAAATACCTTCAGCATGTTCGTGCCCGCAAAAACCGATTATTGGCGCATTGCGCATTATGGTTTTACGGTTGATGATGCACCCTTTTACTATGCTACTTATGGTGGAGAGTTTGAGGTGAAAGTCAAAATTACCGGAAATTATGTAACTACTTTTGATCAGATGGGATTGATGCTTCGCATTAATGAAGAAGAGTGGATAAAAGCGGGAGTAGAATTTGTTAATGGGAAACAAAATGTAAGTGCTGTTGTCACGCATAAAACGAGCGACTGGAGCGTGGTAGAACTGGAAAAAGCACCTGCATCAATCTGGATGAAAGCGGTTAGAAAACTGGATGCAGTTGAGATTTTCTACTCGTTGGATGATAAAAAATATACCATGTTGCGTACCTGTTATTTTAAAGATAACGCACCTGTAATGGTCGGGTTGGTAGCCGCCTGTCCGGATGGTAAAGGTTTTAACGCCACCTTCGAAAATTTTAAGGTTACAACTACACCTGATCAGAGAAGATTGGATTGGGCAAAAAAACAACAGAATTAATCAAGGTTTCTTGGCTAGCGAGATCGTCATTGCGAAGCCAATTTTTCATTGGGTGAAGCAATCTTTAATGCAAAGTGCTGAAAGATTGCTTCGTCGTTTCGACCTTGCGGAGAAATCTTTGACTTGATTATAAGATCTCTCCGTTTCGCTGCGCTCCAGTCGAGATGACGATTTTTCTATTGGAACGCATCAACCAACTCCTGAAAACCAGGCCTGTCTAAAGGCGCCGTAGCCAAACAGGTATCTCTGAGTTCACTGATCATTTTATAAACTTCCTCACTTACCTCTTCGTTTTTTAAAGAAAGTAAATCATCCAGCAGGTATCCATAAGCACTAACTTCTATTCTTTCAAATGCATCTGCAGTTTTAGCTGTTTTATCATAAAAGCTTGCTGCCCCAAAATCACCGAACAGCGTGCTGCCCTCATCATCAATCAAGATATTATGTGCATATAAATCGCCATGCATAATGCCTGCTTCATGGAGTTGAGCTGCTAACGAAGCAATGGTCTTAGCGATACTGATAATCTGTTTTTCAGAAAGTTTTCGATCAGCAGGAAAAACATCCCTGGTACAGCTTTCTAAACTCGGTGGATTGCCAAGATTATAAAAATGATTCGGAATCAGGTCCATTACCAGTCCTTTTTTATCTTCCGGATGTAAAGCAACCTGCCCGATCAGATTAACCAGGCCCGGGTGATAACCTGCAGCGATATAAGCTGTCATTTCATCTTCCGGCAAACCATCGCTTGTTACATCGCCCTTAAATATTTTAACCGCTACTTCTTGCTTTTCATTGCCAACTGCCTGATAGGCCTTTGAAATCATGCCTGATGCCCCTTCGCCCAACAAATGGCTGATTTCCAAATCATGCCAGTTGATCAGTGAAAGTGTTTCAACAGCTGGTGTTTTACTAAAATTATTCCCAGAAAATGCAATCCATGATAGTTTTGGCAGTTGCATAATCCACTGCGGTAATTCGTGGAGTTTATTCGCCGCAATACGCAATAATGCTAAATTCCGGCAATTGCTCAATTCTTCAGGCAGTGTAGATAAACGGTTGCCAGATAACATCAGCTTTTGCATCCTTTTGCAAAGGCCAATTTCTTTTGGTAGTTCAGCAATGTTGTTATTTGTTAAGATCAACCAGCGTAAATTCGGGTTGATCGACTTTGGCGGTACGACTTCAATCCGGTTGGATTTAAAACCCACAATATCCAGAGCAGGGCAATCAGACAGTACTTCTGGTAAAACCGAAAAAAGATTTTCAGAACAGAAAAAAATTCTCAGTTTTTTTAACCGGCCGAAATCTGTTGGCAACGAACTTAATTGATTAGATGATAAATCCAGTACTTCCAATGTATCAGCCAAATCGAATATTTCTACAGGGAATTCAGTTAAGTTTTCAGAAAGTTTTAACGAAACCGCTCTTTTAAGTTTTCCGTTTTTTAATGCTGACAGGCTTTGCATAGGTGTACTGGGTTAATAATTTCAGACGAAGATAAAGCTATATATTTATTTTAAAGATGTATGGTATGTTCTACCTGTACCTGGTCAAGAAAATATTCATCGTGCGATATAACCAGAAGTGTTCCCTGGTAGTCATTAATGGCTGTCGTTAAAATTTCTATATTCTGGATATCAAGGTTATTGGTGGGCTCATCCAATACAATCAGATCGGGCGACTGGTTGCTGATGGTTAACGAACAAAGGATTAACCGCATTTTCTCGCCGCCACTCAAGGCTGAGCAGGGTTTATCCCAATCGGTTTTACCAAATAAAAACCGGTTTAAACGGATTTTTATTTCATGTTCCTGCAATGCGCCCGAGTTGTATTGCTGGGCCTGTTCGTAAACGGTGAGCTGATTATCGATCAGGGAATAATCCTGATCAATATACATGGAGCTAATGCCCGCCCGGTTTAAACTTCCTGTCGAGGGCTGTATCTGCCCCAAAATAAGCTTAATCAATGTGGTTTTTCCCGATCCGTTCCTACCTTTGATGACATAACGCTCACCACTAAAAACCTGAAAGCTAATCGGCTCCTTCCAAAGTAACTGATCTCGAAAAGCAAAATTGAGCGCTTTAGCCTCCACAATACTTTTTCCTTTGTGTAGTGTAGCCTGGTCGAAAACGATTTTCATTTTATCTGCATCAGGCAGTGCAGACCTGAGCTGGCTTAATTCGGAAGAAATATGGTCAAGCTTTTCGGCATGTACACCTTTCAACTTTGCCGTGCTTTTTTCTGCGTTGTTTTTTAACGTATTCATCGAAATAGTCGGCAATCCCGCTTTTTCTTGTTTTTTCTTGCCTCTGGCATCAAGCTTCAGTTGCCGCTCAAGTGATTCCTTTTCTACTTCTCTAGCCTTACGGAATGCTTTTTCCTTCGCTTTTAGATCATGATTCAACGCCTCATTTTCAATTTTCTTTTGTGCAGCATAGAAATCGTAATTTCCACCGTATAGGGTTATTCCATGCGAACTTAATTCGCAAACTTTCTCAATTTGGTTCAATAAAGTACGGTCATGACTCACGACTACTAAAGTAGTCCGGGTTGATCGGATATAATCATATAACCTGTTTCTGCCTTCCAGATCCAAATGATTGGTCGGTTCATCCAGTAAAACAATATCCGGGCGGTGGATAGCGATGCCGGCTAAAAATATGCTGGTTTTTTGTCCGCCGCTTAAACTTTCCATCTTCTGGTCTAAGTCTAAATCTTCCAACCGCCAATAGCTTAAAGCTTCAGCACAGCGTTCCTCAATAGCCCAGTCATCATTAAGTATAAACATGTTTTCCTCGGCCACTTCTCCGTTGAGAATTTTGTTCAGTGCTTTTAGTTTATCTTCAATCCGGAGTGCCTGCGCGACGGTGAAATCATTAAACTGACCAAAAAGCTGTGGTACATAATAAGGCGTCGATTCTGCCTTAACATGTCCGCAAGTTGGCACGAGTTTACCTGCTAAGATTTTTAAAAGTGTTGATTTTCCTGCGCCATTATGGCCAATGAGTGCAATTTTCTCGTGTTTGTTGATGGTGAGATTTAAATCTGAAAACAATAAATTTCCATTAGCATGGATATAGCCAGCACCTTGTAGATTAAGCATAAATTTCTTTTTATTGGTAAATAATTGCAGCAACGGAACCGCTCTGCCTGTTATCTATTTTTGGAAAAGAAATGAATCTTACATGGATTAGGTGATTTGATGATGGTGCAAAGGTAAAAAAAATTCTGTGTTTTGCGAAAAGCGGTTGGCCAGTCCATAGTCTTTAGTCCGAAGTCGGCAGTCTGGTAAGCCAAAAATTGGGCGCTCACTCGCTCCAATTTGTCATCCTGAGGAATAATTTATGATATAAAAATCAATATGATTGACAGATAAAATTTAATTAGGTAATATCCATCAAGAAATCGTCATTCCCAACTTGATTGGGAATCTTAAAATGTGCATTAAGATTCCCGCATGCGCGAGAATGACGACCGAACTAGTGGATTCTGTCAATGGTAGTATAACGAAGGATTTTTATTTAATGATTTTTGCATTAATCACTTAAAGATTCTTCACTGCGTTCAGAATGACAATGATATTACCAATAGCAATCAATAGATTTTATCTATATCATTTTTTGCTTGCATTAAAAATTTAATCGCCTATATTTACAAAAAAACTTTAGGGGTGCCTACGTGCTGAGAAATACCCTTTGAACCTGATGCAGTTAGTACTGCCGAAGGGAAAAGTGAAAGCAATTTTATAATTGCTGTCTTTTCGACCTCCATTCTGGGGCAATCTCTATAGTTTTTCCAATTTTTTAAAATATGGAAGTAACTATAAACAATCAAAACTACCAACTTAACGAATCGTGTTCTATCGAACAGATGCTTACTGCTGTCATTTCAACGGAGACAAATGGCATTGCAATAGCCGTTAACCAAACCATCATTTCCAAATCTGTTTGGGACAGCTATCTGTTAAACCCAGGCGATCAGGTCATCGTCATCAAGGCCACCCAGGGAGGGTGATATAAGGATTGAATAAGGGAGTTTTGAATGATGGAACCGTGATACTTACATTCAAAAATTCACTCAATCATTCCTTCATTTTCCTTCACTCAATCAGTCATTCAATAATCACTAATTATCTTCTTCTATCCTTCAAACATTCAACATGAAACAAGAAAAAACACCAGATCAGGAAGTCATCAGCCGCAGTCCATTTCCGGCTTCACGCAAAATATTTGTACCCGGAAAAATCCACAATATCCAGGTGGCCATGCGCGAAATCAGCTTAACGGAAACCAAAATCCACAATGGATTTGGTTTAACCGAACCGAATCCACCGGTAACGGTTTACGATACCAGCGGCCCTTACACTGATCCAAATGCCGCTATTGATGTACGGAAAGGGCTTCCACGCTTAAGGGAACAATGGATTAAGGATAGGGAGGATGTTATGCAGCTTGATCGATTATCTTCTGCTTACGGGCAACAACGCCTTGCAGATGATAAACTTGATGCTTTGCGTTTTAATTATACTACTAAACCTTATAAAGCGCTGCCTGGAGCCAATGTATCGCAGATGCATTATGCCAAAAAAGGCATCATAACAGCCGAAATGGAATACATTGCCATTAGGGAAAATCAACAGATTGAATTATTGAACACACAATTGGGCAATCAGCACGAGGTCATGAACCACCAGCATCAGGGTAACAGTTTTGGTGCCAATACCCCAAAAGGATACATCACGCCTGAATTTGTTCGGGATGAAGTGGCTGCCGGACGTGCCGTAATCCCCTGCAACATTAACCACCCGGAGTTGGAACCGATGATTATCGGCCGTAATTTCCTCGTAAAAATCAATGCCAATATTGGCAATTCAGCGGTTACTTCTACCATAGAAGAAGAAGTAGAAAAAGCCGTTTGGGCCTGTCGTTGGGGTGCCGATACCATTATGGATCTTTCTACAGGAAAAAATATCCACGAAACCCGTGAATGGATTATCCGAAATTCGCCGGTGCCGATCGGTACTGTCCCCATTTACCAGGCCCTGGAAAAAGTAAACGGAAAAGCGGAAGACCTTACCTGGGAAATTTTCCGCGATACCTTAATCGAGCAGGCCGAGCAGGGGGTTGATTATTTTACCATCCATGCTGGTGTGCTGCTCCGCTACGTACCCTTAACGGCTAAAAGGATTACCGGAATTGTTTCGCGTGGCGGATCGATCATGGCCAAATGGTGCCTGGCGCATCACAAGGAAAACTTCCTGTACACGCATTTTGAAGAAATCTGTGAGGTCATGAAAGCTTACGATGTAGCTTTCTCTTTAGGTGATGGTTTAAGGCCAGGCTGTATTGCAGATGCAAATGATGCTGCGCAGTTTTCGGAGCTCGAAACCCTTGGCGAACTGACCAAAATTGCCTGGAAACATGACGTACAGACCATTATTGAAGGTCCCGGACATGTACCCATGCACCTGATTAAAGCCAATATGGAAAAACAGCTTGAGCATTGTGCTGAAGCGCCATTTTATACCTTAGGACCACTAACGACCGATATTGCACCAGGTTATGACCATATTACATCTGCTATTGGTGCTGCCATGATTGGCTGGTACGGAACGGCCATGCTTTGTTACGTTACGCCTAAAGAACATTTGGGCCTGCCCAACAAAAAAGATGTTAAAGATGGTGTAATTACCTATAAAATTGCTGCCCATGCTGCCGATCTGGCCAAAGGACACCCCGGGGCGCAATACCGTGATAATGCTTTAAGCAAAGCCAGGTTCGAATTCAGGTGGGAAGACCAGTTTAATTTATCGCTCGATCCGGATACGGCAAAAGAATTCCATGATGAAACCTTGCCCGCAGAAGGCGCCAAGATTGCGCATTTCTGCTCAATGTGCGGACCAAACTTCTGTTCGATGAAAATTACACAGGATGTGCGCGAATATGCTGTAAAACAAGGTGTAGCCGCAGATGAAGCTTTGGCCAAAGGTATGGAGGAAAAATCGAAAGAGTTTACCGAAAAAGGAAGCGAAATTTATTCTTAGCTTATGATGGAACTTATTGTAATCTCTAAACCGACCGTTTTTAAAGAAGAAAGTAGCCTGATTAACCAGCTTTTCGAAGCTGGTTTACAGGTTTTTCACCTACGTAAAGAAAATGCTGACGAAGCAGCTTACCGGAAAATCATTGAAGGGATTTCACCTGAATATCATTCACGGATTGCTTTGCATCATTTTCATTCGCTTGCTGGCGATTACCATATCCATCGGATTCACCACACCGAAAGTTTCAGGAAGGAAAGGCATAATGGAGAATTGCCGGAAAATAAAATCTTCAGCACTTCTATCCATCACCTGGCCGACAGGGAAGAGATCGGTCAATATCAATACAGTTTCTTTGGTCCGGTGTTTAACAGCCTTTCCAAGCCGGGTTATAAAAGTATGATTCCGTCTCACTTCCGCTTGGAGAAACATCAGGCCGCACCTAAAATCATTGCCCTTGGCGGCATCGGTTTAACTGAAATTGATCAGGTTAAAGAAATGAATTTCGATGGCATTGCACTTTTGGGCAGCATCTGGAATGACCCTTCACAAGCCATAACCACTTTTAAAAAAGCCTTGGTGAAATGCGAGGCTTAGTCAAAAAATTTAACCATACCCATATGATAGCGTCCCTACAGTATATATCGCAAGCCCCTAAAACAGGTACCCATATCGATGCCATTGAGCAGGTGCTCCAGGCAGGAGGCAAGTGGATCCAGCTCCGCATTAAAAATCAAACGGAGGCAGAAATTCTACCTTTTGCAAAAGCCGCACAGGCTTTATGTGAAAACTATGGCGCCAAACTGATTATCAATGATTATCCTCACCTGGCAAAGGCCGTAAATAGTTCTGGCGTGCACTTAGGTTTGCAGGACATGCCTGTTCCCGAAGCCAGAAAAATTATCGGCAAACACCAGATCATCGGAGGTACGGCAAATACTTTCGAACACATCCGGCAAAGGGTAGCGGAGGGAGCAGACTACATTGGCCTTGGCCCCTTCAGGTTTACGAGAACAAAGGAAAACTTAAGCCCTATTGTAGGTTTGGAAGGATACCAGAAGCTGATGGATAAAGTAAGGAAAGCCGGAATAAGTACGCCTATTATTGCCATTGGTGGCATTGAAGCAGCAGATATTCCGGCTATACTCGAAACCGGAATTTACGGAATTGCCATCTCGGCAGCACTCACCAATCAAGTCCAAACTTCAACTACTTTAGCAGAAATCATCAGTAAAATTCACCATGCATCCGCTTTAAACCCCTAAATATGTTAACCATAGCAGATCAAACCTTCAGCTCGCGCCTCTTCACCGGTACCGGAAAATTTTCTTCGGCAAAAGAAATGGAAAATGCTTTAATCGCCTCTGCCTCCGAACTCGTTACGGTAGCGCTTAAACGCGTTGATTTAAAAGGCAAAGACGACGATATCCTCCAGCACCTTAAATATCCGCACATTAATTTATTACCCAATACTTCTGGTGTGCGCAATGCAAAAGAAGCCATTTTTGCTGCTCAACTGGCACGCGAAGCTTTAGAGACCAACTGGATCAAGCTGGAAATCCACCCAGATCCTAAATACCTCATGCCCGATCCTATTGAAACGCTCAAAGCGACGGAAGAACTGGTTAAACTCGGTTTTGTGGTGCTGCCATACATCCATGCCGATCCCGTTTTATGCAAACGGTTAGAAGATGTGGGAACCGCAGCGGTGATGCCATTAGGATCGCCAATCGGCAGCAACAAGGGTTTGAGAACAATCGATTTTTTAGAAATGATCATCAGCCAAAGCCGGGTACCGGTAATTGTAGATGCCGGTATTGGTGCACCATCTGATGCCGCAAAAGCGATGGAAATAGGGGCGGATGCCGTTTTGGTGAATACCGCGATTGCCATTGCCAAAAACCCGGCCGATATGGCGACGGCATTTAAACTGGCTGTTGAAGCCGGCAGAATGGCCTTTAAATCTAAACTGGGCAGCCAGCAACATGAAGCTGCAGCAAGCAGTCCATTAACCGCATTTTTAGATGAAGAGTTTTAACGAAGTATTTGAGCACTACAACTGGGACGATACCAAGGCCAGTATTTACGACAAAACGGCGGCAGATGTAGAAAATGCCCTAAACAACCAGCAACGGACACTGGAAGATTTTAAAGCGTTGATTTCCCCGGCGGCATTGCCCTATCTCGAAGATATGGCGCAGATCAGCCAGCGTTTAACATTAGACCGCTTTGGCCGGGTGATTCAGATGTATATTCCACTTTATCTCTCCAACGAGTGTAATAATATCTGTACCTATTGTGGTTTCAGTTATGATAATAAGGTAAGGAGGAGAACGCTTAACTCCATGGAAATTATGCAGGAAGTGGCCGTGATTAAGGGCATGGGCTACGACCATGTATTGCTGGTAACAGGTGAAGCCAACCAAACCGTGCATACCGATTATTTTAAAAAAGTTCTGGATCTGATCAGCCCGCATTTTGCCCATATTTCGATGGAGGTACAGCCTTTGGATGTAGAAGATTATGAAATACTTATTCCCCATGGCTTAAATACAGTGTTGGTTTACCAGGAAACCTACCATCAGGACGATTACCGCAAACACCACCCGAAAGGAAAAAAAGCTAACTTTTTATACCGCCTGGAAACCCCCGACCGTTTGGGGCAGGCGGGCATCCATAAGATGGGGCTCGGCGTGCTCATTGGCCTCGAAGACTGGAGAACAGATTCATTTTTTACGGCCCTACATCTATCTTACCTTGAAAAACAGTATTGGCAGAGTAAATTCAGTATCTCCTTTCCAAGGTTGCGGCCATTTAGTGGCGGTTTGGAGCCTAAAGTGGTAATGAATGACAAGGAACTGGTACAGCTGATCTGTGCCTATCGTTTATTTAACAGTGAAGTGGAATTGTCTATCTCTACGCGCGAAACAGAAACTTTCAGAAACCATATTATTAAACTGGGGATCACGGCCATTAGTGCGGGCTCTAAAACCAATCCAGGTGGTTACGAAGTAGCGCCACAATCATTGGAGCAGTTCGAAATATCTGATGAACGTTCGGCGCAGGAAATTGCCGCCATGATCAGAAAACAAGGTTACGAACCCATCTGGAAAGATTGGGATAGGAGTTTAATCCATAAATCATGTTAGCTAAAACAGAATTAGAGCGTTATAACCGGCAAATGATCTTGCCCGAACTGGGCCTGGAAGGACAGGAACGGCTAAAAGTGGCCAAAGTACTGATTATCGGTGCGGGTGGACTGGGCTGTCCGGTATTACAATACCTCACCGCAGCAGGCGTGGGCAAAATAGGCATTGCAGATGATGATGTAGTGGAGCTAAGCAACCTGCACCGGCAGATTTTGTATAACCATACTGATATTGGCCAGCCAAAAGCAGAGATAGCCAGTGCGAAACTCGCAGTGCTCAATCCCCACGTCGGTTTCACGGCTTATCACGAGCGTTTTACTTCCGATAATGCAATATCAATCTGCCAGGAATATGACCTGGTAATGGATTGCTCTGATAACTTTAATACGCGTTACCTCGTAAACGATACCTGTGTAACCTTGGGCAAAACCCTGATATTCGGCTCCATCCTGGCTTTTGAAGGACAGGTTGCCGTATTTAATCATCAGGGAAGTGCAAATTACAGAGATCTTTACCCAACACCGCCAGCCGAAAGCATGAATTGCGGAGAAGGTGGCGTGATTGGGATTTTGCCTGGAATAATCGGTTTGTATTTGGCCAACGAAGCGATTAAATTAATTTGCGGCATCGGCGAAACGTTAGCCGGTAAGTTAATGACCATCAATGCATTGAACAATACGGTACTCGTATTTAAAATCGCACAGGAAAAACAAACCGAAATAGTTAAGGCTGAAACTCCAGTGAGCACCTCAAAAGAAATCGATAAAGCCACTTTAGATCAATGGCTTTCTGAATCTCCTGATGAAGTTTTCCTGATCGATGTACGCGAAGATTATGAGCATGAGGAAAACAATATGGGTGGGGTAAATATTTCCTTATATGAATTGGCATCATCCCTGAAAAGTATCCCAAAGAACAAAAAAGTAGTGTGTTATTGCCAAACCGGGCAAAGGAGTAAAATGGCGGTTCGGTTAATGAAAGAAGATTACCAGGGAGAAGTATATGGATTGAAAGGCGGATTTACTGGTTAACTGGATTGCTGGCTGTTTAATTGCAAACCGCTAACTGAGCCCGGCCTATGGTAATACAAAACTAAGGCTATAATGTGCGGTTTTATTAGTTTTTTCTATATCAGAAACGGGCTTTTGATCTACCAGAACGGATGCCTGCTGTTTATCTTTCGAATCGACAGTAAACTGAACCTTTTGTCCGGATTTTATTTCAATGCTTTTTTCCCATTCACCAGATATATTTTCTAAAGTTTTTTGGTTTCCACTTTCATCGGTAAACGTTACCGTAGCACTGCTGCTGGCCAATACTTTGTAGGTTACTTTATAACTGGCTTTAGCTGCAATATTAAGTGGGCCTTTGTTCATTTCGTATGTACCATAAGAGCAAGCACTTAAAAATGCTATGCTCAAGATGTAAACAATATATCTATGCATAATATTAAATTTTGGATATGTTTGAATTAATTATTTAGTGTAACTGAAATAGTTAAAAATACTTAATATTTTGATATCTTCTTTAAAGAAATAAAAGAGGATTGAAACTATGATTATTGTTAGCATAACGCCAGAACCAAAACGTATAACACCCTTAGGTTTTTTGTTAAGTATGTGCTTAATATCAGCACTCATTTTATCCTGAATTTCCATATTATTTTATTTTTTCGAGTTGATTATTGATTAAATTGAAATAAGGCCCTTTATTGTTCATTAAAGTATCATGGTTTCCTGATTCCAATATCTTGCCGTACTCCATTACAAAAATCTGATCGGCATTTTTGATGGTACTTAACCGGTGCGCCACTATAACAACCGTGCGGTTGTCAAAAAAATCCCTGAGGTTATTCATAATAGTCTGCTCGTTGTTCGAATCAAGTGCATTTGTCGCTTCATCAAAAAGTAACAATTCAGGGTTTTTATAAACTGCCCGGGCAATTAACAAACGCTGCCTTTGGCCCTGCGATATGCCATTTGCACCAATACCAATTTCAGTTTCTATACCTTTTGGCAAATTGTACACAAAATCACCTATGTTTGCCATTTTGATTGCATCATGCAACCGTTCTTCATTTATCTCTTCAAAACCCAGTGCGATATTTTTTGCAATAGTATCTGAGAAGATAAAACCATCCTGTAAAACAGTGCCACATAGGTTTCGCCACTGTCCAACATCTAAATCATTTAGTTTCTCTTTTCCGATGTGAATGATCCCACCGGTTGGATCGTATAGTTTGAGTAAAAGCTTTAATAACGTGGTTTTGCCACTTCCACTTAGTCCAACTATAGCCGTTATTTTCCCTTTAGGTATCACCAGGTTCAAACCATTGAAAACGGCCTTATTTTCAAATCCAGGATAGCTGAACTGTAGATTCTGGATTGAAATATCACCAATCAGCTGATCTATTTTTACCTTTGTAGCCGTTTCAGGTTGTTCATCCTGGATATCGTGGATTTCATTTAACCGTTCTAAACTCATTTTTGTATCCTGATATGATTGCAAAAAGAAAATCAGGGATTCTATTGGCGCAATAAGCTGGCCTACTATAAACTGGATGGCGAAAAGGCTTCCCAAACTAATTTCACCCCTGAGGGTCATAAATGCGGCTACAAAAGTAATCCCGATGTTTCGCATTTCAGTAATGATCAGCGAGCCTGCCTGTTGATATTGGTTATAGGTAAGTCCTTTAACCCTAACCTTAAACTCTTTCACAATGAGCGATTCCCATTCCCATCTTTTCTGATCAGCAGAGTTGCTGATTTTAATATCCTGAAAGCCTTCGATAAGCTGTACAATTTTGCTCTGTACCGAAGAATTTACCTCAAATCTTTTCTGATCGATCTGCCTTCGCTTATTGAAGAATAAAAATACCCAGCCTACATATAAAATGCTGCTTCCTGCAAAAATAAGGAACAGGAGGCTACTAAAGTGAAACAGGATAATACTCAATACACAGATGTTGAAACAAGAGAATACGGTTGTTAAGGTATTGCTTGTCAAAAAGTTTTCTATCCGGGTATGGTCGTTAACGCGCTGCATTACATCACCTTGTTTACGTGTTTCGAAAAAAGACAGAGGCAGGTTTAACAGTTTGATAAAAAAGCTGACCAAAATATTTAGGTTTACCCTCACGCTCACAAACAATAAAATCCATGAGCGTACAAATTCGATAAAAGATTTGGACGCAAACACCACCACCTGACCAATGAGCACCAGGTAAATAACATTTACTTCCTTGAGTTTTATACCCTTATCAATAAGCAATTTGCTTAGAAAGGGCAAACTTAATTCCAATATCGAGCTGGCTACTAAACCGATCAATAACTGTAAAATCAACGATTTGTGCTTTTTCAAATATCCTAAGAGCTTCCAGAAGCTTACATTTGTTTGTGCTTCCTGCTCTTCTTGATTCAATTGTTCCAGATCAGCATCAGGTTCTAAAATAAGGGCATATCCTTTTTCCTCTACAGCATTCCAATGCTCCAGAAATTCATATCTGCTAATTTTAACTTTTCCCTGTGCCGGATCGATAATCACAGCCTCGTCGTTGGTCAGTTTTTTCAGCACCACAAAGTGGTTGGTTTTCCAATGGATAATGGCGGGCCAGATATCGGCATTGACTAGGTCGTTATAATGCAGTTTTACACATATTGCATTCATGCCGAATTTTTCTGCCGCTACCTTAAGCCCTAGAAAGGTACTTCCATCACGGTTAACCCTGCAAGCCTGTCTGATGGTATTTAAAGTATAAGACTTACCGTAGTAGCTTAATACCATGCGCAAACAAGTTGGTCCGCAATCTTTTGTTTCCAACTGGCGGTATATAGGAATCGATGGTCTGTAGTTTAGTTTAAACATGGTTAGATTTTTAAATTAGGCTACTAATTGTTGTCTATTTTTCATACCGAATACTTCGCTCATCCAGGCCATGCTTTCTCTTCGGTAATCTGGGTCGCGGGCAATGTCGAAAAATATAACCTCATCTGCATCATACATCTCCGCATAGGCCGACATTTTATCGAACAGTTCCTGTGGTTCGCAGCAAAGTCTTGTTTTAGGTTCTACAAAGTCAAATTCCGCTTCGGAAAGCGCTATTACTTCCTCCCTTTTGCTCTTATTCGGACTGGTAAAACCTGCAAGGGCAATATTCACTTCAGGTAAACGGCCAAATTGTTTATAGAAATCTTCCCGATAGGCTTTAAGATTGTCGAGGCCCAGTTCTAGGTTTACCCCTTTGTGAAAAAGGGTTCTGGAGCAGTTGAGCTGGTTGCTTAAGCTGGCCTGATAACTGTGAGGCGAACCGCCGAGGTTCCACAGTGAAGGAACTGAGCCTCTATAGGGAGCCAGAATAACACCATTTTTAACATGCTCGTCCTCATCATGCAACAAGCTGCTGATCGCTGCTATCTGACTCTGGATATGCAGTATCCCTTCTTCGTGACTGGCAATTTTAGGCTGACTAAAAAAAGGTAAAAAATTCCCCCCTGGTGTACCTTTGGCAAAACCCAAATCGATACGGTTATTAAACAGGTTATTAAGCATTTTATAGCTCGAAGCGGTTCTGATTGGTGAGGTATATCCTGCCAGCACACCTGCAATGCCTACACGGATGGTATTGGTATTTCCGCAAATAAGGGGCAGCAGCATATCGGGGCTAAACCATGGCGAGTTGGCCGAAGTAATAAAATGTTCTCCATACCACAGGCGGTGAAAACCCAGTTTTTCGGCCAGAGCCGCATCTTCGATAACACTTTCGATGATCGAAAGGCTATCTATCTTTTTGGATCTTGTACCAAAATCCATCAATCCAATTTTGTTGATACCCATAATCTTTAAAATTTAAGATAAAAGAAACATATCGGTCCAGTTTGCTGCAATATCTTCATGTTCGGCAGCTGTCAATACAAACATGGCCCCACTTATACCCTCCAACAGGCCAAATGCACCTTCCCTGTTCATAAACTCAGGTTTGCTAAGGTCATTTTCCAGGTGATCCAGGGTGCTTTCCAACCAGATCTGTGCAGCTTCCTTATAAACCGGAAGGCCCGAGAAATGGTAAAGACGGTTTAAAAAGAGGGCAATTCCCGAGGTACCATGACAGAAATGTGAGTTGATCTTAATACCTGATTGTGGTACGTTGATCATGCTTTGCGCCATTGCCTTGCCTACCTCATCGGCAAGATCGCGGTAGCCAACCTCGTCAAACGCAATGCTGCTTTGGTACAATAGCCAGGTTACCGCCAAATCTCCATAACACCAACTGTAGTTTTCGGCATAAAACTCGCCATCAAGCAGTTCCTGTGTGTTCATGGCTTCGTTAACTAAGAGCGGGAAGGCCGAAAAGTTAGCCGAGCTACGTGGATGGTAGTAGTGGATAAAGTAATCCAGTCCCTGTTTAATCGCTTTTTCCAGCTTTTCCTTTGCAATGCCTCTATTGAAAATATTCAACAGCACCAATAAAATGCCGGCATTCCCATGCGAAAGGCTCATATTGATATTATCTGTATTCTGAAATTCTTTTACTGTGCTATTTGGAAAACGCATTCCTTTTTCGTCAATGATGGCAAATTTAAGGAGCTCATCCACAAGAATATTGAGATATGTTTCGCGGTTAGGATCGTTTTTGCAGTTTAAAAGATACAGCATCTGTCCGCTTGCACCATGTAGAAAATCGGTGTTTTCGTCTTTGAGCAAACGCTGGGTATCTTCAAAAATAAGTTCATTGATAGGCAACACATCTTCAAGGAACAGTTCATCAAGATATTCCTGTTCGACCAGTTTTTGGATCAGGAAATAAAAGCCAGATAAGCCACTGCAGAAAGTCATGTATTTACTGGCCATATTTTCCTGCGAATTGTATGATTCGATCAGCTTTTCGAGCGCCATGTAAGCGTTGGTTTCGCCTTCAGGGAAAACTTTCAACAGACTGAAATAATAATAAACGATCCCTGCGTAGCCATTAAATAAGTTACCGTTGGTAATAAAATCGGCCTGATTTTCCTGATGGTGCAGTAGGTGTTTAATCTGCTCATATACCACTCTTATACGGGTATTGATGGTGGTTTCTACTTCTAAAGTGTTCATATTCCGGTTTTTTGACGATGAAAAGTTGATTTATAATACATTAAAAGAAAGTCGTATACCACCAGCTCATGTACACGGTGCTTGGTTTTGAACAGGCGGTTCATATTCATGTGGATGTAGCTGATCAACAAGCTATTTAAATCCTGGTTGATAGATCCATCCGCTATTTTCTCCCTAATGGTCCGTGCCAGTGGAATGATTTCGAAACTGCGGTACTGTAAGAGGTCTGAGCCTGAAAAGTCGTTGCCTGCATCAAGGTGTTTGGCGATCAGTTCTTTGCTGAACCTATATTTTTGCGATAGCTGTTTGATTAGCAAAGCATCCGAATTAAATTCCTGATGAAAAGAAGCGGAAAGTATTTCCATCACTTTTAGCTTATCGGCAAGCGAAAACTCAAAATCGTTAAGCAGGCTGTCGATTGATCGGATGCCCCATAGCCAGCGCAACTGCTCAAAGCTCTCTACCATATCGCGTCGGGATAGAAAGCTTGATACGGCTAAACTATCATAATAGAACAACTGTTCGCTCAAAGCAATTCCACCAGCAGTATAACGTTCTATTTCGCGTTCGTAGGTATCAAACTGCATTTTCCATATCAAACCAGTTTCAGATAGTTTCTCAAAAGCTTTATTGATCTCGCGCATTACGGTTCCTAATCCATCCAGCGCGGTTACATGCACCCTGAACCTTAAATGTGGCTCGGGATCTGCATACCTGATGAAGAACCATTGGTCTATCAATCGGGTATTTACCAATTGCTTTGCCAGATCAAGCAATTCATTGCCAATCAGTTGATCGGCCGTTTTTATGCCGCTATAAATTTTGACGTAAAGCCATTCCTCTCCTGGAAAATACTGTCTTTTCACTTCTTGATCATTCTGGTGGTTTGCATTAAATACGGGCTTTGGTCTTTTTTTATCATCTTTTCTGGTTAACAGGGCAACAAACTGATTATTAACCGCCTTTGCATCTGCATCTTTTAACAAGGTGTTACTCACCGGCAGATATTCTTTTAAGACGATTTGGCTTCGCTTTTTGCAGGCTGATAGCCAGGCCAGCACTTCTATACGATTTTCCTGGTGAACCAAAAGCTCATTATCCTCATCAGCAAAGATGAAAACCCGGGGCAGTTCCCATTTCTCAAAGAATTGTTTAACCTTTTTATCATGATCAGGAGCATTTACAGTTAAAATCTCTTTAATATCTTCTGCCTGAAGGTACCAGGAGGCTAACGAGAGGATCACTTCCTTGTATTTGATCCTTGGGATTTTACAAATACCCAATTTTGGCAACACCTCTAAGTTTAAGCCCAGCCAGTATTTATGGTCGTCACCTTGTAAATCTCCAAGGAAATGATACACAGGCAAGGCATTCATGCCGTAATTATGGGCATTGCTCAAACGTGGTATCACGGCTTTGTTGAGCCGTTTGCTTCTTAAATAAAGCTGTCCGTTGCGTACTGAAACCATGAGATCGTTAAGGCTGATCTCGCTTTCATCCGATCCACTTCCGGCCAGCACAGGGATCTGATAATTCCTGAATTTTGGTCTTGAGGCAATATTACCGTGGCGGTCTTCGGGCAGATGTGCCACTTCGGCCACTACTGCGCCTTCGTAATAAGCATTTTCTACGGTATTGATATCCTGCAGGATCTGTTCAAATTTCTGATCGCCATAGCCAAACCTTCCGATCATACAGGCACCGGTTGGCCAGCCGCAATGCTCCAGATAAATCTGGTCTTCTTCGCCCCCGTTAAGCCTGAAAATGATAGAGAAGCTTGGAGGCAAATCACTAGGGTTGATATTGAGGTTACCCAGATCATGCTGATCAAGACAGATTTCTTTACTTAAAGGGTTGCTGGTTAAATAACCGATCAACCATTTGCTAAATTCGGTGTATTGGGTCTCCCTGATCTCACTGGTGGTGCCTGATGAAAAAACCATGCGGTGTACCAATGGCGCCTCGCCCGCCAGGTGTGTATTGGCTGCGTAGCCCAGGCCCGATTCGGGATCCAGAGCCTGTAAAAGAGGGATTTCCTGTTCATCATAACGGTCGGCAAAACGGTTTTTAAAGGCTTGCAAGTCTTTATTGTTATGTTTTGGCGTAAGCTGGCTCAGAAATTGGACGGCCTCAATCAATTTATCAGCATAGCTATTACTTAACGTTTGTTCCGAACCGTCTTTGTAAAGATCAACCTGAAACATACTTTCGCTATTAAACTCAATGTTCAGCTGATGTAGTATGCCCGATATTTCTTCCTTTTTGTGGATAATACTTCCTGTATCCGCCAAAACTGACTTAATTTTTTTGAAGGCCAAAAGATAGGTTAGGGCATCATCGTGATCTGGATCTGCTGTTAATACATCCGCCAGACTTTCAATAATCTGGTCGAGAAAATCAGGACCGCTAACCCTCGGTTCCAGATCGCTCCATAAAACCTGCCCATCAATCAGTTCATCCAAAAATAAACTGGCTTCTTCAACCCCCACCTCAAAGGCTTCTGCAATAAAGGCAGCAATGGCAGGGTAGGGTTTTGTTTCTTTACAGAAATTAATAATTCCCTCCAGATATTCAGATCCGCTAACAGACGATACAGTATATTTCCGGTAGCCCAGGGTTTTGTAATCAACCATCCTATAGTTTCCATCGATATCATAAAGGGTTTTGTTTACGCTGTAATTCAAAGATTTTTTGATGCGCTCATTCTTAAGCAGATAACGGAAAATGGTGCAGAGTACCCCCATATCCAGGCGGGTGTGTTTATTGATGGCACCCAGTTCCAACTTCGTATCTGTTGCCCAGGTTACGGGTGCGCATCCGGCAAACAGGCCAAAAGGTGTTGCCCGGTTTTTGGTACGGTTGATATATTTGGATAAGGCTACTTCGATCTTTTCGAGTTTTTTCGGATCGGTGATCGTATCAATACGAAGTACTGCCTCATACAGATCCCTAGAGGCGATCCACAAGGCTTCCATAAAGAAATCATCCCTGATAAATTCCCTGATCATTTCTTTGGTTATTTCGCCCTCGCTGTGGTAAGATGGAAACCTAAGCATCAGGTTAGGCAAGAACTGGTATTGTTGGTTAAGCGCGTCCCTTTTCATCGTCTGTTATTTAAAAACCAATCGGATTAGTGCTTCCTTCTTTGGTATCGTTATCTTTAATATTGCTTTTGCTCTTTTTATTTACTTTATCATTACCAAACTGGTAGCTAAAACCGAAAGTTAGCCCCCTGCCATAAACGCTTTGGATATTTTGGTTAGTAAGGCCGCCGTTGATGTTCAGCATATCGTACTCTATTTTATTGTTCAATGGGTTGATTACCCCTACACTCAGGTTGATCTTATCTTTCATAAAAGATTTGTTAAAGCTTACCGCCGAGGTATTGGGTTGTGCTACCCTGCTTTGGAAAAAATAGTTTTTCGAGTAGAGGTAATACTCGGCTTGCAGGTTATAACCACCTTTAAAATTGTAAGTACCGATAAAACTGGCGTTAAAGTTTAATTTCTCATTGTAGGTGGCATTAAAGGCCGCATCGTTGGTTGAGATGAGATTTAAGGTACCGCCAACATTTAAGCCAAGTGCCTTGGTAATGCTCAGGTTCAAGTTTGCAGAAGTACCAAACTGCCTGTATGAACCAATGTTTTTATAGGTAATCTGGTTCACATTGTTAATAAACTGATTTACACGCAAAATATAATCCGACCAGAAATCGGCACTTGCATCAACATAGAGATAAACTTTGCCCGCATTATGCGAAAAGGCAAGGTTTAGGCCATTTTTATGTTCTGCCTGTAGATCGGGATTACCCTGCGATACGGTATTGGCATTTACAAAATTCTGGAAGGGGTTAAGGTATGAAATGCCCGGCCTCGAAATCTTATAGCTGTAAGTAAGGCTGATCATGCCGTTTTTTAGGTTTCTCCCTATGACATAAGTAGGCAAAAAGCTATTAAATCCTTGGTTTACGCTACTATGGTTAGATATAAACCTGGCATCGTTCTGCGTCCTTTCGTAACGCATACCACCTATCATGGTCCACTTTTTGGGTAACATCAACTGCAACTGGCCAAATGCGGCATAAACCCCCTGATTGTATGCATATTCGTCGGAAATGGATGGCTCCGCATTCAGCTGGTTGCTCATCGCATTTTGATACTGCGAATCGAAATGCCTGTTAGTAATCTTGATACCCGCCTGCAGCTTATGTTTACCTAAAGGAAGTTTATAATCAGTCTGTAGGATAAGTGTACGGATATTGCTGTTATTAATGCTTAACTCTCTTAAAAAAGGTATATCATTACCTGAAACATAATTGTTGGTGCTGTTATTAAGGTTGTCCTGTTTACCTGCAGTGAACAAAGCACCAACGTTAAATTCTTTTCCGGGTTTATTGAATTTTAATTTATAATCAAGATTGGCTGATAAGCTGTTGGCTTTAACCGAATTGTCTGAAAAGCGATTAAATATGTTTACTGTTCCCTGATTATTGATATTGGTTTGAAGGGTCTGGTTAAAAGTGTATGGCGAATTTGAAGCTGTAAAACCTGCATTAAGCGATTGGTTTTTGCTGATTTCGTAAAACAGTCCTCCATTTAAGTAAATAGGATTGCCTTCGTAACCTAAATTTCCCTGTTGTGTTTGTAAGAAATTACTTCTCGAATAAAGCTGGCTGCTAAAACCCAGTGTTTTAAAATTGGTATAACTTCCGTTGAGCGAGAAGTTTACCTTGCCCACGCCATACGTAAAATTTAAGGTAGGTTTGGTGGTATAACTTTTACCAATGGTTGATTCTACGCCCACGGTAAGATTTCCGCCCAAAGAAAGCGTATTTTTGGTTATAATGTTGATGATACCGGCCAGGCTCTCGCCATCGCTGCTTGCTCCGGGGCTGGTAATCACTTCTACGCTTTCTACATTAGCTGTTGGAATCATTTTAAGGGCCTGGTCAACCGGAATGGCATAGTCGGTAACTGAGCGCCCGTTCACCTGAACCTGCACTTTTTCACTGCCCTTTAAAGAAGGAACGCCTTTAAAATCGACGGTAACCAACGGAACTTTTTTGATCACTTCGCTGAGCGACCTGTTTTTTGCCATCGGATCACGGTCTACATGATAAACGATCTTCTCGGCAGTGTTTTCAATTACTTTGCGCCTGGCATATACAGAAACCTCTTTCAACAGTTCGGTGTTTATTTTTACGTTAAAAACCTTACTTAATGCGTGCGTTGGATTATCAGCAGCCACGAGGTTAAAAATTTGGTTTTCGCTACCCATATAAAATATTTTAACCCTATAGGTGCCTGGCTTTATCTTTGCTTCGAACCTGCCCAAAGTATCTGTAAGTACCTGTGCAATTATTTTAGGGCCATCATTAATTACTACCTGTGCGTAAATGAGCGGTTCTTTAGAAGCAGAATCGATTACCTTACCGGTAAATTTTAAGTTCACACTGTCTGCAACAATGCTTTCTGCTTTCGCATGGCTGGCAAAGACAGCTGTACTTAAAAAAACGAGTATGAATATGATATATGTTTTCATGGCTTTTAGTATTGTGCAGCATACTCAGATCTGCTGCGGTGTAAAACATTGCCGGCACTTACCGGCAATGTATCTTGATTTAGCAACTACATTTACATGTACTTGTAGCCGGACAGGTTTTTGAAGCAATAATGGATTGCTTACCGCAGCTTCCGCCTTCAGCCTCTGCAGCAGAAAGAATCGGAATATCAATTACAACTGTAGAACCTTCAGCAGCAGCCTGACCGCCGGCTACCAGTTCCATTTGTTCTTCGTTCAATTTTGCAACAGTTTCTTTGTTCAGCGCAAGTTTGGTTTTTAATTGCTTTTTCATTTTTCTGAGGTTTTTATAATTAATGACTAATTATTTACAACTACACCCACAGGTACTGGTTACAGGGCAGGTTTTTGAAGCAATAATGGATTGCTTACCGCAGCTTCCGCCTTCAGCCTCTGCAGCAGAAAGAATCGGAATATCAATTACAACTGTAGAACCTGCAGCAGCAGCCTGACCGCCGGCTACCAGTTCCATTTGTTCTTCGTTCAATTTTGCAACAGTTTCCTTGTTCAGCGCAAGTTTGGTTTTTAATTGCTTTTTCATTTTTTCTGAGGTTTTTATAGTTAATGATTAATTATTTACAGCTACACCCACAGGTACTGGTTACAGGGCAGGTTTTTGAAGCAATAATGGATTGCCTGCCGCAGCTATCACCCTCTACCGCTGCTGCTTCAGCCCTTAGCTCAATACCGATTACCACCGTAGAGCCAGCAGCAGCAGCCTGGCCGCCAGCTACCAGTTCCATCTGCTCTTCATTGAGTTTTGCAACAGTTTCCTTGTTCAGGGAAAGTTTTGTTTTTAATTGTTTTTTCATTTTTTCCAAGGTTTTGTTTATAAATTGATGAATTGTTTTTAGCAGCTACATTTACAGGTACTGGTTGCCGGACATGTCTTTGAGGCAATGATGGATTGCTTACCACAGCTGCCACCGTCATCAGCTACCGAAGCTTCAGCTTCAAAGCCAATAACCACCGTCGATCCCTGAGCAGCGGCCTGGCCGCCACCAATCAGCTCCATTTGTTCCTCATTTAATTTGGCTACAGTTTCTTTGTTTAGAGAAAGTTTGGTTTTTAATTGCTTTTTCATATCATGATGTTTTGATGATTAATTATTTACAGCTACACTCGCAGGTACTGGTTGCAGGACAGGTTTTTGAAGCAATAATTGATTTCTGACCACAGCTGCCGCCGTCGGCAGCTTCGGCTTCCAAACTCAGGCCCACTACGAAAGTGGAGCCATCAGCAGCAGCCTGACCACCGGCAATTAGTTCCATCTGCTCTTCATTGAGTTTGGCAACGGTTTCCTTGTTAAGGGATAGTTTGGTTTTGAGTTGTTTTTTCATAAGATTTGATTTTTTATGGTGATTGATTAAGTTATTTTGCTTTTTATTAGCATCACTGACAGCCGATTCATTTGAAAGCAGTTTTTTGAAAACCGTTACTGTCTGTTTACCACCGACTTTGCTCCTTGAGGAAGTTTCTGAAAGAACATCCAGTAGAATTGTTGCATTAGTGTCCAGGCATGTCAACCAGCTATCAGCTTCATTTGCTCTTAATTTAGTTTTGCGAGGTCTCTGTACTCAATAAGCCCTTTTTAGGCTGTCTTTTTTTCTAGTGATTTAGTGCAGGTATCTATTAAATCGCGCAGCAACAAGTACTGGTAGGTGGACAGGTTTTGGAATGGATGGGACATGAAGGACCTGTGCTACCGCCGCATTTACCTGTATCAGTATCAAGCCCAATGTCTATCACTACTGTTGCATTGGCCCCGGCAGCCTGACCTCCTGCTACCAGTTCCATCTGCTCTTCGTTAAGCTTTGCTACTGTTTCTTTATTCAATGTAAGTTTTGTTTTTAGCTGTTTTTTCATGGTGATGTAGGGTTAGGTATTTGCATTATTCGCACACGCACAGGCAGGAAGTTGTGGCCGGACATGTTTTGGAAACCTGAACGGTTTGCCGCCCACAGTTGCCAACGTCTCCTAAGGCATCTACTTCTGTTTTTGCAGTAACGGGGCCATTTAATGGCAAACCCTGTCCACCGGCAATGAGTTCCATTTGTTCCTCATTCAGTTTAGCAATGGTTTCTTTTGCTAAGGAAAGTTTGACTTTGGGCTGCTTTTTCATTTTGTATATTTTTTATATCACTAAGTTAATCGCAGGTACAAGCACATGAACCGGTTGCCGGGCAGGTTCTTGATTTCATAAATGTTGGATTGCAACTTCCTCCTTGTTCAGTTGAAGAACTGAGTCCTTCTTCCATAATCACCGTAACTAACTTGCTGCAAACCGAATGTCCTCCGGAAATCAGTTCCATTTGCTCCTCATTCAGTTTAGCAATGGTTTCCTTAGCTAAAGAAAGTTTGATTTTAGGCTGTTTTTTCATGTTCAATAGTTTAAAATTGAGATTAATGATTAAAGCCAGGTGGAGATGGAAATGCCTTGGAGGACAGTAGATGGCTATCCTCCATAAGCACTTTCAACAGAGCCATTCCGAGCGTTTTTCATAGGTAGATTGCTTTTCAGGCATGTAGTATATCCTTGTTCAAAACTGTATTTTTTTACTGTCATATTGCTATTGATCAGCATTTACAGTTTTATATCAGGCTGTCTTCCTGGCTTACCCGCTTATGGTACTGGTTACGCTGGGCAACATGCATTAAGGCGTAGCCCGATAACTTTGCTTCGAAAGGAAGGTTGAGGCTTAAGCGAATATCATCTTCTGACTGACCACCGCCGATCATGTCGCTTAATTCATCAGATAACACAGTTGCCGAATTTTCCAGGCCGAGCTTTTTCAGTAGTGTTGCTTTCATAATTAAATACCAGTTAATGTTGTTACCAGTGTTTCTGTTGGAAAATAACTTCCGCGCTGATTTAAAACCATTGTTTTTGCAGACGTACTGCGGTTAAGAATCTGAATTTGTTTAACTTCGATTTGCGGTAGTGAAACTTTAATTTGATTTTTCATAGCTTTATGGTTTGTTATTGATATAAATTTGGAGTTTGTTAGAAAGGCTTCAAAATAATTTGTACCAATGAGCGGTTTTGGATGACGAATGAGTGGCTATAAAAGGACAAGTGAAATTTCATTCCTAAGGCAGACAAACTAAATTAAATGGATAGAAAAAACATCGGCATCCATATCATCGTATGGGCGGCATATATTCTTTACGAAGTTCTGATCAGTTATTTTGCCGGGCTTGATCTTCGTCCGCTATTTACCGTCTTATCATTTGCCATTAACATTGCTGTATTTTATGCCACATGGCTGGGCTTTATGTTTATAAAAGAACAGAAGCCTTCACTGATGGCAAAGGTTTTAGGCATCACATTAATTACCCTGTTTACACTTGCGGTATCTGCCGTGATGAAGATTTCGGTAGAGGTTTTTCTATATGATAAAAACCTGGAGATTTACCTCACCCGTTACCAGATTACAGCGCTGGTGATGCGTTGGCTTTATTTTTACATTATCGCCATGGGTTTCAGTTTTGCACAGCTTGCCGCCAAACGTGATAAGGAGGTTTACCGTTATAACCTAGAAAGGATGAATATGTTGCAGGAACAGGAACGTTTGAAAAAAAATGCGCTCCAGGCCGAACTTAACCTCATCAAATCGCAGATCAATCCACATTTTGTATTCAATACTTTGGGCTTTTTACATTCTAAAACCTATAAAGCAATGCCCGATGTAGGTAAATCAATACTGATGCTCTCCAATATCATGCGGCATGCCTTAACCGGTAGCGAAGGGGGCTATAGTACACTGGAAAGCGAACTGAATTATATCCACGATTTTATTAGGATCCATGATGAAAGAAATGAATCACTTTCTATGGAGTACAGGCTTGAGCAAAATACGAAAGATAAAAAGGTAATTTCACTTATCCTCATTACATTGGTGGAAAATATCTTTAAACATGGCATAATCAAAGATCCTGCAAAGACAGCCATTTTAAGTATTGAAGTAATTGATAACGAGCTTCTTTTTTATTCTTTTAACTATAAAAACAATAATAAAAAGGTACATTCAAACAAAATAGGTATTGAATATGTGAAACAAAAACTAAATGAATTATACCCTGATAACCATTCGCTTACCATTTCCGAAACCGAACAGACCTACGAATGTAAATTAAAATTTCCGCTAAAAAGCTATGAAACAACTTAACTGCATTATTATAGATGATGAACCTTATGCACACAATATTTTAAAAGATTTTGTAAATAAGGTTCCATTCCTCAATTTGGCAGGTGTGTTCACCAATCCAATAGAGGCATTGGTTGAAATAAGGGGAAACCATGTTGATCTGGTCTTTTTGGATATCAATATGCCAGAACTTTCAGGCATTGACCTGATCAAAATGCTGCCGCCTGGTATCGAAGTAATCATTACTTCGGCCTATAGTGAATTTGCTGTTGCCGGTTTCGAAAACAATGTTTTGGATTATCTTTTAAAGCCGTATTCTTTTGATCGTTTTTTAAGTGCCACTCAAAAGGTACTGGATAAAATGATGCTGCATTCTTTAAAAAAAGACCAGGATAATAAGCAGCTTAGCACCAAAACGGAAGCTTTTTATTTAAAAACCGACCGCGGCAAAATTGTGAGGATCAATTTTGAGGACATTGTTTATATCGAAGGCTTAAAAAATTATTGCTCGGTGTTTACTGATACACAACGCCATGTATCGCTGGTGAGCATGAAATCGCTATCGGATGGCTTGCCTGAGGGAGAATTTATCAGAACCCATAAATCATATATCATAGCGATCAAAAAAATCAAATCAATTGACGGGAATATGATCCTGTTTGATAACATTACTGAGAAAGTGCCTATCGGGGTTACCTACCGCGATAGTTTTTTCTACATGCTGAATAAAACACTATACAAATAATCAATGGCTGGCCCTGGCCAAACCAGATTTTAGTTGTTTAACCATTATTCCGTATAAAAGACACTCATGCAGCCTTTGCTGGTTTACAAAGTAGCGGTTTATAAGCATGTGGATCACACCTGCTAAAAAACTATCGTTCCAATCCACATGTTTCCCCTCCAGCAGCACTTCTATTTCTTCGCGCCTGTTGTTCAATAATGCTTCGTACTTCTCTACCAGCTTAGGTAAGATGGCACCATATTTTCTAAATAGCTGATCTATCTGTATTTTAATCAGTTTACTATCCATTTCCTTTAAAAAAAAAGCCAGTTGAGTTTCAGCAAACTTTAATTGTATAGCTGCATTTTCGCTTTTGCGTGATAGGTATTCTTTCATCACCCAGAAAATAACCAGCCAGCCCTGCTCAGTATAGTTGTTATTCTCGAACAGTAAAAAAATATAGGAACAAAACCTGCTGTCCACATCAAAAAGGCTTTCAGCCAACTCAATCTGTTCGGCCCCATAGCGTTCAATTTCACGTTCATATGTATCCAGCTGGATATTGCTGATCTGCTGATGCAGGATGAAGGGATCAAGTACTTTTTTAACCAGAAAATAAGTCTGCTGAAAATCATCCGCACTATGCAGCAATATCCGTAAACGTATATGGTGGCCAAATTCGTAATAGCGGATGAAAAACCATTTTTTATAATCAATTATACCTTTGTTTTTATCGAGAAGCTTATATAGGGCAATTAAAACCTGCTGAGCAGTATTTTCGTTTAAGAATATCTTAACATAAAGCCATTCGCTCCCCGGAAAATAATGTCGGGTTATTGTACTTTGGTTTAACGGGTAGCTGGCCTTTTTTGCCTCCGTGATGGCGAAGAGGGGTGCAACAAACTGGTGTGCATAGCGTTGGCCTGACTCGTTCTGCAATACAGGTTCCATCTGGCTGTGCAAACACTCTTTAAGCACCAGATGATCAACAGTTTTTGCAGCTTCCTTCAGCAAAACATCAACTGATAATGCATTTTCTACATCAATTAATAATTCATTGTCGCCATTTACCACAAAAAATTTGTCCGGTATCTTCCATTCCAACCTGAACTGTTTAAAAGCTTCCGATCGGCTGCTTTCGTTATTTGTTTTTTTGGTAATGGCTTTAAGATCAGCTGCAGAAAATTTCCAGGTAGCCCGGTGTAAAATGACACCGAAAGTAGTTTCTATCCTCGGAAAAAAAACAAAATCCCCGGCCAAACGCCCCCAATTAAAACTCAGGCCATTTGGACCATTTTGGTGCTGAATATCACATAAAAAAGTATATATGGGATGTTGTGAGCGGTTGTAGTTGTAAGCACTGCTCAACTTTGGGATAATTTCCTTTTTTTTCTTTTTAGAGAAGAGTTTAAAGAGGCCGTTCTGCAGTTTTACCTCAATTTCGTCAAGGTTGATTACCTGCTTTCCTCCTGCCTGGTTAATATAGGCTAACTCGTGCGACCAAAATTGTGGATGCGACATTACATTAGCAGAACGTTCTTCGGGCAGGTGAATAATTTCTGCATAAATGGCATCAGGATTAGTAAGGCTTTCTTTCGCAGCCATGGCTGCAGCCAATTGTTTAATGTCATCATCGGCGTCAGCAAACCTTGCCAAAAGGCCCAGGCTGCCAGTACCTGCAACCATTTCAAGAAAAAGTTGCTCCTGATCAAAAAGCTGGAAAACAGCTGCCAAATTTTGCGGCAGATTGTTTAAAGGCTTTTCAGGCACAAAATCTTCCGGCAGGGTAAAGGTATAATCGCCACCTACATTGGCCGAGGTTAGCACCTTGAGCAGTTTTAAATTATTTTCGGTATAGGGCATCTGCTCTACCGGCCTGATTAAGCCAGCATTTAAACCTTCTGTAAATAAGGTTTCCTTATTGTGCCATTGGCCATATTCCAGTCCGCTGTCTGGATCGAAGGCTTCCAGCAACGATACACTACGGCCCTGGTATCGCTGCAGAAACTGTGTCTGAAATTGTTTGAGCCTTTTCTGTGGGGCAAAATCAGTTAAATTATGAAGAAGTTTTATCCCTCGTAAAAGTTTACTTTGTAAGCTGTTCTGAACAGTAGCCTTCTGTAAATAATTTACTTTAGTTACATGGATACAGTTGGCCGGGGTTTCACCCAATAGCTTTTTAAGACTAATCTCAATCTCCTGATAATCCTTAATCATAGTTTCGCTTTCACCATATCGATCAGCCGTTCTTTCCAATATGGTTGTTATTAAATGTAATTCAGGCTGTAGGGCTTTTGGCCAGGGCTGTGGCAGATAATCCGGGAAACGCAATCCGATACTTGGCTTGCCGGTATAGGTTAAAAATTGAATCTGGATAAGCTGGTTGATAAAAGCCATGGATTCATCGGGATCGAAATCGCCAAGTAATGCGCTCATCTCCTTACAGGTATAAGCATTTCCCTGCATACGGTTAACCAAACGGGCAATAACCTCATTATAGGCCAGGCCAACAATTTCATACAAACGTTCTCCGTCAACCAACTGACATACAATAAATTTATATTGTTTGCCCTGTAGGTAAATTGTGTTATTCAGCACATAAGCGGCTGCAGGATCATGTATTTCGCTAAGTTCTGCCAACTGTTCGTTAACAGCGGCATCCAGGGTTATACTTCTTTTAAAGCCTTCACTTAACACCATTTGCAGTGATGTACCCCATTGCAATGCCGAGCAACCGGCAAACAAGCCAAAAGGAGTAGCACGGTTGCTCATACGCGCAAGATATTTATAAAAACTTCTGATCAGGTTTTCTTTCTTTAAGCCGTCGATTTTTTCAGTAGCACTGAAAAGGTTATCCAGGTCGTTATAAAGGGATTTACTGGCCAGATAGATGCTCTCCCGTATAAAAGGATTTTTCCACATTTGTATAAGAGCTTCTGGCTGTAAACTGGTAGCTATTGGCAAAGCGGCCGACCTCACTATTAAATGTTGGTAGAAAGAGTATTTCACAAGATGGCGTAATAAGAGTTTAAAAACAGGAATATTTCGAATGTATTGCGTTAACAATCAAACACTAATATAACAAAAAACGCGAATCGGAAAAACCTCCTGCACTTCTCTTTACCAGCATCCAAACAGGATGGCAGGTGGTATGCCCTGGCAAAGAAATGCCACAGCATTCTATTGCTAAAAATGAGTAGCATATTTACACGCTAAAATTCATGTTGTATATGTTTAATTGATTTCGAAAAGATTAGGAGCACGTGGAATTTAATATCGGCGGGGTAATATTTTCTGATATGAATTCACATCACCGCTGAAAAACACTCCGCAGGAAAAAAAATAGTTTGTTATTGCCAAACCATGCAACGAAGTAAAAGGCGGTGCAGTGTTAGCTGGGATTCATCCCGTAGAGGTGCCTGGTTTAAAGAATGGGATTGTTTAGTATGCTCAGCCAGATAATGGTCTAAATCAGTTAAAGATGGCTAACCCACTCCAAACCCAAAAACGGCTCAATCTTTGCTCCTACCGAAGCTTAAATTTAGTAGGAAACCATTTAGATCATGAACAAATTACCAGCACTATCCCTAAAGCCATTGGCCGCAATTTTAATCCTGTTTAGCCTTTTCTGCCCGGCCTGCTCCGAAACCCCTGAACGTTTCTTCGACATCGCCATCCTTAACACCAATATGATCAACGATTTTGCCAGTGCCGATCTGGCCCGGCATATTGAAGATGAAACGAAAGAATACCCCGATATCCCATCCAGTAAAAAGAAAGGCGATGAAGCAGCAATTAGCCTCAATAACAAAATATTATACCTCGAACAATCGCTCGAAAAAGTGAAAAAACTTTCAGCCTCCAGAGAAGAAGAAAAACAAATTAAAGCCCTCTCCCAGCAGTTATACGAGCTGGTTATCCCTGTTTATAAAAATGAATACCTAGCTTACGCCAAACTCTGCGACAGTAAAGGCAGTCGGGCAGCCAAAGATGAAATGATTAAAAATATCGATGAAAAATATGGGGCACGTTTTGAGCAAACCTTTAATGCCTTAATGGAAAAAGGCAAAACCTATGCCCGTGAACACAATATCCAGGTAAACTGGGGAAAATAAAACTCATATATGGTTTAATTCAGGTTTGAATATTTGAATTAAACCATTATCAACTTCCAAAACCTCCCAGCCAACATCTGCTAAGGCTACGCACCAGTAGCCTGCAACTCATTGCCAAGAAGCGCTGTTGTTTCTTCTTCCTCAGTATCTGATTCTTTCAAAGCGGGTTTCACTTCTTTCTCCAGCTTACTCGCTCCATAACCACACAGGCTTATAAAAAAAGCAGCACATATAAACCATACCAGCCGGGTAAGTATATACCTGTAATTAGACGTGTACCTGGTTAAAATCGTACTGGTAAGTGGTTTTAAAACCCGTTGTAAGTCCTGAGGATAAGCACCGCTGGCGGTAAAAAACTCATGATCCTTTCCATGGCCTTTATACCACACTTTACCAATTGAATAACTGGTCAAGGTATCGGGTAAAGTGATTTTCTGTTGCTGCCTTAGCGTGTTCTCATTTAAAGGAATTATTGGCGCACCAACATTTTGTTTTCCATCCTTAATGGGCTCATAGTGATCTTCATCCCAGTACATAAATTTTTCATCTGGTTCTGGCATCCTAATTTTAGTCCTATGTTCCCAATAAGCAAAAGAAATGGTGCCAATTAGCAACAAAATGATACAGGAAATGGTGATGTAGGGCTGAGAGAATTTCGGCACATAAACTGGTTCATCAGGTTGTTTAGGGCCGGGTTGTTTGGCATCACCATCAGGCGGTCTTGTTGAAGCAGGAAAAAGATCATCTATAGGTATCCCCCCAATTTTAATTGTTTTTTCAGTACTTGAATAATAGTAAGAACTTCTAGGTCTGGGTTCCAAATCTATTAACCAAGCTAAAAGATTACTATTTCTCTCATCTGTTGTCTCTGTTTCACCTTTGATGTGCTTCCAAAGAGCTCGGTAGTCGTCAGGCTCGGAATCATTTATAACTTTTCGAAAGTCATCGCATTTCATTTTATCCACCTTGAAGAACGTCGAAAGTATATCGATATCATTTGGATTATTTCTGCTGTCATAAACCTTTAAACAAGCCTTTCTTAATTTGGTAGTAGTTTCTTCAGGCAAAATTGCATGCAGCTTCCCATTATCTCTCATCTTTTTATAGGCAGCCAATACTATGTCTTGATAATCTTCAGGCATTTTTCAAAAATTTAGGCGTAAAAATAGAAATGGAATTTTTGGAATCTTTACGGGTTTCCGGAATTCCTTGGAATTTAAAAAGAATTCTTTAGAATCTTTGGAATTATCTAAAAACTAGCAGTTTGAAGCTTGGATATTTGTCTCAACAATTAATTCAAGCGACGATTCAAACAATAATCCAGCAAAGAACTAAATGTTAAAAACGAGTAGAAATCGCGGTTGTGAATAGCCGGTTTGGGAAGCAGTTATTGGCTCCCGCGACAGACACTCAAAACTTCCCAAAATTTTCAGAAGGCCTTCTGATTTACAAACCGGAGCAAGGTCCGCGAGCGGTCGCGGATACTCTCCAAGTATTTCACATTCTAAAATTTTGACAAGATGTTTTTACCTTTTTTTATTGCCATATTACTTGGCCTGGCAACGCCTACAAATACAAATAATAATTGTGACCACAACGGTGGTACAGTAACGACTAATAGTAACACGCCTGGCGATCCTGGAACAGGCTCTGGAGGTGATGGTGGCGCAGGTGGTGACACTGGAGGAGAAAATGGTCACTTACCTCCACCAAAAATAGATTAATAAATGAAGAGCGAAAAGGGCGGCATTATTGTCGCCTTTTCTTTTTAGACTTTTAAAGCGAGAGTGAATTAAATAATTGATATTATTTTTATAATTTAGAAATAAAAACTACAATATTGAAATATCTATATTTTACGTTACTCTCAATGCTTTTCTTTTCTTGTCCAAAAAAGAAAACAGAAGAAAAAGAATCAATTAATCCCTTTTACGATCAGGCATTTGAATTTAGAGAAAAGGGCATGCCAGATAGCGCTTTTAGATATTTTAACAAAGCTAAGGACCTATTTCTACAAAAGAAAGATAGTTTAGGAGTGGGAAAGTGTTTAGTAAACATGGCTATCAATTCCATCGATCGCGGAGATTACTTTGGTGGCCAGGAAATTTCTTTAGAAGCACTTAAATATTTTAAAACGAATAAAAAAAAGCATTTTGTCTATTTAGAATCGAACTTTCACGAATTAGGTGTTGCAGCTTCCTATTTAAAAAACTATTCACAGGCTATTGTTTTTTACAATCAGTCTATTCAATATGCTCAGGATAGTGCATCCATATTGGTAACAAAAAACAGCATTGCAAATGCTTACGGTAAAATAGGCAACTATAAAAAATCATTTGCAATATTTAAGAGTATTTTAAACCAGAAAATGACTAATGAGAATTTTTCTAGGACCCTGTCGAATTATGCTTTTAACAAATGGAAACAAAATCCAAGCTTTAATGCAAAACCTGAACTCTTGAAAGCCCTTTACATCCGAGAGAAAAATAATGATTTATGGGGACAAAATGCTAGCTATTCTCATCTTTCCGATTATAGCGCATTAAAGCAACCCAAAATGGCACTTTCCTATGCACGTAAAATGTATGAGGTAGCTCAAAGATTAAAAAGTCCCGATGATCAGTTACAATCACTTCAAAAACTGATAAGGCTTAGTCCAGCAAAAGAAGCACAGTATTTTTTTGGCATTTATGAGAAATTAAATGACAGTCTGCAAACCGCGCGTAGCGCTGCCAAAAACCAATTTGCCCTGATCCGTTACGATGCCGAAAAAAGCAAAGCCGACAACCTTGTTTTGCAAAAAGACAATGATGGTAAACGATATCAAATCATTATTCTGGCATTCGGTATTGTTTTAATATCTGTTACCGGCACCGTTCTTTATAAAAAAAGAAAACAAAGGATAGAGCTTCAGGCTCAAAACACCATCCGCGAAAATAAACTCAAAACCTCCCAAAAAGTGCATGATGTAGTGGCAAACGGACTCTATAAGATCATGAGCAAATTGGATAACCAGGAAACCCTAAAAAATAATCCGGTTATCAACGAGATAGAAGAACTTTACGAACAATCTCGCGACCTCTCCTACGAGAAACCAAGACCTAAAAATCATCATTTTCACGAAAAAATATTCGATCTTTTAAAATCCTTCGCTTCCGAAAATACCAGGGTAATACTGGTGGGCAATTCCATTCAACTGTGGGAACAAGTTTCAGAACAGGCCAAAGAAGAAATACAACATATCCTCCAGGAACTGATGGTGAATATGAGCAAACATAGTCAGGCCAGTGATGTGGTGATCAGGTTTGAGCAGGCACAACAAAAAATAAACATTTCTTATACGGATAATGGTATCGGCATTAGCGGTGGGGTGAAACCCAACAACGGACTTACCAATACGGGAACCCGTATTGAAGCGATTGGCGGTACCATTACCTTTGATACCAAAGTTGAAAAGGGGCTTAAAATCCAAATCTCTTTTCCGGTTTCCTAATTGTATTAAATATGTTTAAAAGAATACTCATTGCCGAAGATCAAGAAACACAGAATATTTCGCTGCAAAAAACATTGGCCGAACTGGCTGCCACAAAACCCGAATATGTTTATTATTGCGATGACGCCCTCACCTGGATAAAAAATGCGGTTAAAACAGAACAGCCTTATGATCTGCTGATTACCGATCTTTACTTTGAAGAAGACCATAATCGTCAAAAAATTACCGGAGGCACCGAACTCATCAAAGCGGCGAAAGAAGTACAGCCTGATTTAAAAATACTGGTCTTTTCAGGCGAAAGTAAAACGGCGGTTATCGACATGTTATTCAAGGAAATGAATATTGACGGCTATGTGCGCAAAGCCCGCCATGATGGTCAATACCTCAAGCTGGCCATTAATGCCATCCATAACCATAAGAAATACCTTTCACCTGATTTAAAACTCGCACGAAAAGAAAATAATTCTCACGATTTTACAGATTTAGATATTGCCATTATTTCCCAACTCGTGGAAGGAACACCTCAAAAAAATATTCCTTATTACCTGCAGGAGAACAACATTAAACCATCTGGACTGAGCAGCATTGAAAAACGTCTTAACTTAATGAAAGAGGTATTGGGTTTCTCTAAAAACGAACAGCTGATCGCTTATTGTAAAGACGTAGGTATTATTTAGGATTTTGCCAGGCGGTAAGCGTTGGCGGTCAATTGATCAAAAAGCGCTGAGTCCATAGTCCCGGACCAGCTATAGCGTAGCGGATTCGAATAGCCGCTTAATACTCAAGGGGGACTAAAACTCCCGATATCGTCACCCTGAACTTGTTTCAGGGTCTTTCATGACGATCCTTAGCCGAAAATCTGCGGCTAAGAAGAATACGATCACCATCAATTAACCGCTTTCAACAATTAACCTGTTAAACCAATCGAAACCTGTAACAAACTCTGCTACGGTTTCCCGTAATAATAATATCTTCAGTCGCTTTACTTTTGATCAACAAACCAAAAGCCAAGCTTAAATGGATCTTAAATTAAAGTTAGAACAACTCCACCAGCGGGTGGTAGGATTAAAAGATCAGATTAATACCGAAGAGGCTACGAAAAATGCATTTGTGATGCCATTTATTCAAATCCTGGGTTACGATATTTTTAATCCGACAGAAGTTATACCCGAACACATCTGCGATATCGGCACCAAGAAAGGCGAAAAAGTAGATTACGTCATCCGAAAAAACGATGAACCTATCCTCATTTTCGAATGCAAACATTGGAAAGAAAATGCCGATGCACACAACTCCCAGTTGCACCGCTACTACCATGTTTCTAAAGCACGCTTTGGCGTGTTAACCAACGGAACAATTTATAATTTTTACGCCGATCTGGAAAAGCCGAATATCATGGATGAAAAACCATTCTTAACCATCGATATTGAAGACCTGAAAGATAATGCCATTAAAATCCTGGAAAGTTTTACCAAGAACGAATACAACTTAGAGAACATCCTCGATTCGGCCGAAGGTTTAAAATACATCAAAGCCATTAGAAAGGAGTTTGAAAAGGAAATAGACAGCCCTTCTGATGAAATGGTAAAACTATTGGTAAACCGGTTTTTTAACAAACCATTAACTGCCAACCGGATGATTGCCTTTAAAGAATATACTAAAAAAGCCCTTACCATTTCCATTAATGAATCCATCAGCGACCGTTTAAAATCGGCACTGAACATTAATGAGAAAATAGAACAAAAGGAAGACGATAAAGCGGTACCTGGTATAGAAGATGCCGATACTTCCAAAATTGTAACTACCGAAGAAGAACTGGAAGCTTTCCAGATTGTGAAAGCCATATTACGCGAAAAAATTCCTGCAGGGCGCATTGCAGCGCGTGATACTCAATCCTATTTTGGGGTATTATTGGATGATAATAACCGCAAACCGATCTGCAGGTTCCACTTTAATACGGCCAATAAATACCTCGAAACTTTCCAGAACGGCAAGGATGCCGGTGACAAAAAACAGTTGTTTAATCTCGACGAACTTTACGATTACCGGGCTCAATTGCATCAAACTTTAGAAAATTATTAATTAGCTATCTCTCTCACAAAATGCTGGGGTTGCTCCATGGCCTGTGTTGGGAGCAGGCGGGGCAGCCTCTCATTTTAATTATGCAAACGCTCAGCTGATTTTTCATCCCGGGGGGGATAACCATATCATAAAATCAATGTAAATGATATGATTTTAAGGAGGTCCACAGTAACTTGATATCGTCATCCCGACCGCAGCGGAGAGATCTTTTAATTTTGATTTCAAAAACCTAGTCTTCACGCCAGTAGGGGCAGCAACTTTGCATTGGTCCGGTCGAGGGTGACTATTCCATTGCAGTTTATCAGCGCTAGAGGACTGGTATTCAATTTTTATACATAAAGCAATAGTTTTTCTTGTTACGGTTTCCCGTAAGGTTAAGGGATTAAGCTTGTATACTTTTGAATTATAAACTTAAAACAAAACTTGTTATGGAATACAAAGTAGTACCATTTACCGCAACATTGAATCAAAAAAACGAAACTACATCTGCGGTTGCCAGTCAATTAGAAAACCTGATCAAACAATTTACTAATCAAGGCTGGGAATATATCAGACTGGAAAGTGTTTCAACCTATGTACAGCCTGATCCAGGGTGTTTTGGCTTAGGCGCCAAACCTGGTTATCTGGCTTCTTATCAAATGGTTGTCTTTAGCAAAGAAGTAATATGAAGATAATCTTACTTCTGGCTATTAAGATTTACTGGGCAATATTCCCTAAAGATAAAAGACGGAAATGCATTTTCAGATTAAGTTGCTCTAAGCATGTTTATCAGGTTACAAACCAAGCAGGCCTGCTCGAAGGACTTAAGGCGTTAAAGTATCGATACGAAAATTGTAGAAAGGGTTACCATATTTTCGAAAATCATATCAATGGTAGTAAAATGATGATTTTACCTAATGGTCAATTGCTTGGAGAAAATGAAATTGCAAGTAGGTTTTCTTCTGAAGCTTAGCTCTAGTCTCCAAAAATTAATTGAATTCCTATACTTTTTCATCAATGAAATCATTCCTGATCATTTGCTCAATCTGCTGCTTCGTGGCCATATTAAAGTTGCCCATTGAATATTATACCTTTTTAAGAACAATGGTTTCATTGGGTGCCGTACTGCTCATTTACCACTGGATCAAGCAAAAAAATTATGCTTTGGCAATTGTCTTTGCGCTGATACTCTTTCTTTTTAATCCCGTTGCTCCCTTTTACCTGCATCGAAAAAGCATTTGGATCCCATTGGATATCATCACCGGATTATTGTTTTTAATTATTGCCTTTTATAAGAAAAGTGAACCTGCAAAACCAGAAGAAAAACCAACTGAAATTTTACCTGCTCAAAAAACATACTCCAGAGACCGTATCGTTTCGGAAAAGAGAAATACCATAATCACATCATAAATCAAACTAAACATTACTGTTATGATTGCTCAAATAGAAGAATTGTTTCGTTCAAAAACGGATAGTCAGCCTCAAAATAACCAGATTCAAAATTCAAGTATTGATGATGGGGATGATGTAAGAAAAAGAACTTACCACGAGGCCGGTTTCAGAGATGGATCGAGAAATAGTGGTAGCCCACTTGCCCTATCCATTTGCTTAAATGCCATTTATGCCAGGTTTCAAAATGAAGAAAAAGAGCTGATAGAAAAGCAACAGCTGGCTAAAGAGCCTTATATTAACGAGCAGAAAACTAAAGAAACTGAAATAAAGACGCTGGCCATCAGCAAAGAAAATAAAGAACAACAAATCAACAAGTTAGAATCCGATATCAGAACAGTAAAGGATAATATCGAAGAGCTAAAATTCGAAATCAACGACCTGCCCCGGAATCCGGAAAAATATCATATTAGTGCTTCAAAAGGTGCGTCAAGTAAATTCTGGATTGGGTTGATCATCCTGATGCCCTTAAGCCTGTATTTATTTACTTTTTATATCTCCACTTCTTATTCTGCTTTTTTTAAACCCTTTGATGCCAATAGTACCATCATCATGAATGTGCTTGATTCGAAAGCTTTTGAAAAGGCCTGGCATGATGGCTCCCTCGAAGGTGCTTTTGTAACTTTTATTCCTTTTGTGTTTTTGGGGCTTGGATATTTGATCCATATGTTTGGAGAGATTAAAAGTATAGGTAATTACATTAAGATAACAGCGCTTTTACTCACAACCTTTGTTTTCGATGCCATTTTAGCTTATCAGATTGAGGAAAAGATTTATGAGCTAACCAAAACTTTTAATACGCCAGATTTTAATCTCCCTATTGCCTTTGGGAGAATCCAGTTCTGGGGAATCATCTTTGCCGGTTTCGTTGTGTACCTTATTTGGGGGGTGGTGTTCGATTTTATCATGAAAGAACATCGCGAGAAAGACAAAATCAAACATGAGCAGCTCCGCAGAAAAAAAGACATACAGATCCATCAGGATAGGATAAGCGATATTGAAATTCAAAAAGCAAAATTGACAGAAGAACTCAATAAATTCAAGACAGATTCAATTGCAGCTCAGGAACGGGTTAAAGCACTTCAAAATATTATTGATGCGGTAATTATTCCCACTAAGGAGTATGTGCTTTATGCTTCAGAATACATGAAAGGTTGGATTACGTTTGTTAGTGAAAAACTCCATATCTCAATGCATGAAAAAATAGTTCTTCAAACTGAGTGCATTACCTGCTACCATGAGAACCTCAAAAGCGTAGGAGCTAGCGAAGATTCGCAGAATTCTGTTTACGTCACTACTTTATAAATCCGCTAACATGAAAAGAAAATTACAAAGCCTATTGCTGATCTTTTTGATCACCAATATCTTCTCTAAAGGTGTTAAAGCACAAAACCTCAACATTAGCTTTTTATTGGACCTATCAGACCGGATCGACCCAAAAAAAAATCCGGGTATTTACCAACGTGATCTGCAATATATCAAATCAATACAAAAAGCATTTACTAACCATGTAAAGGGAAAAAAGATGCTGCTACTAAAAGACCAGATGCAGGTTTTTTTTAACCCTTTACCTAATATCGAAAATATAAATCGGCTCAGTGAAGAATTAAAGGTTGGTTTTTGCCCGCAAAGCAATAAAAATGATTTCCTGAAAATAGATAAACTGTATACCGAAAACCTTACAAAAATTTATCAGAGGGCTATTAAAGACCATAATTATGTTGGCTCAGATATATGGAAGTTTTTTAAAAACAACGTACAGTTATATTGTATCAAACCTGAACATCGGAACATTCTGGTGATACTTACGGACGGTTATATGTACCACAAAGCCAGCATAATGCAGGTAGAAGGAAAAAGTTCTTACATCACTCCGCAATCTCTAGCTTCGAAAAAGCTTACCTCGGCTGGTTACGCCACCATCATGAGGAAAAACAAGTTTGGTTTTATTACTTTCCCTTATAACTTAAAAGATCTCGAAATCCTGGTACTGGGCATTAATCCATCCCCAGGTAACCCTTATGAGGAAGACGTAATTAAACAATACTGGGGTGATTGGTTTAAGACGATGAAAGTAAAGAAATTTGATTTACTCACGACAGATCTGCCGGCTGCATTGGAACCAGTAATCAATAATTTCATTCAGGGAAAGCTATAGTGATTAACTATCCCTATATTCATAAGCCATTTACAAACAAACAACTAACCTCGACAGCATGAAAATCCTCTCTCTAATCATCTTCTTCTTCGTAAACATTACCTGCAAGGAAAGCACAACGGTGTACGTCTGCAACAGCCCAGGTGCTAAAAAATACCACAATAGCTCAAATTGTCGTGGTTTAAGTAATTGTACTTACAAAATTGTAAAAGTGGATCTCGAACAAGCTAAAAAAGAGGGAAAAACAATATGCCACTGGGAAAAGTAGTCTTACTACTAGTGTTGCTCACGCTTCAATCCTGCTTCATCCAGCCCGCAGGAAATAAAGGCCTTAATTATAGCAATCTGGTTTTTACCGCCAAAGTCATCCGCATTATGGATGGCGACACCATGGAAGTTTTATACCAGAACCATCCTGTTAAAATCCGTTTGGCGCATATTGATTGCCCCGAGAAACGTGGCCACCAGCCTTTTGGAACCAAAGCCAGACAAGCACTTTCGGATTTGTGTTTCGGCCAAATGGTAATGATACAGGGTCAAAAATACGATCGGTATAAAAGATTGATCGCCGTAGTGATTAACGACAAAGAACAGATAATCAACCAGGAAATGGTTAAATTGGGAATGGCCTGGCATTTTAAAAAGTACTCCTCCGATCCGCTTTATGCGCAGCTTGAAATTACCGCAAGGAAACATAAAGTAGGTTTATGGCAGGATAGCACTGCAATTGCTCCATGGGAATGGAGAGCGATGAAGCATGTTTTGGCGAAGTAACCGCTTGCGTGTTTCATGTTTTAAGCCTTATATAATGGAGACTATGAAACGCTAGTGCAGATTTTGCAATATTGATCTCCTGCTGAATAAAGAAACCGATCTTTACCTCTACCATCTCTTTGGCAGCCCCACCTGATAGCTCACCCCCAGCAGACTACAGGTTACCTTAACATAAGCGAAAACACCTACAAACGTAAGGTAAAAGACTACACTTTAAAACCCTTGAACCTGCCGGGGGGACCATTTTTAACTGAAAAACCGGTTGGCTTATTTAAGGGGCCGGATAAAATGCATTTGGTTACCCATTCTTTTGTCCCTTCCTAAAAAAAGTTTACATAGAAAGTTTTTCAAAAGAAAAAAACATTATGATAAGAGCAAAAGCACTTAAAGGTAAGGGTGGTCGTGAATCTATCCATTCTGATAGTTTCCGA